>Ga0315555_1000717_pt1 | contig 23761 bp, 28 predicted proteins | sample SalMarSW160380MG_FD_202113 | JGI IMG/M metagenome (GOLD analysis project Ga0315555, IMG submission 202113) | Salt marsh sediment microbial communities from the Plum Island Ecosystem LTER, Massachusetts, United States - Salt Marsh Sediment SW1603-80 ... | reverse complement strand
CATCATCATTCATCGTGAAAACAGTTACATCGTGATCCATGAGGACAAATTTGCGCGTTATTTCAGCAGCGTAGGTTCCCAGTCCGCCCACAATTTTAGGCGGGTACTCGTAAACAAACACAGCAATCTTCATTCTTGGTGTTCACCATTTTCCAGTGTAGCATACGAAACCTTCGTACTAAAGCTTTGCTTATTTCAGTTCAGTAAAACCGCTGAGAAACTTTGATTAGGTTGTGTGCGCATATAACCAATAGGTGTAGTGTAACGAATGAGTTTATCACCTACTAAACGTGAAATATTAGAAACCATGTTATTGCACGACAAACCCATAAGACCGATACAGATAGCGAAGGAAATTGGAAAAGAATTCCCTTCCGTTATGATGCACATAATTGGGCTTAGTCGCATGGGATACGCAACCTCGCCTGAAAAAGGACAGTACACTATAACGGAAAAAGGCAAAAAAGCGCTTGGCGTGCCCGAGATCAATAGAGATAACGCGAGAGCAATATTAGCGCACGTGCCACATGATAAATCATTTCACTTTTACGCGAGCGTAGGAAAACCGTTAAGCCTCAATGCGCATAGCCTTCAGGATTTTCGTGACAAGATTCTGAAAGTCAATGCGGACTCCATAGATTTTCACATGAGCCGGGGAGATTTTGAAGCTTGGTTTGCAGGACTCGGAGATGGGGAGCTTGCGAAAAAAACAGCGCTGTTAAAAGAAAAGAAAATGGTTGGAGAGGAACCGCGTAGAAGGCTGCATGAGATTGTTGAGAATCGGTGCATAGTATTAGCTAGAATGGCTGAGCATGCGGTTTCGCCTGAGTGATTCAGCTATTACTTCAGGGATTTGAAGCGTTTTCCGAGCTTTCCCAGAACTTGCTGTATCGTCGTGTACTCCATCTCTTCGGCGCTTAAACGCGCTGGTTCAAATTCGCCCATGTTCCGCAGCGCGCAGGCGTTGTACATGGCTTCACGCCTCGCCAAAGCAAAAGCGGGGTCATCGAACAAGTCAGCAATCATGGGGTTTCCTTCATCATCGCATGAAATTTGGCCGTTTGCTACTTGAAAGCCTATGGCAACGATTCTTGGCGGACCGTCGAAGACTGTGCATTTTGATGCTTTCAGTCCTACTGGCATAATTGGACCCCAATGGCTTCCTCGCATCCATCCTTGTACGAAATAGCTGTGCATGAAAGGCACCAAGATTTCGCCTACGGCTGGAAGACCGTGTTGCGCTCGGGCAATCATGACGGGGTCATCTTTTCCCACGTATTTTCCAGCTATCAACGAGAGCTTACTCACGCTGCTTGAGGCGCAGATCAGGTTGTCGCTTGCTCTCCAGACGCGAGAGACAACATAACGCCCAACAGTTCCAATTAGAGCTATCAATTCGTACATTTCTTCGGGACATTTGAGGATTATAGATTTATTTTCTTTCGTATCTATTACTTCGAATTTGAAGCCGCAAATCATGTGTGGGTCAATAACGAGACCAGCGGTGTTCATTGGATCGGCGAAAATGCGGAAGAGAGGATAGTTGAATGAGCCGGCAGAGGTTTTGTCAGCCGCGAAAACTACGATTGGATCAGAGGTTCTCTCCTCTATCTCCATTTCTGCAACGCCAGGACCCATTCCGCGGACGTTCCCGCTGAACGCGGTCTTCAAAAGGTCTTGGCCTGCGGCGTAGAGCTTCAGCTTTGAAGCTTTGTTTGCACATTCTTTGAAGGTGTCCCAAGCGAGCCTGTGAATTTCGTGGTTTTGTTCTCCTTTTTCATGCACCATGAGCAGTTCAAGGTCGTCGCCAGCGTTGAAAACATAAAAGTTGTTTATAACGCCTTTTTCTACTGCTTTTTTTAGGCTTTTCTCAGCGACATCAAACAGAGGTTTAGGAACAATATAGTGTCCAGCTAAAGAGCCGACATCACACTTGATTATGGAGATTGTAACTTTGTTTGGCAATATACAACCCCGATTTAAAGCTTGGGCGAAGTGAATTTAAGTTTTTTCAGATGTTTCGGAAAAAAAGCTTGTAGAAACTATGAAATAATAAGAGTTGCATAGTCAAGTGCAGGAGTGTGATGGCGCTGAGTGAGGTCAGAGTGGTTTCTGCGAAGATCCCTGAAGAAGTTTACAAAGAGATGGTCTTACGCGTTCCAGAAGGTGACAGAAGTAATTTTATCCGAGAGGCCATAATGGAAAAACTTCAAAACACACCTAGGGCAAACAAGCTTCTTGAGCTAGAAGAGAGAATGGGCAAAATTGAGCAGCAATTTGGAGAAGTCAGAAAGTACCTTGCAGACTTGGAATTGCTCACGTACCAGCATGGGAAGATTAATCCACACACATTCTGCATTGACGAAATAGACCATAAGATAGTGGATTACCTTTTGCATTACAAGGGCGCGACCACGCCGGAACTGGCAGAGTACGTGAAGACAAACAGGTGGCTGGTCCTAAACAGGTTGAGAAAGATGCAGAGAAACTCGAAAAAGCAGTTCGGCAAAGCCATAATAGACTATTATGCGGGAGAGAAGTCTGGAAAGAAAAAAGCTTGGTGGATAAACGAAGAATTAATTCAGGAATAGCAGCGTTTAGCTTAAGTTTTAAGGTGTAATTACTCTGTTGGATGGGCCCGTAGCCCAGTACGGATTAAGGCGTCGGCCTCCGGGCGCTTCTGCGGAAGAAAGCCGAAGAACAGGGGTTCAAATCCCCTCGGGCCCGCCAAAAAGCAAAAAGTTTCAAATATCGGTTTAAATCATCGGGGTTAAGGATTGATTCTTTGTCATTTTGGAAAAATACGCGGAAATTGAGCTTTAAGTTAGATTTTAAAGTGGCTACTATCTAGAAACGGTTAGGTCTTACCGTTGTTTTCGTTGCGTAGACGACAGTTGGCTCTTAAGATTTTACAAGTTTCATTGGTTTTCCGCAGCAGACTAGGGTTCCTTTTCCTGCCTCAAGAACTTTAACTTTGTTGCCGCATATCTCACAGAAATATATCTCTCCAACTTTGGTCATTTTCTCACCTCTCCTTTTCTTTTATAAGTTTTGGACGCTATGAGTTTGAGCCATACTTTTACCGATTTCCTTTTTTACTTCTGCGGTGTGTATTAGAAAAAGGCTGTTGGATAACAGCAGACGAGTAAATACTAGTTTACGTTAGTACCGCAGTATTCTGAAAGATCAACAATTACTTTTTCGTTCCAATGAGCAGTTTCAACTCTGTTATGTGTTCTTGTTCATCCATTATGACATGCCTTACCTTGTGTTCTAGTTGGAAGGATTCGTACTTCAATTCTTCCTTCATTTCCTGTATTTTCTTCAGAATCCCCAGGTAAATGTCAACCGCATGCTTTTCGTCCTTGAGGTTTACTTCTAAAATCTTGCTTACAGTTTTGGCTGGATGCGTTTCTGCCATGCCCATGGAAGGCACTCCACCTAAGTAACTGCCAATCATTTCTCTGAACATTTCTTCATGTTTCTTCTCATCGTCAGCAATCTCCTTCAACCTTGCAATTATCGGCTCTGCGTTCAGTCCATCCACCTGCTCTGCATGAGCCAAATACTGTATCCTAGCGGCATGTTCCAATTCCAAAGCTTTGTTCAACATGCTAAAAAGCTCTTCCTTTGTCGTTCTAATCACCTCCTTATATCAAGCAAATAAGTGGTAACCATTTGTCACTTCTTGAACAAAGATTTTTTCCTTCAATGTGATCTCACATACGAGAAAAAGAGGGAATCGCGGGAGATATCTTCATCCCTTTTAGTGTTTGAGACCTTTAGCTACAGATTCACCTAAGTGGGGGTCGGCTTTGGTTAGGTTTTTAATCGCTCGCTGTTGGATTGGTTTGTCGATGTGCATAAGATCTGCTATGAGGTTGTCCACGAGATGCTCTTTTTCCATTTTGCTCAGCGAACGATATTTCTCTCCAGCTTGTTGGAAGTCATTGGTTTTTCTGATTTTCTGACGAGTCACCTTTCCCTCAACTTGATATACATGTGGGCTACCCGCTGCTGCTTCCGCGGGGGAACCACCGGCTATGCTACTGGGCTCATAATTGACTGGCCCACTGAATTTTCCCAACTGCATGGCTCCATCGCGCTGGTTGTTGTTGACCGCCTCTGTTGGGCGGTTGATGGGAAGTTGCAGGTAGTTCGGTCCCAGCCGATGGCGTTGAGTGTCCGCATAGGAAAATGTTCTACCTTGGAGCAACTTGTCAGCGGAGAACTCTATGCCTGGAACGATGCTGGCAGGACAGAAGGCGGCCTGCTCAACTTCAGCGAAGAAGTTGTTAGGGTTGCGATTCAGAACCATTTTGCCTACTGGCATTAAGGGGAATTTGTCCTCAGGCCAAGTCTTTGTGGGATCGAGTGGATCGAAGTCTTGTTTTGATTCGTCAGCGATTTCCATCAGCTGGACGTTAAGTTCATACTCAACCTCTCCGCCCTTAGCAATGGTATTCCAGAGGTCCCTAGTAAGATAATCTGGGTCGACACCTGCAAGTCGGGTTGCTTCTTGGCGGTCAAGGCTTTGCACCCCCAATTTTGGTTTCCAATGGTATTTCACATAAACAGCCTTTCCCTTGGAGTTCACCCATACATAGGTGTTAACGCCGAAGCCCTCCATCATCCTGAAGCTTTTTGGCGTTCCGCGGTCGGTGAAGAGCCAGATAATCATGTGGGTCGATTCCGGCGTCAGTGATATGAAATCCCAGAAGCGGTTATGCGTGGAGGAGGCTGATGGTATATTGTTGTCTGGTGCGCCTTTGAAGGCGTGAACCATGTCTGGGAACTTGATGGCGTCACGAATGAAGAACACTGGAAGGTTGTTCCCGACTAGGTCATAATTGCCTTCTTCGGTGTAGAATTTGACGGCAAAACCCCGTGGATCCCTCACGGTGTCAGCAGAACCTCGTCCTCCTGTGACCGTAGAAAATCTTATGAATACGGGGGTCTTCTTCTTCGGATCTTGGAGAAATTTTGCCTTGGTATAAGGTGTCATACTCTTGTACACCTGAAAGTAGCCATGTGCTCCCGCTCCCTTGGCATGGACAACCCTTTCGGGGATACGCTCTCTGTCAAAGTGGGCCATCTTCTCAATAAGCTGGGTGTCTTGTAACAACACTGGTCCACGTTCGCCGGCAGTCAACGAGTTCTGATTGTCAGTTATCGGAACCCCCTGATTCGTGGTTAAATGTCTCTTTTTCACGATTTCATCTTTCATAATTCATAATATACTCCTTTTCCATTTCATGGCATCTAAACATTTGATGTATCAAGTTTATTTAAGAGTTATTGTTACCTAATAAGAACTATGAATGGCTCTCAGAAATCAGACGCCTCGATAATCGAAACTCTCCGCAAAAAAGGATATAAGGCTACTACGCAAAGGATAGCGATCTGTCGATTTGCACTCCGTAGCCGAGATCATCCGAACGCGCAGAGAATCTACGATGAAGTCAAGAAGGTTCATCCAACAGTCAGTCTTGCCACAGTCTATAAAACACTTCGAATTCTGAGGGAACAAGACCTGATTCAAGAATTGGATTTGCCAGAAAGTCAGGCAAGATTCGATTCCAACATGAAACCTCACATAAACCTAGTCTGCCTACGATGTGGCAACATTAGGGATCTAGACGATCTCACAGCGCAAGAAATAGTCGGAAGGGCTGCGGCTGCTGCAAAATTCACTGTTACAGGGCAGCGTCTGGATTTATATGGCGTCTGTGAAAAGTGCAAAACAAGATCACGATCCACTCAAAGTATCAAAAGGTGATACCAAGCCTTTTAACGATTCATTATTTTCCATAAACACGAAAAGAAAATCATATTCGATCAGAAATAGATAATGTACGCGGATTTTTGGACCAAAAACCGAGAATTTAAACCTCGCCCTGTCCACGGTGTAATGGTAGCCCGGGGGAGATTCGAACATCCGTTTTGTCCTTTCAACGTTTTAAACCAGCATTTTCAACACGGGGAATTTGAATTGGGATTTGAATCTACGCGGGCCCGCCAAAGTAACAATAATCAACTACGCAGACGACAGGTTCTGGATAAATTTCAAAACGATCTTAGGTTGGTTCAACGCCGTCTTCAGCGTTTTCCAAGGGCTCTTAAAGTAATTAATTAAGGATAGCCTCTTGTATCTCTTGACAGCCATTGAAGCTATTTCTCTTACCTCAATCGGCGCAAAATCTTCGGTTCTTATCAATGGCATCCCCCAAGTTTGTCTCACCTCGGCGAAAGCTCGGGATGTCAAATTCTCTTGAATATATCCCTTCTCTTTGCATTCTTTGTACAGTCTGGTTCCCAATGACGGCGTTGCAATATGAAGAAGCATTCCAACGTCAAATTCCCTCTTAAGCCTAAGGGCGAGCTCAACAGTCTTCAACATGTTTTCCTTCTTTTCACCTGGAAAACCAATAATATAAAACGCCGCTGTTTTTAGTCCTATATCCTTGCACATTTTAGCAACTTTCACTACTTCCTTTAATTTTAGGCTCTTATCGATAATGTTATCTAAGACGTATTGGTCCCCAGATTCGATGCTGAAGAAGACGCTTTGGCATCCTGACTTTTTCATTTTCTTTAATAGGCTTAGAGTCAAGAAGTCAGCTCTTATTCCATTCGGTGTTTCCCAACTGAATTTGATGGCTTTTTCAATTATTTTATCGCAGATTGCTTCGAATCTTTTTAGGTCAAATGTTAGATTGTCATCCTCAAAGAATATGGTCTTAACTCGATACTTGTTTACCACATGTTCTATGTGATTTATAACATAATTTACAGAGTGCGCTCTAAACATTTTCCCCATGTGCAGGTGAACCGAGCAGAAGCAGCAATTAAAAGGACAGCCCCTACTGGTTATCATGGACATTGCCCTATTCTGAAAGCTACGATATTCTATCTTTTTGGGGCTAAGATATTGCTCCATGTCCACTAAATGGTAAGCTGGATAAGGGAGTTCATCCAAGTTTTTAATTAATGGTCTTGGCGAATTTTGCGTTATTTCCCCATCATCCTTACGGTGGGCAATTCCTTGCACATCGCTTATCTTTTTAGTTCCCTCGAAGAACTTGGCAATATCAAGCATCGTATATTCTCCTTCACCGATCACCGCAATGTCGATGTTCTTCGCCTCTTCCAAGAATTCCACGGGCACTGCGGTTACATGCGGACCGCCTACAACCGTCAAAATGCTTGAGTCTATATCTTTAACAATGTTACCAACTCTAATCGCATGCTCCACTTGGCATGTAAAGGGGTTCGCTATGCCCACGATGTCTGGTTTTCTCCTTCGGATTTCCTCTTTTATTCTTTCATAAGGCATACCAACGATTATTGTGTCTCCAATTTTCCGGAATGAAGAACCTGTCATGAACGCGTCTAAAATTTCCACTTTATGTCCTGCTTTATCGAGCACCGCCGCTATGTACATCAGACCTAAGGGAAGATTGCCCGCTGGCGGATCTGAGCCAGGATAAAATGTCTGCGGTGGATTGATGAGAAGCACTTTCATCGTTTTTACCATTAGGTATAAGTGGCATTTTTGAAATATTTAAACTAGTTTATAAATTGGGGACACTCAAGAAGTTGATAGTTTATGGGAGAAAAAGTGATTGTTGCATGGAGCGGTGGCAAAGACAGCGCTCTTGCTCTTTACGAGATTCTGAATTCTGGCAGTTACGAGGTACTTGAACTGCTGACGACGGTTACGAAAGATTATGACAGGATCAGCATTCATGGCGTGCGGCGTGTTTTGCTTGAGCAACAAGCGAAAGCTCTGCGTATCCCACTTGAGGAAGTGTTTATCACGAAAGGCGCTTCTGACGCGGAGTACGAGGGTGAACTGCTGAAAACGCTCAAGAGGCACCGAGATAACGGCGTCTTCTCTGTGGTGTTTGGAGACATTTTTCTAGAAGACGTGAGAAAATACCGCGAGCGGATCTTGGAGAAAGCTGGGATGAATGGAATTTTTCCGTTGTGGAAAAAGGGCACGAAGGAACTTGCGCAGAAATTCATAAACCTCGGATTCAAGGCGATAATTACGTCTATTGACTCAAATGTCCTTGGGAAAGATTTTGTGGGAAGAGAGTATGATGAACAGTTTTTGTCAGACCTTCCTGCTGATGTGGACCCGTGCGGCGAAAACGGTGAATTTCACTCGTTCGTTTATGACGGACCGATGTTCCATGAGAGCGTAGCCTTCACAAAGGCAGAAAACGTGTTGAGGGAAAAACGTTTTTACTATTGCGATTTGTTATCCATATAGACACAAACAAAGAAGCAGACTAAAATAAAGTTGGGATAGTGGACGGGCGTTATTAGAAATGCCCAGTCCTTGTTTTCCTAAAGCCTTTCGAGCTAAGTGACGCTTTTCTTGCGTTTCCTCAACACGAGCGCTACCACTGTGACAGCCGCGATTGCAGCGACCACTCCAAGAACCACCCAGAGAGAAGTGGCGTCAATGCCTTCTTGCTCGCTGGCTTGCATCGAAAGCAATGTGACTTTGATTTCGCCAATGTCGGTCTTGATTGTGGCTATGTCATCTTTAATTTCTATTATGGTTCCGTTCAGGTCGCCCAGCGCTGTGCTTATGGTCGCGGTGTCTCCTTGAATAGCCGTTACTTTCGCCTGAATGTTATTGATGCTCGTTTTTATTGTGCCGATGTCGGTTTGAATGGTTGCTACGTTTCCGTTTAGCTCAACCAGTTTGGCATTTATTTGGTTCAAGCTAACTTGCATTTGGCCGATATTGGTATTAATTGTCATAATGTCTTCCTGAATTGCAAGTATTGATCCTTCCAAGTCACCCAGTACAGTGCTTATCTCCGTGTTATTTCCTTGTATATTCGTGATGTTAAGCAGAATATTGTTCACGTTTGTTTTTATAATACCGATGTCAGTTTGAATGGTTACCACAGTGCCGTTTAACTCAACCAGTACACTGTTTATCTGGTTCAGGTTAACCTGTATTTGGCCTATGTTAGTTTCGATTGTGACGATGTCGCCTTGAATTGAGGTTATGTCTCCCTGAATAATCTCTATGGAAGTGTTTATGGTTGTTATGTTTCCCTCAATCTTAGTCAGCGTTAATCCAATTGTGTCTATGTCGGTCTTGATTATTCCTATGTCCGTCTCAATCGTAACTACGTTTTCATCAATGCTGATTAACGTTGCGTTTATGTTCTCCAGAGACACCTGAATCGTGCCAACATCAGTTTTGATAGTTGCTACGTTGTTCCGAATTTCGGTCAGCCATGCGTTCCAGCCTGTTAGAGTCTGACTTAGCAAGAAGGATTTCAGAGCAGTTCCTTCAACGGTGCAGTGGCGTGCGTTAACAACCAACGCGTACGTGCCAGCGGAAGCATCACAGGGGATGGTGTAAGGTATCCTGTAGAGCCCTGTAGCAACATTTTGAACTAAATCGGTTAGGTTAGCATGTAGCATTCCATCGTAATATAAGTCAGCTGTTAATGTCGCGTTCGTGGGAGTGCCTGATAGAGAAACTAGGACATAGAAATCAGCAATTTCTCCATTGAAGTGTATTGAACCTACATCTGCCTCAATGTCAAGTGGCTTTGAAGGAACTGGTATACACGCTTGACTGGTTGAAACGAAAGTTGTTAATTGAACTAGTAATACTGCACAGACTAGAATAGAGATAAATGCCCGTGTTTTTTTAACTTTCAGTGTTTCCATTAAGAGCCTTCTCCTTTCCCAACCAAAGTGTTTTTTTTGCACACTTAACCTATGCTTCTAGTTTAAGAATATGCATATAAGAATAATATTTCGTTGCGAATAACTTGTAGTTATACACGGAAAGCCGCATGAACGAAATGGAAGCCTCACAAAAGTAAAACGAAAGCAGTTTCAGCTTTGAATTCAGGTCTTAACGTTCGCGTGTCCGCTTGCAAAAAGTTCATATAATTTGTTTTCAAAAGTCCTAACGGGTGATTTGGTGCCGAAAATACTCATACTCTATTATAGCAGAACGGGAAACACGGAGAAAATGGCTAAAGCTGTGGCGGAAGGAGCCAAAACAGTTGGCAACATGGAAGTAGAGCTGAACTATCATGTTGAAGCTGAAGAACTGGACAAGTTCGACGCCATAGTTTTAGGAGCGCCAACATACTATCACGACATGCCCATTGACATGAAGAAGCTCTTTGAAGAGGCAGCAGGGAAGGGCATAAACCTACAAGGGAAAGTAGGCGCAGCCTTCGGGTCTTATGGATGGAGCGGGGAAGCGCCAAAATTTATTCTCGAAATTATGAAAAACAAGTTTGAAATGCAAGTGATTGAACTGCCATTGCTGGCGAAATACGTGCCTGATGAAAGCATGCTGGGCACATGCCGAGATTTTGGAAAGCGCGTTTCCGAAACCCTTATGCATCAAGCTTAACATATTTTAAGAGGGGAGAAGAAAACGTGAGCTCAAACAATGAACTAGTTGAATTCATGAAACGGCAGATAATCATCGAAAAAGAAATCGTGGACTCGCTGAACAAAGGCATAGCGGACATCAAGAACCCGCCAGTAAAAGGCGTTCTGAAAGGAATATCATTGGACTCCGTAAAACACGCGGAACTTTACTCCGCCGCTGTTTCGCTCTTGACGAACGTTTCCCAAGCCTTGAAACAGGAAAACCTTGACGAGCAAAGGGCACTGGTTGAGAAGCACATTCAGATGGAAGCGGAACTCATCAAAAAACTGGAAAAGATAATGCCTACCATCGAAAACAACAAGGTCCAGTTCCTTTTGAACTCGATTTTGACTGATGAGCGAAGGCATCACGCGTTGCTAAAGACTGTTTTGGAAATAATTGTTCACGGAGAGACCATAACAGAAGCAGACTGGTGGAAAATGCTATGGGAAAACGTGCCGTTCCACGGAGCCCCAGGCGGATAAACAATTAGACGATTCTTTCCGAGTTCCCTTAGGTTGCTAAGCTAGGATTTCTCGCTGCTGATAACTTGGGTAGATGAGTCCCAAACTTCCTCGACTAAGTTTTGAAGATTATGCAGCACAGAAGCCAACTTTTCGCCTTTATCGGTTAAGCTATAGGCTTTCGGAGTTTTTCTTGCGAACACTAGTTTTTTTCCTTTCAGCCCTCTCAGGTACTTGTAGGTTCTTCTCAGGGAGATTCCTGTTTTCTCGGCAAGTTTTTTGGCGGAAATTCCTTCTTCAGAAATGTTATCATAAACTTTTCTTTCGGTTGAGGAAAAGGTTTCCTTGTTCGGGTCCCGTTTCGACTGGAAGAAGAACACGTAATCTCTTTCTTCGGGAGTTTCTATCAAATCTGCTGTTTTCAGTCGTTTCAGAACACGCGATGCAATTTTTGGATAGATGAAAGCTTCTATATCTCTAAAAGTCTTAGGCCCAGACAGTAACGCGCTGAGAAGAGTCTCTTCGTAACATTCAGAGTGGGCTGGTAAAACGTTAACGAATTCGGGAAAACTCTCAAGCAATTCGGTGAGTCTGCCCCCGAACATTGTTGCATAATATTGGTCTTGCGTTTCAGCAGCGAGCCCAACTTCAATTAATGGACGCAAGTACTCTTCATTGATAGTGTCTTGACTGCGCGAGCGCCCTGCTTTTTTAAGTTCCTGCTGGAGTTGGCTCACAGAATAGCGACCATTCACGATTGCATTTAAAATATGCAGCCGCGTTTCATTTTTCAAGACGTTGAAGAGGTCTTTTATAAAATTCGGGCTATCCATAGTTTCGCGCAATTGCCTAAACTCGTTTTTCAGCTTCCAGACATTACAGCGCGTTATGCACTTAAGAGGAGTTAACGGCGCACAATTTCTGCACTCTGCATCCAAAGTCCTGAGCATTTCTGCCAGATCACGATTTCTCTCCGTGCTTCTGGACGTAAACACGACATCTCCCATTCATCATTCATCTAGTTGACGGGTGTCCTGACGGGTAAAGGAGTGAGAGATTGGGTGCAAAAAAATCTGCGAGAGATAGCCCCGTCATGACACGCGTCATAAAACATATGACATGCGTCATACTTATATACATTTCTAACAGAAATAGAATAATTGGTGGAAAATTGCTGCTGCCATGTGAAGTAGGAGTTAAAACAGTTTTACCCGCGATAAGAGCGGTAATGGCAAGAATCATCGTGGAAAAACACGGAATTAAAGAACAACAAGCTGCAGAAATTCTCGGCGTATCCCAATCCGCAATAAGCAGATACACAACAAAAGACAGGGGAAACATCATAACAATCGAAGATGTACCAGAAGTGCAAACACTCATAGACCAAATGATAAACTTGCTCTTGCGCGAAAAATCACGCCAAACGATAGAAATTTTGGAGCTTTTCTGCGAAACCTGCAAAATAATCCGAGAAAAAGGGTTAATGTGCCAGCCCTGCCAAAAAAAGACGCCGCGACCATCGGCAGAAACATGCGCTTTTTGCCGTTCAACCTAATTCAAAGAAAGAATGAAAATTCATTAAAACGAAATTCAAAATGATTTTCAAGTCTAAGAGGAAAAAAGCGGTTGAGCCGAAACGAGATTAAAGAAATCCTTACAAAATACAAAACCATTGCCGTAGTAGGATTATCAAGAGAACCTGACAAAGACAGCCACAGAGTAAGCGCCTACTTGAAAAAACATGGTTTCCGCATCATACCCATAAACCCTTTTGTAGATGAAGTTCTCGGCGAAAAAAGCTACAAGAGCCTCCTCGACATACCACCTGAAATTCAGAAAACCATAGATGTTGTTGACGTTTTCAGACCCTCAAAGTATGTGTCGCCAATAGTGGAGCAAGCCGTTAAGCTCAAGGAGATGCATGGAAAGCCACATGTGGTCTGGATGCAGTTAGGAATAGTCAACGAACAAGCTGCAGAGGTAGCGAAAAAAGCTGGATTAACCGTTGTAATGAACAAGTGTATGATGATTGAACACAAACGTTTTTTCTAGATTGAAAAGCAGCACTTTTCCTATGCTATGCCGCCTAAGATTAACGACGCAACAGTTGCAATGATTACTATGGCAATAGTCTCAAAGAACGTTATTTTCCAATTCACCCGAGTCCTTTTTGAGCGGTAACGAACCAGAAAGATGCCCACAATAACGGCAACTATGGTTAAAGACAAGACTAGGTCGAGGGGACTAGGTAAAACGATGTAGGTTATTATGGGTATGCTGCCTGCTATGAAGGTAGTGGTGCCGCAGATTACCGCCGCGTAAAGATTGGACCGGTGTATCTCTTTATTCAACAAAATGAAAAGTTTTTTTATTAGTAATAGAGATTTGTCTCGCTCCTTCTTGTCTGGAATGTCACTTAAGCTGTAATTCATCAAGTTTTGCAGAGTCATTGTGTCCGCCAAATCCTCTGTTATACCACCTAAGAGAAAACTGGAAAAATTGGTTATGGCAACCGCACTCAACGTCAAGAAAGCAGCGAAAATCGCCACCTGAGCAGTCAACGCGGCTATGAAGGCGGATAGAATCACAACTATTCCAGTTATTGAACCGTCAACTAGCCCAGCCACAATCTCCATGATGGGTTCTTTCTTCAGGAGAAGACTTTTCCATTCCTTGCCCAGTTTGAGACCTTGTTCGGTTAATTGTACGGTGCCATCATTATCTATTATGAGCCCTTCAGAAGCCATTTCCTTCAAGGCCTTTTCAAGTTCACTCATTTCGATGCAGGTAAAACTCGTACAGACTTTGTCGAGTCGACGCTTAAGCACAGATTTTCGCATTTGTTTGCGTTTGCTGAGGTTTAACAAAATAATTACTCTTATAACGTCAGGCAATTCTTGGATTTCAAAGGCCACTCAATAATTCACCGTTGAACACTAGACATGGAGTTTTCAGATTAATAACTCTTATGCACTTTCAAACTTTTTTGCACGTTTCATTTGATTTTTTCAAGAACATTTTCTATTTCGTTGTAGTTTGGTTCTATCGCTGGATTTTCCGTTGTCCACACATAACGGATTACGCCGTTTTTGTCTAGAATGAAAATAGAGCGTTTCGCAGTTGTGTAACCTTTGAGACCAGCGAAGTCAGGCATTTCGACATCGTAGGTTTTTATGACCTCGCGCTTGTAATCGCTTAGTATAGGAAAGGGCAACCTGTTCTTCTCCGCGAAAGCCTTATTCGAGAACGGCTCGTTCACGCTTATTCCGATAACTTGGGTTTTCAGGTTGATTAATCTATCCATGGAATCCCGAAAAGCACACATCTCTTTGGTGCAGACTGAAGTGAAGGCGCCTACAAAGAAGGCAAGAACGATTTTGTTGCCGAGAAAATCCTTCAGGCTTCGCGGTTTCAATTCTGTATCTGGCAACGTGAAGTTGGGCGCCTTGTCGCCAACCTTTAGTTTAGTTGTCATCTCAAAATCCTCATGTGAATTCTAACGGTTGTCGGCTTATAAATTGGTAGTGTTTTCAGTCAAAAGTGAAAGCAGACGGGCAAATCTTGTTTAGCACGCATGCGGCGCAATTGGGTCTTTTTGCGGTGCATACGCGTCTGCCGTGGAAGATGAGCAAATCAGTTATCCTCATCCACTTGTCTTTTGGAATTATTCTCATTAAGTCTTTTTCAATCTTGTCTGGGTCATCATTCCTGGATAATCCTAGCCTCTGAGCAAGTCTGCGGACATGAGTGTCCACCGCTACTCCTTCAACGACGCCGAACGCGTTGGTCAAAACGATGTTGGCTGTTTTCCGCGCCACACCTGGAAGCTCCAGCAGTTCTTCCATTGTCTTTGGGACCTTCGAGTGATACTTCTCGACGAGAATTTGGCTTGTTTTCTTTACGTTTTTGGCTTTGTTTCTGTAGAAGCCTGTGGATTTTATGTCCTGCTCCAGTTCTTTTAAATCCGCGTTGGCATAGTCCTCTGTCTTGGTGTACTTTTTAAACAGACCCTTCGTCACCATGTTAACTCTCTCGTCAGTGCACTGGGCAGAAAGAATAGTAGCTACCAACAACTCCAAAGGATTACTATAGTACAAAGCAATTTTTGCGTCTGAATGCTCCCTTTCGAGCAGCTCAATAACTTTCAGCGCCCGAGCCTTAGGTTCAAGATATATTTCAGGCTTCTTCACAGTTACAGCCTCAACGTATACGGTTCTTTCTTTCTACAAAAACTTTTACTATTAAGGGCGCAAACATTAATTTGAGGTGACGTTTATGGGCATTAAGCTTCTGGTCGACGGTAAGGAAATACCGCTTAGCGAGTTTGTGGAAAAGATATTGAACGGAACAATAGTTGGCGCTGTGACTTCTTTACGGGGAATAAAAGAGGACTGGAAAAAAATCGAAATAGAAATTAGCGCGCGGTCCTAGAATTCAGATAGCTTATTAGTCTTTTAATTCTTTAATGCTACTGAATAATTAGCGAAGATGGCTTTAATGAAATTTGATGAAGCACATTGCCACAAATGGGCTCTTCTGCTGAAGGAAAGAAAGAAAAAGATTGATAACGCATTAGAAGACATAGCCTCCGAAGACTTTGAAACAGCACAAAGACTGGTTTCTGAGGTCTTTCACGGTTCCACCAATGGAAACAGCGATCCAGGCATGACCGGCTCGTTATTGTATCACATGGCCATGATAAGCAAAATGGCCGCCGAATCAAGGGTGATCCTTGACGAACTGAAAGTTGATGCCCCCTCTGTAGAAATCCTGTTGCGAAGATTTTACGGTGATTTCGTTTCCGATGTTAAAGAGCTTTTGGACAAGATTATCCCTATAAAAAAGAATTTGATAATGGCAGTGAATAAGCCAACTCTCGCAGCCGAGGAAAAGATACACCTCTTCAGGAGGTTGACTGAAGAAACCAAAAAAGTTGAGGAGATGCTCGACAGAAAAGACCCCAGAGCCAAGGATAGCATCCAAAGCATGTTTCTTGAATGGACTGAGAACATTATTGGGATGCGTTTGCGCCAAGAATACGAGACGATAAAGGGCTTCTTGATTGTGAAAAAATTAACCGAAGAATTAGGTATAGAACGGCTTGAACAAACTATGGCTCGAGTGAAGAAGAGGTTTGGTGAAGAAACAGTTGCCTCCGCCTTCAACGTTAGCCTAAAGGTTGGAATACCTAAAGCAAAATTGCAGAAACTGATGCTAAGCGACCATTTCATCGAGCATAAGATGGACATGAAAAACCTAGGAGGCTTTATGCGATTCTTGAATTGCCCAATCTACGGAAGCCACATCTACATGGAAACGGAACTGGGCACAAAAACTAAAACATCTCAGCTCTTCTGTAAGAGCTTCTGCAGGGCCCACGCCCAATCTATGTTCGAAAAGTTCATTCCCTTCCCCGTAGAGGTATCACAACCGCTAAGGATGGCAACTGACGGAAGATGCGAGTTCCAAATCAGGATTGCCCCCACTTCCGCTGCGCCAACTACAGAGAAGTATGTTCCTTTGGTTATGTCTTGGAACGTGACATTAAAGTGTAATCTGAAATGCGCGCATTGCTACATTAACGCTAAAGAGACAAAGCTGCCGGACGAGCTGAGCACTGACGCGGCGAAGATGCTTATACACCAGATCATCGAAGTCAGCAGACCACTACTAATACTGAGCGGCGGCGAACCCCTGCTGAGAGAGGACATCTACGAAATCATTCGATATGGTGCAGACCGTGGCTTAAGGATGGGCATGGGAAGCAACGGCATGCTCATCGACGACGAGGTTACAAGAAGACTTGAAGATGCTGGAATGGAGACGGTAGCAATTAGTTTAGACTCAAGCATACCGGAGCGGCATGACGAGTTCCGCGGCGTTAAGGGCTGCTGGGAACACGCTGTGAACGCCATCAAAGCTCTCAAAAAGAGCAGGATACAGGTTCAGGTTAACAGCACAGTGACTCCACAGAACTACGATGAAATAGATGATATAATGTCGCTGGCGGAAGACTTGGGCGTGGAGAATTTTCACCTGTTTTTTCTAGTGCCTACAGGAAGAGGAACTGATATTGAGAATATAACGCCGAGAATGTACGAAGATATGATTACGAGTACGCTAGCCAAAATTACAAAGTATAAGCTGAATGTGAAGCCTTCATGCGCCCCCCAGTTTATGCGGATCGCTAAGGAACAGGGGGTTGACATGTCACGTTGGGTTCGAGGTTGCATGGCTGGCCTTTATTACTGTCGTATCTATCCATCTGGGGAGGTTACTCCCTGTCCATACATGCCTCTTAAACTTGGGAACATTCGCGAAAGGTCCTTTAGAGATATTTGGTTCAACTCTGAGGTCTTCAAGGCTCTGCGTGACTTCGACCAGCTGAAAGGGAAATGTGGGTTATGCGAATATCGTGATGTATGCGGGGGATGTCGTGCTAGAGCCTATGGTGTGACCACTAGTCTTATGGACTTTTGTGGTGCTCTGCATGAGCCAACAGAATCTCGGGGCGATTATCTGGCAGAAGATCCATGGTGTATCTATCAGCCGAAGGTTCTGTCGTTTCGAAAAAAACAAAATTAAAACGCACGCCCTACAATGACTAGTATTTTCCTGTGCAGTTGTACCGGGAAACAGCTGCCGGATTCCCGAACGCTAAACTCGTTCTTTATGAAGGCATGGGTCACATGACTATGGGAAAAAGTTTGATGAAGATGTCCTCGCGTTTCTAAATGATAATAAAGGTTAAGCTTTAATTCCAAACATCAAACGTTTACGCTCTCAAACATCTACTTGTACACACTCTCACTTACTCAGTGCGCGCTCAAAGAAAAAGATGAGAAAGATATTTGTTCCAGATTATCACCGTCAAGTACCCCGCTATAGCTCCATTTAGAATCGCCACAACAATTATGGCAAGATACATTGCTGGTATCATAGGAAGTATGCCCATCATCGTCGTCAGGTACATAGAGACTACACCTGTGATTCCAGTTGCAACAGTCAGAAGCAAAATCAATCTTCTTGATTTAACACAATTTGCATCATTGACTTTGAAGAAGTGAAAGAAACCGTCAATTAGTAAGCCATAAAATAAAGAGAATAGCAAACTGAACGGGAAAAAACCAGGTCTCAAAACGCTCAACAAAAGACCCGTTATAAAGGATGCATATATTGCTCCCCCTTTCGCAACGAGCAATGCGGCTAATGAAAAACACAGGGCTTGGATACCTATCACCATTTTATCAACAGGGGACGGCAAGAAACCGTTTGAAACAAAGGCTAACGTGCCAAGTAAAGTAATAACTGCAACCTTTTTACTATTGAATATGCTATCCGCCTCATTTGGGTTTTTAAACTAACCCTAAATTCTTTTTAATTCTTTCCATAGCTTGGCTTGTATTTTAATGTCTATTTTGTTTTTCGTATTTCCTATTTTGTCTTATTTGTATTTGAATACTCTTCTGCGCGCGCTTCCCCAAAGCACTTCAACTTTCCTCTTTTTTCAATTTTGATTTGTTGGGCATATTGAAAAAGGATTTTCTTTACAGTAATTAAAAACTAATCCTAAAACTGTAGAGTTAACAAAATAGAAATTTCAAAATAAAGGAAAAAGAGCTATCCGATAAAGTCGATTCGCGTTTTTATCTCCGCGAACATTTCCTTTTTTGCCTTGCATATTGGGCAAGTGTATGGCGGTTCATCTCTGAAAACAACATAGCCGCATTGTTTACAGTACCACAATTTCGGTTTAGTGTCGGAAATCTTTTTCACCTCTTCTTTGGTTGTTGTCACAGCTTCAGGTTTTCTTTTTGTTTCTGTTGGTGAAGCTACAGCTCCGTAGGCTCTTACCTGTTTTTCCAAGGGTCTACGTTCGGGAACTGGTTCCAACTCGGTATTGCCTTCATAGATGTCCTTTCTGACGTAAAGCGCGCAGTAACAGGCACCGAATTCCGCGACGTCTGGATCTCGGTAATCGCAAGGGCAGAGTATATCCCTGTCAAACTCGAATTTTCCAGACGCGAGCCTGCATGGGCACGAGGGGTAACCGTAACGTTCCTCGTTCCGTTTCAGACCTTCGAGGAGACTTTGGAGAAACTCTGGGTCAGGGTTTAGGTAGTACCCGTAAGTTCTTGCGTCAGCTTCCGCTCTCTGCCGCACCATTTCTAATGTTATCGCGGTCAAATTCCGAGAGCCTCCTTTAACTTGTCTTTGCGAAAACCAGTAATTAACACTTTATCGTCTACGATTACCGTTGGGTAACTAAGGGGTCCGCCTTTGCTTTGAATGTGCTGGCGAATTTTCTGTTTATCCTCTTCTCCGCACAGGTCCACATCCACATACTCGAATTCGATGCCGTTGTCTTTCAAAAACTGCTTGGTCATCTTGCACCAAGCGCACGTGCTAAGCGCGTACAAAACAACCTTATGCTGGCTTTTTTTACCTGAAACCTTGGAAAATTGCATGTTCTCACTTGCTACTCTTTTTGTTAACGCGGATATAACTGTTTAGCTGATAAACGACTTCTGTTGATTCAGATAGAATGTGCTTGTTTATAAAATCGCATAATCATTTTACGCAGGTCTTAGGTTTCCGAAAGCTTGCTGAACCACTTCCGGCATCGCAGGATGAATGTGCATGGCTCTCACGATAGGAGCGAAGCTTCTGTTTTCAGTGACCATTGCGTTAACGATTTCCTGAATGAGCAATGACGCTTCAGCGCCTATTATGTGACCGCCCAAGATTTTTCCCGTTTCCCGTTCGACAATGACTTTGACGAAGCCCTCTGGTTCGCCCATGGCGCTGCCCATAGCCGTATCGCGATAAAAGGCTTTTCCGACCAAGATTTTGTGTCCTTGCTGTTTAGCTTCTGCCTCTTTCAGACCGACGGAAGCGACCTGTGGGTGAGTGAAAACAGCATGGGGCGCCGCTGAATAATCCATTTCCACCTTGTGACCATGAATCGCGTTGTGCCAAACTATTCCAGCCTCATAATTAGCAACGTGCTTAAACATTTCCTTGCCGATGGCGTCGCCGAAAGCCCAAATGTTCTTCTTGCTGGTTTCTAGATAATCATTCACCTTTACGTATCCGCGTTCATCCAGCTTCACACCAGTTTTTTCAGGCTTCAAAAGATCCGAATTGGGAACTCGCCCCGCAGCAACCATCAACGCATCCGCAGAGAACTCGCTGAGACTGCCGTTCTCGCGGTTCTTGGCGACCACGGTTTTAACGTCACCTTCCTGTTTGACCGATACAACCTCAAGACTTGTGTGTATCTCCATTCGACGCGCCATTTCCCTCTTCAGCAAATCGGAGATTTCTGGCTCTTCTTCAGGCAAGATTCTGGAGGGTCTTTGAATTATGGTGGTTTTTGTGCCGATGCCTGAAAAGAAATGCCCGTACTCGGCGCCTATGTAGCCTCCGCCGATTATTATGATGCTGTTGGGCGGCTTTTCCAGTTCCAAAACAGTGTCGTTTGTCAGGTAGTCCACGTTTTCAATTCCTTTGACTGGGGGGATTCCAGGTCGTGCGCCTGAAACAATGAAAATCATCTTCGCGTTTATCGTGTGTTCGCCCACTTGCATTGTATAGTCAGAAGTGAATTCGCCTGTTTCTTTGAACCAGGTGAGGTTGGGTGTGTCTTCTACAGCTTTAGCTTGGGTGGCGGAGTCTCCGTTGACGAGGCGGCGCATTCGTTCCATAATTTTCTTGAAGTCAACCGAGTTGACCGCTGCGTTTACGCCTAGTTTTTCCGCCTCTTTAAGGGTGGCGACGACGTCGGCTGGGTAAATGAGCATTTTTGATGGGACGCAGCCCCTGTTTAGGCAGGTTCCGCCCATAGGTCCGTTGTCAACAACTGCTGTCTTGAAACCGTGGTCAACCGCTGCAGAAGCAACAATCATTCCAGAGCCTGAGCCTATAACAAGAACATCAAACTTTTCCATAAAGAAACCTCTACCATAAAGGAAAAAGAGAGAATGCCAAATAAACCTTTCAATTCGAGCCTCTTAGATAATCTTTTTATTGGCATTCTAAAGAATAGTAATCTTGGGGAGTGTTATGTCAAAAGCAAAGAAGGCAGAAGAGGAAAAGAAGAAAAAGTACTACTATTACAAAAAGAAAGAGAAAAAAGCCAAAGAAGTCAAGAAGTAACCGCTACTTACTCAGAAACTTTGGAATGCACCTTTTATCATGGATAGGGTCAAAACGCTCAAGTTCGCCTTTCTCCACTGGAACCACAACGCGCGACACTAAACCATGCAGGCTGTAAGGAAGCCGAATCAAACGCATGCTGCCCGCGGTTACCCACTCGTCAATCCTGAAACCTTTTGCTTTCACCCTTTGGGCAATCTGGCGCCTCTTTTTGGTGCTTAACGCGTAGGCTTCAGGGTCGAAAACGTGGATGTGAAAGCCTCTGCCCGAATAAACGATTTTCATACTCGAAAACTGCGCTTCAAGATGCTCGTACAGGCGTATTGTTTGTTCTTTAACCATTTCCAGCTCTAGTTTGCAGAAACCTAAGCCCTGATGCCGTTCCATTTTGTCTGCGAGGCTGCCGTGAATTGGGCAGGTTATGTTTTCTGGGTCAAGGTCGAACGCGAGCTCTTGGCCTGTTTTGCGGTCGTTTTCGTCGTAAACGTTTCGGTCGTAGTAAGCCGCTTCGGGTAGGAATTCGATTATTTGGTCTCGCACTTCATCCAAGCCCTTGTACTCGTCTATGATTATGGTGGTGCCGGCGTCTTTCCTGTATTTTTCTGGGTAAATCTTGGTGTGCCTGCCCATAATTACAGCGAACTTTACTTTGCCTCTGAGCAGTTCGAGCCACTTTGCCACTTTTTCGAGGCTAAACTCTTCAGTGTAAAACTGTTTTCGTTCTGCAAGAGTGGAATAGCGCATGCCACGCGGCAAACGGTACTTAGCCATGTAAACCAGTATGAGTTCTAAAGCCAAAAGGTTTTGCGGAGAAACATTAACTGCAAAGGGGGCGGTTGCAAGATGCTGCTGAGCGCTCTAGTGCTCGGAAAAGACTGTACCTATATCGAGGTCATTTTTCTCCGCTGATAAGGCCCATGGTTCCCAGAATAAACGGCAACTTCAACGCCCGTGGGATAAAATCTGCATCTTGGGTTTGAACGAACTCCACTTTGCTTATACCCCAACTTTTGATGGTTTCAATTAAGTCATCGATGTCGCCGAAAAGCTGCTTGATTAGGAACTCGTCTTGAAAAGAAAATTTTCCGCCCTTCTTGACAACCCGTAATGCTTCACGAATAACTTCCCGCTTATCTTTAGCATAGCCGACCATGTGGAACACGAAATTGCTCACAGCCGCATCGAAATACTCATCATCAAACGGCAAAGATGCAGCGCTGGCTTTCTGGAACGTCACACGCTCACTTACCCCCTCAATCTCTGCGTTCCTGTCACAAGTATTCTTTGAGTACTCCCAGTTTTTTCCCCAATAATCAATTCCGATGACGTGTGCCTTTGTGTATTTCTGAGCGAGCTTTATCGTGAGGGCGCCGTTTCCGCAGCCTATGTCGAGTGCCTTTCCGTCTCCATTCCAATCCAAATTTGCTAACACTAATTTCCAGATGCGGTCTTGCACGTTTCCTCCTTGAGGAGAAAATTGGTACCGCACATACAGAAAATACACGGAAACTAGAAGGAACGGCACAGCAGGAATCACCAAGACCCAGAACATAATACCTAAACCCAAAAACACGAAACCTACAAAACCAGACAGCAAAATAATTCTCTTTGAAACCCAATTACCGTATTCTGGTTTTGCCGCCATTTGACCGCTCATTTTTCTTTCTAGCCAATTCCCTATGCGCTCAAATGTGTATATATAATTTTGAAACGGTCAGCTTTTACAGATAAGCTTTAACTGCGCCATGTAGACTTGCTAGTCAATACGCCATTGCAAAAGTCATGACAAAAAACTTGTGGTGCCCAAAGTAGAAAACCTAATATTTCCCGTTTTCCCTGCACTAGAGATGGTGAAAAGTTTTTGCCGATAGACCCTGATTTTCAGAAGAACCGCCAAGTTGTAGGCGAACACAACGGACACAAAGTCTGGGGACCAGTGGAGCCTCCGAAGAAGCTGGGCATACATGGAACCAACGTTGCTGTCGACTGGGACGTGTGCGTCGGAGACGGCGTGTGCATTGACGTTTGCCCCGTGGCGCTGTATGACTGGGCAGACGCGCCTGGGCACCCGACTTCTGAGAAGAAATCTGACCCTGCCCGAGAGCAAGACTGCATACAATGCTTAGCTTGCGAGATGCAATGCCCAACCGCAGCCATAAAAATAACGCCTCCGTAAAGCGAGCGAAGCGCTGACTGCTGCGGCGCTTTCCATTTTTCTCAAGTTCCACCTTTATTTTTAAGACGCAGTTTTTACTGTGGAACACAGCTAACGCTAATGCGAAAGCAACTACCGCCCGCTTGCCCATTATGCAGTGAAGAACTCAAATAAAAATTGGTTGAGAAGGTACGCTTTCAGTGTTTGACGCCCAGCTGCTTTGCCGAGTGCTTCAGTTCTAAACGCCTTTCCAATGAACCCTCTAAGTGTTTCAACTCCTCGAATTCTTGATTGATTTGAAGCTCTAAGGCATGTTCTATCTGCAAGTCTTCATTAAGTTTTTTTTCTAATAAATCACACTTTTTTTCTATCGATAAATGTGCATTCATTTTTCTTCCCTTTCGTTCACGTTTGGTTTGTCGGTTACGAAAGACTTAAAGATTTACCAAAATTGCGCCCAATTATAGTCCTAATCTTCCGCGCCAACCATCCCCAAGCTGCCGGTTTTTGCTGGAAATCGGAAGGAATATTAATCAACACCTGATTCAATAT
>Ga0315555_1000713_pt1 | contig 23788 bp, 22 predicted proteins | sample SalMarSW160380MG_FD_202113 | JGI IMG/M metagenome (GOLD analysis project Ga0315555, IMG submission 202113) | Salt marsh sediment microbial communities from the Plum Island Ecosystem LTER, Massachusetts, United States - Salt Marsh Sediment SW1603-80 ... | reverse complement strand
CCCAGTCGCTGAAAACTTTGCTAGTTATTGGCGCGCATTTTTCAGAGTTTTATTGTTGAAGAGGCTTAGCAAACACTTTATTTAGTTTTGGCTACATTCCAAACATTGAGTTATATGAAGATTCAAACTTTCAATGTTGGCATGTTGTCAACTAATTGTTATGTCGTTAACTGCCTGAAAACGCAAGAAGCCATCATAATTGACCCGGGATTCGATGCTCCTCAGGAAGCCGAGCAAATCTGCCGTTACGTGGATAAGAGCACATTGAAAGTGAAGTTCATCGTCAATACACACGGGCATTCAGATCACATTCGCGGAGACAGCGCTCTGAAGAAGAAATACAGCGTGCCCATTTGTATCCACGCGTATGATGCACATTTACTCACCAGCTTAGGCGAGAACACCCAACCTGCTAACATTCTGCTCGAAGATGAAACTTTGCTGAAATTTGGGAAAGTGACTTTAAGGATTATGCACACACCAGGGCACACATCTGGAAGCATATCACTTGTGGGAGAGAAACTCGTCTTTACTGGCGATACTCTGTTTGCTGGAGGGATTGGCAGAACGGACTTACTGGGAGGCTCTGACCGTGATATGAGGCTTTCGTTAGAAAAACTACTGCGACTTCCAGAACATTACGTTGTTTACCCGGGACACGGGGCTGCTTCGACGATAGGTGAAGAAAAACGCGTTAATCCTTTCTTGCAGTGGTTGTGATTTCTGATTTTTTGAGCAGGTTTTTAGGAATTTTCAAATGAAAGTATCGCCTTTTTGCAGGAATTGGTGTGTAGTCTATTTTTTGTGTTTTGAAGTGTAAGTTTTGATTTTTATTTGTAATATGTATTTGTGTTTAACATGTCTCCAATATTATCTATTGAGACGTAATATTTAATAGACTGGGCAATCCATCATACTTAACGGAGACTCATAATGCCAAAGCTACGCCTCAAACCGTCCCTAGCAGGCTTAAAAAACCTGAAAAAAATCAAAATCAACATTCGCTTCAAGAAAAAAGAAAAGGAACTACCTATTCCTCCGCCTCCACCTAAACCAATACCCAAGGGACTCAAGGTCATCGAAAAATACCCATTATACGAACCCTTCTCACACGTTGTAATAGTTCAAAATCCAAAAACAGGCGAACACAAATACATCCTCGACGAACTTCAACTTGATCCACTTGAAAGAGGCGTTTATAACCGCATCCTAGAAATATTACTCGCTGAAATTGAATCCCCAAAAGAAGAAATCGCTGACCCTCGAAAGTTCTTCGCAGAAGAAGCCAAAAAAATTGTCGATAAATACCGAATAAGCTTAGGCTGGCTTCCCGACGTTTCATGGTACAAAATTCTTTACCACGCAGAAAGAGACCTTGTAGGGTTCGGAAAAATCGACCCATTAATGCGAGACCCGAACATAGAAGACATTTCATGTGACGGAGTATTAAAGCCAGTTTACGTATGGCACAGAAACTACGAAAGCATCGAAACAAACCTCGAATTTACAAACGATGAAGTCCTCGACAACACGGTAGTTAAACTCGTACACATGGCTGGAAAACACGTAAGCACAGCCTTCCCAATAGTCGACGCATCTCTCCCAGGCAAACACAGGCTCGCAGTTTGTTACAGACGAGAAATCACGCCGTTCGGAACAGCTTTCACAATTAGAAAATTCAGAGAAGACCCCTACTCAATAATAGACTTAATAAACATAGGCACGTTCTCGGAAGAAATGGCTGCTTACTTCTGGATGTGCCTCGAAAACAGATCGTCAATAATGGTTCTCGGCGGAACAGCAGCAGGCAAGACAACGGCTCTTAACACTTTGGCATGTTTGATCAAGCCTGGAAGCAAAATCATCACTATCGAAGAAACTGCAGAGCTTAACCTACCTCTTGAAAACTGGGTTTCACTTATTGCCAGACAAAGTTACGGTTTAGGCGGAAGCAGTGTAGGCGAAGTAGCCCTTTTCGACCTTGTTAAGACTTCAATGAGGCACCGCCCAGACATATTGGTCGTGGGTGAGGTAAGAGGTCAAGAAGCATACGTTCTCTTTCAGGCTTTGGCCACAGGACACGGCGGCATGTGCACCATGCACGCTGAAAACTTGGACTCAGCGGTAAAGCGTCTAACTCAGAAACCCATGGACATCTCGCCCGCATATATTCCATTAATGAACATTGTTCTTTCAGTACAGCGAGTCCACCTCACTAAGAACAACGAGAAAAAGGCGTACAGAAGAGTCATCACGGTCAACGAGATTGAGGATTACGAACAATACACAATTCCTTGCAAATGGAACCCCGCCAAAGACGAGCACGTTATGGACTTCGACAAGAGCACGCTGTTATCGTTCATTGCCGAGCGCCAAGGCGTAACTAAAAAAGATCTAATTGAAGAAATCGGCAGACGTAGAGACGTCCTGCATTGGATGCGAGAACGGAACATAAGAAGCTACAAAGATGTTGCCGCCATCGTCGCAGAATACTACGCAAGACCTAAGCACATTTACGAGAAAGTACTTGCAGGGGAGGAGGTAAAAGCCGTTGCCGCTTCTAAAGACGTTTGAGGCATGGTCTTTTCGCCTCTTCGGCGGCATAGCACCCTTCTTCTTGAAACACGTCTACGAATTCAAGGATATGCTAGAAAGAGCACGAATCAAGATTTACCCTGAAACTTATGTTTCACTGATGTTTTTTATTGCAACGTTAACGATTCCAGTAACCGTAATATCGATGGTTTTTCTAGTTTTATTCGGGTTCATGCCGCTCCTCTTTTTGATTCCCCTTCCGTTTTACGTGATGGTCGGTTTTCTGCTGATACCTATGTCCAAGGCCAGCGACAGGGCATCTGGCTTAGAGCGAGAGATGCCATTCGCCGCAGCTTACATCAGCGTTATGGCATCTGGAGGCATCGCGCCTTACACCAGCTTCAAAAGGCTAACCGACGTTGAGCTAATGCCAGCTATGCGAGGAGAAGCAAGGGAAATAATAAAAGACGTGGAAATCTTCGGCATAGATCCTCTAACGGCTTTAGAACAAGCGGCAAAAAAGAACCCCTTAGACATATTCAGGGACTTTCTCTCAGGCTACGCCTCCACCGTGATCATAGGCGGGGATATAGGGCACTTTCTTGAACGTAAAGCTGAAGAAATATTCAAGACACGAGCGCTGCGTGTTAAGGCCGCAGCAGAACGCCTTGGAATGTTACTGGAAACGTTCATCATCGTAATGGTCATGATGTCTTTATGCTTCTACATATTATTCAGCGTGGACTCAATTTACAGCGTCGGCGTGACACTGTACTCTGGCATAATATTGTACACGTACCTGTTTACACCATTGCTGTCGTTGATGTTCATCTATTTGGCACACAGCATGCAACCAAAGACACCTATCACTGATATGCGACCGTACAAAGTATTTGGAGTCTGCGGCGTAATTGGCATAATCCTGTTCCTGTTACTCACGAACTTCATGGGCGCTATGATTATCTTCAGTGGAATTGAAACCATAATTGATCTGCCTGTGGCAATAGCCATAGCATTATTTGTTGCGACATTTCCAGCCGCCGTCGTGCATATGAAAATTGCAAAAGAGAAAGCCAGCATGGAGGCGGGAATCACCAGTTTCCTGAGAGACTTAACCGAAGTCAGAAAAACTGGGTTATCACCAGAAAAATGCATAGAAAGCTTGTCCAAGCGTGATTACGGAGTATTCACCAAAGAACTAAACAAAATAAGCTCCGAGATTTCCTGGGGTGTTCCTTTGAAAAAAGTAATAATGCAATTTCTCAAGCGAACAAAAAGCTGGATGACTCAGCTGGTTATGTTCCTTCTCGTTGAAACCATAGATGTCGGCGGAGGCACAATTGCAATGATCGAATCACTTGCTAGGTTCAACAGTTTGACTCAGGAAGTTGAGAAGGAAAAGCGAATGTCGGTTCGTCCGTACATAATGATGCCCTACTTGGCTTCAATCTTGCTTGTGGCAACGACAATTATGATGCTGAGTTTCACTACAGGCACTCTGGGTGTGGGCGCGATATCTGGTCAAGCAGCTACGCCGAAGGATTTCAGCGGGATGAAAACGATATTCTTAACATCGGTAATCTTCCACAGTTACTTGATAGGTGTGGTGGCTGGAAAGATTAGTGAGGAATCCGTTGCCGCTGGGTTCAAGCATGCATCAATACTCGTCATAATTGCGGTGGTAGCGGCCAAGGTCATACCTCTTTTCGTATCAATTTGATAGGAGCGGAGAAAAACACGGGATACGGTAATGTGCAAAGTTTACGGAAAGATAAGCGAGCGGTTAGTCCAGCGATTTCAACGGTTATACTGACTGCCGCTGTTATAGTGATGATTCTGGTGGCGATGGGTTTTGCGAACAGTTTCTTGGACGCACGGATGGCTGAGAACGAATTCAGCACTAATAAGCAGTTCATGCTCACGACGGGGCTTCAGATTGATGATATTGCGTGGACTATTGGACGTACTCAGACGGTTCGTTACTCAAGCAAATTCGGAAACATGAAGTTTCAATCGTCAGCGGTGAACTACACTTTCGAAGTTGATATGGGTGCAGGATGGGTGCCTGTTTTTGCTAATGTTACAGGGATGATCCTGTTTAACATACCTGTAAGCACATACTCTATCAGCAACAACTACTTTGAACGCATATCGCCCGCTTCCAATGGTTCTTTTCTGCAGCAAGGGCCTTCAGCGCCGGTGAGTCACGTGTTCTGTGTCGAGAAGCTGCCTATGATTGAGGGAAACTACACCAGAATAGTTGTCGTTCCTTCGATTCGAATGCTTAATTCAACAATTGAAGGGCCGTCGTCCCCGACTTCAACGAATTATTTCAAGTTTTATCTGCCTACTCTTGAACCGGGTACGCATCTTTACAGGTCTCAATCGATAACGATGACTGGCAATGATATTACCAAAATAGTACAAAGCGGGGTCGATAAAGTTCGAATTACTGTCACTTTTCCAAATGCGGCTATAGGTTTTGACTCTGGCTTCTTCAACTTTGACCATGTTAGTGAGACCGTAAACCTGCCTGCTAATTCCGTTGCCGAGTTTTACATTGGAAAGGTGATCGTGACCCTCGGGCAAGTTTAGAAACTAAGGAGGATAAAATTTGGTACAAATAACCATTGAATACATGATTATGATTCCGATCTTGATCCTTCAGATTTTCCTCTTTCCCTTAACTGCGGGGTGGATAATGACCACGTGGACGGACTCGCGCCAGACGCTTGCGCTTCAGGAAACCGCCAGTCACTTGGGCAGCTCGATACAGCAGGTGTATTCCGCTTTGAATCATGAGTCAATATCGGCTGGCACTGTCACGAACAGGTTGGAGGTTCCGGCTTTCATAGAGGGCTACGCGTACACGGGAAATGCGACGTTAAGAGCTTTAGACCCTGCGCTTAATTCTAGTCAGGTTCTAGACATTACGCTCAGGTTTAAGGGAAGTCACATAGAGGCGACTACGTCGGTTACGTTGGGGCAGAACGTAGAGTGGCAGGATTCGACGTTTATGAGTAATTCAACCTACGCGAGCTTAATCGCTGAAAAATACTGGAACGGCACAGAGTCCGTGATTCGACTGTCTTTTGGAGGAGCTGAGTAGACATGGTAAGCTCAACGATAGATCACATGGTTGCCGTCACCGTTTTTCTAGCTGCGACACTGCTTTTCATTGGTCTTTTCAATCAAACCATTCAGACAGCAGTTATTTATCAACGTCACAGAGCTACCGCGACAAAAGCCAGCGACCTGCTTGATAACATGCTGTTAAGCCCTGGCATTCCAGTCAACTGGGGACAAACCGACATTGTCCCCACAGGTTTTGGACTGCAAGACCCAGAGTTCACGCAATACAGAATAAGCCCTTTTTCACTCATGCGTCTAAATTCTTCAACGGGAACTCCAGTTTATTACCCAAAAACTGGTTTGACCTACAGTAATATAACTATGGGCTTCGGACAATCGCTCTTAGTGCCTTTTAGTTCGACTCTAAACTACTCTACAGCCTTGAGGTTGTTGGGTATAAATGGCACGTATGGATTCAGTCTAACAATGACTCCAATTGTGACAGTTTCAATATCTGAAGTGCAATCGAATCCATTGACTTTGAGTATAAATGTTTTCGGTGCTGGTTCGCCTTTGGCTTATGCCGAGGTAAGTTATTGTTTTATGATCATAAAGGGAAGAGAGGGCGGCGCTTACCCGTCCTACACGATTGACTACGGTACTACACTAGCAAACAGTGCAGGAGTTGCGTCACTGGTTTTCCCAGGATTTGATGGAACAGAAGATTCCTATGTCATAATTGCTTATGCTCATCTTAGCGGATTGGTGGGGGTAGGCTATCATGAACATGTAGTCTACGATGAGAATTATGTGGTGCCTTTTGTTTCTAATTTCGAAACAGGAGAGGTACTCCTCGCGCATAGCTGGGATGTGCATGGAGGAGATCATCCTGCGGAGATAGCGTACAATGCAACATTTGTTCTTTTATCCGAAGACTTTACGCTACGAGAGATGCCCTTGGACAATGAAACTGGAAAAATAGTTGGCAAACTCAATTATGGTCAGGACCCACAACATGCCTACAACAATCTCACCATAAACACTCACAATCCGGGTATTCTAATTGTGACTTACAGCAAAAGTGCAGTTGAAAGTGGCGTGGTCATAATGCCATGGGGCATTAGTTCTCTGGCTTTCCCCGTGACCTTCGGCGGCGACTCTTCGAAGCAGGAGTGGGTTGCCACTGACATGCGCCAAGTCATAGTTGGCGGCATCGCTTATCAGGCAAAAATCGCGTTGTGGAGTTTAGAAGGTTATCAGGTGGTCGGCTAAGATGATGCGTACAATCGAAGTCCTAATAGTCATAATCATCATTACGGGCGCGTTTATAGCTGCGTCTTTCTTTGCTGTTTTGCCGTGGCCAAGGCAGGTTTCGCCCGTAAATCTTCGGCGCTTGGCGTTTACGACGTTGCAGATGTTGGATTCAAACTACGACTTAAGCAGAGCCGCTTTTGAGACGGAAAACTACACGATTTGGGGCGGACTTCAAATTGCGCTTTCAGCTTCGCTGCCGCCTAACGTCATATACAACCTGACTGTTTATGAGGTAACTGGAGAAACTACGCAACTTTACACTTTCATTGATTCAATGTCGAACGCGGAGAGCCTAGGCGTAACCTCAGATGCTTCCTCGTATATGGTGGCTTCTTCAAACGTGACTTTTAACGTGGTTCCTGAAAAGATTGGCGAGCACAGCGGCGGAGGAGGAACACTATATATACTTAACTGCAGCGACGCGCCCGGTTGGTGGATCACAGGCTACACCGCTCAAAGCTTGGCGCAAGATCTCTACAATTTGCTATCGCCATATTTCTCTAATACAATAATGGTGCAAAACACAGCGCAACTAGGACAGATATTAGGTAACACTTCGTTACAAGGCGAAACAGTTCAGAACGCAGTAGTTATAAATACTTGTGGAGAAGCGGTACCTATACCAACTGCTTATTGTACAACACCCTATTCCAATGATGGGTATGCTTACTACAATTGGTTCTTGGGTCAAAGGGTTCGTCAGTATAATTGGACATGGGCTAGTATAGTAGGGTACCCCTTCTATTATGTTTCAAATATTGGATACTTTACTGGTCAAAACGATTGGGGTATTTATGGAATGAAGGCTGTCTATGCTGCTGGGCTTAACTCTTTTTTGAGAGGTTTAAATGGCCAAGGCTATGTTACTGACACCATCGGGTGGATAACAAGCGAATTAACAAGTGTACCCCTTTCAACGGATGCCATTTACTACTCTAATTACTACGGCATTTATCCTGCCCCCTATCAAACTGCAACAAGAGCCCTGCCTGTTGGGATAACTAGCGCGTACAACTTGGCGGTGACGACTTCTCTTTTTGATCCTGTTAGCGGTTACAGAGCTGGGGCTGTCTACAGAAATAACGTTTCTGGCGGTTTTCTCGCGTTGGGTCTAACTCGAACACCCGATATCAGGCTCACCGCTTTAGGTCTTTTAGCTGACTATAAGCCTAGGCTCTATCGTTCTGAGTATACTGCTAAGGGCACTTCTAGAATTGTTGTTCTGCAGCTCGGATTAGTGGGAGGCGCGTAAAAGTGAATAATAGGGGTCAGTTTTCAATTATCGCCGCTTTGCTTGTCGCGGTGGTTCTGATAGCCGCAGTAATGACAACCTACTCGGCAATACGCTACAGCTCACTTGAAGAGCAACCTCAAGTTCTGAGCGCAATAGACGAAACTAACTTGGCGCTGAAACAGATTTTAGGCTTCACCGTAGGCTATTACGGGTCGGTCTTGAAAGTCACAGGCAACTCATCCTACGCTCGAACCCTCGCCACAAACTATCTGAGCAGCGGTTTAGACAACATAGCCGACATAAGACCAGAATGGGGGCCATCGTTCAACGTGACCACATTAGCATTAACAACAAACTGGTTTACAAACACAAGTTATAGTACAGGAAACGTAACGGTAAAATACGACTTGACAGGCTTAGGCGTTTACGGCATAAGCTACTCAGCTTCATCCCGATTAGACGTGACTGTATCAGACTCCAACTCGACAAGTCAAGCGAGACTAACAATAATGAAAGACGGAGATGAACCGCTTATTAACCTTGGAAGCCACAACTTCGATTTTTACCGCTACATTTACGAAAACTCAACGTGGAAGTTAATCAATCCAACGAACATAACGTCATACGCGGACGGCACGTATTTAATAGAGTTGCCTTCGGGAGTACCTGGCGATTCCTACGTGCTTCAAGTGGAAGATACACGAGGAATAATCGTCACGGCTTCATCATTTAGCCGCTACACCGCCACAATAGAATGGAACGGAAATTACTCTACAATTCCAAATGAGAACATCGTTGTAGAGCTGCTGCAGAACGGGACTATGAGATGGCTGGGGCAAAACTTGAACTTAACTGAGGCGGCTAAACCAATTCCACCTGTACCCGTAAAAGCTATCCACGTCAGTCAAACAATAAACGGTGTCGAGCAAGAAGTTCCGTTCCAAATCGAAGATTGGGCATCAGAATATAGAATTCCGTTAGGTCTAACCAGTAATACTACGGTATTCAGCAATAGACAGATGATCGTTTTTCTCGTGAACAGCAAGGTATCAAAATTCACCATATGGTGGAATGGAAGCGATGACGCAACTCAGACACCAATGGCATACACAAACAGGTACTTTACCGATAATCCATCTGGAGGAACGCTAAGCAATGGCAGACTGACTCTCCAATTTGGAAGCGGTTTCACCGTGACGTCAAGAGTGGTCGGCACAAGTACTACGAGCACTACAAATTTCATGCGCATAAATACGGAAGCCAGCACTTACGGAGCAGGATTAGCCTATGTCATATACAATAGCCCAGTCAGAGACATTGTGCAACAAGAAGCAGAATGGGGCACTTCTAGTGGAGGTGGAGGCGCTTACAATTGTCCAAACCTCTATGCGAACATCGTGCTCACTCTGCCGGCTAACGTAACTTACTACACTTATCAACTACGGTTAATGTTCATAAATTCAGCGCAACCAAGAAGCATCACAGACTTATGTCCCATACAGGTGTCAACCACACTTGGTTCAATTCAGACAATGACTGAGAACGGAACAGCAAGCGGCGTCCCTATCGTCACAAACGGTACAGGCAAATTCTATAACTATACAGCAGGCGGTTGGACGGCGCATCATTGGAGTCAATTAATCTCCGGTTCAATGGGCGCTGGAATAATGTTTACTGACAACTTCAACCAGAAACTTTACGCCTTTGACCTATATGCCACAGCTGTAACTGGCTCCCTTACTGTCAGCACAACAACCAGAACAATTGAGCTGTCTCCCGTCACACAATCGTTAGGTCAGGTTTCTAGCTTTCCCAATTCTTATGACATAACTTGGAGAGGTGCCGTGGTGACGTTTGACAACACAACGCCCATATACACAAAAGCTGGCACTCCGACTGGCTTGTGGATCACTGTTGAGTATCCGCCGACAATCACGGTGACCGCGGAAAGCTAAACTGCACCCTTTCTTGTTCGGTTTTCGAATTATTTAGAATGTATATTCCCACTTCATACAAGTTAAATACAAAATACATACTTTCACTAAACAAACAGAAGGTATGAGAAAAAATGTCAACCCGAAAACTCTTCCGCTCCAAAAAAGCAATATCGCCAATATTAGCCACGTTGCTTCTCATAGTCATCGCCGTCGCAGCCATAGTCATAACCTACGCGTGGATAACCACGTACATGGGCACCGCAACTCAACAGGCAGGATTTATTCCGTACAAGGCAAACGTCAACTTCGTATCAGGCACGCCAAAAAACATAACTATTGACATCGGCAACTCTGGAACATCCAGCGGACAAATAGTTCAAGTTTACATCGGAACATCAGCTTCAACCACAACGAGCCAAACCACTGATCCCGCAACTCCAATAACAATTGCTGCAGGCACCATCGAAAGTTTCAACGTAACCTATCCTTGGACAGCTGGGGAAACCTACTACTTCAAAGTGGTGCCCAACAGCGGAGCAGCCGTGTCTTTCACAGAGCAAGCCCCACAGTAACTCTTTTCCAATTTTTCCCGCCGCTGCCAACTGAATTCAAAGACATCTTTTTATTAGCATAATCTACATTATTTTGACGGTGCCCGCAACTTGCAAACAATCCTAGCAGCCGCAAAAGTAACCCTGTCATTAGCATTCCTTCTCTACGCTTCGTGGAGCGACTACAAAACCAGAGAAGTAAGCAACCGCGTTTGGGCGTTCTATGCGCCCCTTGCTCTTTTTCTATCTCTCAGCGAGCTGCTCCTTTACGAGCCGACAAAACTGCCATTTTTCGGACTGAGCTTCGGAGTAACCGCAGCCTTCGCCATAATTCTATTCTATACAGGCGCATTTGGAGGCGCCGACTCAAAGGCTCTCATGTGCATCGCCCTCGCTTTGCCCTTCTCTCCACTAGAGGCTCCTCTCTTAGCTGGAGTACCTTTTTTTGCGCCTTTTTTAGCTGGAGGGATGTCACCTCTTGCGCAGAATCTCTTTCCATTAACGATTTTCAGCAATGCTGTTTTGTTCGCGGCGGCAAGCGGCATCTACATGCTTCTTCGCAACCTCATCTGGCGCATAAGGACTGGGAAGAAAATCTTTGAAGGAACTCTCGGAACCGAATCCATAGGAAAAAAAATACTGGTCATGATAACAGGTTACAAAGTTTCTGTTGCCAAGTTAAAGGAGAAATGGCACGTTTATCCTATGGAAGACGTAGAAGAAGGTGAAGCTGCTCTTAAAAGAAAACTTGTTGTCGTGCCAAAAGACGAAGGCAGGGACGAAATAGTTGAACGTCTCTCCAAAGCAGTTGACGCTGGAAAAATCGACGCCTACGTGTGGGCGACCCCTGGCTTGCCCATGCTCATCTTCGTAACAATCGGCTTCATTGTCGCCTTGTTATTCGGGGACATTGTATGGCTGTTGGTAAGCTTTGTTCTCGGCTAAAGTTGGCGACTGCTATTTCCTAAATTTTTACTACGTTTCGAATATGAAATAGATGCAATTACCGTTAGCGCTGAGCCAAAACCAACAAACGTGAGGGCGATTGCTCTGTAGGGATAATTGCCTAAACCTGCACTAAGGGCGACTCCTTCGCTGGCTGCTGGGTAGGAGTAGAAAAACGCGCTCACGGCAAACAGCACAATAGCCATCAACAGCAGACACATTTCAGCTTTGAACTTCGATTTGTTCCCCTCCCAAGCTTACATTTCCCACGGTTTTGAACAGTTTTACAGTGTAGTATGAGAAAGGTTATTTTAACTTTGCGGAACATAAGTGTAAAAGGTGCTTTTCAGCCATGTGGGCAGATTGCAAGGACGAAATGCTGAGTTTTCTGAAAAAAAGTCATGAAAAGCTTGACGTAGTTGTGATGCCAGACTTTTTCCATGACCGATTAATAAATCTGGACTGGGACGCAACACGTTTTTCCTCGATAATCGCGGATGTAGCTAAACGAAAAGGCGGCAGCATAGACGGCATCGCTCAAACAGACATGAGAGGCGGAAACGCGGTTAACACGGCGTCCGCCTTAGTCGCACTAGGCGCTAAAGTCATGCCCATAGTCTGCACGAACAAGCTCGGCTTTCAGCAGATAAAATTCTATCTTGAAAAGTACCGCGTTGACCTTTCCCGCATCAAAATCGCGGAAAAAGCATCAATAACAACAGCGCTGGAACTTAAAACTGAAAACGGAAAAGCCAACGTCATGATTAGAGATTTAGGTGCACTAGCGGATTTCGGCCCTTTAGACTTGACTGACCGCGATTACGAGTTGATTGAAAACGCGGATTACATTTGCTTATTTAACTGGGCTGGAACCAAAAAGTATGGAACTGCGCTGGCTGAGACAGTTTTTCGCAGGGCAAAAGCGAAAGGGAAAGGCAAGACTTACTATGACACGGCAGACCCAACTCCCAAAAGAGACAAAATCCCTGAATTGATGGAAAAGGTTCTGAAAACCCGGCAAGTGGACGTTTTGAGCTTGAACGAGAATGAGGCAATCTGCTACGCGGCACTGCTGAGCAATGAAATAAGCGAGCAACGTGGAAAACGGCGTTTTGACGAATTAGCAATGGACGCCGCCAGAGTCTTAGCTAAGCATTTGCCCGCGAGAATTGACCTGCACACCACCGCCTTCTCAGCCACATTCACCAAGAAAAACGAAGTTGTTGTTCCAGCCTTCAAAGTCAAAGTGTTGAGGGCAACGGGCGCAGGCGACGCTTGGAACGCAGGAAACATCTTGGGCGATGGAAACGCTCTTTCAGAGGAGTGCCGATTAGCCTTGGCAAACGCGGTTTCCGCTTGTTACCTGTCTGATTCTGAGGGCATGCATCCAACACGACGAAAACTGGCTGAGTTCATTGAGAAGGCGGCGAAAAAGTAGCTTGGTGCTGGATTAATCTTTATGCCAAATCATTTTAAGCGAATTAGCCTTTTAACCATGGAAGTGTTCAGATTAATCTGAGGATGACGGAAAACTTGGCTAAACTGTTCGGAAGCTCTGGAGTGCGAGGCTTAGTTAACGTTGACTTAACGCCAGTGTTAGCTTGCAGGGTGGGGTTAGCTGTGGCGACCTATTCGAAAGCGAGAAAAGCGCTTGTGGCGAGAGATACGCGAGTTTCAGGTTCGATGCTTGAAGACGCGCTGGTTGCTGGGCTCTTAGCGGGTGGCGTTGACGTTTCTTTGGTTGGTGCTGTACCCACTCCCGTCTTGGCTTATTTAACTAAAACGTTGAAGGCGGACGTTGGATTCATGCTTACCGCGTCGCATAATCCGCCTCAGTACAATGGCATAAAAATCTTTAGCAGCGAAAGCCTTTCCTACACTGATGAAAGCCAAAATGCAGTGGAAAAGATAATCGCAGAAAACAGCTTCGCGATGCCAGATTGGCGTGGCATTGGTGAAGCCTCCCTTGTCGATGTTAGCCACCTTTACGTCGAAATGATAAAGAAAGCCGTGGCGTTGCGTAAGCCCTGGCGTGTTGTCGTAGACCCGGGATGCGGCGCCACGTTCTATGTCGGTCCATCAGTTCTAAAAGCCACGGGCTGCAGAGTAACCGCTCTAAATGCTCAGCCTGACGGGTTCTTTCCAGCGAGAAATTCCGAGCCGACAGCTGAATCCCTAAAGGACTTGGCGCATGTTGTCAAGGAACTTGGTGCTGATGTTGGAGTAGCTTTTGACGGCGACGGCGACCGCGTAGCCTTCATTGATGAGGAAGGCAGTTTCGTTGATTTCGACCGTTCACTTGCTGCGTACGCCGCTTACGCTCTTAAACGGGATGGCGGTGGAACCGTGGTTACGAATGTTGAAGCGTCTATGTGTGTTGAGAAAATGGCTGAAACCTACGGTGGCAAGGTTGTCAGAACCAAAGTTGGCGACATCTACATCTCGGAAGCCATAAAGCGCAGCAATGCGGTTTTCGGTGGAGAACCATGCGGCGCTTGGGTGCATCCGCGGTTCCATTATTGTCCTGACGGACCACTTTCCGCAGTCTTGTTTTTGAAGGCTTTGGAAGAGGAGAACAAGAGTTTGCGCGAGTTCGTTGCCGAAGTGCCCGAGTACGTGACGTTGAGAGAAAACATCGCCTGCAAGAACGATTTAAAACACAAAGTGATGGCAAGCGTTGAAAAAGGCTTGAAGTCTGCTTTTCCAGAGTACACGGATTTCTCAACTGTTGACGGCGTTCGGCTGGCGCTTAAGAATGGCTGGCTTCTGATAAGAGCGTCTGGAACCGAACCTCTCATTCGGTTGACGGCTGAAGGTGAATCATTAAAAGCGGCAAAAGACATAATGAGCAAAGGAACAGCTCTAGTCAAAGAGCATGTTGGGGACTGGAAGAAATGAAAGCTGTAGTCTTAGCTGCAGGAGAAGGTGTCAGGCTTCAGCCCATCACGGCGACGCGACCAAAGCACTTGATAAAAGTGGGTGGGAAACCGATTCTTGGGCATTGCGTGGATGCCCTGAAAACTTGCGGAGTGACCGAAACCATTATTGTCACGCATTACATGAGCGATGCCATTCGCCAATATTTCGGCGACGGCGAAAAATTGGGCATAAAAATAGCGTACGTGGAGCAAGCCGAGATACTCGGAACCGGCAACGCTGTAAGTGCGGTTGAGCCGTACGTAGACGGTGACTTCGTTCTCGTTTATGGCGATTTATTATTTGCTCCAGACGCTGTGAAGAACATGATTCACTCGTATGAGACGGAAAAACCCGCCGCCGTCATGGCTGTGGTTCCTGTGGAAAAGCCGGAAAGCTATGGCATCGTGGAACTTGAAAACGAGAAAGCAGTCAAGCGCATAATAGAAAAGCCCGCTTCGGGCAAAGCGCCATCCAACTTGGCAAATGCTGGGCTATACGTGTTCTCCAAAGAGATTTTTGATAAATTAAAACGGACAAAGGCTTCTGTTCGCGGAGAATGGGAACTCACGGATGCCCTCTCGCTGCTTATCAAAGACGAAAAGACGGTTTTAGCTACTAAAATTTCGAAGGGGGACTGGATTGACATCGGCAGACCTTGGGACTTGCTGGAGGCGAACAGCTGGGCGCTGAAGCGTATGGAACACAAGGTTTACGGGACCGTGGAGAACGGCGCCCACCTGATAGGTCCTGTGACGGTTGCGGAAACCGCGAGAATACGCTCTGGCGCGTACATTGAAGGCCCAACTTTCATCGACGAAGGCAGCGACATCGGACCGAACTGTTACATCCGCGCGTGCACGAGCATAGGCAAGAACGTGCGGGTGGGTAACGCCTGCGAAGTCAAAAACAGCATAATCATGGATAGGACGCATGTGGGTCACCTGTCTTATGTGGGCGACAGCATACTGTGCGAACGCTGCAACTTGGCAGCAGGCACCATTACCGCTAACCTTCGGCTAGACGATGGGCTTGTGAAGATGCTTGTGAAAGGCGAAGTTGTTGATACTGGAAGAAGGAAACTTGGGGCGATTCTTGGCGATAACGTTAAGACGGGTATAAACGCGCTTTTGATGCCCGGCGTGAAAGTCGGAGTTAACAGTTGGGTAGGAGCGAACTTTACGGTTCACAGGGACGTGCCAGCGAACACTATCGTGTTGCTTAAACAAGAAGAAGAGAAACAGGAAAGAAGCGAATAACAACGATTTTTTTAATGTCACTTCACGCTAAAGTTCAAGCTAGGTTTCCGCCTTTAAATAAGGGGGGTATAGTCTTTTCCGAGCACTATAGTTCTGAGTAACGAAAGATGCAAGAGAAAAGCTTGAGCGCTTATGGTTTTGTGTTTCTGGGAAAATCAAAGATATATAGTTGTAGTGCAATTTCGTTAGGTTGAATGGAGGTTTAAAGTTGTCTGTAGCGCAGAGAAAGTTTTTCACCGAAGTCGCAGCGCTGATAGATAAAGCGGTGATTGTGGCAACTACCACGGGAAAGACGTTTACTGGCACGCTCATCGGCATTAACCCTGACAGTTTGAGCCTTTGTATAGCTGAAGCAAAGGATGAAACGGGGCAAGTTGCCCACAGGGTTTTCCTGAATGGGAACGTTGTTGCTCAAATATTGAGCACGGAGAAAGCCTTTGACTTGAAAGCTCTAGCCACTCGCCTTGAAAAAGTGTTTCCAACCATGGTTAAGCTGTATGAAGATAAGGGTTTCATCTGGGTCATGGATAAGGTTAAGCTGACTGAAAAAGGCGTGGTGGAAGGTTCAGGTCCAGCTGCCGAGCGCGTGCAAAGAGTTTACGAACAATTCATCAGCGAAGCAAAAATTAGATAAACCAGCGCATCTGCTGCTCCTCTTTCTTCTTTTCTTCAGCAATGTTTCTGACCAGCCCGAAAGACTCAAGTATTTTCTTTGTTTGATCCACCGTAGCATCCAACCTTGACAAGTCAATATTTAAGTTCAAGTACTTGCCTAAAACAGTTAGAGCGTGTCGTGTGGCGTTCGCGTCTGGGTACATGCCCAGCGTGTCCACCAAAAGAGCAAAGCCTCTCATATCTCTCAGCCTGCTCAATCCTATGAGAAGACCCGCAACGCCGAATATGTGTCCAACCATCACCTTTGTTCCCAAATCCAAAGCTTCCTTCATTGTTTCATTATCTGTAGCCGCACTGTAAATCGCTGGAGCAGGTTGCACCTCATCTTTCTTGAAGCCGCCTATGGATATGACAAAACGGCAACCCAGTTCCTGCGCTATGTCTAACACTTTGCCGCATAATTCGTACTGCCCAAACGTTGTCAAAGCCTGAGTGTTACCATGCCAAATTATCAAGTCGCGACCTCCATCCCCGCGCTTATAATAATAAAGCTCGTTTACAGGCGAACGAGCACCTCCCGTTTCAGTTATCACCGCAAAATCTTGAAAAGAGGCAGAAACTATCTCAGCAAACCGTTTCGCCTTCAACTCGTCTATTAAGTGCAAAGCGGCAATGTTGGCTACAAACCCTATGCCTGGCAACCCTTCAATTAGGACAGGGTCGTTGAGTTGCGGTTTTTCGCTGATTTCAATGGTGCAGACCATGATTTGACTCTCCTGCGTTAAGGTTGATAATTAGAGAAAACAAGCGATATAAGGATGCCTAATGTGAAGTGTTGCAGTTATTCTCAATCAGCGCCACGCGAAGAAACACCATGCGCTCATCAGTAATTTTCTCCATTGATTTTATCCTGTAGGTTTTTGAGTAAAGGGGGCTTTCAACGCATATCGTGTGGTACTCGCCGTTCTCTCCCAATGGGTCCACGCCTTGCGTTTTTGACAAGAATTCCGCAGCCGCATCTTTACTTAACGTGAACCCCAGCCACTCTTCGCCTAAACGGTTAGTGTCAACGCCTATTATGGTAGCTTTGAAAGTCGAAGTGGGGTTTGCAAGAAACATTTCACGAAACAACACCAGCGTGTCTTTTCCGAAGAGCGGCTCAAGCAGTTTCACGCCTCCTGCTCTACTGCACATGTCGCTGAGCCAAGTGAGGTGTTGCGGAACATTAATGTCTCCAGCCACAAGAGCGTCCACGTTGAGTTTCCTAAGCGCCTTAACAAGCTCGTCTCCGTCTGCGTCAAGTTTTACTATGGTGAAGCTTTTGCGCATGGATTCAGCCAGCGTTTTTAGAGCTTCAATGTTAAGTGAATGAGGCGATAGAAAGGTTGGAATTTCATATATCAAATGCTCAACCTCAACTCTTTGTTTTTGAACGGTTTGCATGGCGTAAAGCGATTCTTTGCCGCCTGAGAATAGACATGCGGCTACAATTTTTTTCAAATAGTCACCCGTGAATCGTTTTTTGTTATGAGCCTACCGTTATAATAGTTTATAGTGGAGCATAAAACTTACAGCGGCAAAGAGCTAATGTTTTTTATAAGCGTAACCGCTGATTGTTTAAGGTTCACCAATGAGCTTCGAAACCAAAGAAAAAGACCTACTTGCACGCATCGGAAAACTCAAAACCAAAAGCGGCACAGTGGAAACTCCGCTCCTGTTTCCAGTAATAAATCCTAACATTCAGCCTGTCTCTCCAAGAAAGCTTAAAGAAACCTTTGGTTTTGAAGCCGTAATAACCAACGCGTACATCCTCAAGAAACGTTTCCAAAACAAGCCCATAGAGCAGGGCTTACACAAGTTCTTGGATTTCGACGGTGCCGTGATGACCGATTCTGGCGCATACCAAATTCTCGTTTACGGCGGCGTGGAAATGAGCCAAGCGGAAATCGTGGAGTACCAAGAGCGCATAGGCAGCGACATAGCTACCATATTGGATATTCCCACAGGCTGGAAAGTAACAAAGACCCATGCCGCGAAAACGGTGGAGGAAACTCTAAGGCGAGCTAAAGACTTCTTCAAAACGAAAACACGCGACGACATTCTTTGGGTGGGTCCAGTTCAAGGAGGACGCCACTTGGACCTTGTGGCAAAATCCGCCATCGAAACGGGCAAACTGCCCTTCCAAATACACGCCTTAGGAAGCCCAACCGAAGTCATGGAAAACTACCGCTTCGACGTTCTGGCTGACATGATAATGATGGCTAAGATGAATTTGCCATTTGAAAGACCCCTTCACCTTTTCGGCGCTGGGCACCCCATGATGTTTTCTTTGGCTGTGGCTTTGGGCTGTGACTTTTTCGATTCCGCTGCTTACGCGTTATACGCTCGAGAAAACCGTTACATGACCGAAAACGGCACTTGGCGGCTCAGCGAACTCGACTATTTCCTATGCCCATGCCCAAGATGCGCAAGCGAGACCCCAAAAGAAGTTATGGAGAAAACGCCGAAAGAACGCGAGGAATTTCTGGCTGAGCACAACCTCTACGTTTGCCAAGCCGAGTTAAAGCGAATAAAACAGGCTATTAGAGACGGCAAGTTATGGGAGCATCTGGAAATGAGAGTTCACGCTCATCCAGCCTTGTTTACCGCCCTGAAAAAGTTGAAGAAGCACGGAGATTTTATTGAAAAATATAGTCCAACCGTGAAACGTAGCGGACTCTTCTTTTTCAGTTCTATCGGGCTTGCTCGACCTGAAGTCGTTCACTACAGAAATCGGATGCTGGAACGCTATTGTCCGCCTGAAAACGCACGCGTTCTTCTGCTTGCGCCTCAAACTCGAAAAAAGCCTTTTCACAAAGCGCAGGAATTCAACAGACTCAAGCAAGTTTCCAAACGTTTAGGCGAAGAACTCTCAGGCAACGTCCACGTTTGCTTCTACGCTGCACCATTCGGCGTAATCCCGTTGGAGCTTGATGAAGTTTATCCGCTCTCTCAGCACGAAATAGCTCTTCCGCTTGACAGGGAAACCGTCGATTACGTGGCAGACCAAGTGTCAGATTACATCAAGCGCACGCACTACGAAACCGTCGTGCTGCTTCACGACCCTCAGCAATGGGGCGACAGCGCTAAAAAACTATGCAAGAGCACATGCCTGAAGAAGGGCGTACGGTTCGAACACGTAAATATCAAAGCGGAAGGAAGCAAAAACATTTTAACTCGCTTAGACATGATTCTGCGAAAACACCTGAGCGAATAACCTTGATTAGAGCTGACCTGCACATCCACATCAAGCCGTACTCAGACGATTCAACAATAACGGCTAAAACTCTCGTGGAAAAACTTGCAGCACACAACTTCATCAAAGCCGCAGCCGTAACCGACCACGACACAGTAGAAGGCCTCATCGAAACACGAAAGCTTGCCGCTGCTTACCCTGACATCCTGATAATTCCAGGCGTAGAAATCAGCACCGCAGAAGGCGATTTACTGGTATTAGGCACTGAAGAAACACCGCCTAAACCCTGGACCGTGGAAACCGTTCTCGACTTTGCCCGAGACAACGCCTGCGTATCTGTGGTCGCGCACCCTTACCGCGAGTACGGCATGGGTGACCTAGCCAGGAACTACAAGGTTGACGCCATAGAAGTTCTCAACGGTGTCTCAACACCACATGCAAACAAATTAGCCCAAGACCTCGCCAAATCGATGGCGTTGCCTGGCACAGCTGGCAGCGACGCACATAACCCCTCAGAACTATTCACTGTCTACACGGAAATCCAAGCCTCCTTAGACGTTGACGAAATTCTCAAGGCAATAAAGAAAGGATTGGTCACGACACATTCGACGGCAAGGTCAATACATTTTTAAAAGAGCACGCGAGTTTCATGGTGACTCTTTAGATGTCAAAGAAAAGGACTGGTACTGATTGCAGGTTGGATTTCTAGGCGGAGCCCGCGAAGTCGGCAGAATAGGAATAGCGGTTAAATCTAAAAAAACTCAAGCTTTGTTAGACTACGGAGTGATGTTTAACCACGAACCAGGTTTCCCCATGCATGTGCCTCCAAAAGAAGTTGACGCGTTGATTTTAACCCACAGCCATCTTGACCATTCAGGTGCTCTTCCCGTCTTCTACATTGGCGGCAAAGTACCGTTATACACAAACAAGCTGAATTTAGACTTAACGCAGCTTCTCATCCAAGATTTCATCAAACTTTCTGGTTACTATCTGCCTTTTGAGTACTTGGAACTAAAAACCATGCTGCAAAGCAACAAGCATCTGGATTTTGGTGCTGAAGAAAAAGTGGGCGACATGAGCTTTCAGCTTTTGAACGCTGGGCACACGCCGGGAAGCGCATCGGTGCTGCTTGAGGCTGAAGGCAAAAGACTGCTTTACACGGGCGACTTCAACACTACGGATAGCCAACTGTTGACAGGAGCCTCCATGGATTATGGAGACTTGGACGCAGTGGTCATAGAAAGCACCTACGCAAACGAAGACCACACAAACCGTTCAGAACTTGAAAAACGCTTTGTGGAATCCGCTACAGAAGTGGTGGAGAAAGGCGGAATCGTTTTGGTGCCCGCCTTCGGAGTTGGAAGATCCCAAGAAATGGCTTGCATCCTAGCTGCTCATCATTTTGAGTATCCCGTCGTCTTGGACGGCATGGCACGCGAAGCAAGCAGAATAATAATGAACTACAAGGAGTTCCTAAGAGACCCGAAATTGTTCATGAACGCTATGCACTCGGTTGATTGGGTTGAAGGCTGGCGAGACCGCCGAAAAGCTCTCAAGGCGCCAGGCGTGATTATCTCGACCGCAGGTATGCTGAAAGGTGGTCCAGCTGCTTTTTACGTGTCGAAAATTGGGAAAAAAGCCAACAACGCCATTTTCTTGGTGAGCTATCAGATTCCGGGAACGCCTGGAAAAGAGCTTTTGGACAAGGGCATCTGCACGATTGATGGCAAAGTGCGCAGAGTTAAAGCTCTTTATGAGCATTTTGATTTCTCCTCTCACTGTGGGGCAAGTCAACTTAAAGAGGCGCTGCGAAAACTGGGTGGAAAGCCTAAAGTGTTCGTTGTCCATGGCGATGAAGGAAACTGTGAGCTTTTTGCGAATTGGGCCAAGTCCGAGCTGGGCTTGGATGCTGTTGCACCAAAAACTGGCGATACTTTTGAGGTTTAGGGCGTAGCTATGAAAATCGGCATTTTACCCATTGGACAAGCAGATACAGGCATACTAATGCGAATTAAGGAAAACTTGGCGCGAGTTTTCCCAGATACCACGTGTCTGGTGATTGACGAAAAACTTCCTCTTCGAGAGGAAGACTTCGACAAAAAGCGCAAGCAATATCGTTCAAACAATATTCTAAGCGAAATCCAAGGTTACGCCGCTAAAAAAATAGATTTGAACCGCGTTTTAGGCGTTGTTGACGCGGACATTTTTGTTCCTGAATTGAATTTTGTGTTTGGAGAGGCTGTTTGCCCTGGGAAAGCTGCTTTGATATCTTTATGGCGGCTTAAACCTGAATTTTACGGCGATGCGCCCAACATGGAGCTTTTTTCTGCGAGAGCGCTGAAAGAGGCTGTTCATGAGCTTGGACACACTTTGGGCTTGAGGCATTGCCCACGTTCTTCATGTGTTATGCATTTTTCGAATTCCATTTCCGACACAGACTTAAAACAAAGCTTATTTTGTGACCAATGCTACTTACACGCTTCAATAAGCATCAACAAGTTAGGGTGAGAACTTTGGCTGAAAAATTTGACGCTCAAATAGTGTATTTGGTTCCGATACTGGCGAGTTTACTGTTTGGGCTGGGCTGCGCCTACCTACTTCGCGCTCAGCCAGTGCCGCCTGTCAGTGTCACGCCTTTTCCAGAGGACACCACTCCAGGTCTATTCGGTAATGCCCTCTACTTTGTTGTTCTCATCGCCATAAGCGCCACTGTTTTTTATTTTCTTCTTAAACGGAAAAACCGCAAACTGGTCACTCTAATCATAGCTTTTGCTTTGACGACCGCTTCTTTGCTGTTGTCTGTGATTTACCTGTCTGTGATTTTTGCTTTTGTTCCAAGCTTGGAGTTTTTGGTTTTGCCTCTCTCCATAGTTATAACTGTCTTCTTTGATCTTGCCATTTTCAGGTTAGGCAGCAAAGCGCGCAATACTGTAGTGATCTGTTTAGGTGGTGCACTTGGAGTGTTTTTCGGAAACTTTATCCCGTTTTTGAGCGGCGTGTTGATTCTCGCTTTCCTAGCGGTTTACGATGTGTTCGCGGTTTATTATGGACCTGTGGGCAAAATAGCTCATTTGGGACTTGATCAGCTTCAAGGTTTAAGCTACTCGTTTAAGGAGGTTCAAATGGGTTTGGGCGACCTAGTGTTTTATTCTATGCTTTCAGGGATTATGCTTTTCAATTTCGGCTTGATCTCTTGCCTCGTTTCGCTCGCTGGTATTTTGGTTGGTTCTTTCTTTACCTTGTTGATGCTTGAAAAGAAGGGAATTTTTCCAGGTTTGCCTTTCCCAATACTTTTGGGGTTGGTTGGCGGGTTACTCGCATCGCTTGTGGCTTAGCTAGCAATCAGTTAAGGCTAAGCGGCTCCAAACCATTTTTTGAAGATTTCGCGAATTTTTTGTGGTCCTTCCAGCACAAATATGTCTTCCATGCGTTCTAGTTTCTTGACTTGTTCCACTTCTTCCTTTCTGACGCGCAGTTTCATTTCTTTGCCGTTTGGAAGCTTCGTGTATACTGTGCCTTCTTTATAATCGGTTGGTGCAATGTAAACGGGCACGAATGCTTTCAAGCTCATTATGGCGGCGTTCGTGAGTAGGGTGTCTCCGATGCTGTTTGCGATTTTTGCAACCGTGTTTGATGTGGCAGGGGCGATGAGCAGGAACTCGTATTTGCGCATTTGCATCCAAGCGGCGAGAAAAGGCGCGTTGGAATTAAGTTCAACAGAGACCTTTTGGAAGTTTTGTTTCAAGTCAGTTTCAAGGTTATAGTATTTTAGGACTATGTCTGCTGCTTTGGACAGAAAAACTTGTATTTCCACCGTGTCCGCGTATTCTTTCTGGATTTCTTTCATGACTTTTATGAAGTCGGCGATTTTGTCGCCTGCTCCTGTGATTCCCCAAGCAACCTTTCTTTTCTTAACTTTAATCTGTTCCGCAGTCATGACCATTGTCTCCTTTTATTACGTCTCATATTTCTTTAGAAACGCGGCAAACTTTTTTACTGTTTTCTTCAGACTTCTGAACCCTTCCTCATCCTGCTTTACGCCTTCCAGCGTGTCTTTTGTCCAGAAAGTGGCGCCTAAGTTTGCGCCGAAAAATCCGCCGCTGACCGGAATCATGCCATTAAGGATGTAGAACGTGTGAATCTGCTGTAAGGCGGCTTCCTGCCCGCCGACGCGG
>Ga0315555_1000710_pt1 | contig 23847 bp, 24 predicted proteins | sample SalMarSW160380MG_FD_202113 | JGI IMG/M metagenome (GOLD analysis project Ga0315555, IMG submission 202113) | Salt marsh sediment microbial communities from the Plum Island Ecosystem LTER, Massachusetts, United States - Salt Marsh Sediment SW1603-80 ... | reverse complement strand
TCTGTATAATTAAAATTGTGAATGCCCACATCTACTTTAACTTCAGTAGGTGTTACGATTACTCCACTAATATTTGCAAATTCACCTGATACATAAAGAGCTGCGCTAAACACATTATCTGTTGTTTCGACAAATAACTTGTGAACTGTTACATTATTTATATTTTCAACTGTATATAGAATATCTTTAAAGTCGTTTAATAGAAGAGTCTGAACCATTTGATCAGCATTAGTAAAGATGCCATCTGCATCAACATCTCTAAACTCTACAATTTGGCTAAATCTAACCTCAAACTCGAGTTCTGTTTCTACAGATCCATTTTCTGCACTAAATTCTAGTTTGAATTTTAATCCATCTGATTCTGTTTTTACTTTAATTTGGAATTGATTTTCCATACCGTCTCTTTCTATAGAAGATTCAATTTGTACTTCGTTCTCTGAATAATCTACTTGTACTTGTCTTTCATTATCATCTTCAACGTGGTCATCAATACCGTCGTTGTCCTTATCGTTTCCATCATCTTCACCACCATCTGCTATTACAGGTTGATACATAAATGAAGATATTACTAAAATGGCTATTAAGCTGCCAAAAACCAGCTTTTGTTTGAATTTTTGTTCTGTTTTCATTGTGTTGAACACCGTTTTTATTGTGGTTTAAATCTTGCTTGGGCATGATAAATAGCTTAACTTACTCCGAATTGTAGTTTTTACTATAAAACAGCATATTTTTTCCTACAATTTTGTGTAAGTTTGAGCTTAAAGGCTTTCTAACGACTATCTAAAAGTGTGATTACAAAAGAATGAAAATTAAGGTAAAAATTTGCGTGTAACTAACAATCATAGAAATTATTGCAGATCGCTCAATTGTAAGTTCTTTCAATTCCCCCACTGCAGTTATAATTATCAGAAAACTCCATATTTGGAATAATCCATGAAGCACTAAAAGAACGATAGATGGAACAACTAAAGTTGTATCACTAGCCCACCCAATGATACCTACAATAATTGTAAACAAAAATGAAGGAATAAAAATCAAGTTGATCACATTAATTAGAGCAAATGTGTGCTTCTTTTTCTTATAGATAAATCTAGATATGAGCTCAGAAAATCCTGCTATGAATATCCAGCTAGCTAAGAGACTAACGTAACCTACCCAAAGTGGAACATCATAAAAGAGTACAAAATTACCAACAATTAATATGTCACTATTCCAACCGATGAAGACACTAAAACCTGCTAAAATTATGAATTCTATGAACGAATGAATAGGATTCTTTGCAAAAAATTTCACCATTGGCAATAAGCTAAATTTACCTATACTGAAAACATCCGGTTTTTCTGGCATCTCGAAGATTTCATATTCTGGTTCTTTCTTCCCTTTGAAGATGTTGAGAGCTTTTGTTCCATCATCAGTTAAGAGATATACCTTGTTTTCGCCTTGATATACGAATTTTTTCATCTGACGTAAATGATAATAAAGTGGTCCAGATTTGAGTTCAAAATTTTCAGTTAAATCTGTGTAAGTTGCTCCTCCAATTTCATCAATAAACTCAAGAATCTTTCTTCTAAGGGGATTAGATAAAGCATCGAACATTGCCTCTTCTATAGCTGAATCTTTAGACATCTAATCAACCCTTAACTATTTTTTATCTAATAATACTATTTAGATGTTTTTTAATTACAAAAGTAATTAAATTGGTAGTAAATCTGCAAGTTCTAATCGCTCTAACTCTTCTTTATTAGGCCATCCTGTTTCTGGATTATAGTTTCTGTACTTGTACCATTCTTTCAGTTGCAGTTCAACATCTGGTATGTGTCCTTCTGTTGGACCTTCTAACTTTTGTCTCATTACATCTGGGAGAACTTGAAGCTCAGGTTTCCATCCTAGTTTTAAATTAATGATCCTTTTGAGTGCATAAATCCTATCTCCAAGAAATATTAAATCTTCAGGTGTATAATCTTGGTTTGTTGCCAATCCTAATAGACTAGCAATTAGAGGTGGTGGTGGATTATAGAAAACACAAATTGTTAAGGCATTATACAATTGTCTGTAACTCTGAAGTCTAACCATCTGTTTCATTATGCCCTTATTTTCAAATCTACTCTCAGGCAAATCATCAATTTCAATATCCGGAAATGTTAATCCTTGTTGTATTAGATAAGCATCACCATTGTTATGACAGGCACCTCTTGGACTAGTAAGATATTGAATAGCCCACCCACTAAAAGCCCTTGGATCATGAAATGGTGCTTCCAAACCTGCAACTTGAGGTGCTAATGATGTATAAAGGTATTTTTCTGCTAAAACTTTACTACCTTCAGCTAGTAAACTTCCTATCCCTTTTCTTTCAACTATCATATCTAATAAAGGTATTAAGATGTTTTCATTACCAAATTGTAAATCCAAATCATTAGGTAAAGCTTCAGAAGAGATAGCATTTTTCGATACTAGATCAAGAAGAACTCCAATAGTTGTTCCTGCAGATATTGTATCGATACCATAATCGTTAGCTTTGAAATTTGCATATGAGATAGCTTTTAGATTACCTATTTTCAAATTAGTTCCGAAAGCTCCGAGTGTCTCATATTCAGGACCTTTTGTACGAGGAAGTTTATATTTACCTTCAGGAATCTCAATAATTCTCCCACATCCAATTGGGCAACGATAACATGCATATCTTCCTACTAAAATAGTCTCCTTCATTGTTGCCCCTGAAAGATTATAAGCTTCATCAAAAGCTGATTCTGACCAATTGCGTATTGGTAAATCACCATACATATCAACTGCTACATCTAGATATCCTGAAGTACCTAAATCGCTTGCTAATTCTACAAAGAAATCTTCTTTGATACTTTCATAAGCTTCTCTTGATTTCTTTTTAAATTCAGATGGTAAAAGAAATTCTTTATTCGATCCTTTCACTGCAATTGCTTTGAGTTTTTTAGATCCCATAACAGCTCCTAAACCTGTTCTTCCTGCAGCTCTACCTTCGTCATTTATAATAGCTGCATATTTTACTAAATTCTCTCCCGCTTGTCCAATGCATGCAATTTTGAATTTATTATCATTCAATTCTTTGATTATCTTTTTGTGAGTTTCATATGTTCCTTTCCCCCATAGCTTAGAAGCATCTCTAAATTCAATCTTATCATCTTCAATTAAGAGATAGACAGGAATTTCAGAAATTCCTTCAATAATTATACTGTCATAACCTGCAAATTTCATTTCTGGACCAAATTTTCCTCCCGAATTTGCTTCCCCCCAGAATCCTGTTAATGGAGATCTGGAACATACAGTGAACCTGCCTGTACAAGAAGTAGGTAAACCTGTAAGTGGTCCTGTCATAAAAATAAGGATATTCTCGGGAGATAGAGCATCAACCTTTTTTGTATTAAGGAATTTAAAGTAGTAATATGCACCTAAACCGCTTCCACCAACGAATTTCTTTGCAGCCTCTAAATCTAAAGATTCAGTGGAGAAAGTGTGATTAGAAAGATTGACTTTTAAAACATTATTTCGATACCCACCTCTAACAAAACCTGTTATAGCATAAAATAAATTTTCAATTGATTCATTGTTGAGCTCCCTTGGATTAATAAGTGAACCAGTATCGTTTAAAGCAAAATCTCGAAGAAGTTCCATGTTTTCTTCTAGTTGTTCAGAAGTTACACCAAATTCCTTGAGAGTAGTTTTAAGACCTATCTCAGCTATCAAATTCTCGACTTTTTCGATTAGTTCCTCTGCTCCTTCTCTTGAATTACTGAACTCAATACCTATTGCATGTGCAATCTCCGAGTAATGTTGGACTGTTCTCTCTTCTTCTAGATTGTATTTCATCATATGTGGCAATACTACTGCTATGATTTCCCCATGTGGTATTTTGAAAATAGCACCAGCTGAATGAGCTAAAGCATGCGTTCCACCAATTTGACTATTTCCAATTGCTATTCCTGACATTGTTGCTGCATTGTGCATTTTTTCTCTATTTTCTAATACATTTCCTTGCTTTACAGCTTTGGGAAGATATTCAAAAACTAGTTTTATAGCTTGTAATGCCATAGCATCTGCAAAATCATTTTTCCAATCAACAGTATAAGCTTCTATGGCATGAGCTAAAACATCCATTCCAGTTGAAGCAGTAAGTTTAGGAGGAAGTTTGAGTGTTAAAGAAGGATCAACTATATCTATATCAGGAATCAAATCTCGATGTCCTACACTTAGTTTTTGTTTAGTTTCTGGATCGGTTATAACTATAGCCCAATTTGCATCTGAACCTGTTCCACTTGTAGTAGGAATTGTTATCAATCGAGCTTTCTTTCTTAAAGGTAAAGGATCTTCAGGAAAAACGCTATCGATACTCATATCTGGATTTTCATAAAAAACCCATATTGATTTTGCACAATCAATTGCTGAACCTCCTCCTATCGCTACAATCCAATCCACTTGCTCTCTTTCTGCAATCTTCGCACCTTCTTTTGCCATTGGAATTGAAGGTTCATAATCAACTTGATCAAAAATTGTGATTTTGAAACCATTATCTTCTAAAAGACTAATTGCTTTCTGAGGGATACCTAAATCTAGAAGAACCTTGTCAGTAACAATAAGTGCACTCTTCCCTTTTATTTCCTTTAATTCTTCAAGAGAGTCTTCCCCAAAGACAATCTTACGTGGAGCGTAGTAGAACCACATAATAATCTTATAAAAAACAGTTAAATAAAAAGATTATAGGAACTCTGTAGGAACTTTTTGAGCTGAATTAACTAGTTCTTTTGCAGCTTTAGTCGCTCTCATAACTTTAGCCTTATCCCCAACAAGCTTAAACTTTTTGGTAAGAATGCCTTTAATAGGATCTAATTCACCGTTGATAACTTTTAACCAATTGGAGTATGTTCCTCTATATTCAAACTCTGTTTTTGGACGATGTTGTCCTTCCTCATAATAATCTACAGCTCGACAATCGCCATGCCACAAATCGAGATAGAATGTGTGTTCTTTCTCAAGTTTTTCATCTGGTTCTATAATAAACAAAAAGTCCCCTTCCCACCATTTCGCAGCTTCTTTATAATCTGGGGAATCGTTAATTACATCTTTATATTTCTCTATCCATTCTTTACTTGGGAATTGTGCATTCATGATAAACACCGTTCATTTAGATTCGGTTTTCATTTTAGGTTCTTTTTAAATGTTTATTTCATGATGATGAAATAATCTTCTTTCCTAATGAAATTAGATATCTTGATAAGTGATGAATGCTATAATATTATAGGTGGTTCTTTGACACAACTTTTGGGTATTTGTAGCGAAGATGAATTGGAAATAGATTTCGCATTTAAAGGTTCAGCATGTTTAGGAGAGAAAAATCCAGATGGTTGGGGGTATGCATATGCTAAGCAAGATTATTGGATGATTGATAAAGAACCGTTTAAAGAAGGTCAATTTGATAAAAAAGAGTTTTCTTTACGTTTCCCTGCTAATTTCTTTAGTAATTTACTAATTTCTCATATTAGATTCGAATCACAAGGTAAAAGAACCTTAGAGAATACACATCCTTTCACACATGACCTATTTGATAAAAAGTGGGTTTTTGCTCATTCAGGCTATGTACAAATTTATAGACATGTTTTAGAGAGTTCAGATTACCCTATTCCAATAGGTGAAACTGATTCAGAAGAAGTTTTCTGTTCAATGTTGGGAGAAATAAAATCTTTAGGACGAATGGCTGCAGAAAAGGAAATTGCTAAGCGAATTGAAAAGACAGCTAAAGAATTATCAAAACAAGGTGGTCTAAATTTTGTACTTTGTGACCAGGAAATACTTTATGCTTATTATTCAGGATATAGAACTCTATATTATACAGAAATTCGCCCCCCTCATGAAACTAACATAATAGGGGAAGATAACCAACTTTGGTTTACTCTTTTTGCTAAAGATCTTGATGTTCAAATTAGTATTGTTGCTTCCGAACCTTTAATTAAAGATGCTCGATGGAAAGAACTAGATCTCAATACTCTTTATACTTTTAAGAATGGAAAAAGAATTAAATTTGTGCTTTGAAATTTGTCAAATCTCTAAAACAATTATCTTCTTAGATTGTTTTAGATTTTTGTGCTTATATTTACATAAAACTCGAAATATTTCTATAAACTCTTCAAATTAATTAAAGGGAACTTTTTTAATAAAGTAGCCCTCCTACTCATGAAAACTAAAATAACTTTAGAAGTGAATCACATTGAATAAAGGAACAGCTTTACGAGATCGAGATAAAACAAGAAAGGTTATCGACATAATTTTAATTGTATTTTTTATTTTCAACTTTATATTTATTACCTACATGTTTGATATTGAACAAGTTGTAGTTTTAGATCATAGTACTTATGGTACACCTGCTTTTACTTACCCAATTTGGCCACCAAAATTTATTGTAGACCTTAATCACTGGGTAGGTGCGAATTTCGACCCCGCTCTTTTAGCAAGACCTACTTGGTGGCGTGCAACAATTTGGATTGATATAATACTATTCGGTCCTTTTTACGCTGCAGCTGCATATGCTTTTATTCGAGGAAAAAATTGGATAAGAATTCCATCTATTATTTGGTCATCTATAATGCTAACAAATGTTACAATAATTTTGTTTGTAGAATTCACAGACTATTTAACTGATCAATGGTACGTGGTTGTTCTTTCAAATCTCTTGTGGATACTTATACCTGTTCTCACACTTGTTAGAATGATATTATATCCAGAGACGTTTTTAGGGGAACGTTTAAAGCGGAATAAGACAAAATCGTAAACTCTGATTAATTAAACCTCATGATACTGAAATTTCCTTTCTTTCTCTTCTTGACCTCGTTTTTAGGTGATGCTTATCTTGGAATTCTTTATATAAAAGTTATATCTGGAATTGGTCATGAAATTAAAATTGGTAACAGATGCCTCTGCTCTTTTACCTCTAGACTTCATGACAAAAGAGGAGATAGGTTTCCTCGAGTCTTTGTTGATTATTGACGGTAAGGATTATCGTGAATTAACTGATCTGAAATTTGATGATTTTGTGAAAGGTTTACATAATTTCGATCCTTATCCAACATCCAGTCAAGTAAAACCCGAAGATGCTGTAAAAGTCTTTCAACAAGCTATAGATGATGGTTATGATGAGCTTTTATACCTCGGATTAACTCCTAAAGTTTCTAGTCAAATGAATGTAGCAAGGTTAGCAGCAAAGACTTTCAAGGATAAAATCAAGATTCATATTTATCCAACAGAAACAACCTGTGGATCTCAAGGAGCTCTGACTTATAGCGCTTGGAAATTATTGAAACAAGGCAAAACAACAGATGAAATTATTGCTTATCTTGATAGTATCAAACAAAAAATCTATACCATTGGTGTTACTGTGGACATTAAAACTCTATTTAGAACAGGAAAAGTGAAACGAGGATCTATAAAAGGTATTTTAGTGTCACTCCTCAAAATGAAACCAATAGCACATATTACACTAGAAGATGCTTTTGTTGGGTATGGTGCTGCTTTGAGTTATAAAAGTGCATTGAAGAAAATGGTCGCTGAAATTGAGCGCAGAACAGATCCTGAACAAGAATATGATCTCTTCATGACTGATGCGTTAAATAGAGAATTTGCTAAGAAGTATGCAGAAGCAATTAAAAAAGTTATGAAGATAAAGGAAGTACACTATTGGAATATGTCTCCAGTCATGGCTCTATCTGCTGGTAAAAATGCTGTGACAGCAACAATTGCACCTGTAGTAAAAAAATAAAAAGAAAAACTATTGTGTAAATAAAAAAGAAAAGATAATTAATGATTATTCATTAATTTCTCAAATTTTGTTTCCTTAGGTTCAAAACCTTTGAGTTCTAGTTGTGCGATTTTACGTATCTCACCTAACATTCCAACTACACTTAGAATAGAGAACACTATAACTAGTGCATAGATGATTGTATATACATCCGCTGTTGGGAATAAATAGATGAATCCTTTTCTAATAATATATTCATTAAAGTGTAATTGCAACAAAAGCGCTAGATTAAAGCACATGGGTATTATTCCTAAACTTAAGAATAATTGTTGTAACCTTACATGCTTACCTATTAGAGCTTGTGAGAATCTAATAACTCCTGAAACAATCATTACTAATCCTACATACTTTAACCAACCAGGTAGAGCAGGCATGTGTTCTGCAAGGAAGTTAATGTCTCCGAAAGGATATAATCCTAAAACTCCTCCCATTACGAATCCCATTATTCCTTCAAATAAATAACTTCCAGTAGATGGAATAACTGATCTAGTTCTAGGGGTTCTTTTTCTCTTTTCTCTAGTCTTTTCCTTCTTCTTATCTTGAACCTCAGTAAGTTTCTTGAAATCTTCTGGTAGAAAACCATGATATGATAATTGTACGAAAACTAGTGTTATGCCTACAATTGCGTATGCAAAACCAGCAAAGGTCCCTTCAAATGCTTGTCCTACTATAGAACCTACGACAGCACCTGGCTGAGCTAACTTAATTCCCATTGTAAGCATATTGACAAATAATATGAATACGCAAGCAAAAATTAAACTTTTGTAGTATGGAGGCCACAATTCTTCAGTAATGTAGAACTTTGGAGTACCTCTTGTTCTAAATTCTTTAGCTATTTGTCTAGGAGTACCCATTGATTTGATAGCTTCTCTCACATGGACAATGTCTGGTTCTTTGCCTTCAGCAAGTTCTGTTGCTTTGTCCCATATATGGTCTTCCAACTCATCTAGAAAATCTTTCAGTTCTGTTACTTGAGTTTTTAACCATATAGGTAATTTCTTCTTTACTTCTTCCTTGAATGCTTCTATTAATTCTTTTGATTCATTTTGATTACTCATTTCTTTCACCTTATTTTGCTAATCCTTCAATATTCAATCCACAAATATTGCAAAAACGAATATCTTCGCTCTGAGGAATTTTATTTGCACAGTTTGGACAATAAACATATTTTTTCTCGGGAAGTTTTATTTCAATCTCCATAAGAGGTGCAATTGCTTCTAAAAGTTTAGAGAAGAATCCCATCATGTGATGGTATAATTTATTCCCTTCTTCTGTAAGTTTATAGTATTTTCGAGGACGACCACTTGATTCTTTCTTCTCAGATATAAGAAGACCATCTCTCTCAAGTTTACGGAGAATAGGATATAATGTACCTTCTTCTATTACAAGAGTCCTCTGAGTCTCTTGTTCAAGTTCTTTGAGTAATTGATAACCGTAAACTCCTTCCTGTGGATGTCGTTGAATTATTGCTAAAGCAGATATTGTAGAAATTCCCCTTAGTAATTCTGATTCAAAGCTCTCCACATAAGATCGAAATCTTTCTGATTCTATCAGAGCTTCAGGTCGATATGTTTTGATGTTTCTGAACATTTTTACACCTTTTTGTTTTGTTGTAGTATTCGTGGCTTACTAATCCGACTATACTATACCACATATAGTATTGGGCATTTAAAAATCTTTCTAAATGAACCTAGATTGAAAATAATCTGAAGCAAAAAATTTCAGTTTGAAAGCAAAGTATAAATGGCTATTAGATAATCTTGGAAAAATGAATGACCCTGATATGTCTGATGAGTATAGCCAACTAATTGAGAAAGGTGATGCTCTTTATGAAAAAGAAAAGTATGCAGAAGCAATAGCAGTCTATCAGAAGGCTAAAAAACTTAATCGCCAAGAATCTGAAGCTTATCTCGCTCTTGCTGATGCTTATCTTGAATTAAAAAAGTTTGATGAAACAATAGACCAATGTAAGGATTTATTGAAAATCAGTCCTAATAACAGCGAGGCACTTCACATCATCGGTAATGTGTTCTTTGAGAGAGAAGAATATGAAGAAGCTTTAACCTATTTCCAGAAAGCTTTGGAATTTGCCCCAGAGAGTCTTGATACGATGTACAATATTGGAATGATTTACAAAAATCAGAAGAAAAACGAACAAGCTCTTGAATATTTTCAAAAAGGAGAGGAGATAGACGGTGAAGATGTAGAATTTTTAGTTATGATTTGTGATATTTTAGAGGAATTAGGAAGAATATCAGAAGCAATAGAATATTACTATAAGATTGTAGAAATTCAACCTGATGCTTTCTCTATTTGGATAAGATTAGCAGAACTACATTATGACAAAGATGAATATAGAGAAGCTAAAATTTGTCTTGATGAGGTTCTAAGAATTGATCCTGCAGATTATTTGAGTTTGAATAACATGGGAGTAATCTTGTTAAAGCTTGATCAAATAGATGAAGCTATAAAATACATCAGAAAATCAATTGAAATATTTCCTGAGTTGGGAAATACTTGGCATAGTTTAGCAGATGCTTATGCTCAAAAAGGAGAACTTCAAGAAGCTCTTGAATATTATGAAAAAGCTGTAGAATTAGATCCAAGTGATAAAGAATTAAAAGAAAGCCTTGAAGCAATAAGAGAAGAACTTGGAATAAACTAATTAAGGATAACACATATTCCAAGTTGGATTGAAGCTATGGATCATTTCCATCATTTCATTATAACCTTCAGTAGAGAAGAACTGTTGAGGACAAGTTTGCTGATTATTTACACTCACATCGAAATGTATGTGAGCACCTTCTTCAATATATAGAAATCTAGCTATCTCTTGACCTATTTCAACCCACTCTCCTTCTTGAACATTAATCATTGTTAATTGTTTATCTTTGTCTGAAGATAGTTCTGTCCATGGTTCAAAATTATAGCCTAAAGTTATATCTTTGTTAAATCTTATTTGAATACTAATATGGAACCTATTCTCTACCCCTTCTCCGTTATCTCTCCACTGAATTCTCTCTACCAAGCCTGGTGATGCTGCAATTACTTTTGAATTATTTAATAAAAAGAAATCAAGCCCATTATGTTCAAATCCCCAAGGACAACTGTCAGATTCACTGTAACCTTCGTTGAAAGCATAGATATCAGAACGATTCTCATACAATACATTCATGTAATCCAAGGTATCTGAGGGGTATCTATCTCCAGGATTGAAGAAAAGATCATTCCAAAAGAAGTATAGTGCTGCTCCTCCAAAGCTAGCTAAGATAATAAGTACAATAATTAATAAAATCCAGATTTTTTTCATAATTCATATTTCCTAAATTACTTTTAACTTTTATTACAACAAGTTAAGCTAGTTATAAAGCTTAATTTAGTTTGTCAATTTTTTAATTTTTATAAATCCAAATTAATTTTGTAAAAAGTGAAGTTTTATAACAAATCTCTCGGGGATGTACACTTAAATTTTTGGTGAATTATATGGCACTCGAATTTTTCAAAGAAACATGGAAAAATAAGGATTTGTCTATTTTTATCGTTCTTGTCAGATTTATAGTCGGAATAGAATGGTTTATGGCAGGTTTAGAAAAAATTATTTCAGGAGATTTTGTTACAAATATTTCTGGGACACTTTATTATTTTGCTAATGGTCCTAACCCACCAATCACCTTTAATCCTAACACCTGGTACGTGAATTTGATCAACAATGTATTTGTACCAAATTCAACAGCTTTTGGTTATCTTGTAATGATTGGTGAATTTGCTTTAGGAATAGTATTGATACTAGGAATATTAGTAAATCTTAGTTCAATTATTAGTATATTTATGAGCCTGAATTTCTTATTTGCAGCAGGATGGTTAAGTGAATCGACAATGTCAGTGAATTGGATTTTGGCTGTTATTGCATTTATAATACTTCTAAGTCCAGGAGCAAAGACATTAAGTGTTGACAAATTGATAGCGAATAGATATCCTAAACTTCAGAGATTCCTTATCGACTGGTTTGGATTCCAGAAATTAATGGAAAAATAATATTGTAGGTTTTTCCTACTTTTTTTTCTTATATTTCAAAAATTACTGAATCTCTTTTTCATACATCGAAGAAGCATTTAATTTCTTGAAACCCATGTTCTTATATTCTTCAAGTTTCGATACCATTCCACCAAATAGTACTGCTCTTATGTCTTCAATACCTTTCTCTCTACATACTTCTACTGCTTTAGCAATTAACTGATGTCTATATTTTTCTTCTAAAGCATAAATATAACCTACATAAAGTTCAGTTAAATCAGAATTTTTCGCAATATAAGTTCGTGCAACTATTTTTTCTTCATCTCTGATGACATAGTGACCAATAATCTCTTCAGAATTTTCAATAACCTCAAAATTGTTTTTTGCTTGTTCTTCAGTCATCCCTAATTCAGCTATAAAAATTTGAATAAGTTCGTCTAAGTCCCTTTCCTTGTTGTATTCTAAAACATCAGTTGTTTTTTCTGTAATTGTTAATTCATCTGCTTTTACTCCTACCATGTATGCAGTGTCACGAATTAACTTGAAACCGAGTTTTTTGGCTATTTCTCTATGTTTACCCCAAGTGTCATTTGCAAATGTTCTGATTACATTAGCACCTTTAGATTTGAGTGTATTAAGTGCCTTTGTAACAAGTAATTCTGTCACTTTTTCATGCCCTTTTAGTACTAAAGGTGGACTCAAATTGCCGATTGTTTTATCATCTACTTTTTCAGGAAGAATTGCAGATGTTATGAAACCAATCATCTCGTCTCCTTTAAAACAATACAATCTCGTTTCGGGATCGAAATTGGCTTGTGAATATACTTCCTTCAACCTTTCAACATTTGTTTGACCAAAAAGCTGCCACTCTTTACTAGCTTCATTACCAATTCGTACTTGATTTTCAATATAACCTTCTTGATAATATTTAATCTCGTAATTTGTCATGGTATTCGTGAAGTAAAGACCATTATAAATATTGAGTGGTTAATCAATAATTTTAGTAAGAGCAAACAATTATATATCTATAATATTGCAGATAATTATCCTGTCTGGGTGGTATAATGAGTAAGAAAGATGAATTCTTCAAAAAGCAGATTGAGTTGGAAAATGAAATTATTGCAACTGCAGAGAAATCCGTTTCTCAACTAAAGAATCTTTTAGTTAAAGAAATGATTTTATCAATAGCACTTGATTCAAAGAAACATGCCAATATGCTAAGTGCTCTACTAGCAATTCAATCTTCGACGCAACCTTTTATCCCTGAAAAAATAAGTAAAGAGTTAGAGGAGAATATACTCAAACATATTGCTTTAGAACAAAGAGCAATTCGTGAATATAAAGCACTTTTAGAAGAAGTAGAAAATGAACAAGAGAAATTAATTATTCAAGCTATCTATCACGACGAGTTAAGACATCATTCTCTCTTAAAGAAAATATATTCAACAATTATAGAAAGAGAAACTCTAGATGAAGGCGAAGTATGGGAATTCGTTAAAGATGATTTTATCCCTCAGTACTAATTCTCAGTCACATCATCTTTTTTAATATGTTCAATCTTTACAAAGTGATAATATGAAAGTTACTAAGGTAGGGTTGAGAGGATTGGTTTTTAGTTTTGAAGATCCATACCTCATCAATATTTATGCTATTATAGGAGATGAGCATCTCTTTATCTGTGACACAGGTTTTGGGTCAGATACTGTTGATGAAATTTTATCCTATCTTAAAGAACAAAGCCTTCTCTCAAAACCTATAATTGTTTTCAATTCACATGCTGATTATGATCATGTGTGGGGGAATCATAAATTCAAAAACTCTACGATTATAGCTCATGAATTATCTCCAAGCATATTCGAAAAAGAAGGAAAAGATATGCTGGAACTCAACTCCTCTCATAAAAGAGGAGAAGTCATTTTAACTCCTCCTAATAAATTGTTCAAGGAGAAATTAGTCTTTCAAGAGGAAGATATAGAGTTTTATCATACTCCAGGTCATACTCTGGAATCTTCTTCTTGTTATGATCGAAGAGATAAAATCCTTTTCGTAGGTGATAATATAGAAAATCCTTTTCCATACATAAATTTCCCAAATTTAGAGGAATATAAAACCACATTAGAGGAGTATTTAACTCGAAATGTAACAGTGCTTCTTTCTGGTCATGATAAAATAATGTATGATACAAATTTAATTAAAGAAAATCTAGACTATCTGAAACAGTTAGAAAATGGTACAGTCGATCGGAGTGATTTTACCAAGAAACACAGAAGGATACATTTTCTTAATGTCACTAGTTTGGGAGAAATGATGAAAAAAACAAATGAGATTGAAAAAGCGAAGACATATTACAAAGAAGCATTAAAAATTCTAAATGAATTAGAACCAACACAAGAAATAGAAGAAAAGATAGTGGAAATATCTAATATTCTTAACGAATTGAAGTAATTAGAGTAAATGGGTCACACTTAAAAACAACTTAATTTATATAATATTAAAGGCTAATAAGTGGTTAAAATGAAAATTGAAGAACTTAAACCAGATTCTAGTTTTGATGAATTAAAAGTAAGAATCTTATCAAAACAAGGTCCTAGAGAGGTGAATCTAAGAAATGGCAGAACAACTCACGTCTGGGATATTCTAGTAGTTGACGAAAGTGGTACTACAACATTAACTCTTTGGGGAGCTACAGCAGCCGATAATTACAAAGTAGGGCAAGTTGTAACTATAAATGATGGTTGGTGTAAAATGTTCAGAGATACAAAACAAATATCTTTAGGTCGTGGTGGAAAGATTTTTCCTGCAGATGATGATCCGAACATCCCAACTAAACCTCCAGAATAATTTTTAAATTGCTTATTCACAAACAATTATATTTCAAATTTCTTTTTGTTTTCAACTATTACACGATGTGAATAAATGAGTCAGATAATCATTAAGAGTCCAAATCCAGATGTAATATGGAGTTCCTGGAAGCAAATGGCTGCAAGAAATAGCAAATTAGATAAACATTATAAAACTAAAGGAGCGGTATTCTCGTTAGACAACATTGCTGCTGCTGAATATGTCAAAGCTGTAAATAAAGAAGCTATTATTTTCTACGAAGAAATTTATGAAGCAACATCTTCAACAGCTAAGAAGATGATCAAACAAGGTAATCTGAAATCTCTTCAGAAAGAGCAATTTTATGAGTTTAAGACTACTGCTCTAAAATCGGAATGGAAAGGTCCTGAAGATGTAGCTTATCTAAACTCAATTCAACAATACAGTTGTCCAACTTGTCATGGTGCAGGGAAAACCACCTGTTCCAAATGTAATGGAAGAAAATTAATTACCTGCTCAAATTGTAAAGGTACAACTATTGATTGCAAAGAATGCAATTCAACAGGTAAAAAGATAATTAAGATTTCTGTAATAGATCAACAGGGTAATAAAAAAACTGTTGAACAACAGATACCTTGTCCTGTTTGTTCAGGAACAAAAAGAGTAGAATGCTATAGGTGTGGTGGTACTGGAAAGATTCCATGTGATTCTTGTCAAGCAGAAGGAGCTAAAACTTGTAAAGAATGTAATGGACATGGAATTCTATTTAAATGGATAGTTCAACCAGTTCCCTTCAAAGCAGAAAAATTAGCAAAACCTGTTATTGTAGCTTCAACTAAGGTTGCAGGATTTGAAAAAGAAATGGGACTTGAAATTCAAAGTGCTATTGAAAGAGTTGAAGGTATAGCAATTAGAGACCCATATAATGAGTTAAATCAACGATTTATTGAACCTAGTCTGGGGTATTTCACAAAAGAGATAGCTAAGATGGTTAATGATACTCAAAAAAGCTGGAAAAATACTGATAAGGATAAGGATTATTCTATTAAAAGGCCAATTTATCTTTTCCCTCTAATCGTACTTGATTGCGAAACTGCGAAAGGAAAGAAGTTTCAAGTCTTTTCAATAGGTTCTGAACGAGGATATTTGGTTTTTGGAAAAATTTAGATTGAATCTTCTTTCAATTTCTTAGCAATTAAGGTGAAATGCTCCTGCAACTTTGAACTTTTTTTTCACAAGTTCATTGAATTTAGTGACTGCATCATCAGATTTTTCAATAATTAGTTCAATATCCCTTGATTTTAGTTCCTTGATTATTTCCTCTGGAACTTCAACTAAACCATATTTGCCTGTTCCGATGATTAGTGTTTCTACCTCTTTTTCTAATACTGTGTTAAGGTCATCTAAGTGAATAGAATGTCCTTTTTTTCTTCTCCAGTTTGTTTCTATATAGTTTCTGAAGATTATTAGATCTGAAGTATAACCTTTACCATTAATTATCATTTTACCAAAACGATATTTCTCGATGATATTCAACAAGCACACCTAAATTTATGATAAATTTATTCCTCTTATTTTTTTCTTTATTGATGGCAAATGAATAAATACTCCTTATACATCTATTTACTGATTAACATCTGGAGTTTTAAAAATGGTAGAATTTTGGGTATGGATAATAATAATTGTTGTTGTCGTATTCATAGGAATCTGGTTTCTTGCTGGATTAAGGGTTGTTCTTGAATACGAGAGAATAGTAGTTTTCCGGTTAGGGAAGTATAAACGGACAATGGGACCTGGCGTCGTATATGTTCTGCCTGTTATTGAAAAAGCGAGAAAAGTGGACCTAAGGATTATCACTCAAGATATCCCAAGACAAGAAGTGATGACACGTGATAATATCCCTGTATTAGCTAATACTGTTGTTTATTTCAAAGTAGAACGCCCTGAAGATGCGGTGATAAAAATTGAAAATTATGTATATGCAGTTAGACAATATACTCAAGCAGCTCTCCGAGACACAATGGGAACAATGGAGCTTGATCAAGTGTTAATTGAGAGAGATAAAATCGCTCAGGATATTAGGAAGATAGTAGATACTGAAACTAATGATTGGGGTATTGATATTAAAGGTATTAAAATACAAGAAATCGAGTTACCTGCTGAAATGAAACGAGCTTTTGCAAAACAAGCTGAAGCAGAACGAGAAAAAAGGGCAGTTATAATCCAATCTGAAGGAGAGTTACAAGCTGCTCAGAATCTAGCTGAAGCTGCAAAGAAACTATCTCAAGAATCTGGTGCACTCCAGCTTAGAACCTTGCAAACAATCAGAGATATAGCACAAGATCCTAGTGAAAAAATAGTAATTTTCATGCCAAGTGATATTACAGAAGTAGCACAAAAACTTGCTAAGAAATAAAAGAGGTGGAAGCAATTGGGTTTAAGAGATTTAAAAAGATATGTCCAGATTGCTTTCAATGGTACAACACAACAAGTTAGAAGAATACTACCTCAGATACCATATGATCCTCGTATAATAATTGAAGCAGGAACCCCTTATATCAAAAGAACAGGAATGAGTGGCGTCAATTTAATAAGAAGAATGTGGAGTGGGCTAGTCGTAGCAGATATCAAAGTAACTGATGGTGCTGCTCAAGAAGTGATGTTTTCTGCAACTGCAGGGGCTAATGCAGCTACTGTAATGGGATCTGCTCCTGTAGAAACTCTTGATTTCTTTGTAAAATTCTGTAAGAGTCACAATATCTATTCGATGATTGACATGCTAGGAGTAAATGATCCTCTTCGTAAAATGCATCCGATGAAAACAAAGCCTGATGTAATTGTGATTCATAAGGGAAGAGATGAAGAAAGCAATAAACAACGTATAATCAGATATAAAGATATAGTAAAAATCAGATCAAAATATGATAGTTTAATATCTGTTGCTGGTGGTTTAACTGAAAATAACGTTAGAAAAGCGTATTTCAATGGTGCTGATATTGCTATTCTCAATATAGTTAGTCCTGATGATCCAAATAATGGATTATCAGACCAAGCGAATTATAGAAATCTAGTCTCTGATATCCTTAATGAAGTAGGTAATTAACCTACTATTCTTTTTTTAACAATCAAAAATAAACTCCTTTCCAACTGGTGCATAGTTAACTTGTTTTTCTCCTAACTTTTTCCTTAAGATCTTATATGCTTTTTTTCCGATGCTGTGGTTGAAGAAGAAGTTTATTTTAGAATAATTATTTTCTATGATTTTTCCTACTTCTAGAATTTTTTCGATTTTTGCTCCAACAAGATGAACACCACCAATCACAGTAATAACTTCATCATCACATATCCTCTCAGCTTTGTTAATAGTATTATCCAATCCTGAATGACAACAACCGCAGATTAAAACCAACCCTTCTTTTGTTTTTAATATGAGTGACGTATCATCTACTAGATTATCATGTATCCAATTACCATTCACATAGTGAACAAAATGCCTAGATATATTTTGAAAATTAGTTCTTTCTTCTATAGCTATCTCTCCAGTTGTAACTAATCTCGATGTAATCTCAATTGGTTCTGTACTTAGAATGAATTTAATCTTCTTCTTCATATCTGTCTTTATTGGGTAGAATCCTGCATTCCATAAGCGTAATTTACCAAGATGAGCTCGTTTTGGTTCTAATACATTAGTATGTGCGAAAACAGGAATAACCATCTCTTTTGTTCTCTCTTTCAGAAATGCGTTCATACCTCTAACATGGTCAGAGTGCCCATGTGAAAGAACTATCTTATTAATTGAATCAGGATTAACATTTAATATTTTCATGTTTTTTATGAGAACTTTACCAATCAAACCAAGATCATATAAAATGTGATTTTTACCTTCTTGAATATAAAAGGATACACCATGACTAAAGCTGGATAAAATCCCTGGATTGGTTATTCTGTCATGAATAGTTATAATTGAAACTTTCATCTGATTACTCAAACTTTCTCTAAGCTCTTTATATATAATAAATTTGCTGAGAAAATGGGAAAATGCTATATATTTATTTGCGAAACAGTATTTGATAATATGAAAGCTTTTATCTCTGTGGATTTAGAAGGAATGCCTTATGTGGTCATTCCTGGTCATTTAAATCTTAATGGATCTCTTTATGAAGAAGCAAGAAAGATAGCTACAAAAATTACACTTTTTGTTACTGAGGAACTTCATAAAAATAGTTTTGAAAAAATAATTGTTGCTGATAGTCACGGACCAATGGTCAATCTTTTAGTAGAAGATTTACCGGAGTGTGTAGAGATAATTAGAGGAGGATTGCGGCCAACTAGCATGGTTGCAGGAGCACAAGGATGTGATGTGGGAATTTTTCTCGGATATCATGCCAAAGCAAGAACTCTGCAATCAACTTTTGATCATACTTATAGTGGAAGCAGTGTGAACAAACTTACTCTAAATAATATGGAGGTTTCTGAATATCTTTTGAATGCATACACAATAGGAGAATTTGGAATACCTCCCATTCTAGTAGCTGGTGAAAAACAATTAATTGAAGATGATGTCAAAACAAAGACTCCTTGGGTTGAAACTGTTGCTTTAAAAGAATCATTTAGCAGATTAGCAGCAAAAAGTCCAAGTATGAAATTTATTGAAAAGGAACTTCGAGAAGCAACTAATAAAGCAATAATTAATATGAATGAAGATAAAGTGGAACGGTTAATTATTCAACATCCAGTACATGTTCAATTAACTCTTAGAGACACCCATCAAGCAGATGCTGTAGAATATTTGCCTTTTGTAGAACGAAAAGATGCAGTAACAATTGAGTATATAGCAAAAAATATGACAGAAGCTTACAAATCTTTTCAAGCAATTATGTTCATTTCCTCAGCAGCTTCTTCTATGCTTCAAAATCTCGGTTAATCTTTTTTTTTCTTTTTCTTCTTAAAATTGTAGAGAAGTTATTATATACCCGAACTAAGTTTGATTAGAAATTCCTTGGCCATAATTTTTTTAATGAGCATTGGAATAGTAGCCCAGAGATTTACAAAATATTTGTATGAGGTTCCAAATTGGGCAAGAGAAAAGTACCAACCTTGTTTTTTATTGCTATTCTCGTTGTCTCCATTATTACCTTAGATATTGTAAGACAAGCTCAATTTAGAGGAGATAAAAATGAAATTGTTCTAAATATTCTTTATACAAGTGAGAAGAAAGGATGGATTAACTCAATCTCACCTGATTTTCCTGATTGGTTTGCTAATCGTAATCCTGGAATGGATGTAAGATTGGTATTTGAAGTTCAGGGTACTCGTACTTCTATGTTGTCTATATTGTCTGGAGAAAGTAAACCTGTAATTTGGAGTCCTGCAGCTTCTGTTTGGGTGCCTTTATTTGATTGGTCGTGGCAAAAGAAATTTGGTAACCACATTTTTGATGAAAGCCAAGTAAAATCCTTAGTTGCATCACCAATTATTTTGGGAACGTGGCAGAGTTATAGAGATGAAAATAATCTAACAAAGTGGACTGACTTGTATGATCTAGCTGAAACTGAATTAAAACTAGCACATACTTCAGCACAAGAGTCAAATTCTGGTTACATGGCTGTTCTTCTCGAAATTACTGCTGCAAGTGGGAAAACTCCTGATCAAATATCTATGACAGACTTACAAAATTCTACTATACAAAATTGGATGAAGAAGGTTGAATCAACAGCTGTTTTATATGGAACTTCTACAGGTTTTCTCGCTAAACAAGCAGTTCAGCTTGGTCCTTCTGGGATTAATGTAATGATTTTATACGAGAATCTAATAATTGAAACTGCAAAAGATGGGGAAGCTTTTGCAAAGTGGGGAGATAATCTTGTAGCTGTGTATCCCGAAGAAGGAACACTTTGGAGTGATCATCCAATTGTTAGATTGAATGCTTCTTGGGTGACTCCAGAACAACAGTATGCAGCTCAAGAATTTGAGACTTATTTATTAAGTAAGGAAATTCAAAAACTCTCTATTCCTTATGGATTTAGACCAGGAAATGAATCAATTTTAAATGATACAGATATCGTCGCAGAGATGGAATCTGTATTCAAACCAGAAAACGGAGTTAGTCTTAACATAACGATCCCAAGATTTACTGTACCAACTGATGGAGAAGTTTTAGATAGAATACCTGATGTCTGGCTTAAAACTCGAGCATTAGAACTTGAGAAAGATGAAGATGTTTCCTATTGGCAATTAGGTTATAAGCCATTTACTCTTATTCCAATAATGTTTGGGACTCTAGTTGTTATCATTGTTTTGCGGAGGAAAAGGAGGGAGAGATAATGGTCTTAGGTGAAGAAAAACCCAAGTTTGATTTCGAACTAAAAATGAGAACATCTTTGTTGAGAACAGAAAAATGGCTCTCTAAAAAAAATGTTCTTTCAATTGGTAAAGTGCTTACAGTTAGTATATTCGTTCTCCTTGTCTTAGGACCTATCTTCTATCTTCTATTACAGATAATTCTAAGCTGGAAGGATATTAAAGCAACTGTATTTAATGATCCAATACTTGGAAATGAAGCATTTTTGATGATGCTGAGATCAATAGGTTTGTCATTAAAAGTTGCTGCAATTGTTACAGTTTTTGATATAATTATAGGAATACCCATAGCTTGGATTTTAGCAAGATATCAGTTTAGAGGAAAAAATATTCTGGATACTCTAGTAGATATACCCATGTCAGTACCTACTAGCGCATTAGGTTTTTCTATTTATCTGTTTTGGGGAACTAATAATGGGATTTCACGTTTATTTAATTCTGAAGTAGGGCTTGTATCACAAGGTACATTACTCATCATATTAGCTCATGTAGCTTTCACATTCCCTTATGTTACAAGATCAATTAGAGGTATTATAGAAGATTTAGATTTAAACTTAGAAAAAGCTGCCAGAACTTTAGGTGCACCTCCATTTACAGTCGCTAGAATGATCTCTTTACCTTTGGTTAAAGAGGGTCTACTAGCTGGTATCGTACTTGCATTTACTAGGTCACTCGGAGAAACAGGTGCAACATTAATTGTAAGTGGTGTCTATCAAACTGCACCTGTTGTTATTGTCAGTTGGATGAAAGGATTGAAAATTCCCACAACAGCATTTCTAGCCTTTATATTAATTATAATCAGTTTAGCTCTGTTAGCTTTTGTTCGTTTATTTGCTAGAAAAGTAGGTCTTCCTTGGAGAAAAGTCTTTCCAAAATTCGAGAGAAAATTGAGCTCAAAACCAGTTAAATACACTCGTGATGGCATTTCGTTATTTCTATTCTTTATTATAGTGTTTATCCCAGCATTATTTGTGATAATATTTCTCTTTCAATGGTGGGGAGGATCACCATTCTCAGGAGATCCTCAGGCTGGAATGATTTATCAAGTATTTCAAGCACCAGACCAGAAGATTACTGAAATTACGCATGCTCTTATAACTTCAGTTGAGATAGCTCTTATTGTTACTATTGTTAACCTACTTATTGCTACTCCGATGGCGTTTTTTATTTCTAAAATGAGAAACAAGAAATTAAAAGGATTCATGGATATACTGATAGATATACCACTTGTTATACCTAGTTCTGCCTTAGGTTTTAGCATCTTTTTCTTGTGGGGCTCAAATGGTATGCATATCTTATCTCCAGGATTTATGATGATAATCGTAGCTCACATCTCATTTACGTACTCATATTGTGTACGTCCTCTAATAGGGTCTTTTGATGCTATTCCAACGATGTATGACGAGGCTGCTGTAGCTTTTGGAGCATCGAAAGTTACTGCGTTTAGAAAAGTAACTTTACCATTTTTGAAAAGTGGTATATTGGCAGCAGCAATAATGACATTTACAAGATCTATGAGTGAAACAGGAGCAACAATAATTTGTATGGGTGTTGAACGAACAATACCTGTTCTTCTAGTTGATTTCTTTGAGTCATCAACCTTTCCAGCAGCAGCATTTGCATCGACAATTTTAATCTTAATCTCATTTCTGTTATTGCTTCTATTACGATTCGTCACAAGGAGGCAAAAAAATGAGTGATATTAGATTTCAACATGTAACCAAGGTTTTTGGAAAGAAAGTTGAAGCAGTTAAAGATCTAAGTTTTATTATTAAAGATGGAGAATATGTGTCACTTATTGGTCCTTCAGGATGTGGAAAAACCACCACGTTACGATTGCTTGCAGGAACAATCTTACCTACAGAAGGACAAATCTTCTTTGATGATAAACCAATGGAAGACGTTCGAATACAAGATCGAAACATAGGTTTTGTCTTCCAACACTTTGCTATCTTTCCACATATGACAGTAAGGGAAAACATAGGTTATAGTCCAACTGTAAGAGGAAAAAGTAAGAATGAGATTGAGCACCAAGTAGAGAGTGCACTTAAATCAGTTCAATTAAGTGATAAAGCTGATCTTTATCCTCTTTCTCTCTCTGCTCCTGATTGGCAAAAAACTGCACTTGCACGCGTTTTAGCATCGGAAGCAAGAATACTTCTTCTAGATGAACCTTTAGGAGCATTAGACCAGAAAATACGCGAGGAATTTCAAGTTTTTCTGCGGAATCTGGTGAAAAAAGAAAAGCTCACAGCAGTTCATGTTACACATGATCAAGCTGAAGCATTAACGATAAGTGATAAAGTAGCTGTAATGAACAAAGGGAAACTCATACAACTGGGTTCCCCATCTGATTTAGTATACAATCCTAACCATATTTTCACCTCTTTCTTTGTTGGTGAATCTGATTTCTTAATAGGCATAGTAGTGGATGATAAACAAAAAGAAGCAGAAGTAAAAATAGGACAATCTGTTATTCGAACACATAATACTGGAATATCGAAAGGGAAAAGAGTAGCTGTAGCAGTTAGAAGAGAGTTTTTCCAAATAGAGAAGATCATAAATGGTAAGCAATTAGACAACTCTATAAAAGGTACAATTATAGAAGATCAATTTCTGGGTATTCTTCGTAGAGTTAGAATATTATTAGAAAATCAGCAAATTATAGAAGCAAAAATTCATGCTAAACATCCAATATACTTTGAAGAAAAAGAACCAGTAAGAATAAGGATTGATCCAACAGCAAGTAGATGCTTTGAATATCCTAAAGATGGTATTGCTTCAGCATTGGAGATGTGATAAAATGGTCAAAGTCGAATTGAAAGATGTAACAAAGT
>Ga0315555_1000704_pt1 | contig 23979 bp, 19 predicted proteins | sample SalMarSW160380MG_FD_202113 | JGI IMG/M metagenome (GOLD analysis project Ga0315555, IMG submission 202113) | Salt marsh sediment microbial communities from the Plum Island Ecosystem LTER, Massachusetts, United States - Salt Marsh Sediment SW1603-80 ... | reverse complement strand
TTTCAAAAAGCTCCTTCGGCTTGGCCCCTTTACGAAGGGCTTCATACATAATGAACTGTCGTTCACTGGTCGGAGTGCTTAGTTTGGCCATCAGTTCGTCGAGCGATAGTTTGTTGAAATTTTTCGCAAAGCCCAGGCCGTACCTTCCGTTTTCCAGCGAGCGGATTGCCTTTTGAAAAGCCTCCTTGTAATTTTTACCTATGCTCATAACTTCGCCGACAGCACGCATCTGGGTGCCGAGCTTGTCCTCGACGCCTTTGAATTTCTCGAACGCCCAGCGGGCGAACTTGACAACGACATAGTCCCCCGACGGCGTATATTTTTCAAGCGTTCCGTCTCTCCAGTACGGGATTTCGTCGAGCGTAAGACCGCCTGCCAGCATCGAAGATACCAGCGCTATAGGAAAACCTGTGGCTTTCGAAGCCAGAGCCGACGAACGTGATGTTCTGGGATTGATTTCGATTACAACAACGCGGCCGGTTTCGCCGTTATGGGCAAACTGTATATTTGTCCCGCCGATGACCTCGATTGCATCGACGATGTCGTATGAGTATTTCTGGAGCTTTTCCTGGAGCTTCTTGTCGATGGTCAGCATCGGGGCAGTACAATACGAGTCGCCCGTATGAATCCCCATGGCGTCGACATTTTCTATAAAGCAGACGGTTATTTTCTGGCTCTTTGAGTCACGGACTACTTCCAGCTCCAGCTCTTCCCATCCGAGTACAGACTCTTCGACAAGAATCTGCCCGACAAGGCTCGCCGAAAGTCCCCTGGCCGCAACGACCTTCAGCTCATCGACGTTATAAACCAGCCCTCCGCCGGTGCCGCCCATCGTATAGGCCGGGCGAATAACAACCGGATACCCGAGCTTTTTGGCGACTTTCTGCGCCTCCTGTACACTATAGGCGGGCTCGCTTGCGGGCATCTCTATGCCCAGCTTGTTCATCGTGTTCTTGAAAGCAATCCTGTCTTCGCCTCGTTCTATCGCATTGACCTGTACGCCTATGACCCTGACGCCGTTTTTTTGTAATGCACCGGCTTTGAACAATTCCGAGGACAAATTCAGTCCGCTTTGGCCGCCGAGGTTCGGCAGCAGGGCGTCAGGCCGCTCTTTCTCAATTATCTTCGTCAGGGTTGCAACGTTTAGCGGCTCGATATACGTCACATCAGCCATCCCCGGGTCCGTCATAATCGTGGCGGGGTTGGAATTGACCAGCACTATCTGGTAACCCAATTTGCGAAGCGCCTTACAGGCCTGGGTGCCCGAATAGTCAAACTCGCAGGCCTGGCCGATAACAATCGGGCCCGACCCTATTATCATCACTTTCCTGATATCCGTTCGTCGGGGCATAGCACGTTCTCCCAAAAGTACTCTTCTTACCTGTCGTATAGCTGCAAATTGCAGCAGATTAAACAGCAAATAGGCTCTTTCGTCAAACCCAAGTTCCGCCTAACCGGAAGATAACTCGAATGAGTAAAAACGCTGTTGACCGTCGCGGGCAAAACTGATAAAAAGTTGCCACGGCACACCTCTTGCAACAGAGGCGTCTATGCCGGGTGCTTAAAAGCCTTTTTTCGAAGTAAAAGGAGAAGATACTATGGGAGTACTGAACAAATTCTTTGCGCCCTCGCCTTTCGCACAGTTGCAGGAACACTCCAAAAAGGTCCACGAATGCGTCAAGCTGCTCAAGCCGCTCTCCGAGGCCTTGCTGGCGCAGGATTTCAAAAAAATCGAAGAGCTGCACAAGCTTATGTCGAAGACCGAGCACGAAGCTGACAATATCAAGTCTGCCTTGCGCGACCGCATAAGCAAAATGTACTTTCTTTCTGTCGGCAGGCTCGAACTGAGCGAATACCTCGCCTATCAGGACGACGTCGCGGATACCGCCGAGGATTTCGCGGTACTGCTGCTGCTGAGAAAAACGAAAATACCGCAGGAAGTGGAAGATGACTTCAAGGCCCTTGTTGAGCAGGTCATCGTTGTCAGTGAACTGCTTATGAACCTGGCAGAGAAGATTTCTTCACTGGCCGAAGCGGCGTTTGCAGGCGAAGAGGCTAAAGAGGTGCTCGCTGAAATAGACCAGGTCAGCGAGGAGGAATGGAAGGTCGACCAGCTGGAGAGGAAATTCGCGCAGCACTTCTACAGCCTCGAAAAACAGCTCGACCCGATTACCATCATGTTCCTCGACAAATACTGCAAGACGCTCAGCCGAATCGCAAATAACGCTGAAAGAACAGCCAAATACCTGAAAATCATCATCAGAAAGAAATAACGGCCCCTGGCAAGGAAGTGCAGTTAGATGGAGATCACTTTAATCATCGCAATCGTAATCGCCGCATACATGGCCTGGAACATCGGCGCCAATGATGTGGCAAATGCGATGGCCGATGCCGTAGGCTCGAAATCCATAACCATCTTCTGGGCCATCGTATTAGCGGCAATCTGCAATTTCGCCGGTGCGGTTCTTGTCGGCGGCCATGTCACCGACACCGTCCGCTCGGGCATAGTCGAAACACAGACCTTTGCCGATGACCCGATGATTCTCGCGTACGGTATGCTCTGTGCGATGCTTGCTGCGGCACTTTGGCTGAATCTCGCCTCTTATCTTGGGATGCCTGTCTCAACTACGCATTCGATTGTCGGAGCTATTGTTGGCTTTGCCATTCTGCGGGCCGGCTTCGGACATGTTCACTGGGATAAACTTGGACAGATTGTCGCAAGCTGGTTTATCTCACCGCTCGCAGGTGGTGTGCTTGCTTTTACGATATTCAAGCTGATTTCGCGTTTTGTGCTGAGCGTGGAACATCCGTCCCAGGCTGCGCGCAAAGGCGTTCCGATATGCGTTTTTATCACCTTCACCATACTGATTCTTTCGGTCATCTATAAAGGGCTGAAAAATCTCCACCTGAACCTGACCGCCCTGCAGGCTATAGTCATCAGCATAATTGGCGGGCTGATTGCGGCGGTGTTTACGGCTTATATGGCAAACAGGAAAAAATACCATGAAGATGGTTTACCCTTCGAACAGCAGTTGGCTATAGTGGAAAAACGCTTTGCCATACTGGTCATATTTACCTCGTGCAGTGTCGCCTTTGCACAGGGTGCTAACGATGTTGCAAATGCGATTGGACCGCTGGCAGCTGTTGCCGAAATTGTAAAAAACGGTACGGTTCCCGGTAAAGTACCTGTGAATATATGGTTTCTTGTGCTCGGCGGCGTCGGTATAGCAATAGGACTGGCGACGTTCGGATATCGTGTAATGCGAGTGATGGGAGAAAAGGTCACTGAAATCACGCCGTCGCGCGGTGTTTCGGCAGACCTTGCAGGTATGACTACCGTACTCGTCTGCTCAAGGCTGGGTCTGCCTATCAGCACAACTCATACGCTGGTCGGTGCGATAATCGGCGTCGGCCTGGCACGCGGTATTACAGCTATCGACCGCACAGTAGTCCGCTCAATCTTCATTTCCTGGCTGGCGACGGTACCCATCGCCGCGGGCCTGACAGTCGTCATATACCTGCTCGGCGACTGGCTGGTCTTCTAAGAGCTTCTAACAAAATGAATTGTCGCACAGAAAGCGTGCGTTTTTTCGTCCCAGCAAGGCGGCAGGGCGGAAAATAAGCCGCTTGAATGCAAAGGCATTTTGTTAGACGCTCTATATTGCTGTTGCGAAACGTCGATACTGAACATATAAAGTTTGGTATGGCAGAGACGGTACAGAAGAAAATCGAACAGTTACGGCGGCAGATACGCAGGCACGACCACCTTTACTACGTACTCAATCTGCCCGAAATCACCGACCGCCAATACGACAGCCTCTTTGCCGAGCTGAAAAAACTCGAAGAACAACACCCGGATTTGGTGACTCCCGATTCACCCACTCAGCGTGTCTCCGGTCGGCCGCTCGAAGGCTTTGAAACCGTAACGCACACCATCCCCATGCTCAGCATTGATAATACCTACAACGCCGATGAATTAAGGGCCTTCGATGAGCGTGTGGCAAAAGGGCTGGGGTCTAAGAATTATGACTATGTGGTGGAGCCTAAAATCGACGGCCTGGCCATCAGCCTGCGATACGAAAACGGCATGCTCACAACTGCCGCCACCCGCGGCGACGGAACCACCGGAGATAATGTCACCGCCAATGTCCGCACGATAAAGGCTGTTCCGCTCGTCCTGCTCGACGATGAAAAGGTTCCTGATGTGCTCGAAGTGCGCGGCGAAGTTTATATGCCCACCAAATCTTTTCTCGAACTTAATAAGCTCCGCGCCGAATCAGATGAGCCGGCCTTTGCCAACCCGCGAAACGCAGCGGCAGGGTCACTGAAACTGCTGGACGCGAGAATCACAGCCCAAAGAAACCTGTCTTTTTTCGCTTATGCTACCGGTGAGGTGAGCAAACCATTAGCTGATAATCATTACGAAACGTTGCAGCGGTTTAAGAAGCTCGGCCTGCCTGTAAATCCGCATATTAAAAAGGCTAAGACGATTGACGACGTGATAGACATCTGCACGGGCTTCAGCGACAAGCGTCTCAGCCTCGGCTATCAAATCGACGGGATGGTCATAAAAATAAATAGCTTCGACCAGCGGGAAACACTCGGCTTTACCGGCCGTGCACCGCGGTGGTGCATCAGCTATAAATTCCCCGCCGAGCAGGCGCAAACCCTCGTCGAATCGATTGTAGTCCAGGTCGGCAAAAGCGGGGCCCTGACGCCCGTTGCGAATCTAAAACCGGTCCAATTATCCGGCACAACAGTAAGCCGGGCCAGTCTGCATAATTTCGACCAGGTATACCGTCTCGATGTTCGCGAAGGTGACACCGTGATTATCGAAAAGGCCGGCGAAATAATACCGCAGGTCGTCGAGGTCAAAAAACAATACCGGCCGACCGGTGCTCATAAGTACAAAATCCCGACGAGCTGTCCGAACTGCGGCGGGCTGGTCGCAAAAGATAAGGATGGAGTATTTATCCGATGCCTCAGTGACAATTGCACTGCTCGACTAAAAGAAAAACTCAGGTACTTTGCAGGCAGAGACCAGATGGATATCGAGAACCTTGGAGTAAGCCTTATTGAACAGTTAGTCGATTCCGGCCTGGTTAGAAACTTCGCCGATTTGTACAAACTGAAAAAATCCGATTTGCTCGGACTCGAACGAATGGCTGATAAAAGTGCATCCAAAGTCATTTCCGCCATCGAAAAAAGCAAGACCCAGCCGTTGTGGCGGCTTGTCGCGGCCCTGGGTATTCCGTTGATTGGCAGCCAGTCTGCGCAGATACTCCCCGAGAATTTCAGCTCACTACAAAAGCTGATGGACGCAGATACCGAAACACTCGAATCCATAGACCAGATAGGCCCGTCTATGGCTGAAAGTGTCCATAATTATTTCAAAGAATCTCGAAATAAAAAAGTCATCGAGCAATTACTCGAAGCGGGTTTAAAACCAAAGGCACAAAAAGCCGCGGCAGGCGGAAAGCTGACCGGAAAGACCTTCGTGCTCACAGGGACACTGCCCAACTATACGCGAAACGAAGTAGAAAAGATGATAAAAGATAACGGCGGCAAAACCAGCTCCACCGTCAGTAAGAACACCGATTACGTCATCGCCGGAGCCGAACCCGGCAGCAAATTCGATAAGGCCGACAAGCTCGGCGTCCCGGTGATAGACGAAAAGAAATTTCTCGATATGATTAACGGCTAAAAGGTACTCTTATGCCAGACGAGAACAAGGCCTACATGCTCAAAGCGTTGAAGATTGCGCAGCGGGGAATCGGTTCGGTCGAACCGAACCCGGCGGTCGGCTGTGTCATTGTCAAAGGCGGACAGGTCATCGGCAAAGGATGGCATCAAAAATTCGGCGGGCCGCACGCGGAAATCAACGCGCTCAACGACTGCAGGAACCTCGGGGCAAATCCGAAAGGCGGCGTAATGTACGTCACACTCGAGCCGTGCTGCCACATCGGCAAGACCGGCGCCTGCACTATGGCGATTATCGACGCCGGTATCACCAAAGTCGTCACCGCTATGACCGACCCGTCTGCCCATGCGCAGGGCAAAGGTTTCGAGACACTCAGACAGGCCGGCATCGAAGTTGAAGTCGGCGTATGCCAACAACAGGCTAAACTTCTCAACGCGCCGTTCATCAAATTTGCTTCAACAGGCAAAACGTGGGTAATTCTCAAGTGGGCCCAGAGCATCGACGGAAAACTGGCTTACGCCGGAGAAAAAAACAAATGGATGTCCTGCGAATCGAGCAGAAAAGATGCACACATGCTGCGGAACCAGGCCCAGGCGATACTCGTCGGGATAGGTACAGTCCTTGCCGATGACCCGCTGCTGACGCCGAGAGGCGCCGGCGGCAAAGACAAAAAACTGACGCGAATCATTTTAGACAGCCGCCTTCAAATACCGCCTGACTGCCAACTCGTAAAGACCGCAAAGAAACAGCCGGTCATCGTCGTAACTTATGCAGGTTCACTCTCTTCCAATACGAATAAAAAAGAATTACTCGAAAAGGCGGGCGTTGAGATTCTTGCCTTTGGTGACCTGCAGGGCAAATCCAATCTTGCCTTCGTACTCGATGAGCTGGGCAAAAGAAATATCCAACAGCTTCTGGTCGAAGGCGGACCGAAAATACTCGCTTCGTTTCTCCGCGAAGGTCTGGCGGATGAATTGTGCGTTTACATCGCGCCGAAGATTCTCGGCAGCGCCGGTTCTGCCGATATTGCACAGGCGTTGGCCGATTTGAAAAAAGATGTCGGCCTGCGTCATATCAAAGCTGAGACCTTTGACGGCGACACGCGAATCAAAGGATTTACTTCGCAAGGCCTTGCGGCTATCGCCTGAAAAGAGAGGGTTATTCTTCCAGATAAGCAATGTCGAGGTTCTTCGCCGCGGCGGTTTCGTCAGGCCTCGATACCGGCGTAGTAACCGGGGCCTGTTTCAACACTTCTGGTCTGGTCTTGGCAAGTTTTGCTATTTCTATCATCGCCTCGAGGAATTCGTCGAGTGTCTCCTTGCTCTCGGTCTCGGTCGGCTCAATCATCATCGCTTCCTTGACAATCGTCGGGAAGTACACTGTCGGCGGATGAAAACCCCTGTCGATGAGAGCTTTTGCAATATCTATCGCGTGGACACTCTTTTCAAGCATTTCTTTGGTTGGACTAAACACACACTCGTGCTTGCATACGCCGTCCGCTGCGCTTTTATAATAATCTTTCAATTTCTTGCGAATGTAGTTCGCATTGAGCACGGCGTTTTCAGCAACGCGCGCCAGGCCCTGTTTTCCGAGCATCAGAATATAAACGTAAGCCCGCAGCACTACGGCGAAGTTGCCGTAGAACGGTGCGATATAGCCGATAGACTTCGGCCGGTCGTACTCGAGCGCGAACGTCCCGTCGTTTCGTTTCACCACGATTGAAACGGGCAGGTAGTCGATGAGTCTTTCTGTTACACCTACCGGTCCTGCGCCCGGGCCGCCTCCGCCGTGCGGTGTTGCGAAGGTCTTGTGAAGATTCAGATGCACGATATCAAACCCAAAGTCGCCCGGCCGGGCCTTGCCGACTATCGCGTTCAGATTTGCCCCGTCGTAATAAGCAAGCCCGTCGACGCTGTGCACCAAATCGCATATTTCTTTTATATGAGGATTAAAAAGTCCTAACGTATTCGGGCAGGTCAGCATCAGCCCGGCTACTTCGTCGTTCAGCATACTCTTTAGCGCATCGACGTCCATAACGCCTTTGTCGTTACTCGGCACCGCCAGTACTTTATAGCCTGCTATGGCTGCACTTGCCGGGTTTGTGCCGTGCGCGCTGTCGGGGACGAGGACGGTTGTCTTTTTGTTACCCTTGTCCCTGTGATACGCAGCCATAATCATTATACCAGTCAGCTCGCCGTGTGCCCCTGCCATCGGCTGCATTGTAAAACCCGCCATGCCCGTAATTTCACGAAGCAGAAGGTCGCTCTCGTAGAGGATTTGCAGTGCGCCCTGCGTGAGCATACCGCCCATCCTCAATTGCGGCAGCAGGGGGTGCAGATGCGCAAAGCCGGGATAACTTGCAATTCGTTCGCAGACCTTCGGATTGTATTTCATCGTGCAGGAGCCGAGCGGATAGAAATTGGTATCCACGCCGAAATTCATCCTGCTAAGCGCAGTAAAATGCCGCACGACATCAAGCTCACTCAGCTCCGGCAGCGGGGCAGGTTTGTCACGCAGAAGCTCCCTCTTGAAACTTATCTTCGAAGGAACGTCGCTCGAATCTATCCTTACAGCCCTGCGTCCCGCAATGGATTTTTCAAATACCAGTTTCATAGGGCACTCTCCAGCGCCTCGGCGAACATGCCTATCTGCTGCTTTGTCCTTTTTTCGGTAACACAAACAAGAAGCGAGTTTTCCATACCTTCATAGTATCTGTTCAGCGGAAAGCCGGCGGCGTAGCCTTTTTCAATCAGCCGGGCGACGACATCCGCAGCCTCGCAGGGCAAATCGAGCACGAACTCGTTGAAGAACCACTTTGTCTTGAAGTGCGGCCTGACGCCCGGTATAGCCGTCAATCGCTCGTATGCGTAATTTGCTTTGCCGGCGCAGAGCTGCGCCGTCTCAACTAAACCTTCTTTGCCCATCAGGAGCAGATACACCAGCGCGGTCAATGCGCATAGCGCTTCATTGGAGCAGATGTTCGACGTTGCCTTATCTCTTCTTATATGCTGCTCTCTTGCCTGGAGCGTCAGGACGAACGCTCGTTTGCCGTCTCTGTCTTTGGTCCGGCCGACGATTCTGCCCGGCATCTTGCGAACGTATTTCATGCGCGACGACATGAAACCCAGGTAGGGCCCTCCGAACGACATCGGCATACCGAGGCTCTGGCCTTCGCCGGTGACAATATCGGCGTCCATTGCGCCGGGAGTCTTGAGTATCCCAAGCGATATCGGATAACACGATACAATCAATAGAGCACCATTTTTATGCGCAGCTTCGGCGATATCGCTAAAGTCATCGATACAGCCGAAGAAGTTGGGATTCTGCAGTATCACAGCCGCGCTTTTCTCATCGAGCGCTTTTAATATCTGCTCCCTGTTAGCGTGGCCGTCGATGCAGTGAGTCTCGTCAAGCTCGATACTGAGGTTGCGTGTGTACGAATGAATCATCACGCGGTAAATCGGATTGACGCTGTCGTCGATGATAATCTTGTTTCGGCCTGTTATCCGAAGGGCCATCATCATCGCCTCATACATCGCCGTACCGCCGTCGTACAGTGATGCATTGGCCGCCTCCATATCGGTCAGCCGGCAAATCGCCGATTGATATTCGTAAACAGCCTGCAAAGTGCCCTGCGACAATTCAGGCTGGTACGGCGTATAAGCCGTGTAAAATTCGCCGCGGGAAATCACCGAATAAATCGCCGCAGGAATAAAATGGTCATAAAAACCGCCGCCAAGAAACAACGTAAGGTCAATGTGGTTTTTCCCCGCAAGAGCAGCTAAGTGCTCACGGACCTTTTGTTCGGTCATCTGGTCGGGAAGGTTAAAATCCCCGGTGAGCAGTTCGCGCGGTATATCAGCGAATAAGTCCTCCATACTCAGGCCGATTTCGGCAAGCATCTGCTTCTGCTGAGCCGGTGTATTGGAAATGAAAGGCATGAGTTTACAGCCCCTTCACGTACTCTTCGTATTGCTTCGAATCCATCAGGTTCTTCAATGCAGTCTCGTCGGTGACATCCACTTTGCAAATCCACCCCGCTCCGTAACAATCCTGGTTTATCAATTCCGGTTTTGACTCGAGCTGTGAATTGGCCTGCGTTACTTTTCCGGTCACAGGGGCATAAACATCACTTGCCGCCTTGGAGCTTTCGACGATGGCAAGCTCTTTGCCCTGTATGAACTTGCTGCCCACTTTCGGCAGCTCGACGTATACCAGTTCGCCCAGCTGCTCCTGTGCATAATCGCTGATTCCAATCGTTGCAGTTTTGCCTTCGACTTTGGCCCATTCATGCTCTTTTGTATACAACAACCCTTCGGGGAACATCTGCTTCTCCTGTTATCAAAATCGTGCAAATCTGCTTACTACATTACCGGCGATTTCAATTTCTATTTTTCCACCCAGTTGAGTCCTCTCTGAATGGTTGGCCTTTCGCGGCATATAATGCACCGCAAGTTCGGTCCCTTCGACGGCGGCGTTCTTCTTCACGTACGCCAGTGCGATTTGCGTATCGTCAACCTTTGCGCAACTGAGAATCCATCCGACACATTCGCTGCCCGTATTGACAACGCAGTCATCCTGCCTGACCGGACGAATACCCCTTTGGCCCGGCAGCTCTATCCTCGCTACCTGCATCTGCATCTTTTGTGCGCGTTCAGCGACGGCGTCTTTGCCGATGAAGAATTCCTTGTCGAGTTTTACCGCCCAGCCGTATCCTGCCTCGAATGGTGAAATGTCGAAAGGACCGGCCAGCTCGTGTCCGTACAACGGCAATCCCGCTTCGATTCGCAGACTGTCACGGGCGCCAAGTCCGCACGGCAGGACCCCGAGGTCTTTTCCCTTCTCGAGCAGCTTTCGCCACAACACCGTAGCCGCAGCCGGATGTACGAACAGCTCAAACCCGACTTTGGCTCCGGTATAGCCCGTCCGCGAGATTATGCACTCAGTTCCGCAGATTAATCCTTCGACGAATGTGAATGATTTCAGGTTCGCCAGGACCGGCCGCAACTTTTCATCCGCCAGGCAGACAAGCAGGTCCAGCGACGTCGGCCCCTGCACCGCTATATCGACCTTGTAGTCACTGCCGCCGTTTATATTGTGCATGTCGAGAATCTCGACCCGCTTCGGCAGCGTTCGGCTGGGGTCGTTTTCATCGATACAGGCCCGGCCGGCCTGCAGGTCCGCAAGGTATGTTCTTATCTTCTGCTCATTGCACGCGTTGACGACAACCATGAAATTCTTACTGCTTCTGCGATAAATGATTATGTCGTCGAGCACCTGGCCGTGTGCGTCCAGTATGTAGCTGTACTGCGCCCTGCCCTGTGGAAGCGTCGAGATGTCGTTGGTTGCTATGATGTTTAGAAAATCCCCGCCCTCGACCCCGCTGACACCGAGTACGCCCATATGCGTGCAGTCGAAGATGCCCGCTGCCCCTCTCACCGCACAGTGCTCGGCGCTTATCGACGAATACCACAACGGCATCAAATAGCCGGCAAACGAAGCAAGATGTGATTTCTGCGTAAGGCCGAGGTGGCATTGATAAAGGACACTGGGCTTCGACTCTTCCCGGCAGGGTGAAATCTGTGTCATTGGGTCATCCTTAACCTGCGCCGTCATCCCTACATCCGAACAATGAAAAAATAATATCCTATGACCTCGGCCGTGTCAAGCTATACCCGCCCCAAAAGAAAAAACTGTTGCTCCAGCCGCGCATAACGATACCATTAGTGCTGCGCAACAGGCGAAATTTCCAGGAATACCGACTGCTGCAAAAAATCGCCTTTCTCTGTCTTGCCGGTGCTGTGGGAACATTAGCCCGCTATGCGATTGGCGGACTTGTCCAGCGAAGCATAAGTTCCGAGTTTCCGATTGGTACTGCTGCGGTCAATATAATCGGCTGCCTGCTGTTCGGCATGGCCTGGTCACACTCGAAAATGTCAAAGTAATCACATATCGTTCGACGAACTGAACATAATGCGGCACACTAAAGGTTGCCGCCCTTCCGTCAATGCCGTACAATGGTTGATATCTCTTATTCGGCAGGGAGGCTTTGAGTGACCGGGCTAAAAAAACAACTTGGTTTAACGGAAGTATTCAGCATCGCCGCCGGTGCGATGATAAGCAGCGGCCTTTTCGTTCTGCCCGCAATCGCATACGCAAAAGCGGGACCCGCCGTGATTTTTTCCTACGCAATCGCCGCGTTTATAATCCTGCCCAGCGCCCTGAGCAAAGCAGAGCTCGCCACCGCCATGCCAAAAGCCGGAGGCACATACTTTTTCGTCGAACGCAGCCTCGGCCCCGTGCTCGGCCTGTTCAGTGGTTTTGCCAACTGGTTCAGCCTCGCGCTCAAAAGCGCATTCGCAATCGTCGGAATGGCCGTCCTCATTGAAATGCTCATCACGGGCTCCATAACCCAGGCCGGTATGAAAATTATAGCCGTCATCTGCTGCCTCGCCTTCACCGCAATGAATATCATCAGCGTCAAACATACCGGCCGATTCCAAAGCCTGCTTGTTGCCGTCCTTATTATCATACTGACGGCCTTCGTCGTAATAGGCATGCCGAAACTACAGGCCGCAAAGTACGCCCACTTTTTTGACAGCGGCTGGCGAACAATAATCGCCACCGCAGGCCTGGTCTTCGTCAGTTACGGAGGCCTTACAAAGGTTGCAAGTATCGCCGAAGAGGTGAAAGACCCAGGCCGAAATCTGCCGCTGGGAATGATGCTCGCATGGTTCATCGTATCGATTTTTTATGTCCTCGCCGTCGTCGTTACCATCGGTGTCACCACGGACGTGGAGCTTAAAGCCTCGCTTGCCCCGTTGTCACTTGCCGCGTCCAAGTTCATGCCAACTATAGGTTATGCCGCTCTTGCAGTCGCCGCTATCGCCGCGTTTATCACCACAGCAAATGGGGGGATATTAGCGGCATCGCGCTCGCCGATGTCGATGAGCCGCGACCGCCTGCTGCCCGCCATCCTTTCGCGGGTAAACAAGAGCTTCAGCACGCCGCATATCAGCATACTCATCACCAGTATATTTATGCTCTGCGCGATACTGTTCCTCGATATTGAGACGCTGGTCAAAACCGCTTCGACCGTAATGATAATCCTTTTTATACTTGTGAATCTCAGCATTATCATAATGCGCGAAAGCAAAATCCAGTCGTATCGCCCGATGTTCCGCTGCCCGCTCTATCCGTACCTTCAAATCTTCGCCATAATCGCCTACCTCGCTCTTCTTCTCGACATGGGCAAAGTGCCGCTTGCCGTATCCGGCCTGTTCATTGTACTCAGCGCAGCATGGTACTTCCTTTATGTTCGCCGAAATGTCAGCCGCGCCTCTGCCGTTATGCACGTAGTCGAACGCGTCACCGACCGCCAGCTTAAAACCGTCACCCTCGAAAACGAGCTGCGAGACATCCTGCTCGAACGAGATGAAATCATCGAAGACCGTTTCGACAGGCTCATCCGCAACTGCACGATTCTCGACATTGAAAAAAAGATGGATTCCGAGCAGCTCTTTCGTGATGTAGCCGATATACTCGCGAAGCAGCTCGACGAAGATGAATACGTAGTTTTTGAAAAGCTTCTCGCCCGTGAAGCTGAAACCGGTACCATAATCCAGCCGGGTTTTGCTATACCTCATGTAGTAGTCGAAGGCGAGCACAAATTCGATATCGTCCTGGTTCGCGCAAAACAGGGAGTGACTTTCCCGAAATCACCCGAACCGGTAAGGATAATGTTCTTTCTCGCCGGCTCGAAGGACGAACGCAATTATCACCTCAGGGCGCTGATGGCCATCGCCCAGATTGCACAGGAAAAAGAATTCGAGCAGCGATGGCTCAATTCTCGTGACGTCGAAGGAATAAGAAATTTAATCTTGCTGTCAACCCGCAAACGAGACACCGCTACTTAATTCTCGGCACTTAATGTTTGTTGGGCCTGAGGACGGTAATAAATTACTGTTGAAACCGCCGGATTTTGCTGGTACATTCCTGCCTCGTTTTCTCTTTTCATTTTGGGAACTATGGCCTCAAAACTCGATAAACACATCTTGAAAAACGGCATGGTCATTCTCGGCCAGCCGATGGAGACCGTCCAGTCGGTCGCATTTGGCTTTATGCTACCGGCCGGCGCTTCGAGACTGCCGCAAGGCTGCTGCGGTGCTGCCAACATCATCGAAGACTGGATTTTCCGCGGCGCCGGTGATATGGACAGCAGAACGCTCAACGACGCCCTCGATTCGCTGGGACTAAATCGTTCAAGTTCCGTCGGCTCAACCTATTTGAGTATCGGTGCTGCGCTTGAAGCGGAAAATCTTGCCGCCGCACTTGAGCTTTACGCCAAGACAATAACGCAACCGCGACTCGATGACGAGCAGTTCGAACTGGCAAAACAGCTTGCCCTGGACCACCTGGCCGGACTCGATGACGACCCGAGACATAAAGTAATGCTAAAACTAAAAGAGCAGTTTTATCCTCAGCCGCTCGGCAGGAGCGCCGCGGGCGACGCCGACCAGCTCAAGGCCCTGACCGCGGAAAAAACAGGACAGCTCGTAAAACAGTACTTCAATCTCTCGCAGACCATCTTCGCCGTCGCAGGCAAGTATGACTTTAACGCGGTCTGCAAACAGATGGAAAGCTTATTCGATACCGGGCCCCAAGAAGCGTTAAACCTGATTGAACTTTTGGATAGAGGCCGGAAATACACACACGTTCATAACGACGGCGCGCAGGTACATATTGGCTTAATGACGGCAACAGTCAAACCCGACGACGAGCAATACTACAACGCAAGAATAGCTGTATCTGTATTGAGCGGCGGAATGAGCGCAAGGCTGTTCACTGAAGTCAGAGAAAAACGCGGCCTGTGCTACACCATCGGCGCGAACTACCACGGCCTCAAGGAGGCCGCGGGCATCCTGTGCTATGCAGGCACCGTACCGCAGACTGCTCAGCAAACGCTCGATTGTATAATTGAACAGTTCGATAAACTCAAAGACGGAATAAGTGATGAGGAAATTGCCAGGGCCAAAGTAGGGCTGGAATCGGCGCTCATTATGAGCAGCGAATCATCAGCAAGCCGGGCCGCGCACATCGCCTCCGACTATTACGTCCTCGGCAGAGTCAGAAGCCTCGATGAAATAAAAGAAAAAATCGAGCAGACAGGCACGGATTCCGTAACGCAGTTTTTGAAAAATAATCCATTCGAGAACTATACTGTCGTAACAATAGGCCCTGAAAAGGTCACTTTGAAATAAACAAGTATGCAATTTAAAAAACATATCCTGGATAACGGCCTGGCAGTCATCGGTGAGGTAAACAAATTCGCCAAATCGGCGGCCGTCGGTTTCTTCGTCAGAACAGGCTCACGCGATGAAACGATGCAGGTAAGCGGCGTATCACATTTCCTCGAACACATGCTGTTCAAAGGCACCGACCAGCTCGGTCCGCTGGAAGTCAACGAAGCCTTCGACCGTCTCGGTGCTCAGTTCAATGCCTTTACCAGCGAAGAAAACACCGTTTACTATGCTGCCGTCCTGCCGGATTACCTGGGCGAGGTTGCGAAGCTCTGGACACATTTGATGAGGCCGGCCCTCCGCAACGAAGACTTCAACATGGAAAAGAATGTCATCAAAGAAGAAATAGCAATGTACGAAGATACGCCGAGCTTCGATGTGATTGACAAAGGCCGAAGTCTGCATTTCGACTCGCATCCCTGCGGCAACAGCGTCCTCGGCACACGCGAAAGTATCGATGCCCTTACCTCAAAGCAAATGCGCGAATATTTCACTTCTCGATACTCTCCGAACAACATAACGGTTGCCCTTGCAGGCAACTTCGATTGGGATAAGATGGCCGAGCTTATCGCCGAGCGCTGCGGCATCTGGCAGAGACAAAGCGTTACAAGGCAAACCCCTGATTACCAGGGCAGTTTGAAAAGTGAACGACTAAAGAAGAAGAATCTCAACAGAGAGCACATCTGCCTTATCAGCCCGGCAGTATCGATGCAGGACGAGAGAAGATTCGCTGCGTCAGTTCTTGGTACGATTGTCGGTGACAGCGTCGGCTCGCGATATTTCTGGGCCCTTGTCGACAAGGCTCTCGCCGAGACCGCGACCATGCAGTGCGAATCGATGGACGGAACCGGCGCTTTTTACAGCTACATCCGATGCAGCAGCGAAAACTTACAGAAAGTATTCGACACAGTAAAGGCAATCTTCGATGACCTGAATACTAACAGCGTTAATGGAACTGAGCTCACCGCCGCAAGGAACAAAATCCTCAGCGCCTTGGTTCTGAAAAATGAAATCCCGATGGGACGTCTGGTCAGCCTGGGCTTCAACTGGGTCTACCTGAACGAATACCGCAGTACCAGGCAGGACATCGCTGACATCAATGCTGTTAGTGTCGACGATATAAACTCTCTTATAGGGTATTTCAAACCCGGCCGTTTCACCAAATTCACTCTCGGCCCCGGCAACGCAACGCCGAATCAGCCTTGATTTTCATACCGCCGCAGGTTAAACTGGATTAGTCAATTGGAGGCTGCGGCAACGAACGAGCACAATGAAAAAATCGACCCTGATGTCCTCAAAGGCAGAGAGGATATCCTGCGCGCACGCAAGGCGGCAGACAACCGGCAGCCAAGTGCCCAGGACCCTGTCCAATCTCCCGGCAAATCACACACCGACCCGGACTTGAAGAAAACGCCGCCGCAAAACGTGCCCCGGGAACCGTCGCCGATGATGAAAGCGGTGGTTGACGCTAACAGGCGAAAACGCTCCGAAAGCGGAACGCCGGATGTCCCCGCCTTTGACGTCGCCCAAAAGATTCTGGTGCGGCAGAGACAGGCCGCAGCGGCAAAAAGAACTGCCCCGCTGAAAACCCGCACTACTGAACCCGCTAAGCTGGAGTACATCCAGACGCGAATAGACCAGATTGAATATAACAGGCCCAGTTATAACAAACTCGTTTCTGAGATTGTGGCAAGGGATATAGACAGATTGTGCAGAGGCTAATTACCGACGGACGAGTTATCGTCGGTTCGCAAGGTGTGCGGTGTAATCACCACAGCCAGTTTTCGCTCATCAACTCCAAATCATTGAAGTCAACCGGACCGTCTCCGCTGAGGTCGGTGCCCCTATAGCAGTTGCTGTTCGGGTCGGAAACGTAATTCGGGTCGTCGCAATCCTCAAGCCAGTCGGTAGCCAACCAGGAGAAATCTACGAAGTTAACGTGGCAATCGCGATTTATGTCGCCATCAGGCGGCTGATTGCACAACGTCATATCGTCAACAGCCAAATAGCTTGGGTAAAGAAAATCTTTCATATCAGTGACAGCAATAATCAATTGATAACCGCCAGCCTCGCTTGGGGAGAACGTGTGTTCAAAATACTCCCAGCCTTCTATCGACTTGCCGTCGTTATCTCTGGGGTCTTCGTCGACATCGCTGACATCGATATAAACCAATGTTATTTCATCAAGGGCTGAGTTTGAATCGAAGGGAATCAGCTCGATGGTCGCATAGTCATTATAGGGGATATAATCGGCCGTGCCGAAGAAATAATACCCCGATATGGTCTGACCGGAATATGCGTAAACGTATTGCTGAATACTCGCCAACCACGGCTCAGGCAAAAAGTCACCGCTACTTAGCACTACAAACGACTGCCCCTCAATAGGCTTTAGGCCCTCCTCAAGGTCGATTTGCCAAGCATTGACGTTGCCCTCACACGGGTCAGGTATAAACTGCTCCATCACAGCGGTATAGTTTTCCCTTTCCCAACCCTCAGGCGGGTCAAACGGCAACTGTTCATTCGGCTCGGCTTCCTCGAACCCGCCATTATAGATATAGGCGTGGCTTACTGCACAGAACCAAAACGCGGCAAAAAGGATAAAACAGCTATAATAGAGTTTCACGGTAACCCCCACTCATACTTAGCGGTACACTCAGGGATTATATCAAATACTCGCATCTTATTCAATAATAAAGACGCAACTAACCACCTGCTATTTCCGCAAATATTCAAAAAACGTCCCAAAATCTTGCTCCGGCCGCCATATGTCACCGCCCAATAGCAACTTAGGATAAAGCTGTTACGGACGACTGCCAGCAAAAAACTAAGGACAGACCCTTCCTCCGGACCTGTCCCCGTATAGGATATCGGCCGCCCCCCAGCCGTATATCATTTTCTCCTCAGCAGAATAGCCCCCAGCCCCAGCAGCACAATCGTTACCGGCTCAGGCGCTTCACTGAGATTTAGTGTACAGAAATCCAGGCCCGCGCCGTTTCCTATACTGCCCGGTTGTCCCTGAAGAGCCAGTGTAAACGAAGCGATCCCATCCGATAATGCCGGATAAACAGAAGCCGGCAATTCGATGCTGTAGATGTTATATTCACACTGGGCTCCGCCGTAACTTTCAAATTGAGCGTCCAGCAATAAAGTGATATCAAACGAATCAAGCGTAAAATAGTTTATCTGACTGCCGGGCAGTAACGAATCAATATCAGATATACCGAGTGTCAATGTTGCGTCTGTTACGGGTATCGGCTCGTATTCGAATATCCACGTAACGTTAAAGGGTATGTCGAAATCAAAGCCGTAAACCCGGTCAAAAGGCGACGGCTCACCAACAGAAACTTCGTTAAAGCCGGAGGCCCCTTCAGCAATAATTGTTCCGTCATCAAAATCCTGTCGGCCCAGGGTAATTTCAACGGCCAGCCCGATATCCGCAAAGCCGTTGGATAACAAAGCCGCCGCGATAAATAATTTGCATAAATTAATCTTTGAGGTCTTCATGATTATCTTTGGTTGTTTTTTCTCTTATTATTTTTTTCTGCGGTTGAACAATAACCCGCCCAGCGACAAAATTACTACCGTCCCCGGCTCAGGAACCGTAATCGGGTCGTAAGCAAGGCATAATGAATTGTGAAATTCGTCCATATAACAAATAACCGGATTATCCTCACGGTCAAAAGCCAGACTCACATTCGTATATGGACCTATTTCCGCGCGTGCAATGCCCATATTAAGCTCCCAGCCGCCCACGCCGTCGTTATAGGCAAAACCGAGCATCCCTTCCCGGTCAACAAAAGCTAACCCAATACCCCCGCCACTGTCACAAGCCACATCAAAACCGCTTTTAACCTCTACCGAAGCTATAGTGCCGTTAACCCACTGCTGTAACTGCCGGTCGTATGTCGCATAACTCAGGTATTCCGGAAACGAATAAAACACCCAAGGTACATCACCGGTCCCCACAACCATATCTATTTGCTCGGCGTGAAACGGCATTTCAAACATCCGGGCCGCTTCCCACTGGTTATTGGTTAAAACACCTTTCATCGCGAACATCATTTCCGGTTCGCCGAATGCAACGTTGGCCTGTCCGTAGGAATCATAAGCCAAGCCAAAACTCCTGGAGTGATATAACTCATCGGGATAACCGACCGTATCGTTGTACCAGCCCGAGCCGGTATATCTGGCTACTGCCAAGCTCTCGCCGGGCTCACCTTGATTATGTAATATAGACGGCATGCCCCGTCCGTCGAAGGCAACCGAAGGTCCGGAATAAGGATAATAATGTAATGGTTCATCAACATAGTTTGGCAGCATTGAAAAGCCCGATGAATCCAGCATTAAAGCAGAACCGTTGCTGAACGCGAAACATATCTTGCCGTCACTGCTCGTCGCTGTCGAGATACCTCCAGGTCTGGGTTCGGCTCTTCCCGCTGTCGGGCCCTGGACCCAGCCGGCCGCCGTAAGAGACGCGACTCGAAAATCCCCGCGGTCATTATAAGCAATCACCGGCCACGTCCCGTCAGACCTCATTGCAAGGGCGCAAGACTCGCTGCGGATAGGCTCGCCGTCGATTTCTATCGGCGTGCTCACCCACACCCGGCCCGCCTGAGCAAATGCCGACAGCGCCGCCAAAACAAACATTGTCGTTAGAATAGATTGAATGATTCCTTTTTTTGACATGATTAATCCTCTCTGAATCAGGCGCCTCCGTTTTAGTTAATCCGCCTCCTGAGCAGCAGACCGCCCAGAGACAGAACTATTACCGTCGCCGGTTCCGGAACAGGGTCGCAGGGCTTGCCCAGACCCAGCAGGTCGTAACGTATGCACGATATCTTTGTGGACTCGCCCGTCTCCGGGTCGATTTCATAAAGCTTGCCGGTGCCCCAGTACGGATTATTGCTCACGCCGAACATCTGCTCGCTGTCGCAATCGTACCAGATGTCGGTGATGCGCTTGTTGCGGGTAAACCCGACGTAATCAGCCTTGCCCGTTTCCCTGTCGATGTAATACGTCTTGGTGCCGCACCACACCTGCGCCATAGCCACCAGCTCATCTATCAAGGCGTCGTAGTCGAGAGCCCACGATTCACCCCACGCCTTAAATTCACCTATCAGTGTCGGCATACCTTCGGTAGGACTGCCAGGTGTTATATCGATGGTATAAAGGTTGCTATAGTCCGTTGCGTACAGGATGTCGTGAACTTCGTCATAGGCCAAACCGTTAACCGGCACACCGCCGTAACCGTTCAAGCCGACCGCTGTAACCGCATGGCTCTCAACATTCACACGATAAAGCGAGCCCCCATAGGGCGTAGCGTAGAACGTATCAGGATGTCTCGGGTCCCCGTCGGTCGCTCCGTACCAGCCGATATCGGGAGTGTCAATAAGCGGATTAACGCTGCCCGTGTCAAAATCCACTTCATATATTCCACAGCTGCCTCGCGCCCCGACACCATATGCTATTACACCTTCAGCGACCCCGTGTAGGTGCCCCAAAAACAGTAACAAACATAAAAATATGGGCGCACTTCGAGCGTACCTGCTCTTCATGGGCTTTTCCTCCGTTCGCATTTCCACTTCAGACGAATGTGGCTTTTAATTGTCTTATCTTTTATCACGGCCTGTCGCCGTGCTTACTTACTGCCGGGCTTGTGACCTCACTTTATTTATATTTGTGTTTTCGGTCGAAAGCCCAGCTTGGGGAAAGAAAACTCTTCGTGAGCTATATCATGGGTTCCCGTTTTGCAACCAATCGTAAAATGGGACCCGTCTCACGGCCTCAATCAGCCGTGCCTGCTCTCAAATATTGCTTTGTTAAAGAACAATTCCTTTTTTAAAACGTCCGCGGCCGAAGGTTATCACCCGGGGCCGACCAATCAGCTAATCACCCTTCCATAGTTTCTTGCGCTTTCATTCTTTCGCGCGACTTCAGCCATTGCCGCAGCCGGCACCTCCAGACCCAGAACTGACGCAACTGCCTGAACTAAAAAATCGTCACCGCAGTCCTCGGTCAAAACCGCACAAACACCTATACTTCGTGCGCCGATTTCCTCCGACGGGTCGTTGCCGTTCACCAGTACGATAGTCGTCAGGTCGGGCTTTACTACCCGCAGCCTCTTAAGGAACAACCCTCTCGGCATGTCCTCCAGGTTCCATGTGCTCAGCACACTCTCGAACCTGTCGTTCCTTATACAGACAACGGCCTCGGCCGCCGACTGAACGCTTACAAGCCGAATCGGCAGCTCACTAAGCAACTGTGTTCTGCCGTTAACTCCAACTGCCAAAAGATTTGTCCTTACTAACGGTTCCATTTAATCGTGCTCCTGCGCACCCGCGCCTTCTTGGCGAAGACAACAGTGGGTGCTGTTTAATCGTTGCCCCCGCTGCGCGTACCTTTACTGTATAACCATCACACCAAACCGGTGTCTGCTTTCATGGCTGGGCGTGCGTCTTTTGCGACCGCCAAAGCCCAGCGAAGAAGGTGAATGAGGGTCTAAGCTTCGCTATCTTCGGTTCTTTGGTTTTTAATTTATATCAATCACGGCCGGGCCGTGTCCGATTTTATGCTGGGCACGCCCTCGACATTACGTCGTAAAGTGCGAACCCAGCGAAGAAGAACATCTTAAAATCTTACTGCCTTTATTTTGACTATCGCGGCCAAGGCCGCGCTTAATATCATACGCTGGGTTGGTATAACGGGCGTTGCACCCACCCAGCGAAGAAGAGGAGAGAGAGTGAGTTACTCTATAGCTGTCCCCCGCTCTTGTCTTCGTCAAGAAGACGCGGGGGGTTGCTTGCCGCCGGGCCTGCCTTTGTTTACGCGTGGTTCGCAACCCCGGCGAAGAAGAGGAGAGAGTGAGAGTCGTCAACACTTTATTTCTCATCACGAACAATGCCGTGCTTATTGACCGCTGGGACAACTGCGTTGACCCAGCGAAGAAGAGGAGGAGAAAAATGAGAGATTCTCTGCCCTTATAATTATCACGGCTTACGCCGTGCAGGCTTTTAATGCCGGGCCGTCGAGCCACGTCTGACTGCGCACAGACCCAGCTTGGGGGGAGAAAACTCCTCGTGAGCATATATAATCACGATTGCTGAACAATCGTGCTCGCTCTCTTAATCAAAGCGTGTCACTTCTCGGACGGTTTCCCCGGCAGCCCAAACAATCTTAGTATTCTCCCGGGGCCGCAGGATTTACCGCCGTGACTATCGCTGGTAGTATTTTTATTTCAAAGAGCCTTATTCTTTTCTTCTTTTTCGTCTTTTCTTATCGTCGTCTTTCGCCCAAATACTATTGCGAATGCCGTGCCAAACCTCCGTCCGAAATGCTGAAAATTTTTAACCCCCGCTATAACAAGCACTTGCGACGCGAAAAGTTTTTCTCCTCCGCGGATGTCACTCCGGACCTAATCGACCGTATAGGCCGCTAAAAATGTGCTTCAACCAGCGCAAGTCAAGCGTCGAAAAAACCTTGCACCCCGACCGACCACTTCCGCCGCCACCGACCAAACCCGCCGCTGCCGCTTCGTCAATCGTCTTTTTAATTAATTTCTCTGTGACCTCTGTGAGCTCTGTGGCTATAATACTTGCTCTGTGGCTAAGTAATTTAATTACAGGAGAAATATTATGAAAACTAAATCACTACAACTCGCTCTCGTATTGCTGGTCGCACTATTCATCTACGCATCTTCAATTGCAACAGAAGAACAAACGGAACCCGTCGCGGAAAAAACCGAAACCATCCAGCTCCCAAAACCACAGACCGACGGCGGCAAACCGCTGATGCAGGCCCTGAGCGAAAGAAAGACCTCCCGCGAATTCAGCACCCAGGAGCTGCCTGACCAGGTCCTCTCGAATCTGCTCTGGGCCGCGTTCGGAATCAATCGACCCGACGGAAAACGCACCGCGCCGACCGCAATGAACCAGCAGGAAATAGATATCTACGTCGCCACAGCAAAAGGCCTGTTCCTCTACGACGCCAACGCAAACGCACTAATCCCCGTCCTCAAAGAAGACATACGTGCAAAGACAGGCGGCCAGCCGTTCGTCGCAACCGCACCTGTCAATCTCGTTTACGTCGCCGACTACGCAAAAATGACAAGAGGTTCCGACGAGGACAAGGACTTCTACTCCGCTGCCGACACCGGCTTCATCGCCCAGAACGTTTACCTGTTCTGCGCTTCCGAAGGATTAGCAACCGTTGTGCGTGGATACGTAAATAAACCGGCCCTTGCCAAAGCGATGAACCTGCGGCCCGACCAGAAAATCACACTGGCACAAACAGTCGGCTACCCCCAAAAATAATTAAAATTCTTTCAACTTAAATCTAATGGCCGACTTCCGCTGTCAGCGGAAGTCGGCCAATTTGAATCAGCGTAATCAATTTAATCTGTGTAATCAGCGATTAATTTTCATTCGACTTCCATCAAAACGCGAAAACCGAGATATTTCCTGTCCGCGCCCTGAATCCGCTTGTTCCTGTCGGCACAGCGAACCATAACCGGAGGATGAATCCATGAGCCGCCTCTGACTACACGAGAACCCTTACGCCCGTCATTAACAGGGTCGACCTGTGGACCCTTTTTGTAGAAATCATTTTTGTAAATATCCTGGCACCACTCACACACGTTTCCATGCATATCATACAGACCGAATGCGTTCGGCTGATAGCTGCCGACTTTACACGTCCTGCTCATCGGCGAACCCGTCCGCCCGCCCTGGTAAGACTGGCCGCAATCGTAGTTCGCCTGGCCTGCGATTATCGTTGCTCCCGTATTGAACGCCGTATCGGTACCCGCGCGACAGGCATATTCCCACTCAGCCTCCGTCGGCAGCCGCATCTTCAAACCCGTCTTATTCGATACAGCATTGCAGAACATCCCGCACTGATACCACTCTACGTTTTCTGCGGGATACTCATCGCCTATGAATTTAAACTTCCTGTTAGGGCCGAGAACCGCCTCATATTGACGCT
>Ga0315555_1000698_pt1 | contig 24062 bp, 24 predicted proteins | sample SalMarSW160380MG_FD_202113 | JGI IMG/M metagenome (GOLD analysis project Ga0315555, IMG submission 202113) | Salt marsh sediment microbial communities from the Plum Island Ecosystem LTER, Massachusetts, United States - Salt Marsh Sediment SW1603-80 ... | reverse complement strand
CCTGTGGGACATAGCCCTCATGTACAATCTCAGGGTCCAGGACATTCGACGGTGGAACAATATCAGGGGGCATATCATCCGCCCCAAGGATGAACTCGTATTAAAGATCAGTAAAAAAGACGACCTCGAGAAATTAGACATCCACCTTTAAAAAGAGCTCTTTTAACTGCACCGGGTCCACCGTGGCCGGGGACCCGGTGAGGAGGCAGGTGGCCTTCTGGGTCTTGGGGAAAGGGATGACCTCCCTGATGGACTCGGCACCACACAACAGCATCGCCAATCTATCGAATCCAAAGGCAATCCCCCCATGGGGAGGGGCGCCGTAAGCTAAGGCCTCCAGGAGGAAACCGAATTTGGCCTCGGCCTCCTGCTTCCCGATACCCAGGATCTCAAAGAGCTTCCGCTGAATGTCAACCCGGTGGTTCCTAATACTCCCCCCTCCGATCTCCGCGCCATTGAGGACGATATCATACGCCTGGGCCCTAACCTCCAGGGGGGCATCTGAGAGCTTCGTCACATCTTCATCCCGCGGAGCAGTAAAGGGGTGATGGACAGCCACATATCTTTTTTGTTCCTCGTCGTATTCCAACAAGGGGAAATCGACCACCCAGAGAAACTGATAATCCCCCTCTTTGATCAACCCTCCCTCCCTGGCCAGGTGGAGGCGCAACTGACCCAAAACCTCATGCACGAGCTGCGCCCGGTCGGCGACAACAAGAAGAAGGTCCCCTGGTTTTCCCTCCATCCTCGTAGCTATCTTCTGCAGGGCTTCCGCACCGAAGAATTTGGCAATGGGTGATTGACATCCCTCGGCCTCCACCTTGAACCATGCCAACCCCCCTGCGCCATAGGACTGGGCCCTGCCGACCACTTCCTCGATGTCCTTGCGTGAGCGTCCTCCCCCCCCTGTGAGGTTTATCCCTTTAACGACCCCCCCTTTTTCTATCGCCTGGGTGAATACCTGAAAATCGGATTGGGAGACCACGTCGGTGATATCGACCAGCTCCATGCCAAAGCGTATGTCGGGGCGATCCGAGCCATACCTGGCCATAACTTCATGGTAGCTCAGCCTGGGGAAGGGCCTCTGGAGCTGAACCCCCATGATCTCGCTAAAGACGGCCTCCAACATCCCCTCCATATACTCCTGGATCTCCTCAGGGCCGACAAAGGACATCTCCGCATCTATCTGGGTGAACTCCGGCTGGCGATCAGCCCTGAGGTCTTCATCACGGAAGCACTTGACGATCTGAAAATAGCGGTCAAACCCGGAGACCATCAAGAGTTGCTTAAAGAGCTGAGGGGACTGAGGCAAGGCGTAGAAATGACCCGGATTCATGCGACTGGGAACGAGATAATCCCGGGCCCCCTCCGGGGTACTGCGGGTCAGGAAGGGGGTCTCAATCTCCACAAAACCATGGGAGGAAAAATAGTCCCTCACAGCCTTGGCTGCCCGGTGGCGCAGGAGCAGGTTCGCCTGCATCCTCCCCCTGCGGAGATCCAGATACCGGTATCGGAGTCTGAGGTTCTCCGCCACGTCGGCCTCATCTTCGATGGGAAAAGAGGGGGTCTTGGATTCGTTGAGGATCAGCAATCCACGAGCCGCCACCTCGATCTCGCCGGTGACAATGCGGGGGTTCGCCATATCCTTCGGGCGCAGCTCCACCACTCCTTGGACCGCGATGACGTACTCGTTGCGCAGGGCGTGGGCCTTGTTATGGACCTCGGGGTCTTCCTCGGGATTAAAGACCACCTGGGTAACGCCATACCGATCGCGCAGATCCACAAAGATCAACCCGCCGTGATCTCTCCGGGTTTGCACCCAGCCCATCACGGTGACCTGTGCCCCAACATCCTGCTTTCTCAGATCGCCACAGGTATGTGTACGCCGCCAATCACCCAATAGATCCACCTCACTCCTCCCCTCTCATCGTACGCGTCGAACGGGCCGTAGGATGCCACACCTGTTTATCCACAATGATATGGCAGACCGCCCATGGCAATAATCTCATACCCTTCCTCAATGGAGTTTGCATTCGGCCCAACAAAAGAGATCTTCATACGACAAATCAACCATCTCCCAACTCTGCGGAGACCATTGTCGTAACCCTCTCCGGAACCTCTTTAAGGTCTACTAAGATGACTTCTCCGGAGCCCCTCGCCTTGAGCTCCACCTTTCCCTGCTTCAGATTCTTCTCCCCTACTGTCAGGCGCAGGGGGATACCGATGATATCGGCGTCCTTAAACTTCACCCCTGGCCGTTCATCCCGGTCATCCAAGAGGACCTCCACCCCTTGCCCAGAGAGACCCTGGTAGAGGTCTTCCGCCGCCCCCATGACCTTGGCGTCTTTGTTGTTGACGGGCAAGAGCAAGACGTGAAAAGGGGCGATAGCAATGGGGAAGATAATACCATGCTCGTCATGGTTCTGCTCGATGGCCGCCGCCGCTGTCCTGCCCACGCCAATGCCGTAACACCCCATAACCAGCATCCGTTCCGTCCCCTCTAGATCGAGATAAGTGGCCCCTAAGGCCTCGCTGTATTTGGTCCCCAGCTTGAAGATATGGCCCACCTCAATCCCCCTGGAGATCTGCAATCGCCCGGGACACCGGGGGCAGGGGTCTCCCTCCTGGGCCAGGCGGATGTCCGCGAACTCATCGACCTGAAAATCCCGCTCCAGGTTCACGTTGATCAGGTGGGTATCGAGCTCATTGGCGCCGGTCACCACGTTCCTCATCCCCTGCAGGGCATAATCAGCCACGATCCGCTGATCGAGCCCCACCGGCCCTGCAAAGCCTTTGGGGGCATGGGAAACCTCGGCGACGACCTCATCACCCGCCATCTCCAGCTCCATCACCCCCAGGTGCCGACGCAATTTCGCCTCGTTGATCTCGTGATCACCGCGAACCAGAACAGCTGTAACCCCCTGGCCCGTTTCAAAAATAATGGTCTTTATTAATTGCTGTGGAGGGACGCCGAGAAACGCGGTCACCTCCTCCACACTCCTTTGGCCGGGGGTCGCAACCCGCTCCAGCTTTTTCAGCTCCTCATTCGTCTTTTCCGCTACCCTCCCTATCTCCGCCCGCTCGATGTTGGCCGCATATGCGCACTCCCCACAGCTTACGATGGCATCCTCACCTGTGTCGGCCAAGACCATGAACTCATGGGAGAACCTTCCCCCGATAAGACCGGTATCGGCCTCCACGGCTCTGAACTGCAGCCCACAGCGTTGAAATATCCTCATATAGGCATCGTACATTTTCACATAGCTCTGTTCTGCACCCGCTTCATCAGCATCAAAGCTATAGGCATCCTTCATCACAAACTCGCGGGCGCGCATCACACCAAACCGGGGCCTCACCTCATCCCTGAACTTAGTCTGGATCTGGTAGAGGTTGAGGGGAAGTTGCCGATAGGATCGGATCTCACGACGGGCCAGGTCGGTGATCACCTCCTCGTGGGTGGGGCCGAAGCAATAGTCCCGATCGTGTCTGTCCCTCATCCTGAGAAGCTCCTTGCCGTATTGGTTCCAGCGGCCGCTCTCCTTCCAGAGATCGGCCGGCAGGACACACGGCATCACCACCTCCTGAGCCCCTGCCCTGTTCATTTCCTCCCTGATGATCCGCTCCACCTTGTGCATGACCCGGACCCCCAGGGGGAGTACGGTATAGATGCCTGCAGCCACCTTTCTGATCATACCAGCACGCAGCATCAGCTTATGGCTTATCACCTCGGCGTCTGCCGGCTCTTCTCTCAAGGTGGGCAATAACAACTGGGAATATCGCATGCCTTCCCCCTCAATGGCTACTGGTCGTTCTACTGCCGGATCGCCTCGTTATCCTCCGCGACCCGCTCACCTTAAACTGCCGCGTGCGCTTCTCACGGCAGAATCGGTTGCCTGTGCCTTTGCATTCTATAGGGTAATCCGCTTTGCTGTCAATATCAGCCGCGCCTGTTCTCAGTCTGCAATAAAAAGGAGGAGATTAAACTCATCTCCTCCTCTCTTGTTACAAGATCTATATGCATTATCATGGTGCCGAAGGCGGGACTTGAACCCGCACGGGTATAACCCACCACCCCCTCAAGATGGCGTGTCTACCAAATTCCACCACTTCGGCACATCGACATAACCCATTATATCCCAGCCAACCCCTCGTGCCAAACCCTTTTTCACTCAGCTTATTCAACCGGACCAGGGGTGAGGGGGGCCTCCTCCTGAGGCACCTCGTCCACCAGCGACTTGGTAGTCGTAGGATGTCCGGCCAAGAAGGCCAAGAAGAGGGACGTCAGCATAAAGACGACGGCGATTACCGTCGTCAGCTTATTCAGAAAGCCAACCGGCCCTGCGCTACCGAAGAGGGTTTGGCTGTAGCCACCGCCGAAGGCGGCGCCCATCTCCGCTCCCTTTCCCGTCTGCAACAGGATGACCATAATCATCAGCACGCTCACTAAGATGTGCACAAACAGAAGAATTCCCCACATACGATTACCTCCTATCCCTTCTCAAATCTTATGATCCTCGCGAAAGAATCTACCTTGAGACTGGCCCCGCCCACTAAAGCACCGTCGATGTCGGGCTGGGCCATCAATTCATCGACATTGTCCGGCTTGACGCTTCCCCCATATTGGATACGTATCTGCTCGGCTCCCTCTGGGTTAAAGATTGTGGACGCGAGCCCCCTGATAAAGGCGTGTACCTCCTGGGCCTGCTCGGGGGTGGCCGTCTTCCCCGTGCCGATGGCCCAAATGGGTTCGTAGGCGATCACAATCACCTGGACTGCGGCTGCATCCAGTCCCTTGAGGCCTTCCTTCATCTGCCTTTCAACGATCTTAAAGGTATCCCCCCTTTCCCGCTCCTCGAGGGTTTCACCGACACAGATGATGGGATGCAGATCATGGGAGAGGGCAGCCCGTGCCTTCTTGTTCACCGTCTCATCGGTCTCTCCAAAGTACGCCCTCCGCTCGGAGTGCCCGATAATCACATACCGGCATCCCAGGTCCCGCAACATGAGGGGGGATACCTCGCCGGTAAAGGCCCCCTGGTCCTCCCAAAAGCAATTCTGGGCAGCCAGGGCGATCCTGGTCCCCTTGAGGCGTTCGGCAACCGGTGCCAGGGCGACAAAGGGCGGGGCTACCACTGCTTCGGTCTCCTTCCAATCTCCGAGTGCCTTCTGCAAGCGGGTCACGAAATCGACCGCCTCCCCCACGGTCTTGTGCATCTTCCAGTTCCCTGCCATGATCGGTATACGCATCCTCAACTCCTCTCCGCTATCGGTCCAGAACAGCCAGGCCGGGGAGGGTCTTCCCCTCCAAAAGCTCCAGGCTCGCCCCACCTCCCGTAGAGATATGGGTCACCTTGTCGGCCAATCCCAATGATCTCAGGGCCGCGACGGAGTCCCCCCCCCCCACAATGCTGAGGGCGCCGGAGGCGACCACCGCCTTGGCTACCTCCTCGGTACCATGAGCAAATGTTGGTATCTCAAAGACCCCCATAGGACCGTTCCACACGACGGTCTTTGCACCCTTAATCACCTCGGAGAAGGCCGCAATAGTCTGGGGACCGATATCCATAGCGGTCCAGCCCGGGGGGATCTCCTTGTTGGTGACCACCTGATGGGCTGCATCAGGGGTAAACTCCTCGGCCACCACATGGTCCAGGGGGAGGCGCAGGTCCACCGTGCCTTCGTGAGCATCCTTGAGAAGCCCCTTGGCCACCATGAGCTTATCGTCCTCCACCAGCGACCTTCCCACTTCGTATCCCTTCGCTCTCAAAAAGGTATAGGCCATGCCGCCGCCGATAAGGATGGTATCCACCTTGCCCATCAAATTCTTGATCACCCCTATCTTGTCGGAAACCTTGGCCCCGCCCAAGATGGCGACAAAGGGACGCTCGGGGGAGGCCAGGGCAGTGACCAAATACTCTATCTCCTTCTTCATGAGCAGCCCACAAACCGCCACCTTCATGTGACGGGCGATTCCCTCGGTAGATGCATGTGCTCGGTGGACAGCACCAAAGGCATCATCGACATAGATATCGGCAAGTGCCGCCAGTTGCTTGGCGAACTCGGGATCATTGTTCGTCTCTTCGGAGTGAAATCTGAGATTCTCCAGTAAGAGGACCTCCCCCTCCTGCATCTTCGCCACAAGATCTGATACTTCTGAGCCGATACAATCAGGGGCCATCACCACCTCCCGCCCCAGAAGCTCAGAGAGGCGACGGGAGACCGGGGCGAGGCTCATCTCCGGGACCACCTGCCCCTTGGGACGCCCCAGGTGGGAAGCCAGTATCACCCGGGCACCCTTCTCTATGGCATATCGAATGGTGGGAAGGGCAGCGGTGATTCTGGTATCGTCCTGCACTTCACCGTCATCCCCCAACGGGACGTTGAAGTCCACCCGAATAAAAAGCCGTTTGCCCGCTATCTCGATCTCGTCGATGCACTGAATGGCCACTGAGTTACTCCCTGCAATAATTCCGGCTATGAAGAGATAAATTTAGCCACGTCCACCATCCTGCTCGAATACCCCATCTCATTGTCGTACCAGGATAAAACCTTTACCATCCGTCCCTCGATGACGGTGGTGCTGAGGGCATCCACAACGGAGGAGAGATCGGTACCGTTAAAGTCCACCGACACGAGGGGTTCCTCCGTGTACCCCAAGATGCCTTTCAACTCACCTTCGGAGGCCTTCTTGAGGGCGGCGTTTACCGCGTCTACACTCGTCTCCTTCTCCACCTCTGCCACCAGATCTACCACAGAGACGTTGGGAGTCGGGACCCTCATGGCCATCCCATCCAGCTTACCTTTGAGCTGGGGTAGGACCAACGAAACGGCCGCTGCCGCCCCGGTGGTGGTGGGAATCATGGAGAGGGCAGCCGCCCTGGCCCTGCGCAGATCCTTATGGGGAAAGTCCAAGATCACTTGATCGTTGGTGTAGGCGTGAATGGTAGTCATTAATCCCCGTTGGATTCCGAAATTATCGAGGAGGACCTTGGCCACCGGGGCCAGGCAATTGGTGGTACAGGAAGCATTGGAGATGATGTGATGTTTGTTCGTATCATATTCCTGGTGGTTGACCCCCATGACGATGGTGATATCCGGGTCTTTTGCGGGAGCGGAGATGATCACCTTCTTCGCTCCTGCCTCCAAATGCTTAACTGCCTTTGCCTTTTCCCGAAATAACCCCGTGCATTCCATGACGACCTCCACCCCCAGATCCTTCCATGGAAGCTGGGCAGGGTCTTTAACAGCCATCACCTGTATCTCCTTACCATTGACGAGGATGGCACTGCCCTTCACCTGCACCTCGCCGGGGAAGGGACCATGCACAGAATCGTATTTGAGCAAGTGGGCGAGAGTCTGAGCATCCGTGAGATCATTGACCGCAACGAAATCTAGATCAGCACCCATCCGTTGAGCTGCCCTCATGATAATCCGTCCGATTCTACCGAAACCGTTAATCCCTATCTTCACTCCCATCTGTTCTCCCTCCTCACGGCTAAATTGAAAAAGGGGAGCGGGGCCTCAATCGCCACTCTCGGGCTCCTTCGACTCCTCCTCTTCCTTTTCCACAAGTTGTACCTGTGGGCCTTCCACCTTTCCTCCCGTTCCTGGAGGCTCATAGGTATACGTAACCTTGCCAGCAGCGATCTCCCTCAAGGCGATGACAATGGCTTTGTTATCGGAGTCCACTAAGGGGGGAGCGCCCTTCAGGAGCATCTTGGTCCGCTTGACGGCCAAGATCACCAACGAAAAGCGGCTCTCTACACGCTCCAGACAATCCTCAACCGTTATCCGTGCCATCTTCTCCTCCTATACCTTCTGTAATACCCTCTAATACCCTGGCGGTCCTACACCGTTCAGCAATGATAATGGAGGCCAATTCTCGCGTCGCGGCCTCAACCTCGTTGTTGACTACAATATAGTCGTACCAGGTCATTTGATCAAGTTCCTTTTCGGCATTGCGCAAACGAGCCTGAACGACCTCTTCGGAATCCCCGCCCCTCGATTGCAACCTCCCCTTTAAAACCTTCAGGGAGGGCGGTCGGATGAAGATGAAGACTCCGTCATTAAACTCCTCCCGGATCTTTCGTGCCCCCTGCGTATCTATTTCCAAGACGAGGTCCTCGCCCTGCTCGAGCGTTTCCACGCTGGCCCGCGGGGTACCGTAAAGGTCGCCGTGCACCTGGGCCCACTCGATGAACTTCCCCTCTCGCTCCATGGCCTTAAACTCATCTCGGGTGATAAAAACGTAATCGATCCCCTCTTGTTCCTTTGGTCGAGGGGCCCTTGTCGTGCAGGAAACCGATAGGTTTACTCCCGGAAGCTGTGCCATGACCTTGCGTAAGAGGGTCGTCTTCCCAGCCCCTGAAGGGGCTGAGATGACAAAGAGGATTCCTCGTGCTCCCCTTGCCACCCCTTGTGCTCCTATCGTCCCCTCCTCGTCTCAGTCCACGCCAGCGGCCAACCGATGTGCCAGGGTATCAGGCTGAATCCCCGACAAGATCACATGATCGCTATCGGTAACGATGATGGATCTGGTCTTGCGCCCCTGGGATGCATCGATCAACTTGCCCGCATCCTTGGCATGATCCTTTAATCTCCTCATCGGAGCCGAGTTGGGACTGACGATAGCGACAACGCGCACTGCAACCACTACGTTGCCAAAACCGACGTTCAAAAGTTTTGCCTTCATCTTACCCTCTCTCACTCAATGTTTTGTACCTGTTCCCTCATCCTCTCCAACTCACCTTTGAGCTCTATCACTTTGTGGGCGATATCGGCATCGGTGCACTTCGCCCCGATGGTATTCGCCTCCCTGCTCATCTCTTGAAGGATGAAATCCAACTCCCTTCCTGCAAGCCCATCTTCCTTGAGCTTAGATTCGAACTGACGGAGGTGACTCTCCATCCTGACCACCTCCTCAGAGACATCGGAGCGTTCGGAGAAATAGGCCACCTCTTGGTAAAATCTGCGCTCATCAAAGTCGCTCCCCTCCAAGAGGACCCGCACCCGCTCTCGCAAACGCTCCCGATACGTGTCGACCACAGCGGGGGCGTTACCCTTGATCTCATCGGTCATGTTTCTGGCCTCTGCAAGCCTCGCCGTCAGATCCGCCCCGAGGTTCTCTCCCTCCTTCCGCCTCGACGCATCCAAGGCCTCCAATGCCTGTTCCGTCACCAAAGCAACCTCGTCCCAATAGGGTTCTGCATCCTCCTTCACCTCGAGAAAAGGCACGATCTCCCGCACCCCGGCAACGTGATCCAGGGTCACCTCCCCCATGAGGTCAAACTTCTCCTTTAAGCTACCCAAGAGGCGAATGTATTCCTCTGCGAGCTTCATATCGGCTTCCAGCCGGTACCGGGGGATGGTGGAGGATGTGGGGTCGAGCCTCATCGTCAAATCCACCCGCCCCCGGGAGACCCACTTCTTCACGAGGTCACGAACCTTGGGCTCATGGGTGAAGAGGCCCCGCGGGATCCGGAGGGAGATATCGAGGTATTTATGGTTGAGGGAACGCACCTCCACCGCCACCTTCCCCAAAGGAAGATCCCGTTCTGCCACACCGTATCCGGTCATGCTCTTAATCACGCCCCACCCTCCTGCAGTTCCTGCACATATCGCCTCCTCACCCCGTGAAGGATCTCCCGTACCGGCGACGATGCATAGTCCGGGTATGTCCACTCGAGAGGTCTGAACCGCCCCTCACGGTAGATCAGGGTAAGGTCCGCATAGATCCCCTCGCCGAGATAGGGTCGGTGAGTATACCCCTTCGTCGTGGCCAAAATCAAGTGCTCCGCACAGAGATATCCGGGATCGATGTTTATTCTCCTCCTTCCCTCAACGGCAAATTGCTCCTCTATGCCATTGGTCTCCTGCTTGATCATCACCAAATGCTCCCGGGGGATGAGGGGACGAAAGGTAACAAACCGCCGAAACAGACCTTCCCCCATCTCCGCGGTATAGTAATCGGTGAAGTCAAAGGGGAGGATATCGCTGATAGAGTCGACCTCACCATATCGTTCTCCCAATATCTCAATGGCCTGGTGCAGGAGCCGATCGTCGGAGCTGATGAGGCTCATGATCAGCTTAACCGGTTTCGGTACCCCTATCCTTCCCATGGGGGCGCTCACAGTAGAGAAAGAACTCCTTGTTTCCCTTGGGGCCCTGGATGGGGGACTCCATAACTCCCCGGGAAATCAAACCTTCGCCTTCGGCGAATTTCCTGATCTTTTCCACGACCCGCCGATGCTTCTCCTTGTCCCGCACCACTCCCCCTTTGCCCACTTCCCCCTTTCCTACCTCGAACTGGGGCTTTACCAACGCCAACAGACCACCCCCCTCCTTGAGAAAGGTAAGGGTGGGGGGGATAACCAGCTCCAAGGAGATGAAGGAGGTATCGACCACTATCAGGTCCACCTCCTCCTCCACTTCCTCCCGTCTCAGGTAACGGATGTTGCGGCGTTGCAGGTTGATCACGCGGGGGTCTTGTTGGAGCTTCCAGGCCAGCTGTCCGTATCCCACATCGACGGCATAGATCCGCCGGGCACCCCGTTGCAGGAGGCAATCGGTGAACCCGCCGGTGGACGCCCCCACATCCATGACCACCCTCCCCTGGGGGTCGATGGCGAAAAAATCCAGGGCCTTTTCTATTTTCAGGCCTCCCCGGCTGACATACGGCTGGGGGGCCTGGGTGAGGCGAATACCCACCTCGGGACGAACAAGGGTCCCCGCCTTGTCTTGCCGCTGTCCATCGATCAAGACGGCACCCGCTAAAATGAGGGACCGTGCCCGCTCCCTGGTCGGTGCCAAACCCCTCGCCACCAACACCTTATCGAGTCGCTCCTTTCCCATGATTCAAGGCCGTCCGTACCTCGTGGGCGATCCCCTCGGCGTCAAGGTGGTACTGCTTCCGCAATACAGCCTGGGGGGAGTGTTCGACAAAGCGCGCCGGAATACCGAGACAGTGTACCCGGGGCGCGGTGCCCCCCGTGGCATGGAGAAATTCCAGCACGGCGCTGCCGAAGCCGCCGGTTATCACGTTCTCCTCGGCAGTCAGCACGACCTGATGCCTGCCGGCCAGCTCACCGATCAGCTCCTCATCCAAGGGGACCACAAACCTGCTATTGACCACGGTAACCCCAATCCCCTCTGCATCGAGAAGTGACGCTGCCTGCAATGCGGGATGGACGGTGGAGCCGATGGCCAGAATGAGGACATCCTCTCCGTCACGCAGGACCTCACCCCTACCGATCTCCAGAGGCCTGATCTCATCCTCCAGCGGCACCCCATGCCCCTTACCGCGTGGGTAGCGAAAGGCGATCGGGCCGTCTTCATACCTGATGGCAGTTAAGAGTACCCGGCGCAACTCATTTTCATCCTTGGGGGCCATCAGGACCATGCCGGGGATATGGCGCAGGTACGAGAGGTCGAAGAGGCCTTGATGGGTGGCCCCGTCCTCACCCACGATACCCCCCCGGTCCATGGCAAAGACCACGGGGGTATGTTGGAGACAGACGTCGTGGACGATCTGGTCATAGGCCCGCTGCAGAAAGGTGGAATAGATGGCCACCACGGGTCGCATCCCCTCCAGCGCCAACCCCGCGGCGAAGGTCACCCCGTGCTGCTCGGCGATGCCGATATCATAAAAACGCTCGGGAAACCGTTGTGCGAACTCCGTGAGTCCCGTCCCCAGGGGCATGGCGGCGGTGATGGCCACCACCCGTTCATCCTGTTCGGCCAGCTTTACCAAGGTCCTGCCAAAGACGTCGGTGTACGTCGGGGGGTTGGAATTACTGTAGATCCTCCCCGTCTCCTTCTCAAACTTACCCACCCCGTGAAATATGTCGGGGTTTTTCTCGGCGGGCGGATACCCCCGCCCTTTTTGAGTGAGCACATGGACGAGGATCGGCCCCTTGAGCTTTCTGACGTTCCGAAAGGTCTCGATGAGATGTTCGAGGTGATGCCCCTCCAGGGGCCCGAAATACTGAAAGCCGAGCTCCTCGAAGAGGATACCGGGTACCATCAAACCCTTCAACGACTCCTCGGCCTGTTTGGCGAACTTAACAACGGATTTGCCGATACCCGGGATCTCATGCAGAAATTTTTTGATGTCCTCCCGGAAACGGTTGATATGGTGCCCGGTCATGATCCTGTTGAGATAGGCGGATACGGCCCCCACGCTCCTAGAGATTGACATCTCATTGTCATTCACCACCACAATGAGATCCCGTTGCTGTTCACCGGCACAGTTGAGGGCTTCAAAGGCCATGCCCGCCGTCAATCCGCCATCCCCGATGACCGCCACCACCTTAAAATCCTCTCCGCGCAGGTCCCTGGCCTCGGCCATGCCCAGGGCCGCCGAAACAGAGGTACCGCTGTGACCTGCACCGAAGGGGTCATAGATGCTCTCCGCGCGCTTGGGAAAGCCGCTGATCCCACCTGCCTGCCTCAGGGTCCTGAACTGTTCCCTCCTGCCGGTGACCAATTTGTGGGCATAGGCCTGGTGTCCTACGTCCCAGATGAGCCTGTCCCGGGGGGTATCAAAGACATAGTGCAGGGCCAGCGTCAACTCCACCACCCCCAGACTCGGGGCGAGGTGACCTCCGGTCTGAGAGCAGACGGAGACGATCTCCTCCCTGATCTCCTCGGCCAGGCGGGAGAGATCCTTGCGCTCAAGCCTCCTTAAATCAGCCGGCGAATCGATGCGGTCGAGGATACGCTCTGTCACCACCCGCTCCTCAGCCATCCTCTCCACCCTCAGCCGGCTCAAAAGGCTGTGCCGTCATCTTTCCGTTCGCATCCTTAAGGAGTATTTCCACCCGCTTCTGCGCCTCATCCAGTTTGGTGTGGCAGTATCGTGAGAGCTCCACGCCCTTCTCGAAGAACGTGAGGGCCTCCTCCAGGGGCAGATCCCCCTGCTCTAGGCGATTCACGATCTCCTCAAGCTCCTGCAGCGCAACTTCAAAAGTCTTTTCTTTCATACCCATTACCTTCGGGAGGCACAGCCCTTACAAGGGAGTCGGGATCTACCCGTGCCCCCAGCAACCTGATCCCCCAGTGAAGATGGGGACCGGTCACGCGGCCAGTAGCCCCCACCAGACCGATGCAATCACCGACTCCGACTGTCTCTCCCTCTTTGACCCGTATCTCTGACAAATGAAAGTACATGGAATAAAGGCCAAATCCATGATCTATTATAATGGTCTTCCCGCACAAGTACAACTCCTGGACAAAGACCACGATTCCATCGTTGCAGGCGCCCACCTCGGTCCCCCCAGGGGCACCAATATCCACCCCGCTGTGGGGGGAGCGGCCCTCACCGTTGATGATCCTGCGCAGGCCAAAGGCGCTCGTGATCGGTCCCTCCACCGGCTTGATAAAGGAATGCTGCCACAACCGCTCCGGATTGACCCGGTTAAAGACCCGCAGCATCTTTTTGTTATCCGCCAGGACCCGCTGCAGGGCCTCTCCCTTTAACGCCACCATCTCCTCGGGAAGCGTCAGCCGTTGCACCTCGAAGCCACCCGGCTTCACCTGTACCTGAAAGACCCGCTCAACAGAACTTCCTTCGGAGTTTTCGATCCCCACCCGGAGGAAATGCCTGCCCGGGGAGGTCGCCAAGTCCACCCCCACGATGCCGGCCATTGCACCCCCCGTACGCTTGTAGAAATAGATCGGGGTCCCATCCAAGTCGCCCTCGACAGAGGCGTTCTCAGCCTCAAGCTGCACCGTCACAAAAAGGACCTCCCCCTGCCTCAATTCCTGGGGGGACCAGCTGACCTGCATCACGTCCTCCCCATAACAGGGGACGATGAAGAGGAGGCAGGTGACGACACACCAGAGCGCTATGCGAACAGCTAATCTCATCCCTTCCCCTCCACCCGACAGATGAGTTCGCCGCGATGGAGCCGTACCATCACCTGTCCCTGAACCCCCACCTCATTCGCTTCCCTCAGGATCAAGCCGTCGGGCAGACGTCTGGTGATGCTGTATCCCCGCCTTAAGATGGCCAGGGGACTCAGGGCGTCGAGCCTCGCTGCCTCCTTTTCCCATCGCTTGCGCTTGGAGTCTACGAGTGCCGCCATACCCCCCTTTAACCCCTTGTTTAACTGGGTCAGGTCGCCCCTGAGAGATCGGATCTCATGGGAGGGGTCCCGGGCCAAGAGGAGCCGCAAGACCCGCGCGGCCCGCTCCCTGCTCTCACGCCAAGTCCTGTGGGCCGCTGTGGCGAGTCGGCCCCAGAATTCATCGAGCCGCAGGCGCAGCTCTTCTATGCCTCGCCGGGGGTCCCTGAGCCTCCCCCCTGTGCGCTGGACCTCCTCCAGTCTGCGGACAAGCAAACGATCAACCCCCCTGCCCATCCGCTCCATGAAACCGCCGATGCCCCTGAGCAGATCCCTTTTCTCCCGCACGGCGATCTCCGCTGCGGCCGAGGGGGTGGGGGCGCGCACGTCAGCCACGAAGTCCGCGATGGTAAAGTCCGTCTCGTGCCCTACCGCTGATACCACGGGAATCGGGGAAGCGAAGATGGCCCGGGCCACTACCTCTTCGTTAAAGGCCCACAGGTCTTCCAGCGATCCCCCTCCCCTGCCCACGATGATGAGGTCTGCCTCCCCGGCTTCGCCGAGGTATCCGATCCCCCGGGCTATCTCCTCCGCCGCCCCCGTACCCTGGACCTTCACGGGGTAGAGGACCACCTCGATGTTCTCAAACCTCCGGCGCAGGATGTGCAGCATGTCCCGGATGACCGCCCCGGTAGGGGAGGTGACGATCCCGATCCGTCTTGGCAGCACGGGCAGGGGCCTCTTGCGGCCCTCATCGAAGAGCCCTTCTTCGGCCAAACGTTCCTTTAGTTGCTCGAATGCAAGCTGGAGGGAGCCCACCCCTTTGGGCTCCACATAGTCGAGGATGAGCTGGTACTCACCCCGCTTCTCGTAGATGCCGACCCTCCCCCAGCAGATCACCTGCTGGCCGTCCTCCAGCTCAAAGCGCAGATACCGACGCTGCTGCTTGAAGATCACCGCCCTGATCTGACTGTGCTCATCCTTCAGGGTGAAATAGAGGTGGCCCGAAGGGGGACGCCTGAGGTTGGAGATCTCACCCTCCACCCAGACCTCGTCGAAATTTGACTCCAACAGATCCTTGATACCCGCGGTGAGCTGGCTTACGGTCAGGACAGGCCTTTCAAAAAGATCCATCATGCTCCTCAATCCAATTGCCCGATTATAGCATATTTTCCCGATTTTTAAAGAAAAAAAGGGGTTGTTACGGTTTAAAATCACCCATTACAACGAAAAGGTCCGGGAAGGAGGGGGATTCAGCCTAAAAATGCCATTGAGGCCTTCAACTTGACATGGTAGTGACGCTGTAATATTGTATTTCATTGCATAAAGATTAAAGGAGGTCGCCGTGGCATATGAGGCGGTCATAGGGCTAGAGGTTCACGCCCAGCTCCTGACCGGGAGCAAGATCTTCTGCAGCTGTTCCGCCGCCTTCGGCGCTGAGCCCAACACCCATACGTGTCCGGTCTGCACGGGCATGCCCGGATCGCTCCCCGTCCTGAACAGGAAGGCGGTGGAGTTCGCCGTCAAGATGGCATTGGCCACCAACTGTGAGATCGCCCCCTTCAGCCTCTTCGCCCGCAAGAATTATTTCTATCCCGACTTGCCCAAGGGGTACCAGATCTCCCAGTATGAGCTGCCGCTGGCAGCCAACGGCTCTGTTGAGATCCCGGCTGCCGATAACGGGAAAAAGCGGGTGGGAATCACCCGCATCCACATGGAGGAGGATGCAGGAAAGCTCTTTCACGACGAGACCAAGCCCTTCAGCTACGTCGACTGCAACCGGACTGGCGTGCCCTTGCTGGAGATCGTGAGCGAACCCGACCTCCGCACCCCCCAGGAGGCCGCCGACTACCTCCGGTTGCTGCGGGCGATCCTCCAGTACCTGGAGATCTGCGACGGAAATATGGAGGAGGGGAGCCTGCGCTGCGACGCCAACGTCTCCATCAGGCCCGCCGGCTCCCCGACCTTCGGGACCAGGACCGAGGTCAAGAACATGAACTCCTTCCGCCACGTGGAGCGGGCCCTGGCCTATGAGATCGAGCGACAGCAAAAGGTCCTCGAAGGAGGGGGCGAGGTGGTGCAGGAGACCAGGTTGTGGGATCCGCAGAAGGGCGTCACCGAACCTATGCGCGGCAAAGAGGAGGCCCACGACTACCGCTATTTCCCCGATCCGGACCTCGTCCCCTTGACCGTCTCGCCGGAGTGGGTCGAAGAGATCAACAAAGGGCTGCCCGAACTTCCCCTGCAGCGCAAGGAGCGTTTCGTCCGGGAGTACCAGATCCCCGATTACGATGCCGGTGTCATCACCACCTCCAAGGCCCTGGCCGATTACTACGAAGAGTGCGTGCGGCTATTCCCCGATCCCAAACAGGTGAGCAACTGGATCATGGGGGATCTTCTGCGCTTATTGAAGGAAGACGACAAAGAGGCGGATGCATGCCCCCTGGCTCCAAAACAACTGGCCGAGATGCTGGGGCTTATTGAAGACGGGACCATCAGCGGCAAGATCGCCAAGACCGTCTTCGAGGAGATGTACAAGACCGGCAAGGGGGCCGAGGAGATCGTTAAAGAAGGGGGGCTGGTCCAGATCACTGATGAAACAGCTGTAACGCAGGCAGTGGCGGAGGTCCTGCAAAACCATCCGAACGAGGTAGAAGCGTACAAGAGTGGAAAGGCGAAGCTCTTCGGCTTCTTTGTCGGCCAGGTGATGAAGGCAACCCAAGGCAAGGCCAACCCCCAGCTGGTGAACGAGATCCTAAAAAGACACCTCCAGTAATACCTGCACGTTCAGGCCGCCAGGTATACCTCTCGTGCAGAGCTTAAAGGGTTTTTTTTATGGGGCTCGGTTCATATTTCATTTGGTCAATTCATACAAATCTGCTCTCTTCATCTCACAGGATATAAGGCATACAATGAAGCCAGCAGCTTGGTATCACGATGACCAAGCTAAAGCAAGAAAGTCTTCAGAATATCTTTCCCCTTTTTTCATTAAATCCTGTATTCCGTTCATCTTCCTGTAATCTTACCTGATTTATGATGCATTTCGTAAGCTGAAATTAAGCTTACAATTCTATACGAAAGGAGGGGAAAAACATGAGAAGATTTGGAACGGTCATCGGAGTAGTTCTGGCAGCTCTGCTTGTCATCGGAACAGTAGGCCTAAGGGCTCAGCAGGCGAAGTATTCTGGCAGCATCCAGATTAAAAACGGCGATGAGGCAACATTTGCTGATTTAGCGAAGATATCGCTGGACTCTGCCATGAATGCGGCGCTGAAACAAGTTCCGGGCAAGGTGCTCAGGGTAGAGCTGGAGAACGAAAACGGCTACCTGGTCTATGGGATCGAAATCGTAAAGACCGACCATCAGATCGTTGATGTAAAGGTCGATGCTGGGAACGGAAAGATCCTGAAAACAGACTATGACCATGAGGACAAGGAAAACCACGAAAGAGAAGACTCCGACAGTGGTCATGAAGAACGAGAAGGGTAATCACAACCAGGGGCGGAAAATCTTCCGCCCCTAACTTTAAAAGGAGTTAAAAATGAAAGCAAAACTGATTGTAATTGCCACAGTGCTCGGGTTTATCATTATGGGTGCATGGTCGCTTGCATCACTCGTTAATGCCAAGCAACTTACCCTAAGGGACCACCAGCAACAGATCTCAAAATCAATGGCCGACAATGATCGGGAAACAAATGACGACCAAAAAGAAACCGAGGATGGTCCGGCAGTGGAAGATCACCAAAATCAGACGGGAAATCATTCGAGTGGTGGCGTGGATGCCGGAGCTCAGGCCGGTGGAACCGGAGGAGATCAATCCAAGGGAGAACGCTAACAGACTAAAGGAGAAACACGGATCCTTTTGGAGGGGCATTGCCCCTCCAAAAGGATAAAACCAATATTGGTCCATGCTTTTTTCTATTGAAATACATGAATTACCCCATTGCTTCCGAGAATTTGTAGTGTTAAAATTTTTAGGGTCTTGACTAGAACAACGTACTGCAATGTACTATAAGTTCTAGTCAAGAGCCATTTTTGTTATAATAATTTTTGCGCCACCCTTTTAATGCCGGGAAATGCCGAACAAGGGCATTTTGCCCAAGAAGCATGAAGGGTCTTTTGTTCGATTAAAATATGAGGAAAGGAGTAAACATTATGAAACTGAAGTTGACATTGATCATGAGCGTCTGGCTGGTTCTGGCGATGGGTTTTTTTGGATACGATACGAACAGCGGGTCTTCTGCAAAAAAATCTTTCGCTATCGTGCAGTTACAAACCGGTGCTATAGCGGCTGAAAAACCGGTGGCCCCGGAAAAAAATCCACCCGGTGATATTCCAGACAGCCAGGTTTTTGTAAACTATGCCTCCTCTCAGGGGGGCTATGAGGTAGAAGTACCCGAAGGCTGGGCACGGACGATAATGGGTATGGATGTTACCTTCCAGGAAAAGTTAGACGGGCTTTCGGTCAAGGTTACGAATGCAGCCGGCCCCCCCAATGCCGAGAGTGTTCGCAAAAACCAGGGAGAGCTGCTAAAAAAGAAAGGAAGAGCCATTCAGATTAAGGGCATTAAGAATATAAGACTTTCAAACGGACCGGCCGTGCTCATGGTGTATGAATCAAATTCGGAGCCGGACCCCGTTGTAAACAAGCAGGTTCGCCTGGAAAATAGCAGTTATTTCTTCTACAGAAATGGCAAATTGGCTGAACTCAGATTGTGGGCTCCTCTTGGTGCTGATAACGTTGACCAATGGAACCGAATATCAAATAGTTTTAGATGGAGGTAATATGAGAGTTCTTGAGGCGTTTGATATTTACCGCTTTTATCATGCTGGTGAAGAGGAGACGCTTGCCCTGCGGGGGGTAAGTATCCACGTTGCGGCAGGGGAGATCGTTGCCGTACAGGGCCCTTCCGGGAGCGGTAAATCCACACTCTTAGCGTGTCTTTGTGGACTTGACGAACCGGACGGTGGCTATGTGACGGTTTTGGGAGAACGTATTACCCGACGACCGGAGGCCGAGCGGGCTATCGTACGTGCAAGTAAAATCGGCATCATGCTCCAATCAGGCAACCTGTTCGATCACCTTTCGGTTGAAGATAATATCCGATTGCAAATGTTCCTGGCAGGTAGGGTAAACATGAAGCATATAGACGCGCTGATCAATCTGGTCGGCTTAAATCACCGGCGACATGCACGCCCTGCGCATATTTCCGGTGGAGAAGCCGCGCGCGCAGGACTTGCTGTTGCCCTGGCCGTTGAGCCGAAAGTGCTGCTTGCCGATGAGCCGACCGGTGAGGTTGACGCAGAAACCGAAAAACAGATTTTGCACCTTCTGGATGCTTACCGAAAAAATGGCGGCGCCATTCTTGTCGTTACCCACAGCAACGCGGTGGCGGCATCTGCAAACCGGACGATACACCTATTTGACGGGAGGGTTGTGGCCCATGTCTAGCATATATGTCAGTATGAAGAATGCCGGGCGCACCTATTTACAGGGGAAAGTCTCCGTGCAAGTACTTACATCCATTACAGGTGCGGTTGTCCCCGGCGACCGTATCGCCGTGGTAGGCCCCTCGGGCAGCGGGAAGTCGACGTTACTGCATCTTATGGGCGGGCTTGACACGCCGACATCAGGAAGCATTTCATGGCCCGAGCTTGGGCCAAAAAGGGATCTGCGTCCGAAAAAGATAGGATTTATCTTTCAGACGGAAAGCCTTTTGGCACCACTGACTGTGGTAGAAAATGTAGAACTGCCACTCCTGCTGGAGGATGTGAAACCGGTAGAAGCACGTGTTGCCGCCATGAAGGCACTCAAGGATATCGATCTTGAAACAATTGCCGACAAACTGCCCGAAGAACTTTCAGGCGGACAGGCGCAGCGGGTAGCTGTGGCACGGGTCTTATCATCCGGGCCAAAACTGATCCTGGCAGATGAACCAACCGGGCAGTTGGATCACCCGACTGCCCAACGCCTGTTCGATGTACTTCTTGCTTGTATTGAAAACTCCGCTACCGCCCTTATCGTAGCGACTCACGATTCGGCAATAGCCGGACGGTTGCGTACAGCTTGGCATTTACGATACGGCAGACTGGAGGTGGAACAATGATTTTTGTCATTCGATGGCTTAAAGGGGTATTTACCCACCGGCCGGAACGTCTGCTGGAAACCATAGCAGGTGTCGGCCTTACGATTACCTTGTTGGCATCCCTTGGGACCTTCATCGCCTCAAGTTCCGTAACCATGACCCGGCGCGCTATCTCGGATGTACCGGTAGACTGGCAGGTCCTTCTTTCTTCCGGCGCCGATGAAAATGTGCTCAAAGCTGCAATCGGAAAAACCACCTCGTACACGGACTTGGAGCGGGTGGGCTACGCTGATGTAGCCGGTTTTACAGCCAGCACGGGGGGCACGGTCCAGACAACCGGTCCCGGCAAGGTTCTGGGGATCAGTGTACGCTACCATACTTCTTTCCCTGCAGAAATACGCCAACTTAGCGGAGCAACACAGGGCGTACTGGTTGCCCAGCAAACAGCGGCAAATCTGCATGTCAAAGAGGGTGACACCGTTATGATTCAGAGAATCGGTCTGCCCCCTGTCCAAGTGAAGGTCGATGGCGTCGTTGATTTGCCCAATGCGGATTCGCTCTTTCAGGCGGTCGGGGCACCATCCGGTACTGCCCCACAAGCGCCTCCGGATAATGTATTGCTTCTTCCGGATGATCAGTGGCAGACAATATTCGAACCCCAGGCCCAGGTTCGCCCGGATACGGTCCGAATCCAGTATCACGTGAGGATAGGGCATAACTTGCCTGCTGATCCGAATGCGGCCTATATCGAGACCACTCGCCTGGCAAATAACCTTGAAGCACGAATTTCCGGAAACGGAATAGTGGGAAACAATCTTGCCGCTCGCCTTGCAGGTGTGCGTGCCGATGCACTCTATGCTCGGGTGCTTTTCCTATTCCTTGGTCTGCCGGGAGCGATATTGGCAATTTTGCTCACCGTGGCCGTTGCGGCTTCCGGAAAGAAGCACCGTCTCCAGGAACAGGCGCTGCTGCGCGTACGGGGGGCGTCAGTCGGACAAGTTTTGAAGTTTGAGGCTATGGAAGCTTTGATTGTAGGCGTCGGCGGAGTAATCCTGGGGGTTGCGCTGACTTACACAGCCGGCAAGCTTATTGCGCCTACTGGCATTATAATAAACAGGGCTTCCCTCTTCTGGATAGCCGGTGCAGCTATAGGGGGCTTTGTTCTAGCTTTGTTAGCAACGATGTACCCTGCCTGGAAACAGGCCCGCCATTTCACGGTTGCAACCTCAAAAGCCTTGGTGCGGCATGCAGGTAAACCCCTGTGGCAGAAGATCTATCTGGACTTTATCGTGCTGGGAATAGCTTTTTTTGAGTATTGGCGGACGGCAAGCACAGGCTACCAGGTGGTGCTGGCGCCGGAAGGTGTAGCGCAAATATCGGTTCATTATGAGGCATTTATTGCGCCCTTCTTCCTCTGGATGGGCGGGGTCCTGCTATCGATTCGTTTTTGGGAAAATGGCCTTGAACGCGGTCATCGCATACTTTCAAGGCTTCTACGTCCCATTGCAAAAAATCTTTCCAGGCCGGTTGTTGCATCGCTGAACCGTCAGCGCACCCTTATAACCCGCGGTGTCGTCCTGGTTGCGCTGGCCGTTTCCTTTGCCGTTTCCACGGCCATTTTCAACACAACTTATAATGTACAATCACGCGTGGATGCAGAGCTGACAAATGGCTCCGATGTAAAGATAAGCGGTTCCACAGCTTCCCCGCCCGGCAGTAAACTGCCTGAACTGAAGGCTTTGCCCGGTGTTGCGGCCACACAGCCGATGATGCACCGGTTTGCTTATGTAGGAAAGGACCTTCAGGACATTTACGGAATTGATCCAAACCATATCGGAGAGGCGACCCATATGTCAAATGCTTATTTTGCCGGAGGAAATGCCCGGGCTACCCTTTCGTTGCTGGCTAAACACCCGGATGGAGTGCTGGTTTCCGAAGAAACCAGAAGAGATTTTCAGCTTCAGCAAGGGGATCAACTGAATCTTCGGTTACAGTTTGCCACGGACCATCAGTACCATGTGGTTCCTTTTCGATTTATAGGTGTGGTCCGAGAATTCCCTACCGCCCCGAAGGATTCTTTTCTGGTTGCTAATGCCGGCTATTTGGCCCAGAAAACGGGTACCGATGCAAGCGAAATTGTCTTGTTGCGTGCGGATGGTAATGCGACCGAACTTGCTGTCAGGGCACGAAAAGTAGTTTCTTCACTTGCCGGCGCTAAAGTGACCGATATTGGTTCCGTACAACGAATTATCAGTTCCGGTTTAACATCCATAAATCTTCACGGCCTTACTCGTTTGGAACTGGTTTTTGCCGTATTACTTGTAATGGGAGCAACCGGTTTGATCCTGGCGCTTGGCTTGACCGAGCGGCGGCGTAACTTTGCAATTCTTGATGCGCTGGGAGCCACGAGCAGTCAGCTTGGTGCTTTTATCTGGAGTGAAGGGTTATTGATTCTTGTCGGGGGCAGTGTGATCGGTACCCTACTAGGATTCGGTATTGCTCAGATATTGGTAAAGGTATTAACCGGAGTCTTCGACCCGCCGCCTGAGCACCTCTATATACCATGGGGATACATGGCCGCATTGGCTGCAGCTGCTATTGCTTCCACAGTCATTGCCATTTATGGGATGAAGATCATATCGCGCCGCCCCGTTGTGGAAGAGTTGCGAAACCTTTAACGCCAACATACTCATGAGTTTGTGTTTCACCGGCAGAGAACCTTCACCGGGAGGAAACGCAGGGTGTTAATTATGTTGCGGCTGTGGCGTGCTGGTAAATACCATCGCATTCGCGGCCGCTGGCTATCGGCCAACCCGTGCTCATCGCTCTTGTATTTGATATAAATGGCGGAAACTTACTTAACTTCAGGCACGTTAGATCACTTTCGGCACCCTTAGTACATTTATCGTTTTTAAAAGAAAAAGAGGATAATATAGATTATGCGGATTCTCATTGTTGAAGACGAAAAATCCCTTGCTGAGGCTATTAAGAAGGGGCTCGAAGAGGAGGATTATGCCGTGGATGTGGCATACAATGGAGAGGATGGACTCTTTATGGCAGAGAATGAGCCATCAGATCTCATCATCCTGGATATAATGTTGCCAATTATCGATGGGATGACCATCCTTAAGAAGATTCGGAAGGCAGGGGTTAAAACTCCGGTTCTTATGCTCACGGCAAAGGATGCAATAACGGATAAGGTATCAGGGCTGAACAGCGGCGCTGATGACTATCTGACCAAACCATTCCACTTTGAAGAACTCCTTGCGCGCATTCGGGTATTGCTCAGGCGGGATTCTGAGGTAAAGACCTGTGCAATCCAGATAGGGGATCTTCTTATCGACATGGCCTCTCATGAAGTAAAAAGAGGCGGGAAAGAGATTTTGCTTTCAGCCAAGGAATATGCCCTTCTCGAACTTCTAGCGATCAACAGGAATAAAGTCCTGAGTAGGACCTATATATCCGAACATATTTATGACTATGACTTCGACCTTGACAGTAATGTAATCGATGTTTTTGTTAATCGTATTAGAAACAAGATAGACAGAGGATCTGAAACAAAGCTCATCCATACTGTGCGGGGGGCTGGATATATGTTAAAGGGATAAGGAGATGTTTTCTTCCATAAAAACGAGGGTCATCTTATTTTATGTGGCTGTCCTCTTTATGATTCTACCAGTTCTGGGGGTATTCCTTGACCTTAGTCTCGGTAAAATCATCTATAGCTCCATTGATTCAAGTCTTCTGTCCAGGGCAAAGGCGTTGGCCACACTGGTCAGTAACGAGAACGGTGAAACCCAATTCGCCTTTTCTGACGAAATCATGTGGGAGTATAATTCCTTCAAAGCAAAGAATTTTTTCCAAATACGCTACTTGGATGGAACCACTGTAGAAAAATCAAGATCCTTAAGAA
>Ga0315555_1000696_pt1 | contig 24089 bp, 23 predicted proteins | sample SalMarSW160380MG_FD_202113 | JGI IMG/M metagenome (GOLD analysis project Ga0315555, IMG submission 202113) | Salt marsh sediment microbial communities from the Plum Island Ecosystem LTER, Massachusetts, United States - Salt Marsh Sediment SW1603-80 ... | reverse complement strand
TTCCCAGCAGATAACCAACCACCTTCTGTGTTTAGTCAAGCTATCAGAAGGATATCTCCACCTCCCGGATAATCAAGACTTTTTCTCATTATAAACGTCCCATATTTTCTTTTTTAAAACAACAAAACTTTTTTTAATCCGTGTTTATCCGTGTTCATCCGTGGCTAAATAAATGAGGTGTGGGGCGGCAATAAAAATCCTGATAATCTGCGTTCATCCGCGTCCCATTCTGTTTTCATTTTACCAACACCACCTTCCGTCTTTCCTCTCTTCCATCAATACTAAAGAAATATATCCCTGATGAGATTTCCTTACCGCCGAACTTTAATGTCTTTTCCGGCTTCACGTCCGTATATTCTTTTACTACCCTTCCGGTAACATCCCGAACAATTACAGTTACCGATTTGCTTCCTTTATATGCGAAATTTATAGAATTTAATGCGATATTCGAAGGAATAACAAGATACGCTTCTATATCCACTAAAGGGTTTGATGTCCGAACCCCACTTGTGTCTGATGTGGTATCTAATTCCGGCTGGGGGTTTATAAGAGCTTGAACCCTTTTTGATGAACGGCTAAGGAAGTAAATACCATCACAGCTATCTCCTAATCCTTCTACACCAACCCCTGGAGCACCTATATTTCTTTCAAGCACAGGAAAATAAGTATTCCACGAATTTGTATTGTGGTCATAATATAAAATACTATCACTGAAAATATTGCCACCAGTCAAATAAAGAATTCCTTGATACAAAGCGCTACTGCCTGATTTAAGACCATTGGGAAGATAAGCAAGGCGCATAGAATCTTGAGTCCATATATCATTAACAGGGTCATAAAACATAGTGGAAGAAGTTCCCTGTCCAAAAATCCAGTATCCCCCCGCTAAATAAATTGTGTCATTTTTCACCCATCGTGCCGCATGGCTCCCATGCCATGGCGGCATATCTGCTTTTTTAGTCCACCCACTACCCGGTTCATATTCCCAGGTATATCTTATCAAAGCACCCCTGTCATGATTGTATCCTCCAATTTTATATACTTTCCCATTAGCGGCGGCGCACGCGTAATAGGCTACTGAATCTCCTGTCCCGGGTGAAACTGTCCAATTGTTTCCTGATATAGAATACTTGTAAAGAGAATCTATAGGATAAAGAGCAAACTCACTCCATCCTCCGGGAACGTATATTGTATCATCAACAATACAGGCATCGGAAGCATAAAGATCATCCGGTAAATTAGCACCGCGAGACCAACTTTCATTAACCGGATTATAAATGAAAAGAGAATCTCCCGCGCTACCATTCCCCCCAATTACATATATATAAGTTCCGTCAAAAACAACCGCTTCACCCCATAACTCTAAAGGCATCTCAGTTACAATCTCCCAGGGACTGACTCTGCCTGTACTTATCAAACTATCATTTGAAAAATCGATATCATAAGGAAATGAAGTGTTGATCCGGCATTCATAATCCGCGTATTCATCAAATATCACCGAACCAAAGTTTACATCGATGGAATCTCCGGCTGGAATTAAAACATCTATTGAATCTTTCGTAAAGATCGGATTTCCATCCAGTGTAATTTCCGAATGAAGGTTTACCGTATAATCACTAATACCTTCATTTTTGAATCTCGCGATTACATCATACTGAATATTTGTATCACAGTAAGGAGGAGGCATCAGTATTGAATCTGTTTTGAAATCTATTTCCGCTAAAATAAGAGTCCCAAGTGTATCGTCTATGGCGGTAGAATCTAAAGTTGTTGAAGAACTGAGGTATTCACAGCTATCTGCAACCATCATTGTCCAGTTACCGAAATTGATTTCAATCGAACTGCCCGGTAATAATGTAACATTATTGCTGTCGGCACTAAAATAAACAGGGCTTCCGGAGGTGCTTACAATTTCCGTATGAGCATTAAATGTCATTGCCGAATCACCAATATTTCTAAATGTCGAGGAAACAACATATGTGGTATCCAATTTTGTAAGAGAAGGAGGAGAGTTTAAAGATACGACCCCGATATCGTGAGTGCCTCCGTAATTCAGATGCCCCTTTACTGATACATTATCGATTCCTATAGTAATATCATTCTGGTAATGATCCAAATATCTCCACATAAATTGGATACTATCGGCATTTATCCCTAAATTTATAGTATCCCATTTGTACTCATAAAAATTATATTCACTCACGATTATCCACGAAGTCCATGAACCCAGTTCTAAAATCTGGTAGTAAAGCCTAAAAGTATCATCATCTGCCCCTGGATCGTTTCTACAACCTATTGAATAGATTAACTGGATTGAATCGAATGATTCTGTAAAAAATTTAGGGGTTATAAGGTCTTCTCCGGGTATGGATGCGTACGAATTTTGGCTCCAATCTACATAGAAAGCGTATGCCGTTCCAAAATCAGGTGGAGTAGCAGCACTCTCTCCCGTTTTTATCTCCCAGGAATCCCCGTCTCCATTCCCATCGATAACCGTCCAATCCGAAGGTATCGAACCCGATTCAAAATCCTCGAACAACAACTGCTGCCACATCGTCCTTTTTCCGGAAGTAACTTCAGACGTTAAGTTATCCGCGAGAAGATAAATCGAAAAAATCAAAACAAAAATCAAAAATATTTTTATTACTTTTTCAAACACAAAACCTCCCGCTGAAGATTGCAAATTTTTATTAGCACGCAGATCTTCGCAGATTGTCTCAGATTTGCCACCACCCTTCCTCCCTTTTATTGTTTTTCTTTAAAACTAAATCCTGTAAATCTGCGTTCATCCGCGTCCAACTTTTAAATAGCACGCAGATTGACTCAGATATACGCAGATCAAAACTCATCCCCCACACCTTTTTTCTGTTTTTTAAACAACTAAACTTTTCTTTATCCTGTAAATCTGCGTTCATCTGCGTCCCATATTTTCTTTTTTAAAACAACAAAACTTTTTTTAATCCGTGTTTATCCGTGTTCATCCGTGGCTAAATAAATGAGGTGTGGGGCGGCAATAAAAATCCTGATAATCTGCGTTCATCTGCGTCCCATTCTGTTTTCATTTTACCAACACCACCTTCCGTCTTTCCTTATTTCCCTTAATACCAATAAAATATATCCCTGATAAGATTTCCTTTCCGCCGAATTTTAATGTCTTTTCCGGCTTCACGTCCGTATATTCTTTTACTACCCTTCCGGTGATATCCCGGACAATTATGGTTCCGGGTGTGTTCCCTTTGTATGTAAAATTCAAAGAATTAACCGCAATATTCGAAGGCAAAACAAGATAACGGGCTGTATTTTCTTCTAAGGTTTCCTGTTTTTCTTCAACACCTGCTCCACCTGTATATCGTATAATGTAGAGGCCATCAGAGCAATCCGCCACATAAGCAAGATTACCTTGAGCCCAAACTCCATATGCATAACTCCCTGTTTCATAGAAGCCTACTTCCGAAGGGTCTGCAGGATCCGATACATCAAGGATACGTAAACCACCTGAACCATCGGCTAGATAAGCAAGCGTATCTTGTACAAATATTTTTTCAGTTGAATTCGCAGTTTCATAACCACCTATAGAATCTGGATTTGCGGGATCCGATATATTTATTATATGTAGATTGCCCCATTGTTCTAACAAGTAAGCAAGCGTGTCTACTACATATACACATTTAAAGCCTTCCCCAACCCCATAAACACCTTTTTCTGAAATTACTTGCGGGTTTGAAATATCAACGATTCGGAGCCCATTAGTTGCAATATAAGCAAGTGAATCTTGGACGTGTATACCCCACGCATACCCTATATTTAAACAAGAAACTTTAAATGGAAATTCGGGATTACTGACATTGAAAATACATATACCCGAATCCGCATCTGCTATATAGGCGAGCGTATCTCTCACATATGCATCTAAAACAACTCCACCTGTATTGCAGACCCCCATTTGAAAAGGCTCCAATGGATCTGAAACGTTGACAATACAAAGCCCTGAATCACAACTTGCTAAATAAGCTAAAGAATCTTGTACATATACACTCAAGATTAAATTTCCTATTCTATGAAATCCCAACTCTAAAGGTATGGCAGGATCTGAAATATCAACGACTTGTAGCCCTTTGTAAAAATCTGCTATATAAACGTAAGTATCTTTTATATACAGATCATAGCTATATCCCTTTGTCTCATAGCATCCTATCTCTGAAGGTATCATAGGATTTGATATATCAATTACGCGAAGACCTTCGTAATCATCTGACAAAAAAGCAATTGTATCTTTCAAAAAAATACTTTGACCCATCCCATTAGTGTTTACGGTTCCAACTTCGAATGGAGAACCAGGATTTGAAACATTTATGATTCGAAAATCATTCAAAGATGTACCAACATATGCAAAGCTATCTCTAACATTTACAGAATAAGTGCCGGTATTAAATAACCCTATAGAATCAGGATTCGCAGGATCTGATATATTTATTATATAAACTCCAGTTGTTTGATCTGCAATATAAATTGTAGTATCTACGACACTTAAATCACAAACATAATCATTCGTATTAAAATATCCAATTGTCTCAGGAATTTCGGGATTCGATACATTGATAATGCAAAGTCCCTCACTTCCATCAGCGATATATGCTAAGGTATCTTTGACATATACGTTCTGTGCTTGACCGTTGGTATTAAAAAGGCCAATCATCTCTGGATTGTTTGGATCTGAGACGTTTATAATATAAAGACCCTCAGTATTGCTCGCAACATAAGCTAAAGTATCTTTCACATACACACCTTTGGCAAAATCAGAAGTAACATAGGAACCAATTTTTGTTGGATGATTAGGATCCGATATATCAATCGTTATTAGACCTTCATAATAATTTGCTACATAGGCTATTGTATCTTGTATATATATATCTTCAATGAAGCTGGAGGTTCTTAACGTTCCAAGAAGTATAGGGTCTGAGGGTTCTTTGATATTTAGTATTTTAAAATAACCTCCGTCGCCAATATAAGCAAGTGTATCTACTGCGAATACCGCGTCACACGGCCCCCTGAACCATCCACCTTCAAGCGTACAGTTTAACGAATCTCCTCTCATTGCCGACCTTTTTAAAACATCTTTCGGGAATTCCGGTCTAATATTAAATGGATGATTTTTAGTTAACCTCTCGATAGTTGATTTATATCTGTCTCCTAACTCGGATAGCAAATCGCTCCCAGAAAGAAAAACACTACAAAACAGAACTAATACCAAAAATACAATTATTACTTTTTTAAACACAAACCCTCCTGGTGAAGATTGTAAATTTTTATTAGCACGCAGATTAACTCAGATATACGCAGATCAAAACTCATCCCCCACACTTTTTTTCTGTTTTTTAAACAACTAAACTTTTCTTTATCCTGTAAATCTGCGTTCATCTGCGTCCCATTCATTTTCATTCTTCAAATAACCTGTCACTGATCCCCTGATTCAGTTTTACATTTTTATACTCGATCGTCATTTTTCCGGTTGTTCCCATTGGTGTTGGGATAGTCATATTTACCTTTTTTATTACCCATACGCCCTTTATATTTTCATATTCCATATTCATCTTTGTCGTTCCGTAATTGGAAAACATTTTTTGATTTGTAATAACCCCTCTATTCATATCAACAGTCATCTCCATCTTTTGAACCATCGGGTCTTTATTTTCGGGAATTACCTCGAGAACGATTTTCTCCGGAGTCTCGGAAGAAGCACCCCTTGAAAGTAAATTCTTAACAAATGATCTTTTTTCGGAAATAACAGATACTTTGTTTTTCTTTAAAAATTCTCCAAAATCCTGCTGTAAATCCATACCCGGAGCAAGGGAAGTTGGGCCTTGACCTGTTGCGGAATTCATTGCCGACGCTGAACGATTCATAACCTGTTTCTCACCACCACTCTCCATTATCATTTTATCCCCATTCATAATCATTGTCATTTTCCCGGTAGAAGTCCCCCGACCCATCGCGGATGGGCTGACCGGTAAACCAGCGGGAGAACTCATTTCCATCCTCATTTTATCTTTCCCCTTACTCCACATTTTCATCGATTGCTGCTGAGTACCCATATCTCCCATATCGACATTCATTTCAACGGAGCACTGCATATCCTGAACTTTATCTATATTTTTTTGTAAAGCGGCTATAACATCATCTACTTCCGTGGCGTAAACCGAAACAGTAAAAAACAATAAAAAGACTAAAACTAATTTTTTCATTTTACCTCCCAAAAAAAATTTAATCCCTACAACTAAATACAAGATGCCAACCTAAAACAAAAAATTCCCCTTTTCCTACTAATAGATATTTATTAATATTTTATATATTTAAACCCTTTAGAACCTAAACGTTTTCTGCTAAAAAACTAATATTTAAAAATAAAAAGACTATGTATTTTCTATATTTAAAATAATAAGTATATATTTTTCTTTGTCAAGGGTAAAATTGATATCTTTAAATCTCGGAAATCCCCCCATTTTTTCTCTAATTAGCCACTGATTTACACTGAAATACACTGATCCCATCCCAACTCCATTTTCTGTCTTTTTTAAAACAACAAAATATTTTTTTAATCCGTGTTTATCTGCCTGCCCCGTAGGGAAGAATGACCGTATCGGGGTGTCAATCCGTGGCTAAATAACCGGGGTGTGATGTGGCATTCTAAATCCTGACAATCAGCGTTCATCTGTGTCCCATATTTTCTTTTTTAAAACAACAAAATATTTTTTGAAATCAGTGTACATCCGTGTTTATCCGTGGCTAAATATCTGGGATGTGGGGTTGCAATTAAAATCCTGATAATCAGCGTTCATCTGCGTCCTATTTCTTTTTTTAGCTCGCAGATCTGCTCAGATTGCCTCAGATTAAAACTCATCCCTACCATTTCTTTTTTGTTTTTTTAAACAACAAAAACTTTTTTTGAATCCTGAATATCTGCGTTCATCTGCGTCCAATTAATTTTGGGAAAGTTGACAAATTTTCAAATATCTATATTTTTTCATGATGTTTATTAAGGTTTTAATTAAAGGCGAAATATGAAAAGATTACTTGTAATATTTATCATTTTGTTGGTTATCTTTACCGGTCTTTTTTTGCTGGGGGAGAATATGGGTTGGCTCGACCCCCAATACATTGAACAGTCTTTCTCCCGCTTTTCCGGTACGCTTGTAGGGCAAATCTGGACTGCCTTTGCCATAGTGGGTCTATTGGTCGTGGACCTCGTTTTGCCGGTCCCTTCGTCCGTGGTCATGGCTTTGTCCGGTAAATTGCTGGGTTTTTGGGCAGGTGGGTCTGCTTCTTTTGCGGGAGCGATGCTTTCTGCCGTTATAGGATATTTTGCCTGTTACTTGGGTGGGGTAAGGATTTTTAATCGCCTGATAAAAGACAAAGAGGCAGATAAGGTGATCGCCTGGTTTAAAAAATATGGTATTTACGCCATAATTTTAAGCCGGCCTATTCCCATGCTGACCGAAATTCTCTCCTGTACGGCCGGGTTATACAGATTTCCTATCCGCTTATTTCTGGCTGCTTCTATCCTGGGAACACTACCGATCTGTTTTGTCTATAGTTATTTTGGCAACCTGGGTTCGTTCACCAATCCCTGGCCACTGGTTTGGGTAGCCGTCATTGTACCGGCAATTGGCTGGCTAATTGTCTACTTCATAAAAGGGAAAAAAGGGCTACGTCTTAATTCTTAATAGCACGCAGATTGCCACCCCTCTCCACATTTTTTTCTGTTTTTTTTAAACAACTAAAAATATAATCCTGTAAATCTGCGTTCATCTGCGTCCCATTATTGTTTTAATATTTTTACTTTTTCCTCGCGTTTGCAAGCCAGTGGGGCATCGGCGGTGGAAGAGTTTTGACTTTAAAATCCGTAAAATTTGCTTCCTCGAGCCAGTTTTTTAATTCTTCATCCGAAAAAACCCACCCACTTTCGGCAGTAAGAGCCATATTGACTCCAAAAAGAGCACTGAATTTTGGTTTTGTATGAGTCTTATCCGTCATCATATCCATTACGTAAACAATGCCGCCGACATTAAGAGAATCGTAAGCTTTCTTAAAAAGAGACTGTATGGATTCCGGCGATTCCTGATGCAAAACGCCGAAGAAAGTTACAATATCATTACCTTCAGGGAACGAATCGGCATGGTAATCTCCGCCAATTGTTTTAACTCTTTCGCTCATACCCTGATTTTCTATAAGTTCACCGGCTATTTTTACCACTTCCGGCAAATCAAAAACCGTACAGTTTAATTCTGGATTTTTTCTCGCTATCAATACCGAATACGTGCCCGGTCCACCTCCGACATCGAAAGCCTTTTTTCTTCCGGAAAGATCAAGCTGGGGTACTACAGCCTGTCCGATTCCAAGAGCCCGGTAATGCATAGACATTACGAAAGTTCGTGTACGTTCTTCATCGCTTCCCAGATGGACTTCGGGCTTTTCGACCGGCTTACCGCTCTTTACCATATCCTTAAGTTTTCCCCATAGAGGATATACATCGCGATTGTATCGTATTGCTCCGCTTAAATCCGCGGGCGAGCCCGGAACCAGAAACACGGAACTTTCGGGAGTATTTTTATATTCATTATTCTCTTTCTCCAGCAGATCGAGAGCAACACAGGCATCGAGAAGGAGTTTCGTTCCTCTTTCGTTCAAATTCAAATCATTCGCAATGGTTTTTGCATCAGCTTTACCTAACTCGCTAATTTTTTTAAAGAGCCCAAGATCGGAAGCTGTAAATAAGACACACGAATCATAGAAAGCACTCGCCATGCTTACTATGTGTTTTGGATCTGCCATAATTATTCTCCTTTTACTCTCCGTTCTAATATATACTCTAAATATTAACAATTTCTGCCTATAAATCAACAGCCAGCAATACTTGATATAATATAAAATATTCTTATTTCATATAAAATGAGTAGCTATAATATGAAAACAACTAAATCTATATACGAGAATTGTTATGAATCGATAAAAACTTTAATCCTCGATATCTTTAAAGATGAAGATGTTTCTATTATATTGTTCGGTTCGCGCGCCAAGGGAAAAATTGCTATTTTTTATTAGCACGCAGATTTTCTCAGATATACTCAGATTTACCCCCATCCCCACTGTTTCTTTTGTTTTTTTATTTGAACAAAAAAATCAGTGTTTATCCGTGGCAATCCGTGGCTAAATAATCTGGGTTGGGTGTGGCTATTATCAATTTTTAAACCTAAAAGATTTTTTTGAAATCAGTGTACATCCGTGTTCATCCGTGGCTAAATAACTGGGGTGGAGGGTGGTATTTTAAATCCTGAAAATCTGCGTTCATCCGCGTCCCATATTTTCTTTTTTAAAACAACAAAACATTTTTCTAATCTGCCTGCCCCGTAAGGAAGAATGACTGTATCGGGGTAGGAAAGAATGACCGTATCAGGGTGTAAATCCGCGGCTACTTCTTCACAATCTCCCATACTTTCGAAATTTTGTTTCCCTGTTTGTCGCTCAGATTAAGTTTTAATTCGTGTTTGCCTTTTGATATTTCCTCGGGGTGTTCAAAAATTAGTCTCTTTTTCTGAGGGTCATACCTGAAAACGGTTCGCTTACCATCGATTAAAGTCTTTATAGAATAAAAATCAACACCGGATAACGCATCCCAGAGATTAATTTGCAGAGGAGTCCTGGATGAAAAATATTCTTTTTTTATAGAAACGACCGGCGGTATTGAATCTTGTAATATACCGAAGGACCCCAGATGATCTATAAAAGCGACCAGATAATTCCCTTCTCTTTTAGAAGAACAAAGACTCCAGCCCCAATCACTTTTTTCGTAAAGAGAATAGAGTTTTTCGCCTCCCGGAACCTTTATTTTTATTTTTACTTTTTTCTTTAAAGGAATAGGCGGCTCCCAGCTCCAGATAGTATCTTCATCCGAATTCACTTTAACTGCTATAAGCTTTGAGTTAATTTTATCTCCCCGATTTAAAATTAGCTGACACTTACCATCAGGAGACCTCAAATTTGTAAATTGTTTCTTTGTAAAATTCCAGATCGCCAAAGAATCCCCGGACTGTAGAAACGCCTTAGTTTTATTTAAATCATACCACTTATCCGATACTTTAAACCCATACGTTTCAAAAATTATTCTATCACTATCCGAATCCTTTATTTTAATCTTTTCTTTGCCTTTTAAATCCAACAACTTAATAACCAACCGGCTCATATTCTCGGACCCATCATACACTTCGACAATATAATACCCCCTATCCTCGCCGGTTATCACCCCATCTCCCCCCTCAAAGAAAGGCAAACCGTTACCCGGAACAGTAAATAGTCTTTTAAATTTCCTGCCGGTCCTCATTCTGCATTCAAAATCATACATAAACCTTGAATCTTTATAATTTGAGTAAGAAAACCTATCTATATATTCCCTTCTTATTAACAATTCATTTTTATATAACTTGCTTTCTTTGAATCCAAGTCTCCCAGATTTCGCGTTAACCCTATCAACAGTTTCTATCTCTATGCCAACTCTGCCTTTGACAAAAACTGAAACAGTATCCTCGACAGGTTCAAAAATTTTTCCAACATGAGAACCAAAAACTTTTGAAGTCTCATCCAAAGGAATAAACCGGATAGCCTTAATAACCGGCGGAACGGTATCAGGAACGCTAAAACCTCGAATAAAAGGATCTATAGGATTATTATTCTTATCTCTTAACTCAAAATGAAGATGCGGGGCAGAGCACCCGGAACGCCCCGTGTACGCTATAACCTCACCTTTACTAACAGGTATTTCTCCTTCTTTAAACCAGATTTCTACAGCATAAGAACCCTTAAGCAGCTGCTTATTACGCACTGCCTGCCTTAAAGTAGAATAAAAATCGGAAAGATGAGCATAAACATATATTTTTCCCTGCCAGCTTTTAACATATACGACTTTCCCGTAACCCCAGGGAGAAACTTTTACTCTCATTACCCATCCATCGATAACAGAATAGACTTTTTCACCTACTCCCAGCGTAGGAAGATCTATCCCTGCATGAAGATGCCCGCTCCTCCATTCTCCAAAAGACGAAGTAAGCCCCTTTCTCTCGGTAAGCGGCCACACAGAACCGCTATCAGAAGAAAAAATAACTATCAAATAGACAAAACCCCAAATATTCATACTACTCAATTTAGCAAAAAAGAACGTAAACGCAAGAAAGAAAAACCTTAAAAAGAGACGACAACATACGATTCCTAGCCAAAATTATAAAAATTAAACATAAACAAAGCTGTAAAAAAAAACATACTTATGTATTTTAATTTTTACTCAAATTGCAGCCCTTGGATTTCTATCTGTTTGGAAAACAACACCTTGGGTCTGGAATGTTTTTTGCATTGTTATAACATAAAATAACAAATTTATAAATAATTATGAAAGAAGTATTAATTGTCGACGATTTTACGCCGACATTGCAATCTATAAAATCTTATTTATCCGGCAAATATCCGGAAGAAATCACGGTATACCTTGCGGAAAATGGTGAAGAAGCTACAGAAGTGCTTAATGCCAATGAAATAGATCTGGTAGTGACGGATATAGGAATGCCGGTGATGGACGGACTTGACTTACTCGCCTATATGAGCAAAAACCATCCAGAGATTCCGGTTATTATTATGACTTCTTTTGGAACCCCACAGATAGAAGAACGTTTAAAAAAGCTCAATGCTTTTCTTTATCTTGAAAAACCGTTCGATATCCAAACACTCGAAGAAAAAATTTTAGAAGGACTCAAAGCCGAAACAGAGGGGCATATAAAAGGGTTTTCTCTTCCTTCTTTCCTGCAACTCATACAGATGGAATCAAAAACATGCACTCTAAAAGTTTTCTACGATGGCAATAAAGCAGCTTTATACTTCAAGGACGGCATTTTAATAGGAGCTAGGGCACCTGATAAAACCGGCAAAGAAGCGGCAATGGAAATTTTATCTTTAGAAAAAGCCGAAATCGATATCGACGGGAAATGCAGAAACGCCGAAGCCACAATCAACACACCCTTACATTACCTTCTTTTAGAAAGCGCCCGTCTGCAGGATGAGAAGAATAAGGAACTACAGGAAATTGACAGCCTACAGGATGAAATTGAAAAAGAAATTGAAAATGAAGTATTTTCTTTATTGAATCTTAATATATCAGAAGGAGAGAAATTTTTAGGCGAAGAACAAAGTTTTCAGTAAAATTTTCTCTTCTTCCTCGAAAAATCCACTCTCATAACTTTTAAAAATCATTAATCGAGCTTTTAGCTCTTGGCTGTTGGCTAAAAAACTAAGACCACGTTAAATTTTTTATGCAATCAATTAATGGGAGTACAATATCCTCAGTGTAAGATAAAGTCTAGAGTTTTACATTTCGAGTTAAAAAAAACAAAAAAATCCACGTAAACCCACGGTTAATTTCTGGTTTGTAGGTCTAAGGCTACGCTAAAGGCTAACAGCCAGTAGCTCAGAGCTCTTTTTAGAAATAGGGGCAGGGGGGGCATATAACCATTGACAAAAACACCCTCAATATATACTCTAATCTAATTCAAGTTCCTTAAAGCGGAGGATATTATGATAAAATGCGGAGTTATCGGTGTAGGACATATGGGAAAACATCACACTCGCATATTAACAACAATGAAGGACATAAAGTTTGTGGGAATTTCCGATATCAAACAGGAAACAGGAAAAAAATTAGCAAAAACATATAACTGTGGTTTTTTCTCCGATTACACCGGCCTTTTAAAAAAAACAGACTGTGTTTTTATTGCTACACCAACCAACACCCATAGAAATATATCAGTTAAAGCATTTAATTCCGGAAATCACGTATTCATAGAAAAACCTATTTCGCTGGATTTAAAGGAAGCCGATGAAATAATTAAGAAGGCAAAAAAATCCAAACTTCTCTTACAGATTGGGCATATAGAACGTTTTAACCCAGCTATTCTTGCCGCAAAAAAGATTATTAAAAAACCTCTCTTTATCGAGGCACATCGATTGTCTCCTTTTTACGGCAGAGGAATAGATGTTTCGGTCGTTTTAGATCTCATGATACACGATTTGGACATAGTTCTTAACGCGGTAGATTCCCCATTAAAAACCATATCCGCCGGCGGGGTGCCTGTTCTCACAGACAATGTGGATATTGCAAATACCCGACTGGAATTTGAAAACGGAGCAATAGCAAATATAACTTCTTCCCGGATTTCTCTTATGAAAGTCCGAAAAATCCGCTTCTGGCAAAAATATTCATATATTTCCGTCGATTGTCTTAATAAAAAGGTAAAGGTCTTTCATAGAGAACTCAAAAATGGCAAACCGGAAATCAGAGAGGAAGACGTCCATGTATCAACTGAAGAACCATTACTTCTTCAAAATAAAGCCTTTATCGACGCCTGCCTGGGGAAAAAGTCCATTCAAGTAGAACCTGAACAGGCAAGAAATGCTTTAGAGCTCTCCCATCAAATTTTAAGGGAAATAAAAAAAAGAGCCCAAAAAGTAAATATAAATATAACGTCAGAATAAAACTTATAATGAAAGCTTTATTTATAGCCGGTGAAGCTTCGGGAGATTTACACGCTTCCAACTTGATTCTTGCTTTAAAAAAACAAAACCCTGAAATAATTTTTTTTGGTATCGGCGGAAGAAAAATGGAAGAAGCCGGAGTCAAAATCATATACCCATCTCAAGATATAAGCGTTGTAGGATTTATCGAAGTTTTTACAAAAATTCTCAAAATCAAAGAAGCAAAAAGACAAATCGCAAACTGTGTAAGACAACATAAATTCGATTTTGCCGTAACAGTCGATTTTCCCGGATTCAATATTTCCCTGGCTCGTTCGTTAAAGAATATGGGCATACCAGTTTTTTATTTCATTACGCCACAGGTATGGGCATGGGGAAAATGGAGAAGTAAAAGCTTATCAAAATACTTTAAACATTTATTTGTAATCTATCCTTTCGAAAAATCTTTTTTCCTTAAAGAAAAAATAACCTCTTCCTTTCTCGGTAATCCCCTACTGGACATCGTTAAGTGCGAAAAAAAACTAAAAAAGGAAGATTTGCCTGCCGGAAAACCTCTAATCGCAATCTTACCCGGTTCCAGGGAATCGGAAACCAAAAGACTTCTTATACCTATGTTAAGGGCATTTAAAATATTCAGTAAAAAACACCCGAAAAGCAAAGCGGTGATTTCCCTTCATGAAAAGAATCATATTCCTTTAGTTGAAAGAACCCTGATGGATTTTGCGGAAGATATTAAAATATTTTACGGAAAAACATACGATATACTAAAATACGCGGATCTGGCAATTGTAAGTTCCGGAACAGCAACAATTGAAGCCGGCATTTTAGAAACTCCTATGGTTATAGTATATAAATTATCGTACTTTTCCTGGTTTATTTCAAAAACCTTAGTTAAGATAAAATACTTCGGTCTTGTAAATATTCTTTTCTCCGAAGAAATAGTTCCTGAACTTATCCAGAAAGAGGTAAACCCGCAGAGAATTTCATCCGAACTGGAAACCGTCTACGACAACAGAAAAAACATTAAGGAAAAATTAAGAAAAATACCTTCGATGTTGGGTAACAAGGGAGTTTATGATAGGGTCGCTAATAAAATCCTTTCTATGGTTAAGTGAACCTTTTCTGGCAGCGCTTTCAATACGAATATTAGGAGCAACCTGGAAAATAAAATTCAAAGGACTATCTCTCATAAAAAAATATTCTTCACAGTTACTTTATGTATTCTGGCATGAAAACATGTTACCCCCTTTATTTACGCATAGAGAAAGAAATATTGGAGTTATAGTGAGCCCCAGCAGAGACGGAGAACTTATAAGCAGAGTATTAAAACTTTTGGGTTTTAAAGTCTTTCGAGGGGATACAAAATCACAAGGTAGTAAGGCTTTGATAAAACTAATAAAATACGGTAATAAGGGTTTTGAAATCGCCATAACTCCCGACGGGCCAAAAGGACCGAGAAGAAAAGCTAAAATGGGTGCTTTTCTTATATCAAAAAGAACAGATATTCCTATCTTAGCCGTAAGAGTAACAGCTGATAGGACTTTTCGTTTCTCTTCCTGGGATAAATTTATGCTTCCCTATCCCTTTTCAAAAATAACAATAGAGTTAAATGAATTTGGAAAAAAATCAGGTAAAAAAGGGCTGGAAAATTTATTGTCCTGAGATAAAAAACTTTTATTATCGATAAAACCAATTAAGACTTATCAGGAAAACTCGAATCTTTAAACTGAAAATCATAGAGTTTCCTGTACAAACCATTTTTTCTTAATAACTCTTTATGCGTCCCCTCTTCTGCAATACGTCCTCGATTCAAAACGATAATTCTATCCGCGTTTATAACGGTCGAAATCCTATGCGCTATTATTACTGCTGTTCTGCCACTTAAAAGTTCTGCCATCGCGTCCTGAATCAGTTTTTCAGACTCGGCATCGAGAGAAGAAGTTGCTTCATCCAGAATTAAAATAGGGGCATCTTTGAGCAAGGCTCTTGCAATAGCTATTCTCTGTTTTTCTCCTCTGGATATTCTACCGCCTTTTTCTCCTATTAATGTATCCAAACCTTCCGGCAGACCGGTAACGAAATTTTCCAAATGACTCTTTACGAGCACATCTTCTATTTCTTTCTCTGAGGCATTTATTTTACCATACTCAATATTGTTTTTAACGGTATCATTAAACAATACCGCATCCTGTGTCACCATTCCGATTTTACTCCGAAGACTATCAAGAGTATATTCTTTTATATTTTTCCCATCTATTTCTATTTTGCCCTCCGAAGGATCGAAAAATCTTGGAATCATCTGGACAAGAGTAGTCTTACCGGACCCGGAAGGTCCGACTATGGCAACAGTTTCTCTTTTCTTTATCTCAAGGTTTACATCTCGCAGGGCAGTAATACCTTCATCATAATGAAAAGAAACATTAAAAAACTTGATAGAGGATTTGAAGGAATCCAAAATGATTATTCCTGAATCCTCGATTTTCTCATTTGCTTCGATAACCTCGAGAACGCTCTCCATAGAAGCCAGACCATGTTGAAGATCCCCATAAGCTAAATTTATCTGCCGTGAGGGCTGCTGCATCAAAATGGCACAACCTAAAAACATAAGAAATTTATCAGGGGTTATAAAACCTTTAAAAATAAGCATTCCTCCGACAATCAGGATAGCGCCTGCGAGAACAGCCCCTAAAAACTCCGAAGAGACAGGTAAAAATTCATGTATCAAATTGCTTTTAACATAATTTTTCCTATATCTATCCGATTCTTTTTTAAATTTATCGACTTCATATTTTTTCATTCCGAATAACTTTATTATTCTTATACCATAAAGCATCTCGGAAGCCAATGTATTCAAAAACCCTCGCTGTTTTCTTAAATTGGTGAATCGTCTGCGGACCTTTTTCCCTACAAAATTTATCACAAAAAGAATCACGGGTATAAGCATTAAAGAAACCAATAATAATCTCCAGGACGCCCATAAAGCCAAACCCATATACACCAGCACAAGAAAAAAATTTCGGCTTAAATCTATAACCCCTCTTTTGAGAGCAAACTGTATTTTTTCTGTATCGTTTGTAATTTTCGAAAGGAGCTGCCCTGATTCTGTATTTGAATGAAATTTTACGGAAAGCTCAGTCAATTTTGAAAACATATCGACTCTGATATCAGAAACAATTTTCTGTTCTAACGTATCCGAAAGAAAAGAAAGCAAAAGAGTGAAAGGAGCTTTAATTCCATAGATAAAAACGAGCGTAAAAGCCAGCCTTATTAAGGAATCCATCTTATCTCCGGAACTAATCCAACTAATTAGCCAACGCAGGACACCCGGTCCGGCACTCGCGTTCTTTTCCCCAAAAATGGTCGAAACGATAGGGTTTATCATTCCTATAGTAAAACCGCTTAAGATAGCAACAATTACCATAACAATAATAAGAAAAAAGAGTAAAGTTTTATATTTAAAAAGATAACCCTTTAGTTTTCTCAGCATACCTACATTTTACCGGATTGGGAGTATAAAGCAAGAGGAAAATCTAGGTTCCGGGTACCAGATACCAGGTTCCAGTAAAAACAACAATAAAATTAGGGTGAGGGGGTGGATTTGTGTTATTCGTGTGATTTGTTGTTAAACTAAGTTTTGATGTGGTGTGGGTTTTCATAAACACAAAAATATCTTTTCTTTTTTTCTCTCTGTGAGTTTTGTTTTTCCCCTGTGGTTAAACTGTTTTTTTTCTTTGTGTCTTAGTGCCTTTGTGGCACAACAAAAAAAGGGACAGTCGAAACTGCCCCCTTTTGAAGAAACGGAAAAAGCAAGAAGTTATCTTTTTCTTAAATTAGATGAAAAAACTTTTATTTGGTTCCAAAAAACCTTTCAAATAATTGTTTGGTTAGTCTGACAGCAACGAGTTCACTCATAAATACCCCTTCAGTCTTTTGTTGACAGAGTATTAGTCCCTCAAAATAAAACTTGCTTCTTCAACTATTTCTTCATCTTGAACATCAATGTATAAATCGAAGGTAGAGCCCCATTCATCGATTACTGCGCTCCCAACCTGCCTGCAAAGCTTATCTTTAATAATGCAATATCCTTTGACTATCAATTCGTCCGGGATTGAGACAACTTTTTCAGAATTTTCGAAATACTCTCTTGCTACTTCCTTTAGTATTTCATGCGATAAAGTATCTGTAATATCCTCAAGATTGGGGTACCATCGACAAATAAGCAAACAATTAACCTTATTTGTATCACTTTCCGCTTCCGAATAAAAATAAGGGAAATCTACAGCTGTATCATTATAGGTTTGAGTAAGAGATAATTGATACCAGTGATCACCAAAACCTGCCACATTATTTATTGTTAAATCGTACGCATCATTTAAATCTACCCCAGCTTTTTCAATGTTCGCTGTAAACTCAAAAATTACCGAGTCTTCTTGATAAGACCAATCTTTAGATGTCCCGCCTCTTTCTAACTCATAAGTGACATAATATGGACTATCTTCCTCATCTATCCAAACTGTAATTTTCGCGCTATCATTTGCAATATATTCATAACCCTCTTTTACAACCCATTTAAGATCATCATGAAATAACATTCCGATAGGAACAACTTGATTATATACAACAGGTGCAACATTCAATATTGTTGCGAGGCTATCGGCTATTTCATCATTCGAAAGTTGCATAAAATCACTGTATTCAAGCGTCACATACTTATCAAGAGATTCCTCGCAAGCTATGCTAAAAAATAAAACAAATACTATTATTAAAAACTTTTTGCTGTTCATTTGACTCTCCTTTTCACTCCCAGTCAGGCTCGACAATCTTCCCGATAAAAAGTATCGTACCGGAATGATTTTCCCTGATTGCAAGGATAAAAGGGCTATTGACCCGGACCGTTAAACCTCCACCAATACTTGTCAAGCTCATAGCCACAACCGTAGCCGCAACTGCCTCAGTCCCCTCCTCATCTACTTCCAAAAAAGTTTTATGTATTATCCTATCAATAAATATGCCTCCCAGTCCATACATTCCGGTAAAATCGGCTTCTTTATCGTCAAATGCAACGCCCATGCCCAGAGTTGCTAGAGCTTCCTCCAGCATATCTTTTATTTCATACTCAAGTTTAAGTTTCGGGAAAAATAAGGTTACAGTATCCGGAGATAACCTATCCATCCAATCACTCCATTTCTCCTGCGTCAATCCTGCAACTACTAAATCAATATCTTCGCTTTCCCGGGGCAGTATAACAGTCATCGAATAATTCCCATTACCATAGGGAATATCGATTGCCTGTAAGAGCGAATCTTCAAAATATTTAAAGTAGCTCCTTATCTCCATCATTTTACATTCTTTAGTCGAGCCTCCGGACAGATGGAATACATCATCTTTTGTATCTTCTTCGTCAAATCGATAAGTCCAGTTACCATTAAAATATATCGCGTTTATTAGAAACATAACATCATTCATAGGATCAACATAATCCACAATTTCCTCTATTTTTCCATTTGTGTTTTTATCCACCCAGTTGTTCATTGTATCCTTAGCAGCATTATTCTGACTGAAATCGAGCCCGCTTACTCTCGCGTCAAAATATTCATCACATCTTTCAAAAAAATCCTGTTCGAAGGTCCAATCATCCCTGTACCAGATGGAATTCGCTATATTAAACTCAACATCAGAATCGATCCCTGTCAGCAATTCTATCAGGCTTTTATAGGACTGGTTTATCTCACCTCTGGATAGATTCCCGAATTCAAGCGTTGTTCTCATTGCCTCCTCGGTAGTACCGGCAGAACCGTTATAAGTCATACCGAGCGCCATCGAAATGGATAAGGGAGATATAAAAACATTTGAATCAGCCATTTCTGCGTTGATTTCTTTAAAAAGTTTAAGCCCAAAAGAATTGTCCGCTTCGACAAGTTTCGTCTCGGAGGAGCTTAATTCCCGCAGCGGTTCGGTAGGGTCGACTACGTCACAACCAAAAGTCGAACATAAAAAAACTACAATCAAAAAGAAAATCCATTTATTTTTCATATTTTCCTCCTGTTTGTAGATTTAGATAAAGAAACTGTTATTTAGTTCCAAAAAAATATTTAAATAATATATTCCCTAATGGTACGTAGATATTTTTATTTATATAATTCTACATATATTTCTTCTGTATCAAATCAATCATAATATTCATTATTGGAAACATTGTCAATGCCCCCGCCAGACCATATAAAGGTAAGAAAAGTATTATCACGGAAGACCACATCAAATATCCACGCAGCACGCTAATTCCTTCAACAGAAATATCCGCTATTGTTAATCCTAAAAGAAGCAAGAATGCAGATATAAGTACGGCGATTATAAAGGACTTGAAAAAACCCCGAGGGAAATATAAACTAATAACGCTTCCTATACCGGAACAAAAATAAAAGAAAAAGTACTTACCTATAGACCAGGACTCTCCTTTCAATATAAACAACAACACTATACCGCTTAATGCCATTCCCACATCTATATATTTCTTTTTTTTAGTCATATTTATCGTTTTTTTAATACTTTTTTGTTGATTGCTATATCAATAATCTCTTCCGGAGAATCAATAATAAAATCAGCACCTGACTGTATAAGTTCTTCTTTTGTCCCATATCCATAAGTTAAGCCAATGCTCCTAACACCATTCTTTTTAGCCCCTATTATATCATACTCCCTGTCTCCTATCATTATAGTATTGCTTGCCGGAATTTTTTCTTTTTTCAATATATAGGCAATCAGTTCTACTTTATCCATCAAATTACCGGAAAGTTCACTTCCGTATACAGCTCTAAAGAACTTTAAAAGTCCTAAACGAGTTACTATCTCTATAGCAAAAACATAAGGTTTTGCGGTCGCAACGAACAGGTTGAACCCGTATTTATTTAATTTGTATAAAACTTCCGGAATGCCTGAATAAACTTCATTTTCAAATTTACCTTTCTCCTTAAAATACTCCCTGTAAAAAGTTACCGCTTTTTCGATTATAGCCTCGTCCGATTCTAAAAGTTTCATAAAAATTTCCTTAAGAGGAGCTCCAATGCACCAAATCAAATCATCTGTTACAGGAACACTCCTGCCAAGTTTTTTCAACGCATATTGTATCGATTTGGTCATTCCTATCTTTGAGTCAGTCAAAGTCCCATCCAGGTCAAAAAATATATTTTCTATCGCCATACGAATATTATATCTAAATTAATATATATTTCAATGATTAAAAACATTTGTGCGATTCAGTGTGAGAAAATTTTTTATCGGTGTATTTCCGTGTAAATCTGTGGTTAATTAGGGTTGGGGGGGGTAGAGTGGTAACTTGACAGTTTTCCTTTTCCTAAGTATAATAGAAAAAGAATATTTTACAAACAAAACAAGGAGGGTTTTTTTGATGTTATATTTTTATTTAAAAGAGGGGAACGGATAATGAAAAAATTAAGCGCAGAGAGTTTTTTTATAGTTAGTCTTTTCCTTCTTTTTCCCGGGATTCTATTTTCTGCCCCAACAGAAAAATCTTTAATCTCAGCATGGGAAAACCTTCAAAAAAACGATTCACAAACTATTGTTTTCGAAAAACTTTCATATAATCTTTACCGTTTTAAAACAGAGCGATTCCCCTTTGACGGAGAACTAAAGATGCTTAATATCACAGTCGACGAACAGATGTCTGGTTTTGAAGGCGGCTTTACTATGGGAATAGTAGAAACCGAGTTAATCGATCTGCCGGAAGATTTTTTAGAAAAGTACTCTTACAGTTATTCCGCCTGGAGTCAAAGCAATATTCTTTACTATGATCGAGAAAACGAAAAATGGTTATCAGCAAAGGAGTACTATACTAAAGCGCAAGAAAATGTACCATCCGGGGTTTTTATCGACATTTTCAATTATCTTCCTCTATTATTTTTGTTTTTATTCATCATTATATTAATTATTGTTTACAACATTCAGAGAAAAAACAGAAAATACTTAGATTTTGTCAGGGAGTTGAGCCAGAAAGAAACGGAACTCGCGGAAAAGACTTTCAAATTATCAAAGAATAGCAATAAACTACTTAATGACATTCTAAAAGAACTGAAGAAACCAACAAAAAAAATAAAGAAAAAATAAATCTAATCAGAAATTAAATGTTCTGAAAAAAACATTTTATCCTAAAAAATTTCTTGACTTTTCTTTCTTTTTTCTTTATAATACGGTATACTATTTTTCTCACAATACGGTTTATGTTTTTTATTTCGCTCAGGAAACGGAAAGGAGGGGGAAATGAAACGGAAACAAATTGCAATCAACTTTATTTACTCTATGTTGTTTTGCTTTATACTAGGGAATCCTATAACCTTAGAATCAAAAACTTTCACCGTTACTCACACATTAGATACCGGACCTGGTTCCTTGCGAGATGCGATTAATTTAGCAAATGGTAATCCAGGTTTGGATACCATTAATTTTAATATTATTCCTACTGAAAAACCTGTTACTATAAAACCTCTATCTCAACTTCCAATGCTTATTGATAGAGCCGGTGTGCTCATCAACGGATTTTCTCAAGGAGGGGGGCCGGGGTTTAATCCTCCGGCATCAGCCATGCTATTAGTGGAACTTAATGGCTCGGCCGCAGGAACCTCGCACGGAATAAGGATAGTTTCACCCAATAATACAATTCAAGGAATGGTCATAGATAGTTTCGAACAGGATGGAATTCGTATCGAAGGAACTCCGGATACTACATTTAATAATTACATCTATTGTAATTTCATCGGTACCGATATGAGTGGATTTATTTCTCGCGGAAATGGCTGGAACAAGATAAGTACCTGGGCGGGAATCAATATTATTGTTGGACCTGGAGATACCTCATTTACTCACAGTAATACCGTGGAAGGGAATATTTCTTCAGGGAATTACTCGAGCGGAGTTTCTATTTCTAGCCGCCCTCCGGGAGATAATAATTCCAATTTAATTATTAAAAACCACCTGGGGACTAATATAATGGGCCTCAGTCCTCTTGGAAATGCGTGCAATGGTGTTTATATAGGAGAAGGGGCGCATCATAATGTTGTGGATAGTAATCTTATTTCAGATAACAGCACCGAAGGCGTCTGTATCATAGGTTATGTTAACGAAATCGAAGATATTTATTGGTATACTACTGATAATATAATTTCCAATAATATAATTGGTCTTGCCGTCGACCAGATAACTCCTATGGGAAACGCGAGAGAAGGTATAAGTTTAGGTTTTTATTATGGAAACGGGGCTCCAGCATTGAATCTTGGCTATGCAACAAATAACATAATTGGAGCAAATAACACTATAGCTCATAATGTCCGTAGTGGAATTATGATTTGGGAACATCCAAGCAGTAATGCTAATGCTGACGGGAATCAGATTATTCAAAACTCTATTTATGATAACGGAACTTCGTCCACTTCCGGCCTCGGAATAGACCTTAATAATGACGGACCAACTCTAAACGATGTAAGCGATCTTGACAATTTGCCGAATCAAGATTTAAACTTTCCTGTAATCGATAGCGCCATTAATATCGCCGGAAAAACAAATATCTACGGTCATATAGATATAGATTCGGATCCTCTTCAAGCTGTTGTAGAGGTTTTTCAAGCAAAAGTCGATCCCTCGGGTCACGGAGAGGGACAGATATTTCTCGGATCCTCTACCCCCTATAACGTCTCGGGTGACTGGAGTATTTTGGTTTCAGGGCTTAACGTTGGTGATACTATCACGGCCACAACCTCTGACATGAATTTCAACTCTTCAGAATTTGCGCTTAACTACGTTGTTTCTGAAGGTTCAGAAATAAAAGATGAGGAATCGCCTACCGAAGATTTACTTAAAGTTTCTCCTTATCTATTCGTTAATTCAGTGGAAATTAGCTTTAAAGTTGAAAATAGAGAAGGAGTCAGAGTCGACATTTACGACCTCTCCGGAAAACTCATCAACCCTCTGGTTAATGAGATACTCGAACCCTCTGTTTATTCCGTAAGTTGGGACGGCACAAATGTAAATGGATCTAAAATGCCCGCCGGAATTTACCTCTGCAACTTTGAAACTCCAAGCGTTAGAACTTCGAAAAAATTAATGAAAATTAATTAAAGATACAGATTAATAATATCAACAAAATCAAAAAACCTTATAAATGAATATTGCACCAATAATTCTTATATCCTTTGTCCTATGGCTTGCTGAAATTTTTATTCTCTATATTCTGTTTTTTTTCTTTCTATGGGAAAATTTCTACTTTGGACAGATATTTGAAGATACAGTATTATTTATAATTTTTATTGGATCTGTAATGTTATTTTCATTCGCTTATTTTACTAAATTTCCCGGATATGAAGCGGCCTGTCTGGTATCTTTAGTTGCCTTACCTTTTATTATAGCTCGAAGAAACATGGATGAACGCAGGTTAAAGGAAAAAAGAATTAACAATAATAAGAAAGAGATAGAAAAACTCAATAAATACATAGAAATCCGCGGCGGTGATTCAGGGC
>Ga0315555_1000693_pt1 | contig 24246 bp, 18 predicted proteins | sample SalMarSW160380MG_FD_202113 | JGI IMG/M metagenome (GOLD analysis project Ga0315555, IMG submission 202113) | Salt marsh sediment microbial communities from the Plum Island Ecosystem LTER, Massachusetts, United States - Salt Marsh Sediment SW1603-80 ... | reverse complement strand
GGAAGATACGTGTTGTAGCTGTCGATGTGAGTGGCGTTGCAGAGCCACTCGGTGGCGATGGTGGGGTACTTCCATGCTCCGTCGTGCACGTGCCCGTCCAGGTGCACCGCGTTGAACCGCCATCCGGGAAGCGTCTGGCGCTTGCCGAAGTGGGAGGAGAACTTGCGGTAGATGTTCCTGTAGTAGTAGACCGGCGTGCAGCAGGAGGATATCCAGGCAGAGGGCTTGTTACTCGTGTGCATAGGCCGGTGTCTGGTGTTGGGCCGGAAGCCGGTTTCCCCGTACGACGGATTGACCAGCGTTCCTCCCTCCGCCTTTATGACGTGACCCAGGGTCTGGATCTTTCCCTCCCCGTTCGTGCATCCGACGGTGAACGTGAAATACGTGTATCCGAAGACATTTCGGTGCCTCGTGAGAACATCCCTGCTGTGTTCGTTGCCGGAGTAGTGCGTATAGTACATTCCGGACCCGAGGCTCGTCGGCCCTTCGCCCGTCCACGGCCCCCAGTCCCTTACCTTGGTGATGGGGTCCCAGAGCACTTCTATGGGGAGGTACTTGCCGGGCAGTCCGGGCCTTCCGACGTACGAGGTCGATCCGTCATTCCACACCTCGTCGTCGTAGATCTTTTCTATGAGTTTCTGTGCCGCTCCCCCGGTACTGCTCCAGCCGCTCACCCAGTCGCCGCCGCCCCGTTCCTGCAGCCCTATCTTGCGCCGCTTGACGCGGCCGCCGCTGCAGCGGTTCTCTCCCTCGGGCAGCCGCCCCCTGTTCTCTCCTGCGTAGAGGAGGAACCCTATCGATATCTGCCGGAGATTGCTCTTGCAGCGGGCGAAGTACGCGTATTCCCTGGCGCGGGTCAGGCCGGGAAGGAGAAGGGAGGCGAGAAGGGCGATTATGGATATCACCACGAGAAGCTCTACCAGCGTGAACCCGTGTTTTCGCTCAACCATATCCATACACCCCACATGAGTATACCCGGGCTTGGAGCAACGTCAAGGCCTGCAGTATCTATCGGCTTTCGGGGGCCCTGAGACTTCTGAGACGATCTTCTAGTATCCGCCGAATTCGAGAGCCGCTTCGAACATGGCGACGACGTTTTCCGGAGGAGTGTCCCCCTGAATGTTATGACTGGGGGCGAGGATGTAGCCGCCGCCGGGGGCCATGATGTCGAGGACACGTTTCACCTCGTCGCGTATCTCATCCGGGCTCTTCACCGGGAGTATCGTCTGGACATCGATCCCGCCGTGAAACACCAGCGTGTCTCCGAATTCCTTTTTTAATACGGCAAGGTCCATCTCGGCGGCGGAATGCTGTATCGGATTCAGTATCTGCACGCCCGTGTCTATCATGTCCTCGATCAGCCGGTACACCGAGCCGCAGGAGTGGTGAAATATCATCGCGTCCGTGTGGGCGCGTATCGCGTCGTGATATCTTTTCTGGTACGGGACGATCATCTGCCGGTACATCGCTGGCGAGAAGAACGGTCCCTTCTGCGTCCCGAAGTCGTCGCCGAGCTGGACCAAGTCTATCTCATCACCGACGACGGAGTAGTAATTGGCGGCGAATTTCTCCTGGAGGGAAGTGATTTTCTCGAAGAGCGCGGCGATGAACTCCGGGTTCATCGCCATGTCCATCAGGATTCGGTCGAACCCGCACATCCAGCAGGCAAGCTCGAACGCCCCGTTTATATCCGGCTGGGCGGAGACGGCCAGTCCCCGTCCATGAACAGCCTTCGCCGCATCGAGCACGCCGTCATACCGGCCGCGTCCGCTCGCGTCCGGCCACGGATACTCCTCGAGCGCGGCGATATCGGCTTGGGCGAGCGGGAAGTCGACGATCTGGTCGTCCTCGCTTTCCATGATGCGGGTGATGCCCCACTCATCGGTGGACGATCCGTCGTCGTTCTTCCGGCTCGCCGCGTACTCCGGCTTCGCCGGCGTCACCCGTCGGAAGTCAATCTGGAAATGTTTCAGGATCTCTTCAGCGGGGCTGAAGACGTTCCAGCCGCCGTGTCCCATGCCCATATGCGCGGCCAGCCGGTCGCAGGCGCCCTGCTTGATGCCGGAGAGCCAGCCGCCGAAGTCAATGGGGACCCGGTCGGCCTCCTGGTGCCGGAACGTGAGCTTCACCCGTTCGATGGAATTCATACGTGTTATTGTGGGACCTGGCGGCAGGGGATGCAAGCTTGACGACGACGCGGTGTGCTCCTATGCTGTCGGTATCGTACTTAGCGGGGTGCGGAGCGTTGCTGAGCGAAGAGACGCTCCGCACCCCGCGTAGAGATGTCTGATGGAGGTGACCATGCGCCTGTACCTGGTACGTCACGGCGACGCGGTGGATGCCGATGTAGATCCGATACGGCCGCTCTCGCAGCGCGGCGAGAAGGAAATGAGGCGGGTCGCTTCCCTGCTCGCGCCGATGAAGCTCGAGGTGTCCGCGGTGTGGCAGAGCAGCAAGGCGCGTGCGCAGGAGACCGCGAAGATCCTCGCTGAAGCACTCGCGTCTCCCGTCGAGCCGGTTGAACGGCCCGGCCTGAGTCCCGGCGACCCGGTCGTGCCCGTTGCCGAGGAGATCACCGCGATGGACGAGGATGTGATGCTGGTCGGGCATCTTCCGTTCGTCGGACGGCTGGCGTCGCTTCTCATTCTCGGAAGCGACGGCGTGGACTGCCTGGCGTTTCACGCCGGCTCCGTGGCGTGCATAGGGCGGGCTCGGGACGGCTCCTGGTATCTGGAATGGATGGTGACGCCGGAAGTGGCATCCGCCTAGAAAGGAATACCGCATGGCCGGGTACGATCTCCGCACGGTACGGGCGAAGGATCTTCCCGACGACGAGCTGGTGATGCAGTGCTTCTCGGCGAAATGGCTGAAGGACAACTGGCAGGGATGGGTTGACCTGGCACGGAAGGGGCTCCTGGGATGCATTCGCATGCCGCTTCCGATAACCCGGGAAGAGTTCCGGCAGCTGCAGTCCGAATGCCCGATACCGATGCTGGCGGTTCTCAACGCGGAGCTCACCGCCGGGCTCAAGCCGCACGGCCGGGCGACGGAGTTTCCGATGCAGATGGCGCTGGGGGCGACGGGGGACGAGGACCTGGCGTACGCCTGCGGCAAGGCGATCGGAACCGAGATCCGCTGGTACGGCGGCAACTGGTTGCTCGGCCCGGTGCTCGACCTGGCCATGGAGCGGTGGGCCACCTGCGTGGGCAACCGCGCGTTCGGCGCGGACCCGGAATTTGTCGCTCGTATGGGCACCGCGATCATTCGCGGGTTCCAGGACACCGGCATGTACGTCTCCGCGAAACACTATCCCGGCAAGGGGCGGGCGACCAACGACACCCACATCGTCGAGCGGGACATCGATGTGCCTCTCGACGTCCTGGAAAAGGAAGAGTTCTATCCATATACGTATGCGGTGAAGCACGCGGACCTCTCCGGCATCATGACGAGCCATCTCCGCGCCACCGTGCTCGATCCGGAGGATCTGGGTGTCGTATCGAAGCCGCACCTGGACTACATATTCGACACGATGGGTATGAAGGGGCTCGTCATCACCGACTCGATCGCGATGGGAGGGCTGGTGGCGCGCTACTCGGAAGAGGACCGGTTCGTGAAATGCCTCGAGGCCGGAAACCACTCCATCATCGGGGATCCGTTCATCGGGCCGGAGCAGACACTGGCGCACATGACGGGCGGCATGAAATCAGGACGCCTCACCCGGGAGATGCTGGAGCCCAAGGTGGACGATATGCTGGCCGCGAAGCGGAAGATATTCCTGGAGAGCCCGGAGCCCGAGGAGCCGGACTACGATGCGCACGAGAAGCTGGCGCGAGACGTCGCGTTCAAGTCAATCACCGAATTCCGAAAATCCGATGTGCTGCGCGGCGTGGACACGTCGAAGAAGATATTCGTGATCGTGATCTCGGACGCGCAGAACGTGGAGAACCTTCCTGAGGTCCAGCTCGACACCACCAAACAGGGGGAGGTCGCGCAGGCGGTGCGGAAGCGGCTGCCGGAGGCCACGATCCGGGAGATCCCTGCCTATCCTCCCAACGGCAACATAAGCGGCTGCCTTCGTATGAGCCTGCGCGAGAGCGATCGGACGATCCTCGTGGCCTCGGCCACCTGCGGCGCGTTCAAGGGGACGGCGCACCTGTCCCGGCCGGTGGTGAGCATGCTGGAGGGGATCCAGACTCGCATCGACACGTTCGTGCTTCTCGGCAATCCGTGGGCCATCCTCGACATCCCCCCCGTGCCGCGTGTGATATTCGGCTACCGCGGCGCGCACACAGTGGAAGCCGCTATCGGCGCGCTGATGGGTGACTTCGAGCCGACCGGCACGCTCCCCGTACCGGCGACCCCGCCGGGATTCTAGATCTCTCCGTAGTAGTGGACGGATTCGCCGCAGTCGAGGTAGACCGTCTCCACCTGCCCCTCGAGGCGCGGGGCCATGTACTCCATCAACTTTTTCACGCCGGGTGTCTCGGTGGTATAGTGAGAGGCCTGGATGACGGCCATGTCCGCCTCGATCGCCGCGCGTGCGGTGTAGTCGAGAAGCTCCCCGGTGATCATGCAGTCGGCGCCCCCGACACGAGGAAGCTCGGAGACCCGCCAGTTCTTCCCGAACCCGCCGATGACCAGTCCGACGCGGGTGATGATCCGGTCCAGGTCGCCCGACACGCCGATGCCTGTCATGTTCAGGCTGTCGCGGACGTGCGCGGCGAACTTTCGGACCGGCTGGGGCTCTATCGGAAGCACCGGAACGTCGTGCCGCGGCCAGTCTGCGGTTTCCGGATCCAGGCCGATCGCGTCGGCGAGCGCCCGGGGCATTCCCCAGATCGGCCAGTTGTCCAGCGTGGAATGGTGCTGGATGAGAATAATGCCGTGTTCTTCATACTGCAGCCGCCTCGCGCGGTTGGCCGGTATCTCCGGGTGGTCCGGGGGAAGGCCCATCGCCACGCTCTTTCCCGGTATGTACGGGATCTCGTGGGAGAAGATCGCCTCGCAGCCCAGTAACGTGGCTTCCTCCAGCACCTTCGCGGTCGGCGACCAGCAGAAACCCATCTTCGTCACATCCCGTTCCGGGTCGCCGATCTTCAGCCCGTTGACCTCACCTTCTTTGCAGTATTCCGGCTTCAGGACGTCTTCGATCGCCGACGCCAGCTCTTTCGCTTTCATGTATTCCTCCCCCGTGGAAATCCGGTGGACGGTAGGGTACATGCATGAGTAGAGCTATACAAGCGAAGGCGAAGACCCGATTGAGAATTGGTGAGACCGGGCGGTGGACAGGCGGAGTGTGTCACTTCCCCGGCCAGTGAGACAGGCCTACTCAGCCTTCGGGAAGCTCTAACATCTATGCAGAGCCTTGCTAAACGCTTCCGGTCCAAGGGGGATTTTCCTTGACGGGATGAGACCGGACTGAGATAATACGTTTAATCTTGGTGAGATATTCTGAGATTCATACGGAGGGGGACATGCCAAGTGCAATCGAAGAGATCATGAAGCGTGCGTGCGTCAGCCGGGCGACCGCGTACCGGGCGCTGACCGGGCACGGTCCGGTCAACGAGTTGACGAAGAAGCGGGTGATGGAGGCGGCGGAGGAGCTCGGACGTCCGGTGCTGACCCGCCGGGCGAGATCGTCAAAGCGGGTCGGGCTGTGGTTTCCAGGACTGGGGCATCTGCTGAGCAAGCCGCATCACGTGGAGCTGGTGAAGGCGCTGGAACGGATGATCGAAGAGCGCGGGTTTTCCCTGGAGATCATCACATATCCGATGCCGCGCGTACCGGAGGAGGCAATCGCCATGGTCAAGCGAGCGCGGGTCAAGGGGCTTCTCCTTATGGCGGTGAACGCGGGAAAGGCGATGGAGGCCCTGGCGAGAGAGTGGCCGGTGGTCAGCTTCTTTTCCTACGAGAAGATAGACGGGCTGACGGTCATCACGCCGGATGATTTCTCCGCCGGCTTCAAAGCGGTGCGGCACCTGACCTGGAAGGGCCACCGGCGGATCACCGTGGCGGTAGGGACCGGGGGGATTCCTGAGTCGTTCAGCCAGCGGTTCGCGGCCGGATGCGCGCTCGCGATGCAGGAGGCGGGCCTGCAGTTCGGCGAGTCGTGGGTGATGAGACACGGGGACAATCTCCGGTGGTTCGGCGACGTCGAGGAGGACCCGCCGGCCTGCGAGTGGTTCCTTCGCATGAGTGCGAAGCCGACGGCGATCGTCGGAAGGGCGGAGACGGTGATGGGATTGCTGAAGGGATTCGCGCGGCGCGGAGTGAAGGTGCCGGACGACGTGTCGGTCGTGAGTCACGGGCCGATGGGGATGGCGCTGCTTCCCGGGCACAAGATGGATCAGATGTCCTATTCCCTCGAGGACATGGCCGAAGCCGGACTGGACGCGCTTTCGTCGCGCAGCCGCCACTGCCGCAGGATCACGGTCGAGGTGCGACTCGAAGAGGGTGAATCGGTCAAGAAGATCTGACGGGAGCCGAAGATGAAGATCGTACTCATAGGAGCGGGAAGCCGAAGCTTCGGACGAGGTCAGGTGGTCGATGCTCTCCGATGCCGGGAGCTGAAGGGCAGGGACGTAACGTTCACCCTTGTCGACGTCAGCCGGGCCGCGCTCGACCTTATGATGGCGTTCAGCGAGCGGGTGAAGGAGTATGTCGAAACAGACGTTGCGCTGGAGGGAACGACGGACCGGCGGGAGGCGCTGAAGGGCGCCGACTACGTCATCATCTCCGTCGCGCGCCGGAGGGACGAGCTGTGGGAACAGGACTACCGGGTACCGCTCAACTGCGGCTTCAAGCACCCGTATGGAGAGAACGGCGGCCCAGGGGCGATATTCCACGCGTTGCGGAGCCTGTCGCTTATCATGCCGATGTGCGAGGACGTGAAGGAGCTGTGCCCGGACGCACTGGTGCTGAACTTCACGAACCCGGAAGCCAAGGTGCTGCAGGCGATTTGCAGCCACACCAAGATCAACGCCGCCGGGATCTGCCACGGGGTGGGGGCGGGAAGGCTGGCGATCAGCCACTATCTGGGGAGACCCGAGGACGAGTTCGATATCGTCTCGGCGGGAATCAACCACATGTATGACATTATGAAAATATCCGACCGGAGGACGGGGGAGGACCTTCGTCCGCTCGTGATGGAACGGCTGCAGACGATGGAGCCACCGCCTTCGAAGTATCACCACGACATACGGCTCCAGAAGAAGATCGGGGAGATATTCGACGTGTTCACATATCCGTCGGACAGCCACTCCGGAGAGTATCTGGCATGGGGCTCCACGTTCATCGGGACGCACTGGCACCGCGGCCGGGAATGGAAGCCGGTGCCGCTCGGCGAGCCGGAGGGTGACGATGCGCCGTCGCTGGAGGATTACGCGTTCGGGAAGGTGCCGCTCGATGATCACGTCGTCCGCCTGAGCGGAGAGATCACGGTGCCGGCGATCTGCGACATCGAGCTTGACCGGGGCCGCCGACGGGATGCGGTGAACGTGCGCAACAGCGAGTTCTATATCGAGAACCTTCCCGCGGACGCGGCGGTGGAGGTGCCCGCGACGATAGACGGAAAGGGGCTCCATCCGGAGAAGGTCGGTCCGATCAGGGAGCCGTTCGCCGCGTTCCTGAGAACGCAGGTGTCGATAAACAAGCTGGTCGCGGAGGCATACGTGACGAGGTCCCGGAAGCTGCTGCTCCAGGCGCTGCTGCTGGACCCGTTCGTCAACAGCGTCACCGCGGCGGAGGAGATGCTGGACGTCATGCTGAAGCTTCAGAAGGAATACGTCCCTGAATTCCAATAGGAGGCGGATACGGATGAAGAAGGTGATCCTGCGCGGTAGTGAACATCAAGGGAAACGCGATCGATATCCGTGTACTGGCGGAGAAAGGAAAGAAATGAGAGCAGGAATTGCGACACGGGTGAGACGTTTTGCGGCGGCGGCGGGGTGCGGCCTTCTTCTCGCGTCGGCCGGATGCGAGGGACTGCAGACGAAGGGGCCGGAAGCGGGCGCCGCCGCGCGGCGGCCGGTGCTGATCGGACTGGTCGAAGGCAAGGCGGCGCAGGTGCGGGTGAACGGCAGGGGTGTGGGCAGAACCCCGCGCACCCTTTTTCTCGATCGCGGCGACCGCATCGAGCTTCTCGGGCCGCGAGACTTCCGGATCACCCGCTGTTACAAGGGCGAGCGGGTCCTCCGGTTCAAGGTGGACGGTCCAATGTGGCACCTGAGCACGGTGAAGTCGGCGGAGCCGGGCAGTCAGAAGTGGGAGCTGGTCGCTGTGGACGCCGGCTACCGGGAAGGCATGTTTTCTCTGCCCAAGCTGATCGGCGGCAAGAAGCCGGCGTACGTGTGCGTCAGGTTCCTCTCGCCGCTCCCCGACGGCGCGGCGCAGGCGCTCGCGGAGATACAGTCCCTTGAGCTGCAGATCACCAAGGCGACGAACGGCGACGTGAAGAAGGCCGCCGCGTTCCAGAACCTGTCCGGCCTCAACCTGCGCGGGTCCGGTGAGGTGACGGACCTGGAGCCGCTGGCCGGCCTGGCCGGGCTCAAGCATCTGACCCTCGACGGATGCACCGGGCTGAAGGACATCAAGGCGGTCGAAGGGATGACGTCGCTCAAGAACCTGGACCTGGGAAGCTGCAGGGGGATCGCGGACCTGTCGCCGGTCACGAAGCTGGTATTGCTCCGGAGCCTTAACTTCGACGGAATGAAAGGGCTGAAGGACCTCTCGCCGCTGGCGAGCCTGCCGGCCCTGGAACGGCTCGAGTTCGCGCACTGCCCTCAGATACGAGACCTGTCGCCGCTGGCCGGCGCGAGGAACCTGAAGATGCTGGAAATGCCGTACTGTGCGAAGATCGCGAATCTGGCGCCGCTCTCCTCCCTGGCTTCGCTCGAGCGCCTGAATATCATGGGGAACGCGGAAGTCACGGATCTGAAGCCGCTGGCCGGGATGACGGCGCTGAAGAGCGTCAACATGAAGTTCTGCAACAAGATCAGCGACCTGACCCCGCTCGGCGCGCTGAAGAACCTGACGCACCTGAACGCGGCGTTGTGCTTCGAGATACGTGACCTGTCGCCGCTGGCTGGCGCGGTATCCCTTGAGCATCTGGACCTCACCGAGTGCGGGAACTTCACCGACCTGCTCCCTCTGGCCGGGCTGAAGTCCCTCAGGCGGCTGAGACTGCACATATGCAAGGGGGTGACCGACCTGAAGCCGCTCGCGGATCTGTCCTCGCTCGAGGAACTCGATGCGCTGGCCTCCCCGGCCGACATCCCGGCGCTCCCCCGTCTGAAGGCGCTTCGACAGATCGCGCTGCCCCGGATGGTGACCGACGGGTCGCTGGCCGCGTTCTGCAAGGCGCATCCGGAGATCACCCGGCTGGGGCTCGGCTCATGCGAGCACGTGACCGACCTGAAGCCGCTCGCAGGGCTGACCGCACTGCAGGCGGTCAACATGAACGACTGCGTGCGGATCGAGGACATCTCACCCCTGCGCGGCGTCAAGCCGCTTCACACGGTAAGTCTGGAGGGCTGCAGGCGGGTGACCGGCCTTATTCCCCTGCTCGGCATCGAGCGGCTGCGGTCCGTTGCGCTGCCGCCGGAGCTGACCGACGAACAGCTGAAGACGGTCTGCGACGCGCACCCGCGCCTGAGCACGCTGAGCCTGAAGTGGTGCAGGAAGGTGACGGACCTGACCCCGATCGGGTCGCTCAAATCGCTCAAAGAGCTGAGTCTGAAGGGCTGCCGGGAGGTGCGGGACCTGAAGCCGCTCCACGGCCTGAAGGAGCTGACGTTCCTGGACGCTCGTGATTGCTCCCGGCTGAAGGCCGCGCAGCTGGTGGAGCTTCAGAAGGCGGTGCCCCGCTGCAGGATAAAAGCGAAGTGATCCTGCGGTATCACGGCGGGGTGGCAGCTTCCCCTTTCGCTTCTTCCTTTACATCCTCTCGGCGTAGAGGTCGTAGAGTTCGCGCAGTACCTGTCGTATGTTGCCGTCGTGCGTGTCGTACATACCCCGCAGGTCCAGGCCGTGTCTGGAATTCCCGAGGATTTCTGACACGATTTCCTCGAGCATCTGCGGGGTGGTGCGGCACTCGGCCAGGATGGGCAGCAGGCCCTCCCGGTGCGCGGTGACCACGAGCCCGGCCGCCTTGCTGGCCCGCCTCTCGAACCGGCTCCAGGCGAGGCGTCCCATCAGGTCCGCGCCGTCGAAGAGGATGATATCCTTCTCGGTGAGGCCGGCAATCAGGTTCTCGAGCGAGGAGCGCGGGATGGCGGGCGTCATGTCGTTCAGGAACAGCCGCTTTAGAGTGAACCCCTCTTCTTCGAGCCGGACGCCCAGTTCGTCGAGCAGGGTGGTCTTTCCCGAGCCGTCCGGTCCGATGATGGCCCCGAAATGATCCAGCGTATCCAGCCGCGCCATCAGGTCGTCCCAGGAGTCGTCCCGGAACCGGTAGGATATCCGGTGGATCTGCTCCGTCCTGAACGGATTGCCTCGGGCCTTCACGCCGGATCCTCCGTTGTCTTCGATGATAATTGTTCGGCCGCCACGACGTCCGGATTCTACTCGGCCTTGGCTTTGCCCTCAAGTGCCGCCACGGCTTCGGCGGCGGTCTTTGTCATCTCCTCAAACTTGGCCTTGTCCCATCCGCGCGGAACGTCCTTTGTCGCTGCCCACTTCTTGACTCCGGGGAGCGCCTCCTTCGCCTTCGGGCCGATCTTCTTCAGGATCTTGAACCACTGGGTGTACAGCTCGGGCGGCTCCGAATTTCCCGTCGGCTCCCGCAGGTAGCGCGCGATGAGGGGCACCGCGGGGAGGGACTTCTCGCCGAATTTCTCCAGCGCCACCCACGCGTTCATCCGGGTCGCCTGGGCGCTCCGCCAGTCCCGCCCCATCTTCTCCAGCCAGTCCACCATGTTGGGCACGACGTTCTCGTGCACCGCGCCGATACAGCCGATCGCCTCGGAGACGTACTGGTTGACCCTGCCGTCCACGTGGAGCATCGCAATCATCCGGTCGATATGCATCTTCGCGTGCGGGCCCATCCGTCCCACCGCCCACGCCGCGGCCAGACGCACCGGGTAGCCCTCGTACTTGTCCACGCCGGGCTTGTGCTCCTGCAGGAGCGGCACCACGTGGGGGAGGAACGCCTTCGCGGCCGGGCCTATCATCCCGCAGGCACGGGCGGATTCCCTGCGGACGTCGGAGTACTGGTCCTTCATACGCTCGATGAGGGCCGCGACCACCTTGTCGATCTGTTCCGAGGACTCGGAGTCCTTCAGTATCTGCCCGATCGCCACGGCCGCGGCCGTCCGGTTGCGTTCGTACTGGGTGCCTTCCAGCATCGGAAGCAGGTGCGGTACCGCGTCCTTCGCCATCGGTCCGTACTTGCCGAGTGCCTGAGCCGCCGGGAACTTGGTGTTCTCCCGGTCCGAGCCGAGCAGCTCGATCAGCTTGGGGGCGATCTTCGGCCGCAGCTCTTCCGGGGCGTTTTCCAGCGTGCGTGCGGCCCTCATCTGGAAGCCCCGATTCTTGTCCTGGAGCTTCGTTAGCCAGTACGACAGCGGCTTGTCCTTGAGCTTGGGGTCGTCCTCCCCGGCGAATCCGGCGGTGACGGCGGCGCAGAGAACGACCAGGGATGCGGAAATAACCCATCGTTTCATTGGACACCTCCCCGTGGATTGAGAGCAAATCCTGTCGTTTGACACAGGTATTCTACACCTTGATCGTACCGCGTGCAAACGTGCCGGGCCGGAAATCACCCGGCGTAGGCCTTCCTGACCTCTTCGGCGATAACCTTGATGCCGGCGCTGACCGTCTCGTCTTTCTGCGAGTAGGTGACCCGGATGCATTCGTGCTTGTGCTGCCAGTCCTCCTCCATGCCGGGGAAGAAATAGTGGCCGGGCACCACCAGGGTGTTTCTCTCCTTGAGACGTTCGTACAGCTCCTGGGTGGTGATCGGGAAATCCCGGAACCACAGCCAGATGAAGAGCGCCCCTTCCGGCTTGTGCATGAGGAAGTCCACCCCGTCCAGCTCCTTCCTGAACTGCTCGGCCGCGCTGTCCACCTTTGTCTGGTAGAACGGCCTGATGACATCCTGGCTGAGTTGGAGTATCTTGCCGGTCCTCACCATGTCGAGCGCCAGGCTGGCCCCCATGCCTCCCGGTGCCAGGCCGATGACCGCATTCATGGCGGATAGCGCCTCGACGATCTTCTCGTTCGCGATCACAATGCCGGTCCGCGCGGTGGGGAGGCCGAGCTTGGACAGGCTCATGCACACGATCGTATGCTCGTTGAAGTACGGCTTCGCGTCGGTGAATATGATGTGAGGGAACGGGGTGCCGTACGCGTTGTCTATGATGAGCGGGATGTCGTTCTCGTCCGCGAGCCGGCAGAGGTGTTCGATCTCGGTATCCGTCAGCACGTTGCCCGTCGGGTTGGTGGGGCGGGACACGCATATCGCGCCTATCTCGTCAGTCACGGAGATGGAATCGAATTTTATGTGGTATTTGAACGTGTGGTCGTCGATATACTCGAACTCCGGCCTGTTGGACGTGAAGAAGTCGTCCGTCAGCCCGACGTCGGCGTAGCCGATGTACTCCGGCGTCAGCGGCAGCAGTATCTTCTTCCGGGAACCGTCCGCGAACCTTCCCGCGAACATGTTGAAGATAAGGAAGAATGCCGACTGACTGCCGTTGGTGAGGGCGATATTCCTCGACGTGATATCCCAGCCGAACTCCTTCCGGAGCAGGCCGGCCATCGCTTCCAGGAACGCCTTGTCGCCCTGCGGGTTGTCGTAGTTGCCGATCATGTCCTCGAACTGGCCGTCGCTCTCGAGTATCCGGTGCATCCGTGCGCGGAACCGCTCCTGGACATCCGGGATGTGGCCCGGGTTGCCACCGCCCAGCATCAGCGTGTCCCTGCCACCGGCGGCCATCGCGTCGCCCAGGTCGTCCATCAGATGGAGTATCCCGGAGGATGTCGTCAGCTTCCTGCCGAATTCAGAGAGTTTCATCGTCAGCTTCTTCGTGTTTTGTGCTCTGGAAAGGTGGTACTATACCGAAATACGGGCGCTTCATCCAGCCCTTTCGGGAACGGCTACTTCTTCGCCGGAGGAGCTTCCTTCTTTTCCTCGGGCTTCGCGTCGGCCGGCTTCTCCTCCTTCGCGGGGGGAGTCGGGGCGGCGGGGGCCGCCAGCACCGTCTGCACCTCCATCACCGCCTTGTAGAGTTTTTCGGAGCGCTCCTGCCAGCCCTCGATGTACGAGTTGAAATCGCCCTTCTTCTTCGTCTTCTTGTTGCCGTAGCAGCCGACGATCGCGCGGGCCCGGTCGTCCAGCAGTTCCTGGAGCCGCTTGGCCATGTCCTCTCCCAGCTTGGCGCGCTGGTCCTTCTCCTTCAGCGCTCGTTCTATAATTATCCGCGCCTCGGACTCCTGCACCCCCTCGACGATCATCTGGTACTTGTAGGTGTTGTCCGCGCCGTCCGGGCCGGGCGCGAGGTACGGGGCCATCCGCAGGTTGAGCTGTGCCCAGTTGCTGTTTTTGAAACGGGAAGCGATCGCCCCCCGCCGCTTGCCCTTTCCAAGCACGAACCAGAAGTCGGCGCTCATCCGACCGAAGCCGTTCTGGCCGCCCGCGGTGTTCCTTTCCGCCATCATTCGGTTGATGGAAGGGAGCTTTATCGGGCCGGCGCGCCAGATGTCGCGCGGAAACCATCCCGAATACTGGCGGGTATTGGCCCACCCGTATATGTGGCTCCTGAATCGGGCCGGACCGTCTTCGGGGTTCCGTATGTGATACGCTCCCCAGACCACGGTGGTGTATCCGCAGGGCATCTTCTTCTTGCCCTCGCCCGCTCCCAGACTGCCGCCCCTTCCGTGGCCGTGATCCACCCACGACGCGTACGGTGCCATCTCCCGCATCAGGCCTATCGACTTTGCGGCCGGCTTCAGGTCCGGGCTGATCCCGTACATGATCGCTTTCTCCGGGATGCCTCGCTCGGTGACCCGTTTGTGGATACCCTCGATCACCGGCTGCCAGAACGCCTTGGTGTCGGCCGGGTAGTTGGGAAACGCCTCGTTCGGACGGCTCCAGGTCGGACCGTCGGCCGTCGTCACCTCGCCGCTTTCCGGGTCCAGAAGGGAGAACTTCACGCCGCGGCTCGACTGTTCCTCGTTCCGGCCGTGGCCGCCGCCCTGGAAATTCTCGTGCACGTAGAGCACCACGATCTCCGGCTTGCCTATCTTCTCGATGAACAGGTCAAGGTACTGCTCCGTCGGCTTGAAGTCGTGGGTGAACGTCTTGTCGTCCTCACCCTTCTTGATCCAGCGCACGATCGTTTCTTCGTTGCCCAGGTTGCTGTGCCCGCAGAGGTAGAGGTAGATCGCCCTGCAGCCGACGCGCGCCATCTGCTCGAAGCTCTTGCCGATGTACTTGAAGTGCTCGTCGGACCACAGCTTCACCTTGTACTGCAGCGCGACGGATTCCGGGCTCTGTATGAAGTCCACGAACGTCACGAAGTCGCCCGGGTCGGGCAGTACCCACTCCATCACCTTCAGCTGCACCGGCACCTTCCGGTCACCGCAGTCCAGCGCGCCCTCGTAGTCCCCCGGTGCCTGGTCCTTCGGGATCTGAATGACGAGCCATATCGCGTGGATGACGTTCTTCTCCTCCTGCGGCTTGAGGCTCAGTGTATCGTACTTGGGGTTCGGCTGGGCGGAATAGAACAGGTCGCCGTAGCGGAGCTGCACCGCGTCGGCCGGTATCACCGCGTCGCCCTCCTTCATCTTCAGCTCGCTCATCTTCACCGGCGGGCACTCCACCGGGTAATCCTGGTGGATAACGATACGTCCGGAGAATGAGCCGTTCCGCACGCCGACGATCTTCATCACGCACTTCGGGTCGTTGATCTGCACGTCCTGCGGCTCCGTCTCCACCGGGCGGAGAAGGCCCGGAGTGAATATGTCCGGGGCGTAGGCGAACACCGTACCGGTAGCGAGCGTGACACACACGAGAGACAGTAAAGAAATCCACCACGTACGATTCATAGCGACCTCCTTGACTGGCCTTGCGCCGGGCCGTCGGTCCTAACCGTGCTTGTTTGCGATTCTCACGTCGGACGATCCCGTTCCGGGATCGATGAACTTCACCAGGAGCGAGACCTTGTTGTCGTCGTTGAGCGCGTTCCAGTAGAGATCCCGCGCGGCGTCGATGTCGCCCGGAATCTTCACCAGCTGCGGCTCTCCTTCGAACGACGGCAGCGGGTCCCCGTCGCCGGAGTACGTTGTGATGAAGTGTCCCGCGCCGGGAATGGCCTTCTCGAAGCTGTAGTAGTATCTCACCGGCCGGTCCGGGTTGTTGGCTATCGTCTTCAGTATGCCGAGCTTATAAGCGTAGAGGCTGTCGCCCAGGTTCACGATGCCCGATATGCGCGGCGTGTAATTCGGCTCGTCCGGCTCGAACATGCGGCCGTCGAGCGCGCTTTCGAACGATCCTCCGCCTTCCATCGCGTAGTATATCGTGTCGGTCTGGTCGCCGTTCGTGACGATATGCACCTTTCCGAGCACCCGGGTGCAGTTGTAGATGATGAGAGACGGATCCTTCACCTTGGATTCGTCGAAGGGGGCGGTGCGGACGATGTCTCCCTCCTGGACAAATATCCGATTGCGGCTGTTCTTACTCCTTCCCATGATCCAGTAGACCTGCACCATCGTATCGCCGTCCGGCGTCTGGCCGATCACGATCCCGCGGCCGGGGTAGACGTTCTCGCGGAGGGAATCCATGTTTTCACTGACGACGCTGTCGATGTCCACGTTCTGCTCCTTTCGGACTGCGGTTCTGCCTGGCCCTCTCGGGCGTCATTCCTGAGTGCCAGACACCTATACTACCACACGGACGGGGGGTCAGAAACTCTTTTCCGCTGCACGTGCGGGGGTAGTATCAGCGAAGCGTCTGAACGGCTTCCGCCTCGTGGATCCTCCACGTTCCTTCGATCTTTCTCCATTTCATCTCGATCTCGCGCGCTTCGATTCCCTTGTCTCTCGCGCGGGTGGCCTTGGCCGTCATGTTCGTCGTCGCCGAGACTCCGTCGTCGCCGAGGGTCACCGATACGTCAAGGAAAGTCACCTCGATCGCGTCAGTCATTCTCATCGCCTGGAAATACACGGTGGTGAGCTGCTGCACCCCGTTGATGTCCGGGACCGGCTTCCCCACGGAGATGACACAGTCATCGGAGAACAGGGACTGGACCGTCCGCGTTCGGCCCATGAGCGGTATCTCGCCGACCCCTTCGCCTGACTTCGTCACCGCGCCGGCCAGCAGGCCCAGCTTCTTCCGTATCTGCCGCTCATCGCGATTGCGGGTGACGAAGTAAACGACGATCGCCGCCGCGAGCACGATGCATATGATGACCATCACTTTCTTGTTCAAAACAGCGGGCCTCCCACGATTCGATCCCGGCTCACCCGGCCGTGGGCATGCAGGTCGATCGGCATGGATCGGTTGTCTCCCACCACGTAGAGCTCGTCCGGGCCCACCATCACCTCCTGCATGTTCCAGTCGCACGGACGGGTGATATACTGCTCCTCCACTTCCTTTCCGTCAACGACGAGCGTGCCGCCGCGGAAGGCGACCCGCTGGCCCGGCACGGCCACGACACGCTTGAAGAGCATCACCCGCCTGCCCGCCATGCGTATCGCCACCACGTCACCCCGGCGGGGAGGGCGAAGACGGTACCGCAGGACGGAGACGAGGTTGACGGAGCCGTCGGCGTACGTAGGCTCCATGCTGGCGCCGCGGAGCCGTACGGGCAGAAACACGAATTTGAACACGACGAACGTGCAGGTGGCGAGCACGGCCGCGCGGATCGCGGTGCGTCGCGGAGACGAGCCGACGAGGATTCTCCGGAGCCGGCCCGTGCGTTCTCCGTCCTGACCCATGGGTCTCCCGTTCGGCCTTGCCACGAGTGGACATTCCATGCGAATGGCGTGACGGCTGCATCTTACACAAGGGCCAACGCGGGCGCAACAGACGTTCCGGCGCTCTTGCCGGGAATGTGTCACAGGCGTAGAATATACGTCCAAGCCGAGTAACAGAGGAGGATATCGATGATCACCGCATGGTCCGTGAGCTCTCTCGAGAAGATCTATCCGGATACACCGCCCCCGAAGGGGGTCGAACCGACCGCACTCGTTACCCTTTCGGCGGCCAGGGGGGAAGCGGAGGGGGCGCAGCTGGTCCTGCACACGGAAGATGAAGAGATCGACATCGAAGCCGTGGAGACCCGTCCTCTCCATATGGAAGGAACCGACATAGATATCAAGGCGCGGCTGGTGGACTACGTGGAAGTTACCGAGGCCTCTCACGGCGACGGCCAGGCAGGGCTCCAGCCGGACCCGCTGCTTCCCTTCCGGTCGTTCCGGCTCGAGGGGACGAGATCGGTGTGGGTAGACGTCCGCGTTCCCCGCGACGCGAAGGCGGGGCTGTACAGCGGCTCCGTCACGCTGAAGGGGAAGGAGAAGAAGATCCACGCCAAGGTCCAGCTCCGGGTGTACGACTTCGCCCTGCCGTTCCCGCCGAAGCTGGTGACCGCGTTCGGGCTCTACGAGAAGCCGATGCGGGAGATGTACGGAAACCGGTACGACGAGATGCTCCAGAGATACCGCGAGAATCTGTGGGCCCACCGGATCACCCATCTGGCCTTTCCGGCCACGGACATCCCTGTGCCGGACATCACCGTGAAGGACGACGGTGCGGTGAAGTTGGACTACACGAAGTTCGACAAGGCGATCAACGAAAACATACGCCGCGGCATGAATGCGCTCGAGGTGCCTCTGCCGGCGGTATACCTCAAGAAGGAAAAGAAGCTGGATTCCGAGTACGACATCCCGACGCTGGAAAAGATCATGGCGGACATCCAGAAGCACCTGGAGGACAAGGACTGGGTGGACATGGCGTACTTCTTCCTGGTGGACGAGCCCGGCAGGGACGACATCACCCCCTTCAAGAACCTGCAGGAGATGACCAGACGGGCCGCGCCGAAGATCAAGCGTCGGCTCGACATGGGCTACGGCGCGTACGGAGCCAAGCCGGGCGAGTCGATCAAGAAAGCGGAGTACCGGAAGCTCGCCGGGCTCGTCGAGATATGGGTGCCGCACATCGATTGCGTGGACCAGGAGTTCCTGGAAGAGGAGCAGGAGAAGGGGAACGAGGTATGGTGGTACATCTGCTGTTCCTCGAGGCACCCGTACCCGAACTGCCTGATCGACTACCCGGTGCTCGACTCGCGGGTGCCGTTCTGGATGATGTTCGACGCCGGGGTTACCGGTTACGCGTACTGGACGGTGAACTGGTGGAACGAGGACCCGTTCGCTAACCCGCTGTCGTACGCCAAGGCGAACGGCGACGGGATGTTTATCTATCCCGGCAAGGACGGCCCGATAGACTCGATCCGGTGGGAGGCGACCCGTGACGGGTTCGAGGATTTCGAGTATCTCACGCTGCTCGCCGAGAAGATAAAGGCGGCCGAGGTGCTGGGGCTTTCGGGCAAGATCCTGTCCGAGGCGAAGGCCGCGCTCGCGAACGTGAAGAACGTTGCGGCTTCGCGCACCGAATACGCCCAGGATCCGTCGATTCTCCTGAACGCGCGAGAGAACGTCGCCGCGGCAATCCAGAAGTTGAACCGGACGATTTCGTCGGGGAAGGGATAGGAATCATGAAGCACGTACCTTACGACGAGATACCCCTCAAGGACGTTGAGATGCAGGGGGGCAGGGGCATGAGGATGAGGATGCTGGTCGGCCCGGACGAGAACGCGCCCAACTTCTTCATGCGCCGCTTCGACCTGGAACCGGGCGGCTACACCCCCAGGCACACCCACGACTGGGAGCACGAGACGTACATCCTGGAGGGCGAGGGAACGGTGTTCGGAAACGAAGAGGAAAGGCCCGTCAAGGCGGGCGATGTGGTCTACGTGCCGCCGAACGAAGAGCACCAGTTCATCGCGTCCGACGACGAGCCGCTGGCGTTCATCTGCCTTATCCCGAAAAAATAGGGACAGACCCAATAGCGTCCGGTCATAACTCAAAAGGTTTAAGCTGTTTAGCGAAGTCGGCATAGATTCGCCAGTCTCGGGATTCGTTGGCGTCTGCAAGGGTGCTTCGTGAAACCTTTCCGCGTATTCCCATATGGTAGAGCTTTGTGCTCACCGCTCGCTGACGACTAGAACTTGAAACGAAGCGTCTTTACCTCGAATGGGCGGAAATCCAGAATGACGCGGCCGTTCCGGACGGGGATTCTCTTCGCTTTCTCCTCGAGCATGTTGGTGAGCGCGGCCCGTTTTACCGGGAGCGTCGTCGAGAGCGTGCAGCGGGTCGCCGTGCGCATCGCCTCGTAGAGGCGGACGACGATATCGCCGGAGCCGTCCTCGGCGGGTTTGATCGTTTCGATCACCACGTTCGGCGCGTCGATGGAGAGGACGGACTCGGTGCCGGCAGCCCCTGGCGCGCTCGTGACGGGGTGGCTGAGATCGTATGCCTCCTTCACGATTTCGGAGTCCGCGAAGCTTCCGTTCCATATATACATGGAATACGTGAATTCCTGGTGTCCCCGGTCGGCGGTCATGTCCGGGGCGACGGCGGACTTGAGAAGTGTCAGGCTGATGCTGTTGGAGGTGGTGCTGAGGCCGTACTTGCAGTCGCTCATGACGGCGAAGCCCCTTCCCTCCTCGGTAAGCGCCGTCCACTTCTGCTGGGCGACCTCGTAGCGATCCGCGTCGAAGGGCCGCGATTCGTGGGTCGGCCGGCGGAGATGTCCGAACTGGATCTCGTGGATCGCCTCGTCGGATCTGATATCCGTGGCGAAGGCGGCCTTGAGGAGCTTGTGGCTCTCCTGCCAGTCCACCGAGGTGACGAAATCGACCCGGGAGCTGGCGCGCCTGAGGCGAATATCCTGAGTGATCTTCGAATTGTTGATCCGCCGCGTCACCTTGAGTGCCGCGACGAGCGGCCCGCGGGAGGTCACCCGGATCGTCGCGTTCTCTCTCAGCGGGACGGGCGTGTCCCTGTACATGCGGTCTATGTCCCACGCGTCGCACTTGGAAGGGACGTCCTTGAACATCTGCAGCTGATTGCAGGTCCCCGCGGCGAGCTCCCTGCGCGCGACCTTGTCGAATATGCCGGTGATCTCGCCCCGGGCGTTGAGACGGATGCGAAGACATTCGTTCTCGAGCAGATTCTTCGACGCCTCGAGAACGTTGGCGGTGCGGGCCGCCGGGGCGGCCTTCAGCGTGGTCCATCCGCACGGCGGCACGATGACCTCCGCAACCGTCTTTCCCGCGACGCGCTGGATCGGAAGCTGTTCACCGTCGGTCGTTGCCGCGCCCTCGAAGCCGTCCGGCAGCGTGACGAGCGCGTCGCGTTCCCAGGAGAGCGAGTTGAATACCGTGAGGGTCCTTCCCGCCCGCTGCGTCAGAGACGTGCGCGCCGCCGCCGCGGCCTTCCCCGCGGTTCGTATCACGGACGCGTGAGCCGCTTCCGCCTCCTCGTACACCCGGTGTATGGAGGAGCCCGGGATGATATCGTGAAACTGCAGGAGGAGAACGGTCTTCCACGCCTCGTCGAGCTTGCGGGCCGGATACCGGTAGTCTCCCAGGGCCCGCGCCAGCGCTCCCCACATCTCCGCCTCGCGAAGAGCGGCCTCGCTCAGCCGGTTCCCCCGCTTGGTACGCGCCTGCGACGTATACGTGCCGCGGTGCGCCTGGAAGTAGATCTCTCCAACGTGGGTGACGTCCGGTACCCCTCTCTTCTCCAGATCCCTGAAGAAGTCGGCGGGCGTGCCGAGCCTGATCCTCGGCAGTCCCTCCAGGTCCGTCTGCCGCCGGAGGAACTCCAGGTGGTGCCTGGTGGGTCCGCCGCCGCCGTCGCCGTGGCCGAACGGGAACATCATCGTGGAGATGCCGTCCTTCTGCACCCGATCGTTCCAGAAGCCGGCGATCGCGGTCGGATTAGTGGGGCAGTTGTAGCCCTTGATGAGGTGCGCGAGCACCTGCGAGCCGTCGATGCCCTCCCACGTGAACGTATGATGCGGAAACTCGTCGCCGCCCTTGTACGTCCAGAATATCTTCGCGGTCGAGAAGTACTCGAGGCCGCAGCCCCGTATGATCTGCGGAAGTGCCCCGGAATAGCCGAACACGTCCGGCAGCCAGAGGAAATTGCACTCCACGCCGAACTCGTCGCGGAAGAACCGAATGCCGTGCACGAACTGACGGATCAGACTCTCGCCGCAGGGCACGTTGGTGTCGGACTCCACCCACATGCCGCCGTCGGGGATGATCTTTCCGCTCCTGACCGCTTTCTTGATGCGCCGGTACAGCTGCGGGCGGTAGTTCTTTATCATCCGGTAGAGATGCGGCTGGCTCTGGAGGAACCTGTACTCCGGATACTCCTCCATCAGGGCGAGCTGGTTCGAGAACGTCCGAACGGCCTTCCGCTCGGTTTCCGCCAGCGGCCACAGCCATGCTACGTCCAGGTGCGCGTGCCCGTATGCGAAAAACGTCGGCGTCGTCGGCCCGTTCCGGCGCGCCAGGAGGGGGGCGATGTTCTTCCGGCAGGCGCGCAGCGTCTTCATCATCTCGTCGTAGGGGACTTCGAGGTCCACCGTGAGGGTGAAGTTGCGAAGCGCTTCGTCGACCTCGGCGGCGCGGAGGGATGCCGGGTCGACGGCGTCGCGCAGTCCGATGAGCGTCTCGATGTCCCGGGAGAACTGGTACAGCTCCTCGTCCCAGATCCCGAACGTCGATGTGCCCGTTTCGACCTGGGGCTCCACGGGCTCGGGGACGGATTCCCTGCCCGGTGCGACCGGGCCGACGTCGGAGTATCTCTTGCCGTGGCCGGCGTAGCTTTCGATCAGGATGTCGTACCGGGTGCCGGGAACCCCCCTTCGGCACAGCGTTATCTCGCTATGCTGAAGGTCGCGGGCGCCGGCGGCCCGGCCGTTGACGTACACGGTGTCCTCCACACCGCCGAGGTCGGGCCGGAGAACGATCCTCCTGCCCTTCGCCTCCTTCGGGAGCCGGACCGCGCCCCTGAACCAGCAGTATTCCCATTTCTTTCCCCAGCCGGTCCCCGGCGGCATGGCCCGGAATTTTTTCTTCGCGGCCTCGTCGGCGGCGAGCTGTTTCATGGTCAGGAACCCGGACAGCGTTACCGTGTCCAGGGGACGGTAGTACCGCTGTTGCAGCTCCAGGCGCCAGCGTTCGAGACGGCTTCTCCATTCCTTGTCGAGCGACATTATGTTCGTGCTCCTTCTATCGTCGTGACCCAGCGTGCGGAGTGCCTGACCCTGCACGCAAAGCAGAGCAGCAGCCCCTTCTCACGCTTCGTGAAAGACGGTGAGAGCCCGACCGGCGTGAGCGTACCCTTCAGCTCGTCCGGCCCTTCCGCGGATACCATTATGTTGGGTTTTTTCGGGTCCGTGGTGACGCATTTCACCGGCGAGAGCATCTTCGCGTTCTTTGTTCTCAGGTGGAAGCGGAGCTCGATATCGTTGCCCCTGGGTCCCCGCAGGTCATCCGTCAGCACCAGTTTTCCCGTCGGGAAGAAATCCACCCGCCTCGTCCACGTCGTGCCGTCGAGGAAGCGCATCTCGCCGGTCCACCTCGCCGCGCCTCTCTTCCCGGCCCTGAAATCGAGCAGTCGCCCGTCGGCGTTCACGTACTTGTCCCACATGCTTGTCTGGTGGACGATCGCGTCCCGGTCTCCTATCTGGAGCACGTTGTGCGCGCGCCCCAGACGGAACAGCATGTTGCCGTGATCCGGGTTGTACGTGTTCACGCCGCGCTCCGTGATGATTCTTCTTCCTCTATATGAGTAGAGGATGCTGAGCCAGTCGGAGTGGGAGTGCCCGCCGCCGAATCCGCACACGTGCATCACCACGGCGCTGTCCTTCGTGGACCAGCCGGTCCGGGCGGACGCGTACCCGACATCGGGAAACGCCGCCGCGAGCGGCCACTTCTTCCTTCTCCCCGACACTCTGGGGATCGCGAGGAATGACGGTTTCGTTCCCGCGGGAAGCTTCCACGGCATCCTGACGCCGGTCGCCGCCTCGCCGAGCGCGAGCACCGCTTCCGGGCTTCCGTCGGAGCAGTCGCCGAAGTTTGCCACACCCCGATCGGGCATCGTCACGTACGGAGCGTACTCCACCATGCCGGTCGCTCGTCGTTCTGCCTCGCGCGGAAGCGGCCACTTGTTCAGCCGGCACAGCAGGATCGGATTGATGAAACAGTGTATGCACGTCATGTGATAGCCGGGCACTCGCTCGCTGTGGCCTCCGTCGGGAAGTACCTGGGCCTGGAGGCATCTGGCGAGATTGTGCACGCCGACGTCGCGTGCGTTCCTGGATTCTCTCGTCCACGGAAACGCTGCCCAGTACAGAAGCGCCTCCGTTTCCATGAGCATGTGGTTGCCCGTGGCGCCCTTGTCCATGGCCGGGGTGGTGCGGCCGACCACCAGGGATTGCTGGCGCATGCTCCGTACGTATCGGGCGAATCGCTCCGGCGTGAGAAGGGGGCTGTCCCAGAGGATATGAAGCACTCGGAGCCAGTGCTGGATGCGAAGGCCGCAGTTCAGCATCTGCCATACGCTTTTCCAGTGCGGCCCCCAGCGGGAGAACTTCTCCGTGATCTGGTCCTCCCTGGTGCACGGACAGTTCGCGATCCAGTGGTCCATCAGCTCGAAGACCCGCTCCTCGATATCCTCCCGTCCGGCGGCGCGGGCCGCGGCGGCCATCGGAGGAAGAAAATGGTGCCGGTTCACGGAGTACATCCACTCCACGTCCTTCTCGTCGTACTCGTGCCAGTCTATGCTGACTGCGTTGAACGCCTTCGATATGCGGCTCTTCGGGTCGAGCTTGATATATCGTCTTCGGTTACCCGTGGTGTGCAGATACGGCCGCTTCTTGAGGAATATCTCGCCGATTGCCACGCCGCTCTTCACGCTCCCGGGACTCATCTCCTTCACCAGCCGCTTCAGGTTCTTCCTTTCGAAGAACCACCGGTACCCCTGCTTCGCCCGCCACGCGGCGAGGAGCTTTTCCTCGCGCGTTGCGCCCTTCGCGTTCCTGAGAAGAGGATGCCTCCAGTCGATGATATCCTCGAACGGCGCGGATACCGGGATATCCAGCCGCATGATCCGGTTCCGTTTCAGCTTCATGACGTATTCCTTAATCTACTGATTAGAGGCCTGACCCTGTTA
>Ga0315555_1000690_pt1 | contig 24289 bp, 20 predicted proteins | sample SalMarSW160380MG_FD_202113 | JGI IMG/M metagenome (GOLD analysis project Ga0315555, IMG submission 202113) | Salt marsh sediment microbial communities from the Plum Island Ecosystem LTER, Massachusetts, United States - Salt Marsh Sediment SW1603-80 ... | reverse complement strand
GGTCACCATCGACAATGACAATACCATCATAGTTGAAGGCGCAGGCAGCCAGGAGGCCATCAACGGCAGAATCAAGCAAATAAAAGACGAGGTAGAAGTTACAACCAGCGATTATGACCGCGAGAAGCTCCAGGAACGCTTAGCCAAACTGACCGGCGGTGTCGCTCAAATTAACGTTGGCGCTGCGAGTGAAGCGGAGATGAAGGAAAGAAAAGCCCGAATCGAAGATGCACTGCACGCCACGAGGGCGGCTATCGAGGAAGGAATCGTGCCGGGCGGAGGTGTAGCACTTATCCGTTGTTTGGATGCTGTTAAAAAACTAAAGCTTCAAGGCGATGAGAAAACCGGTGCTGATATATTGGCCAAGGCGCTGAAGATGCCCTGCTACTATATCGCCGCTAACGCAGGAGCTACGCCGAATATCGTTGTTAACAAAGTTTCAGAAGGAACAGGCGGCTTTGGCTATAACGCAGATACGGATAAATACGAGGACCTGGTCGAGGCCGGTGTTATCGACCCGGCCAAGGTTACACGAATCGCCCTGCAGAACGCAGTAAGTATAGCCGGGCTGCTCCTGACCACCGATTGCCTTGTTACCGAGAAGCCGAAGGAGAAAGAAGAAATGCCTGCTGGAGGGCCCGGCATGGGTGGCTATGGCGGCGGTATGGGCGGAATGGGTGGTATGGATATGATGTAATGTTGTTCAACTGAAGTTAGTATCTGAACCTGGACAAGGAAGTAAAAAATGAGAAAAAAAGAGTTCCTGTTAATTATAGTATTCGCAATGTGCATTTGGATGATTTACGGTTGTGCACGAACGACGACTAAACCAGCCGGAGTAGATTTGGGGCCTGCAAAGAAGAAGCTCGGAAAGGATGAGCGGATGGAGTGGTGGCGCGAGGCAAGATTCGGGATGTTCATTCACTGGGGTCTTTATGCTGTGCCGGCAGGCGAGTGGAAAGGTGAGAAGATACCGAAAATCGGCGAATGGATAATGGAAAATGCCGATATACCGGTGGCTGAATATGAGAAGCTCGCAGAACAATTTAATCCGGTCAAGTTCGATGCCGAGCAATGGGTGCAAATCGCCAAAAATGCAGGGATGAAATATATAGTCATCACTTCGAAGCACCACGACGGTTTTTGCCTTTGGGACTCGAAGGTAACGGACTACGACATAATGGATGCTACGCCTTTTAAGCGTGATATACTCAAGGAGCTGTCTGAGGCGTGCGCCAAACAAGGCATACGGTTTTGTTTCTATCACTCGATAATGGACTGGCACCATCCTGATGCCCAGGCACCGTTTTATCCAAATTATAACGACAAAACCCGCTCAAATCCCAATTTCCAGCGATATGTCGATACCTATCTAAAGCCGCAGATTAAAGAGCTGGTAATAAATTACGGCCCGCTTGGAGTTCTCTGGTTTGACGGCGAGTGGGTAAAAGACTGGACCGAGCCGATGGGCAGGGATATGTATAATTATGTTCGCAGTCTTCAGCCGGACATTATTATCAACAACCGCGTCGGCAAGGGCCGCAAAGGAATGAGGCCTTCGGGCCAAGACGAAGAGCCCGCAGGGGATTTTGGGACTCCGGAGCAGCGGATACCGGCGACGGGATTGCCCGGTGCTGACTGGGAGACCTGCATGACTATGAATGACACCTGGGGTTTTAAGTCCTACGACCACCACTGGAAGTCAACGAAAGACCTGCTTCACAAGCTGGCTGATATTGCCAGCAAAGGCGGCAATTTTCTGCTAAACGTTGGACCTACTGCTGAAGGTCTTATACCCGCCCCGAGTGTTGAACGCTTAGAAGCTATGGGTGCGTGGATGAAGGTAAACGGCGAAAGCATCTACGGCACCACCGCCAGCCCTATTGGTAAATTGCCCTGGGGCCGGTGCACGGCAAAGCCGGGTAAGCTATATCTGCACGTGTTTGACTGGCCGGAAAACGGAAAACTACAGGTGCCGAATTTGCAAAACAAGGTCAAAAAAGCTTACCTGCTGGCCGATGAGGAACACAGTGAACTGACTGTTAAGAGTCAGGACGAAGGGAAAGTTATTATCGTACCTAAGGAAGCGCCTGACAAAATAAATACTGTTATTGTACTGGAAATCAAAAGCAAATGAGAAGTTTAGAAGGAGCGAGTTATGAAGCTTAAACCTTTGGATGACAGAGTTGTCATAAAACAATCGGAAGCAGAGGAGAAGACTACAGGCGGTATTATCTTGCCCGATACTGCAAAAGAAAAACCGCAAATCGGGAAAATTGTTGCTGTCGGGCAGGGAAAGCTGCTCGATGACGGCAAACGAAACAAGATGTCTGTAAGGAAAAATGACGAGGTTATTTACTCAAAATACATTGGCAGTGATGTGGAAATCGATGGTGAAAAATACATAATTTTGAGAGAGGAAGATATTCTGGGAATTGTGGAGAAGTAGGTTTGTTCATCGTTCATTGTTCGTTGTTTTTTATAAACAAGATTTAAGAGGTGATAGGAAATGGCAAAGCAATTAATGTTTGACGATGTGGCACGGACACACCTTAAAGAAGGTTTGGCCCAGTTAGCTGAAGCGGTCAAAGTGACACTTGGGCCGACCGGTAAAAACGTCATTTTACAAAAAAGCTGGGGCTCGCCTAAGGTAACCAAAGACGGCGTTTCGGTCAGTAAAGAAATCGAGCTGCCGGAACCGTTTAAGAATATGGGTGCGAAAATGGTCAATGAGGTTGCCAGCAAGACATCAGATGTCGTCGGCGATGGAACAACAACGTCAACGGTTCTGGCAGAAGCGATTTACTTCGAGGGCTTAAAGCACGTCACCGCCGGTGCAAATCCGATGGCCATTCAGCGTGGAATCAGCAAGGCCGCTGAGGTTGTTGCGAAATTTATTAAATCGGTCAGTGTTCAGGTAAAAGGCCATGATGATATTGCGAAAGTGGCAACAATAAGCGCAAACAATGACTCGCTGGTCGGTGAGATTTTAGCTGATGCTATGGACAAAGTCGGCAGGGAAGGCGTTATCGAGGTCGAAGAGGGCAAGGGGATGCAAAATGAGCTCGAAGTTGTCGAGGGTATGCAGTTCGATAAGGGCTATATATCGCCCTATTTTATGACTAAGGCGGAGACCCAGGAGGCGATTTTCGAAGATGTTTATATTCTGCTGCACGAAAAGAAGATATCTAATATCCGCGAGCTTGTCCCGCTGCTGGAAAAGGTGGCTCAGGTTGCAAGGCCGATTTTGATTATTGCCGAAGATGTCGAGGGCGAGGCACTGGCGGCGCTGGTGATAAATCGGCTGCAGGGAGTATTAAAATGCTGCGCGGTGAAAGCACCCGGTTTTGGTGACCGCAGAAAAGCAATGCTGTCCGATATAGCAGTTTCAACCGGCGGGCAGGTAATCACGGAAGATTTGGGTATCAAGCTCGAAAGTATCGAGCTTTCGCAATTAGGCCAGGCCAGGAAGGTCGTTATAGATAAGGATACGACCACCATAATCGAAGGGGCCGGCAAGAAGAAGGAAATAAGCGCTCGCTGCGACCAGCTCCGCAATCAGATTGAAAAGACAACCAGCAACTACGACCGTGAGAAACTGCAGGAGCGTCTGGCAAAACTGACCGGCGGAGTGGCTGTTATCAAGGCCGGCGCCGCAACCGAAACAGAGATGAAGGAGCGTAAAGACCTATTGAAAAATGCACTGCATGCTACAAGGGCAGCGGCTGAAGAAGGTGTTGTCGCAGGCGGAGGCGTTGTTTTCCTGCGTTCCATCGGCGAACTGGAAAAGACCCGGGCAAAAGCCAAAGGCGATGAAAAAATCGGTTTTGATATCGTATGCAAGGCACTTAAAGCGCCGACTCAACAGATAGTAGATAACTCCGGCGGATATGGTGATGTGGTTGTCGCTCAACTCCTTGAAAAATTGCAGAAGAATAAAAACATCGGCTATGACGCCAATACAGGTGAGTTTGTCGATATGTATAAGGCCGGAATCATAGACCCTGCAAAAGTCGCCAGGACGGCACTGGAGATGGCTGCATCCGTAGCAGGACTGATGCTGACTACTAATGTTCTGATAACAGAGTTAAAAGATGAGGATAAAGACGAAGAGCCAATTCCAGGGTCTGTAAGATAAATCTCGTTGTGCGTATTGCGTGATGCGTATTGCGTAGGAAGGAAAGAATGTATGGCAGGCAGAATAAAAACGTACAGAGATTTAGATATTTGGAAGGCGGGTATCAGGTTGGTTAAAAATATATATCAGTTGACAGGAAAGCTGCCAAATCATGAACTATATGGTTTAGTTAGTCAAATGAGACGGTCGGCGGTTTCCATACCTTCGAATGTAGCAGAGGGATTTAGGAGATTCACAATAAAGAGTACAAGCAATTCTTATACATGTCATTGGGAAGTTGCGCAGAACTTGAGACGCAGGTGACAATAACAAAAGAGCTTGATTACATACGAGAAAATGAAGAGGTTATTCTGTTCGAAGATTTGGATCATATTTGTCGAATGATTTCGAATTTAATAAAGAAGCTTTAACACAATACATAATACGCACAACGCAATACGATATACGCAATACGATATTATGGCCAAACGTGATTACTATGAAGTCCTCGGGGTGGGTAAAAACGCCTCCGGTGATGATATTAAGCGCGCATATCGCCGTATGGCGATGAAGTATCATCCGGATAAGAATCCTGATAATAAAGAGGCGGAGGCGAAGTTCAAGGAGTGCGCCGAGGCCTACGAAGTCTTAAGCGACCCCGAAAAACGCAGGCGTTATGACCAGTTCGGCCACGAAGGCCTGCGCGGAATAGGTATGCGAGATTACTCGCATATGAGGTGGCAGGATATCGGCAGTATATTTGAAGACATGTTCGGATTCGACGATTTCCTCGGAGATATCTTCGGTGCGCGAGGCAGAAAAGCCAGACGAGGCGGGCCCAGCAGAGGTTACGATTTGGAGACTTCCGTTGAGCTGTCTCTTGAAGATATCGCCAAAGGCACTGAAAAAACTATCGAGTTTACTCGCCAGGATATATGCCCGGAATGTGGAGGCAGCGGCTGCGCCAAAGGAAAAAGCCCTGTGCGGTGCTCAACCTGCAACGGTAGCGGCCAGGTCGCAAGAGGAGGCGGCTTTTTCCAGATGGTATCGACCTGCCCAAGCTGCCACGGCACCGGACAAATGATTACCAACCCATGCAGGAAATGCAAGGGAAGCGGTAAAACACCCAAGAAAAGAGTTGTCAGTATCAAGATACCGCGTGGTGTTCATGAAGGTCAGGGTATAAGGGTTGCCAACGAGGGTGAGCCCGGCCGAGGAGGCGGGCCGAGAGGCGACCTGTATTGCTACGTTAGATTAAAGCCGCACGAATTTTTGCATCGCGATGGTAATAACCTGATTGCTGTAGTGCCCATCAGTTTTACCCAGGCGACTTTGGGGGCGACAATCGATGTGCCAAGCCTGAACGGGGCAAAACAGTTGAAAATTCCGGCTGGGACCCAATATGGAAGCGTCTTTAGAATAAAAGACCAGGGCCTGCCGGATATCCGGACAGGCCGAACCGGCGACCAGCTTGTGCATATAATTATAGAGACGCCGGCAAAATTAAGCACAGAACAACAAGAGCTGCTTAGAGAGTTTGCTAAAACCGAAAACAAAAGAGTATCTCCGCAATCAGCAAGTTTTTTCGAGCAACTTAAAAAGCATTTTGGGAACTCAAAGTAAGAAGACAGAAAACAGAAGACAGAAGACAGAAGACAGAATTTGCAAATGAAGAAAAAGAACGAAGAAAAACCGGAAAAAAATGAGCTTGAAGAAATTCGTCGGCAGTTGAGCGAGCTGCAAAAAGAGAAGGATGAAGTTTTTGAAAAGCTGCAGCGGGTCAGCGCCGACTATGCAAATTACCAAAAACGCGTCCCCAGGCAGATTTCCGATACTATTGCTTACGAGAAAGAAACGATAATTAGAACGCTGCTGCCTGTGCTGGATAACTTCGAACATACTTTACAAAACGCTCATTCGGCGAAAGATTTGGATGTGGGGACGTTCGTTAAAGGGGTCGAGATAATTTACGGCCAGATGCTGGATATATTAAAATCGCACGGTGTTGAGCAAGTAAAGGCGCTCGGTGAGAGGTTTGACCCGGCCCGACACGAGGCGATAATGCAAAAAGCCGAGCCGGAAAAAGAGGAGAATATTGTTTTGGAGGAGTTCCAAAAGGGATATACGCTTAATGGCAGGATTATTCGGCCGAGCAAGGTGATTGTCAATAAGCCGGCATCGGAACAACCAAATCAACAACAGGAAGAAACCGGAACAGAAGAAGAGACAGGGGAAGCGGAAATGGAGCAATGATAATTATGCCAACCTACCAGTATTTATGTGATAATTGCGGATACGAGTTTGAGCGGTTCCAGAGTATAACAGCCAGGCCGCTGCGCAAATGTCCCAAGTGCGGGAAGAATAATGTGAAGCGGCTTATCGGGACCGGAGCAGGAGTTATCTTCAAGGGCTCCGGCTTCTATCAAACCGATTACAGAAGCGAGGGCTACAAAAAGGCCGAGAAGAAAGAAAAAGAAGGCGCTACAGAAAAGAAAACCACTTCCGAAAGCAAAGATATAAAGTCCGTCGGAAAAACCAAGTCTAATACAAAAGACAAAAATAAATCAGCATAAAATTATCATTTGTGTGCCGCTTGCTCAATTTAACCCACTGCCCGAAGTGCCTTTAGGGCCTCGCTTACCCCAGCCAATGCTCATCCTAACGGTGCTACTGCCATCTATAATACGAATATATCTTGTGTCGTAGTCCTCATCTAATGGGTCCGGCTCCTGAGATTCTATTTGCGTCACAAACTCAGGGCGAAATTCAGAATCATCAATTGGTTGGCCAATCTTCTCATAAACAAACCGTTGAGTCACCTTCCTACGACCTGAGTCACCCACAACCTGCGCCAGCATATATGTCTCGCTATCAAACCACAACGTAATAACAATGCAATTTGCTTCATCTTCTATATCTACCCGCCAGGACCGCACTATATAGCACTCTCGGCCATCAAGCATCCCAGTCCCCAGATACTCAAGATTATTCTGTTTTATCACTGTGTCAATATCAGCTTTAGTAATCTCAAACGGGTCACAAATAATGATATTCTTTTCAGCTATCTGGTCACTATCAATCACAACCAGCTTTTTATCTCTGTATTCATTGTAAAACCAGCACTTCTCTCCATCACTGCCTATATACCAGGGCTTTTTGAATTCTTCGGACATATCGACATAGAACTGATTCTTACCCTTTATTTTGAATACCACTTTATTGGATTCTTCACGGTTACCATAATGGTAGGTGGTATGGACCACTTCGGACAATGATTTGAGTTTGGAACGCACATTTTTGATATTCTCAAGCAACGCCCTTAGCTCCCCCGATTGCCGTGCTTTTTCAAACCTCTGTAGCAAATTACCGGAGAACTTGTCCCTCAAAGTCGTGTAATTTAGCACAATTGGCTCAACTTCAACGCCTTTTATACTTTTAAATCCGCTGAGCTTAATTGAACCATTCCAATTACAAGGCAACATTAATGGTATTGAGAATTGATATTTATCCGCATCATACACAGCATAAGAGCGAACGGCAGCAACATCACTCCGTTCTTCGTAGCTTTTGTCGATTGAAGCATCAACAATTTCAAACTGATTGGGAATCATCGGCTGGTCGAACACCACCTGAAGCTCTGAAACCAAAGCCATCTCCGAACCGGAAGCAGGACTAACCGAGATTACCTTCGGCCTCTCAGACTCAATTTGCACAGCAGGCGCTTCAACCTCAACCTGCACATCGGTTTTTACACCCGGCTTTAGAGAAATATCTTTAAAGGTAACCCACTGATACGGCCGAATCTGAAATTGAAATTCCTGAATATCTTTCAAAAACACTTTGGGGAAAGCGAAAGTCTGCTGTCGCATTTGATTAACCGAAAGCGAGGTTTGAACCTGTCCTTTGTGCTCAAAGCCACTTTTATCAATGACAATAAGTCGTATTGCATTGTTGTCGTCAATCATATTATCAGAAATAGTCATTACCAATCCGTCTTTGGACTCATTTGCAGCGGAGAAAATGATCTTTTTACCTTTCACAGTTCTAAAAGTAGTACCATGGCCATTATGCGTCGCTACAGTGCTCCATTTTCCTGTTGCAGCACCAGCTTTTATTTTTGTTTTATTGATTCCAGGTTTGATATGAACGCGGTAGGCAAATATCTCTTTAGGCTCAATAACATCCAATCCACTACTCTGTTCAGACCCTCCGATGCTGCCTCTTATGAAATCAAAATCCTGCCCATCAGCTTCGAACGCTATTTCGTAACCAGGATACTTTGAATTATACCTACTCTTATCTTCTGTAATAATCCTCATGTCCAGTCGGCTTCCATCCGGTCGCCACCACTGTTTGCCCTGGCTGGGATATTCACAAATTCCAACCAGCTCAACTGTAACGCCATTTGGTAGCGCTGCTGTAAACTGCGGCTCATCGTTTTTATTATCTTTAGTTGCTGCCGCTGCCATTGGTAATAGGATTGAAGCTAAAATTATGACTGTCAGTAAGCCAAGAAAGCTGATTTTTGCAGATTTTGGTATTGGTCGAGTTAACATATGCTTAATCCTTCTTTTTAGCGCATTTTTCGATTCGGCTACGCCTATAAGACGCAGACTTAAATTTGTCTTCCAAAACACCATCTCGGCAATATCGATTAAAGTATTGCTGTAACTTTTAGCTTCGTTGCCAAGAGTAACAAGAACCGCCTCGTCAACAGCCTGCTCGCGAATCCTGCGGACGATTAAATTTGCCAGCCAGACGAATGGGTTGTAAAAATATATGATTTGAAGAACAGTTTGTATGAGATTGACCCATAAATCCCCTCTTTTTATATGGGCCAGCTCGTGGATTAAAACCGCTCTAAGTTTGTCGCGCGATAGTTTCTCCAGAAGAGAGGTCGGCATCAAAATGGCCGGTCTGAAAAGCCCGCAAACAGCGGGGCTTTGTAAATGATTAGATAGTTTTAACTCGATATTGCGGCGAACACCAACCTGTTGACGGTATTGATTCAACATGTCGGATAATCGGCCTTTTGCGGACTTACTTTGAAGCAACAGGGCCCTGACAAAAAACATACGTTGAATGAGCAATACGGAAAATACCAATACACCTATAAGCCAGATAAGAAAAACCGTCGCCTGCCAAGTGACCGAAGGTAAGTTTGAAGCAGTAGATGCAACCGGTCCAACAGTCTCAGAAAAGGACCGGGATGGCTGGGCCTGGGGGAATTCTGTGTTTATCACGAAATCTTCAGACGTAACCGGCTTAACAGGTTTAGCGGCGGACATATTGGATGCGGATTTTGAGGCGAACCGCTCAGTAGGTAGAATACCGCCACACCAATAACCAATTCCTGTTTGTAGAGATAGTGTCGGAGGCAGGATGAGTTTGATAAATACCAGCATCCATAGAAAATAGCGAAATACCGCACGCACATGCCTTCGCAGCAGAAAATCAATAATCAACAGCAAGACAATCAGTACGCTGGACTGGACAAACATATTGCAGGCATAATTACAAAACCCGCGGCCGATGCTGTTTATGCTTATCACCAAATTATTAATTATCTGTTCCATTTTTTCTCTCCCATGTTTTATTGATTTATTTTACGTTTTTTGGCTTTGGCTTTATCGACGAGTTTACGCAATTGTGATGCCTGCTCTTTTGAAAGTCCTTCGTACTCAATTAAGAATTGCATCATTGGGGTAAGCGCACCATCAAATGCACGCTTGAGCATTTTGCGAAATTCGCCTCTTTTAGCGTCAATTTTACTTATACAGCAGCTAAATAGCTGCAGGTTGCGAACTCTTTCAATTTTCAGAAATCCTTTCTCCACCATTCGGTCCATCGTGGTCTTTACGGTGCTGTAGGCCCAGTTTTTACTTTTGGTCAGTGTTTCCTGAACCGTTCCGGCCGCACAGGGCTCTTTTTCCCAGAGAACTTTCATTATTTCCCATTCCGCTTCGGTTAATTCCACAGTCGATTTTTGCCGGTTGGACTTTTTTATTTTTCTCGGCTTATGCATATCTTTATCTCCTATGTTCTATTTTATTAGAGTATATTCGACACTTGTAGAATATGTCAAGAAAAAAATAGATATTTTTTAAATTTTTTCACATTGCTGTTTTTTTGGCTGCTGATGGTGTATAATAAGGGAAAAATGGCAGTTCATTTATCTTACATCGGGGCCGGAATCTATATTTTTCCCTTATAGCTTGTCTTGAGCTTGTCGGAGGAATGACAAAAATAGTCAGAATGTTGTCAGTTATCAGTTTGGGTGTCTGTGACAACGATAGCCAAATGCACTTTTTTCTCATCCTGAATCTGCGTTGGCGGCCCCGTGGTTGTTTCTTCCACACCGGTCAAGCGCGGCTTAGGCGGGGTTATTATATTGACTATCTGTCTGGCGTTGACATTATCGATAATGACCTGTTTATCAGGTGTTTTGGTTTCTACAAACAATGTGGCAGAATCGAACTGTGCCCAGGAATTTTCCAGACTGGCTAATAGTGAAGTCAGGTTGTCTCGGCTGCAAACAAGAGTATATATATTTTTGTTGCTCTGGCGCTTTAGAGTTACGGAATTTGCAAGGCCGTTGTTCTCAATTGCCCTATTGATGAGCGTGTCAGCGGCGAGAGAGTTATTTGTTTTCAATTCAAGACGGCCCTTAAATCCTATCGCCGGCTGGGTAGGTTCAGGAGTTATAATCGTGTAAATTACGGTTGCCAGAACAGCTGCCAGGGCAATCATAGCGGCGGCAGCCAATACCTTGCGGAAAATCAAATGTCTTGCGCCTTTACGTTCGTCAATTGTTATGTGTTGCTCAGACAATAATGCCTTTCTTTCCAGGGAGGTTTTTACCTGCTCAGCCATATCGGCTGGCGCTTCGGTGTAAGGCAGAGAAGCCACTAACATCCTGCATTTTTGCAATTGCCGCAAACGCAGCTCGATTTTAGCGTCGTGTGCTATCAGCCGTTGAACCTCATTTTGCTGTCTTGTTGTCAGCTCTCCGTCAATATAGCTATTGAGTAATTCGTCGATATCATGGTTCTTATTCATTATAAAAGGTCCTCCATAATATCTCTCAGATTGCTTCTTGCCCTGCTGAGCCGGCTTCTGACCGTGCCTAACTCGATGTCGAGGACTTCCGCAATCTGGGCGTAATTCATACCTTCAATATCCCGCAGGATAACCACTGCTCTTTGGTCATCGTCTAATTCCATCAGTGATTTCATAGCTATTTGGCACAATTCCTTGTTCTGAGCAATCTCTGCCGGCTCAGGGCAATTTTCATCGTTTAAAAAGTCTTTTAATTTCTGTTTTGCCGGGTCATTGTCTATATCCTGCTCGGCGTCCAGCGACCTAAATGCAATCTTCACGCGTTTTTTGCAATAATTCAGGGTCAGATTAACAGCAATCCTGAACGCCCAGGTGTAAAAGCTGCTTTTACCCTGGAACTGCTCAATATTCTCTATTACTTTGACAAAAGTCTCCTGTGTAAGTTCCGCAGCATCATCGGGATTTGCACAAATTTTTAATATTACGTTGTAAATGCGGCTTTGATACTTAAGTATGAGCCGTTCCATCGCTGCCGAATCGCCCTGCCGGCACTGATGAACCAGTATGCTGTCATCGATGCTGATGTTTGTTGTCTGTGGGAGCACTCTTTTCTCCTGTTTTAGACTGGCATGGTCCCAAAAGGTTCCGATAAAAGATAAGCAAAAAAGAGCTTAATTTTGCAATATAATCGCAGATTAGGATTTTCGGGTCAAATTCTTTTCTTGATTTTTCTTTGAGTTTTGTTTACACTAATAAAAGGCGAGTTCACGCCTGAAATGGTTGGTCTTTCGGTGTCTATATGGAGAAGGTAATTTTTGTGAATGTTTTAGGGAGTCAATTCCGTTTTGTTTTATGAATTCCATTCGTGAGTTTGTTGGCCTAAAATCTGTAACATTCTGGTAATAATAAACTTACGAGGAAAATTAAGATAATCGCGGAAAATATGATATAATGCTACTTATAGGAATCCTTTGTGTATTTGAAAAAGGAGGAAAGATGAAAGTACAGCCGGTTTGGCTGTGGTAGTTTATTTTATGTCCGGTATTTATGTTGTGCCGACAGATAGAATCTTTCCATCCAGCGGCTATGTGTTTTTCCGGTAAAGTTAATTCCTGAGCTGGTGGTAGCTATGCTGTCGGATTTGTGTAGGGTTTTGGAAAGCTGATTAGGCCAAAAAGATTTTTACGGAATAATAAATGTCATATCAGAATAAAAAGAAGCTTTTTGTAGCCACACTGTTGTTGGTGATTCCTGTTTTTTGCTTTCCGCAGAGTGCGTGGGCCAAGTCGCTGTATGCAATCAGTAACCACTCTTCAAGTGCAATAACAGCTTATAGTATTCAAGGCGGCGAAATACAAAGACAAATTGAAACGAATGTCCATTGGCCAAATGGCGCAGTAGGGTTAGCACTGGATCCTGATTCTGAGGTATTGTTTGTTAGTTACGACGGCACCAGCAAGTTAGAGCTGATTAATGCCCGGACAATGAGGGAGATAAGTAATATCGCGGCGCCTCTTGAATTAGCCGGTATTGCATTTGACCGGTCAAAGCAAAAACTTTATGCGATAGGCAGAGAAACGAACAGACTTTATGTTTACGTATGGGATTCTGACACAAAAACACTTACACTCGAAGATGGAACACATAAATCTCTTCAAAATATTGGTCAGGAGTATGGTTCTTATGGGATAGCCGTTGATGAAAATCGTGGTCACTTATATGTTACTGACAGAACAAATGCGGTTAAATTTTACAGTACGATTGACTGGTCGTATCAAGGCACTATCAATATCGTAGTTAATGACGAGGAACGCATAGCGGTAGGAATTGCCTTTCACGATAATGGCGAAGTGGGTAAATATCTTTTTACCGGCGGGTATATGCATACCCAGCTTAATCAATACCTTACCCGAACAGATGTAACCGATGTTAACAGCCTGTCTTTTGCTGAGTATAACCTCGGAGCAGCCGTAATAGGAGTGACGGCTGACTTTGACACCGGATTCGTTTACGTAACAACGTATAATCATCATATAGAGGTTTATAATAATGCTACTTTTCCATCCGATCCCTGTTATATTGAAACAGCAGGCATTTCCGGCCCTGCGGATATTATAGTTCGCAGAAGTGTTGCATATAAACCGCCTGATTTCTACATTGAGAAAGCTTATGATATAAATGACGCGAATTATGTTTTGCCGAATGATGAGATAACCTATATAGTTACATACGGCCCCAATAGTGCAGACCATAATAATGTAGTAATAACCGATTATCTTCCCTATGAAGTTGACTATGAGAATATATTAGACCCCAATTACAGTTCCAATGACCATACTTATACATGGGTAATCGGTTCTCTCGATGCCAATGCCTCGAACAATTCGGTCATGCTTACAGTGAAGGTAAACGAGCGGGCTGCGCCAAATGGTGTCATTACAAATTTTTGCGAAATTGAGAGTGACACCGCCTATGTCGCGGTGACGGTGGACACGAATGTGGGTTTCTGGCAGCCCGATTCCGATATTATCTACGTTAGCACTTCATCCCCCTGGTCACCCGGAACCGGAATGTCCTGGAGAAGCGCATATATTGATTTGCAGGATGCACTTGAAAGGGCCCGCAGCGGCTACGGTTCTGAGATATGGGTTGCAAAGGGAATATATTATACTCACACGGACCTTGACCCAAAGTACTGGCCCGTGTCATTTGAGCTTGTTGATGGTGTGGATATTTACGGTGGATTTGCAGGCAATGAAACATCCAGAAATCAGCGAAATTGGGTGACAAACGAAGTTATTTTCGAAGGTGTTATAGGTGACAGCACCTACAGCAGCACAGACTATCTGATAGAAGCAACAAACCTTGCCCAACGAACCATTATTGATGGATTTACAGTCAGGACGGGCGCCAAGGCCGGTATAAAGATTGACGGCGGTTCATTAACAATACGAAACAACAAAATTATAGAAGGCCAGTATTTTCCGGACCCCGGTTATGAAAAGGGCTATGGCATAGAATGTATAAACTCATCTTCAGTGAGCATTACAGATTGTTTGATTAAAGACAACGAGAATAGCGGTATATATTGTGACAGCAGCTCATTTGTAATTTTTAATTGTCTGATTAGTGGAAATGGAGATAATAGTTATGAAGGTGGTGGAATATATTGCTATGATTCTGATTTGTTGGTTATAGAACGCTGTATATTCGGAAATAACTTTGCTTACTATGGCGGTGGTATATTAAATTACTCCAGTAGTCCGATAGTAACCAACTGTGTTTTCAGCGACAACACGGCTGTTTCTTCCGGTGGAGGAATATATAACTTTGATTGTTCTTCGCCGACATTAGTAAACTGCACCTTCAGTAGAAACTCGGCTGGAAGTAGCGGCGGAGGAATGTACAACTATGAGTCTTCTGCTGATGTAACAAGCTGCATCTTTTGGGGCGATTACGCTGAAGGTGGTAACAACGAGATTAGTAACTATTCGTCTGTTACAACCATCAGATATTGCGATATTCAAGGTGGCTGGCCTGGCAGCACAAATATCGACTGCGACCCCTGTTTTGTTGACGCTGATTCCAATAATTATCACCTTGATGTGAATTCGTCTTGCATTGACGCAGGCGACCCCGATTTTAGCCCCGACCCGAATAAGACCGATATTGACGGCGAGCACAGAATTGTGAATGGCCGGGTTGATATTGGGGCGGATGAATATTATTGGAGTCTTGCTGATTTTGACAAAGACGAGATTATCAACTTCATCGATTACGCTACGTTTGCCAGAAGCTGGCAAAGCTCATCTGGTGAGCCGGATTACAATGATGTTTTTGACCTCGAAGACGATGATATAATTGACTACGCTGACCTTGCTATTTTCTGTGGTGATTGGCTCTGGCAGGCCGCCTGGACACAGCCAATAGGATTTTGATTACTGATGAGGCCGGGTATAGTCCCATAGTCCCTGGAATACGGGAAGCCGTTCAGGAGAGAATCGTTTTGTTTATTTCAGGTTAAACTCACCTGAAAGGCGTTTACCATTAGGACATAAGCAGTTTGTCTGGAGGATGTAGCTTTGGTCTCCGGCCGGTTCAAAGGGCAAATTGAATTCGTAAGCCCTTAAAAAATCCCGCCAGTAGTCGTTGTTTTTGGCTGGATTGGTCAAATCGATATCGGGCCAAATGGTGACTCTCTTGCCCTTGGATTCGGAAGAGCGCTGAGAATATTCATACAATTCAAAACGAAATACACCTGGCGCCTTTATCTGAGAACCGAATGAGTCAATTAAGCTGACATAGGACTTTATTGCTGTTTTTTCTTCGGTCCCGCCAGCATCGATAAATTTTGTCAACGGCAGAATTTTGACTTTTACAGGTGCAAAAATTGCATTTACATTTGGTTTTGGCTCGGTTGCTACTTGAGCCGGCTCACAACCGACGACAAAACATAATAAGCAACATATCCAAAATAGTACGGTTACAGACTTCATAAGCTATAAGTCCTCATTGAGCATATGGCCAAGACGATATTTTTTTGCTCGCAGATAGTCAACGTTGTGTTTGGTTGGCTGAGCCCTTAACGGTATCTGCTCGACTACTTTTATACCATAGACCTCAAGTCGGCTTATTTTCTTGGGATTGTTAGTTAATATTCTTATTTTCGTGAGGCCTAAATCACGACAGATTTGGGCGCCAATTCCGTAATCTCTCTTATCAGCCATAAAACCCAATTGGAGATTGGCTTGAACCGTATCGAGCCCCTGCTCCTGGAGTTTATAAGCCCGTAATTTATTGGTCAGGCCGATGCCTCTGCCCTCCTGTCTGAGATAAATCAATGCGCCTTTACCGGTTTTTTCAATCATCTTCATTGCAGTTATCAGTTGGTAGCCGCATTCGCACCTTTTCGAATGAAACAAATCGCCGGTCATACATTCCGAATGCACCCTTACGAGTACCGGTTCAGGGTGTTCGATTGGTTTACCTTTATCATCAAGCTCACCCACACCGCCTTTACACAGTGCCAGATGCGGTTCGGGTGAGGTTATGCTCTCGTAGCCGATTAATTTGAACTCGCCGTAGTCGGTTGGTAAATTGACACATTCGAAGCGCTTTATCTGGCTTTCACGCTGGAGGCGATATTCTATCAGCTTTGCAATTGAGGCGATTTTGAGATTGTGTTTTTTGCAGAATTTGAGGAGCTGTGGTACCCGTGCCATCGAGCCATCCTCGTTCATAACCTCGCATATAACGGCGGCCGGCTTTAGCCCTGCCAGTCTCATTAAGTCAATAGCTCCTTCTGTTTGTCCGGCTCGAACCAATACACCGCCCTGGCGGGTACGCAGTGGGAATACGTGACCGGGTCGCGAGAGGTCACTGGGTTTAGCATTGTCGGCGATAGCGGCCTGAATCGTCTTTGCCCTGTCAGCAGCACTAATACCCGTGGTTATGCCCTCAGCAGCATCAATACTGACCGTAAAAGCGGTTCCGAAACGGGCGGTATTGTCTATTGCTTGTGGGTACAAATTGAGCGAATCGCATTTCTCAGCGTTGAGTGGTAAACAGATAAGGCCGCGGCCATATGTGGCCATAAAGTTAATTGTTTCCGGCGTAATCTTTTCGGCAGCGCAAACCAGGTCCCCCTCATTTTCACGGTCTTCGGCATCGACAAGGACAATTATTTTGCCCTGTCGAAGCTCCTCCAAAATGTCAGGTATTTCACTAAACTGTACTGACATAAATATTATCTCTCAATTATTTTAGCACGATATTATTTATTAACGTTATTTGTTGAATTTTGTTCATATTTTTCGATATATTGACTTCCCATTCGGATGTAAACAAGTGTAGCGATAATAGCGGTTCCTGCAGCGGACCACCAGAGAACCCGCAAAAACCATATCCAGCCGGGCAAAACCGTTGAAACCTCAGGGGCAATCAGAATTGCCGCCACCATTGACAACTGCAAGACATTGGCAGTCTTGCCTATAAAAGCAGGAGCGATAAGGAACTTCGAGGTGATGAAGTAAACAATAATGAATCCAATTACCAAAAACAGGTCTTTACTGATTATAAGAACTACGACTGTCGTTGGCAGATGAAATCCTTTGATTTGACCTCGCTGTGAAACCAGCAACAGGCATGCACACGTGATGAGCAGCTTGTCGGCGACCGGGTCCAGAAATGCACCGAGTTTAGTGGCCAGTTTTTTTGTGCGGGCCAAATAGCCGTCAACGCCGTCACTGATTGCCATAAATAAATATATGACGATTGCAATATGTCGCATAGTAGTACCAAGCTCAGGATTATTTATCTTAAGCATGCAGCTGACAAACGGAATTATCAGCAACATCCTTAAAATCGTAAACTGATTGGCCCAATTCAACTTCATAAATTTCCAATTTATTATTTATAATTTACTATTTATTATTATCTGTGCAGTAATAACATTAGCTCCCTGCGATTCCATAATCCGGTATATTAAAGCCCTGGGCTAAATTTGGCAATATATTCTTGCTTGATAAAAGACAGACCCGTTGTATAATTCAGGGATTCAAACAAAGGACAACAAAATGGCTGTGTTGAATGTTAATATAGACCATATTGCGACGATAAGGCAGGCCCGGCTGACCGATGAGCCGGACCCTGTCTGGGCGGCGGTGGAATGTGAGCTGGCTGGAGCGAATGGCATTACTGTTCATCTGCGTCAGGATAGACGCCACATAAACGACCGTGATGTCCGGCTGCTAAAAGAAACAGTCGCCTGCAAGTTGAACCTCGAAATGTGTATGGCTGAGCCGATAGTTAAAATAGCGGAAGATATCAGGCCGGACCAGGTGACTTTAGTGCCGGAAAAAAGGTCCGAACTGACAACTGAAGGAGGTCTGGATTGTGCCGGGCAAAAAAGACGTCTTGCTGACGTGGTCAAAAGAATGCACAAAAAGGGTATTTCGGTCAGCACTTTTATCACGCCTGATAAAGAGCAAATTATTGCCTCGTCCCAGACCGGCTGTGACGCAGTTGAACTGCATACCGGTATGTATGCAAACGCCAACCCCCAAAGGGCCGTCAAGAAGAGATTAACGGAATTGAAAGCTGGCCGAGATATTGCAATGGAGAATAGTCTTATTGTTCACGCCGGGCACGGTCTGACATACCGAAACATCGGCCCTGTTGCAGGCATCGAAGGAATTTGTGAATTCAATATAGGCCACAGTATCGTGGCAAGGGCTGTCTTTGTTGGTATAAGACAGGCGACCATAGAAATGATAAGATTGATAGATAAAAGTGAGCTAAAGTGAACTAAAATTTGGAGTGCCTGAAGTGCCTAAAATTATGGAATATAACTTTAGCTCACTTTAGGCACTTTACACTTTAGGCACTTTCATGTAGGAGATAAAAATGTTTTCAGGTGCAATGGTAGCGTTAGTAACACCTTTTCAGGATGGGCAGATTGATTTTCAAACTCTCGATGAGTTGATTGAGTTCCAGCTTGAAAACGGGATAGACGCAATAGTGCCGGTGGGCACGACCGGAGAATCGCCGACTTTAAGTCATAATGAGCACAAAGAGGTTATCGAAAGGATAGTCAAGACCGTTGGCGGAAAGGTGCCTGTCATCGCGGGGGCCGGCTCGAATAGTACCGCAGAGGCAATAGAACTAACGGCGTTTTCAAAAAAGGTCGGTGCTGATGCTACCCTGCAGGTTGGGCCATATTACAATAAACCCACACAGGAGGGCTTCTATCAACATTTCAAGGCGATAGCTGAAGAGGTTGACCTGCCGATGGTGTTATATAATATCCCTGGCCGGTGCGGGGCAGGTATGACGCCCGAAACAGTCGCTCGCTTATCTGAAATCGATAATATCGTTGCAATAAAAGAAGCGACCGGAAGTATGGACCAGGCCAGCGAAATCGCAATACGTTGTGGTATGACGATTATATCCGGCGATGATTCTCTGACATTGCCGTTAGCTTCAATCGGCGGTAAAGGTGTTATCAGTGTCGTGGCAAACATTGTTCCCACGGATGTCAAGGCGATGACTGATTTGATTCTCGAAGGTGATTTGGTGTCGGCACGCCAGTGGCACAAGAAGCTGTTTGCTTTGTCAAAGGGAATGTTGACGCTGGCGACTAACCCGATACCCATCAAGGCAGCGATGGCGATGCTGAATATGTGTTCAGAGGAACTACGGCTGCCGATGACGCCTCTGGAAGATGACAGAAAAACAATCCTAAAGCAAACATTACAGGATTATGGCTTATTGAGTTAAATAAAATTTTCAACTGCCATACTATTGTTGTGCTTCATATAATGTTTGCAGTATATTTGAAACCATATTACTGACCGAGTGATTTTTTTTGAGATATTGCTGGGCGTTTTTGGCAATTTGACGTGCAAATTCACGCTTATTGAGCAGCTCCTGCAGGCATCTGTATATGCTAATCTCGTCATTCGGGTCGAACAGAACGGCTGTGTCATTTTCAATAATCAAATCATCAACGCCGCCCTTGCAGCCGGCAACGGCTGAGCCGACACTCATCGCCTCCAATAATAAAGGATTAAAACTGGAGATTGGCTGCGGCTGAATGAAAATATCACCAGCGGCAAGAACGGAATGCCAGGGCTTTAGTCTTGGCACAATGGTAACGACCTGCGTAAGGCCAAGAGCAGTTAATAATTTCCGTAACTGCCTCTCGGCCTTTCCATTTCCTATTACAGCCATCATAAATTCATAGCCGTCAATCATCAGGTGTCTAACGGCGCTAAATAAATTCTCAAAGTCATCGGCATTATTCAATGGGTGAGCTGTCACCAGGCAGGCAAGACGAGACGACCTGTTAAAACAACTGCAATCCTTCTTTGCAAAAGTGCCGATGTTTATATGTTTGATTCTCTCGGTAAATTGGGGGTGAATTCTGGAAATGTTGGCCGCAATGCTTTTAGCCGGCACGATGATTTTCGAACATCGCTTCGATGAAACATGAAGCTTGTCCCATCGTTTGTGTAGCGAATTAACCGTCAATATATAAGGCAAATCCAATTGACGGGCTAATTGCCTTGTAAGCGACGCCTTGCTTTCGCATAAACAGTACAGGATAGTTGGTTTGTACTTCGTAAGCTGGTCATAAAGAATTTTTCTGGTTATCCTTTTTAACAGGGGCAGTTCATAAACCGGATACCTGATAACCTCAACAGTGCCGGAAACAATTGAATCTATATCACAGTTTTGCGGACAAACTAAAGCAACGGGGACCGACTTATCTGCCAGGCCGACTAATAGATATTCCAGGAAAGTTGAGTATTCACAGATTGTATGTTCCGATGCAATCAGAACCGGCCGAAGAGCTCTTTTTTGCTCAATGTTCATATTTCATTGTTTCAACTAATAGCAGGTATTGTGCTTTCTAAATTCTACATTCTAAATTCTCAATTCTAAGGTCTTTGCTGGTATATTATCTTGAAAATCGAATTTTGGCCATTGTAAAAATCGGGACTCAAAATGTCTTTTTTTAACCTATTTACCGGTTCGTGGCTTTCCCACAATACCAAATGGCTAATATTTTAACTTGCGATTATTTGTGCATCTGGTATAAAAAGCATTAGCCAAGAGACGTAATCATGAATAGATTATTGGTCATTGCAAACAGATTGCCCTTCAGTATAGCCAAAAAAGCGGGGGAGATTTGCTTCAATCCAAGTCCGGGAGGGCTCGCCACAGGTCTTTCTTCACTGCCTGAATCTTTCGAGCGACTCTGGCTCGGCTGGCCCGGATTAACAAACGAGAAGCTTACAATCGAGGACAGGGGCCATATTAAGGACAAACTTGCTGCCAAAAATTGCGTGCCAATATTTCTTTCTAAAAAGCAAGTGGAACGTTACTACCTGGGATTTTGCAATAAAACGATTTGGCCTCTTTTTCATTATTTTTCTGTGCGAACCGTATATGAGGAGCGTTTCTGGAAAACATACAAGCAGGTTAATCAAATGTTTTGCACTGAGGTGATGAACATCGTCAGACCAGGTGATTATATCTGGATACACGATTATCAATTGATGCTGCTTCCACGTCTTCTTCGTGAAAAATTACCGGAGTTAGAAATCGGTTTTTTTCTGCACATACCCTGGCCGTCATTTGAGTTGTTTCGTTTGTTGCCGTGGCGTGAGGAGATATTAGATGGTTTATTGGGAGCTGATTTAATAGGATTCCATACTTATGATTATGTTCGACACTTTCTCAGCAGCGTTTCAAGAATAAAAGGTCTTGAGCATACGCTGGGCAAGGTCAAAGTAGGCAGTCGTGCTGTTAAGATGGATGCGTTTCCTATGGGCATCGATTATGAAAGATACTCACAGGCAATCAAAAACCCCGTCGTTCAGAAGGAGCTGGAAAAAATTCTCCAGAAAGTCGGGAAGCGCAAAATCATTATATCCGTAGATAGACTGGACTACACTAAGGGAATTATCCAGCGGTTAGAGGCCTTTGATTTATTCTTGTCAAAAAATCCTGAATATAAGGGCAAGGTTACTTTAATAATGGTGGCTGTTCCTTCGCGCACGGGTGTTGAAGATTATAAAGCCCTGAGAGAACGGCTCGAACAACTTGTAGGAAGAGTTAATGGAGAACATGGAGCGATCGGCTATATGCCCGTCTGGTATCTATATCGCTTTATGCCTTTTACGAAATTGATGGCGTTATACAACGCGGCTGATGTTGCCTTGGTTACACCTTTGAGGGACGGAATGAACCTGATAGCAAAGGAATATATCGCCACTAAAACGGACGGTAGAGGTGTTTTGATTCTTAGCGAAATGACGGGGGCAGCAAGTGAATTGGGAGAGGCCCTGATAGTAAACGCCAACAACAAGGCAGCAATTTTACAGGCCATTAAAGAGGCACTTGAGATGCCTCTTTTTGAGCAGATGGAGCGTAACAAATTAATGCAGAAAAGACTTCGGCGTTATGATGTTCTGCGGTGGAGCAGTGATTTCATCAATGCTTTGTGTGATATCAAGAATGATCAGCGAAAGCTTGGTGTCCGCAAGCTATCGGAAGCTACAAGGCATAAATTGGTCTGTGACTATGTAAAAAGCCATAAACGGTTGTTCCTGCTTGATTATGATGGAACTCTTGTGGGCTTTAGAGGCAAACCGGCGCAGGCGGGACCGGACGATGAAATTGTGACTATGCTGAAGAGTCTATCAAGCAACCGGAAGAATTGCGTGGTGATAATAAGCGGGCGAGATAAAGCAACGTTGGAACAATGGTTTGGCGGCCTTGATACCGGATTAGTTGCCGAACATGGGGCCTGGGTTAAACAAAAAGGCCTGGACTGGCAGTGTTCAGGGGCTTTCAGAAACGACTGGAAAGATAACGTCAGGCCAATTCTTGAGCTTTACACAGACCGAACCCCTGGTTCTTCCATCGAGGAAAAGGACTTCTCGTTGGTCTGGCATTACCGCAGAGCTGACCCTGAACTTGCGTGGGTCAGAGGGCAGGAATTGAGAGGTGCTCTTTTGAACCTAACGGCGAATTTGGATGTTGGTGTTTTCGAAGGCAGTAAAATATTCGAAATCAAGAATCTTGGTGTGAATAAAGGCCAGGCCGCTAAATTTTGGCTTGAAAAACCAAAATGGGATTTTTTGCTGGCGGCAGGTGACGATTATACCGATGAAGAAATGTTTGTAGCCCTGCCTGATGGGGTATATTCTATAAAAGTAGGACTGAGTATTTCAAAAGCGCGTTTCAACGTGGATACACTGGATGAGATTAGGTCGTTACTCAAAGAATTGGCAAGGAGTTAGAATGTTAAGCCTTGAAGATTTCCGGACAATTGTTCCTGACAAGACATTAGCCGAGATTTATGCTCGAGCACGAGGGCTTTATGGCAAGCATATTGTTCATATCAACTCCACCTATCAGGGTGGCGGGGTTGCCGAGATTCTGTATTCACTTGTGCTTTTAATGAACGATGTTGGTATAGATACCGGCTGGAGAATTTTACACGGAAGCCCTGATTTCTTTAATATTACAAAGAAATTCCACAATGCACTGCAGGGAGCAGATATAAATCTATCTGAACAAAAGAGACGTTTATATCTTCAGGTTAATGACAATTTCGCAAGATTTACGCATATTCTCAAGCACGACTGTGTGATAGTTCATGACCCTCAACCGCTTTCACTTATCAAATATTATAGAAAACGTCAGCCCTGGATATGGCGGTGCCATATAGACCTTACCGACCCTCATCCGCAATTGTGGGATTTCCTAAAAGGTTTTTTGCTCAAATACGACCAGGTTGTTGTATCAAGTGAAAAATACTTTAAAGAAGACCTGCCTGTTGACCAGCGCCTGATGTGCCCAGCCATCAATCCACTTACGCTTAAAAACAAGGAACTTGATGGAAAGACCATAAAAAAATATATAAGCAAAGCAGGTATTCCGACTGATAAGCCGGTAATTACCCAGGTCTCAAGACTCGATCCATGGAAGGATCCAGAAGGTGTGCTGGAAGTTTTCAAGCGAGTTAAGGAAAAGGTCGATTGCAGGTTGGTCTTCTGCTATAATCTGGCCAGCGATGACCCCGAAGGCGTGCAGATGTACAATAAGATTTATCGCAAGGCCAAAGGATTGGCAGGTAATGGGGATGTCCTGTTTGTCGTCGGTAATAATGATATTTTGGTAAATTCCATTCAGAGATTTTCAAGCGTAATAATACAGAAATCCATAAAGGAGGGCTTCTGCCTTTCTGTTACTGAGGCACTATGGAAAGGCAAGCCAGTTATCGCATCAAATGTCGGGGGGCTGCCCGCACAAATCGAAGACGGCAAAAGTGGATTTTTGCTTGAGCCGAACGACATAGAAGGATTCGCAGACAGGATTATTCATATACTGAAAAATCCTGATGAAGGCAAAAATCTGGGCGAAAATGCAAGAGAATATGTTCGCGAGAAGTTTCTGGTAACCCGCCTGCTTTCAGATTACCTGGATATGCTGAATTCTATAATAAACCGGTAGATTTCAGCAGATATAAGTGCATTTTGGGTAACAATCCTCCTTCGCCAGTTTGTTTATGGCCTTTCCGCATAATATTTACTGATCCAA
>Ga0315555_1000687_pt1 | contig 24314 bp, 20 predicted proteins | sample SalMarSW160380MG_FD_202113 | JGI IMG/M metagenome (GOLD analysis project Ga0315555, IMG submission 202113) | Salt marsh sediment microbial communities from the Plum Island Ecosystem LTER, Massachusetts, United States - Salt Marsh Sediment SW1603-80 ... | reverse complement strand
GAAGAAAGTGATGTTGATATCCTTATTCAATTCGAATCTGAAACACGGTATAATTTATTCGACTTTGTAGACTTAAAAGATGAACTGGAAGGTATTTTCGGCCGGTCTGTGGATCTGGTAGAAAAATCAGGAATAAGAAATCCTTTCCGGAGAAAGGAAATACTTCAGACCGCAAGGACAATCTATGCAGCCTGAGTACAGGGATCGTGTATTTTGATATTGAATACTGATAGTTTAGCAATGTCTTCTTCGCGAAGGCAGTTTTCAGAACTCCCTGCGGGCCATGATAAGCGACAGAGCCTCGGCCCTGGTCTTTTCGTTTTCCTTGAACACACCGCGCACAGCGCTCGTTGTGGTAAAAGAGCCGGGTTTCTGTACGCCACGCATGATCATGCACAGGTGCTCCGCTTCGACAACCACGATCACGCCGTAGGGCTTGAGCTGTTTCATGATGAGATTGGCAATAGAGGTGGTGAGCCGTTCCTGGACCTGCAGTCGCTTCGCGTACACGTCCACGACGCGGGCGAGCTTGCTCAGGCCGGTTATCCTGTTGTCTTTCGGAATGTAGCCGATGTGGGCCTTGCCGAAAAAGGGCAGCATATGGTGCTCGCACATCGAGTATATGGGAATATTTTTTACAAGAACGATTTCATCATGCTGTTCGGTTAAAAGAACCGTGAGCACCTTCTCGGGCTTTTCGAAAGCGCCGGCAAATATTTCTCCGTACATTCTGGCAACTCGTTCCGGTGTTCTTACCAGATCAGGTCGATCGGGATCGGGGTCGATCTCCTCGATGATCGTTCGCACGGCTTTCTGTATCTTCTCTATATCCATTACTGTCTCCAGTTATTGAAAAAAATGTAAATATATAAAAAAGTATTGAATGCAGGAGAAAAAATCAAATGGTATTTGTGAGCGGTGAAACCACATGCGTTACCAACGGAGACGGTCTCGAATAGAGCAGAACCGGCATCAACGCGACTGAAAGGGCGGAAGTTTCGTAAAACCGCCCTATTTCCCGATGCAGAAGTTTTTGAAGATATCGTTCATGATGTCTTCCGATGTTATGCTTCCCGTTATCTCTCCGAGAACATCTATTATGCTTTTCACATCAAACGATACAAGCTCAGGCTCAAGTTTCGACTGCGCCGCTTTCAGGGCATGCTCAAGCTCCTGTAATGCTCTGCGGAGGATGCTGTAGTGCCGGGCGTTTGTTACGAGCATGGAGTGATCTGCCCGGGTATCTCCTGCTATCACCTTTTCAGTCATGCGGCGCTCGAGTGACTTCAGTCCTTCGCCGGTTTTAGCAGACATACGGATGAAACCGCAATCGAGCCCGGGGATTTTTTGAAACAAAGCCATATCGATTTTTGGGGGCAGGTCGGATTTGTTTATAACAAAGATATGCGGCCGCCCGGCTGCATTACGTGCGATTTCCCGGTCTCTATCATCGATACGTTCGCTTCCGTCAAACACGGCGATAATGAGCTGCGCCTTTTCCATGTACGATCTGCTCCTCTTTACCCCCTCTCTTTCGATGATATCCTCGGTATCGGTGATGCCTGCAGTATCGGCGAGTATAAAGGGTATACCGCCGATGTTGAGCTGCTCCTCGATAACGTCGCGTGTCGTACCGGGTATGGAGGTTACGATTGTCCTGTCGAATCTCAAGAAGGCGTTCATGATGCTCGATTTCCCCACATTCGGCTTTCCGGATATGACGGACAGCACCCCGTTTCTGAGAATACGGCCTGTGTCGTAGGTTCGAACAAGACCGGACAGCTCGTGCTTAACAGAATCGAGAGTATTTTTTACATCTTCGTACTGAACTGGTGCAACATCCTCCTCATCGGCAAAATCTATAGCTGCCTCTAGCTGCACCAGAATACCGCGCAATCTGCCGACCAGGTCATTTACTTTTTTTGAAAGGCCGCCGTCGAGTTGCCGCACGGCAGTTTCGAGCGCCTTTGCCGTTTTTGCCTGCACGATATCAAGCACCGCCTCGGCCTGAGAGAGGTCTATTCTGCCGTTGATGAACGCACGTTTCGTGAACTCCCCCGGTTCCGCCATCCGCGCCCCATTCTCGAGCACGAGGCGCAGCACCTCGTTTACCGCGACTGCGCCCCCGTGGCAATTGATCTCCACAACATCCTCTCTCGTATAGGTGTGCGGGGATTTCATAACCGATACGAGCACCTCATCGACTATCCTGTCGCTGTCTTTTATGTGCCCAACACCCATTGAGAAATTTTTCTCGAATATGCTTGATGATCCCTCTTTATACGGTATAAACAGATCTTTTACTATTTCGATTGCCCGTTCACCGCTGAGACGAACAATGCCGATGCCTCCCTCACCGGGTGGTGTTGAAACGGCGGCTATCGTGTCGAAAGGGGTATTTGTAATCATAAGAAGTTTTGGTTATGCCGGGCGAATAAAAACGACCTATTCTGAAGCGGCTCCTCCGGATAATAAGGACAGCTTGGAAATTGTAGCTCCACAGGGTACTGTATACATAAAATAACCATTAATCGATTGTTGGTATTGAAATTTTTCGATTGATAAGCTCACTTGTCTATTTTTTCCTGAGCATTTTCATGCAGATATCGTTTACAGTCTTCGCGCCTGCAACGAGCATTGCATGTTTCAGGTCGTTCTGTATGCGGCTCAGGTAGAAGAAAATTCCCTCCTCCCCTGCACCACAGGCGTATATGAAGATGGGTCTGCCGACGAGCACGAGGTCTGCGCCGAGCGCGAGGGCCTTGAAAACATCCTCTCCGCTTCGTATCCCGCCGTCGACCATCAGGAGCGTTTTATTACCTGTCCGTGATTTTATTTCCGAAAGCATCTCCACTCCCGACGGAACACTTTCCAGGAGCCTCCCCCCCCTGTTTGAAACCACAATTCCCCGGGCTCCCGCATCTGCTGCTGCGGCCGCATTGTCGGAGGAGAGTATGCCTTTGATGATGAGGGGAACCGGTGATCTTTCGATTATGTCCGCAAGCCACCTGTCACCTATGAGATGAGCGGACGGCCCCTCTTTGAGATCAATAGACAGACCTGCAACTTTCACGCCTGCTTTAAAGGCCTTTTCGATATTTTTCAATGTGGTTGTTTTTCCGCTGTACGGGTTGAAAAAGGGAATCCCGTGTCCATATACATCCTCGAGTGGGCCGGTGAGGTATTCTATATCCTCATGACTGTCGTAAAACTCTGTCTGTGAAATGCACCCGATTGAGCCTGAGCGTTTTGCACCCCTGAGGGTGAGGGCATTGTACTCATCCTCCCCGAACAGGGATTTCATGTTTTTTCTCATATTCGAAAGTGGTGCCGTGAGCACGGGAAGATCGAGGGGAATACCGAAAATATCGGTTCCGGTATTGACATTATCGAGGGTGCTCAGCGCATCAGGCAGGATGACGTACCCGTGCAATGCCTCTATGTTTCTTCTGAACCCGCCGCCCGCACCAAAAGATCCGATGCCGGGCAGCCATCCCGCGCACTCGATTCCGTCGCATATCCTGCACACGGAACAGATGCCGGTCAATTTAGAGAGGGCTTCTTTGCGGATTATTCCTTCGTTCAGCTCGCCCTCCTGGCCAAGAACGATCTTGACCTTTTGCACTCCTTCGTTCGCCCTGGCGAGGGCCTCTTCCCGGGTGTCCGCAACCGCAATCACGTTTCCGCACTTTTCTACATTGCTCGTAGGAATATGAACCGTGTCTCCGATTGTACAGGTTACGAAAACGTTCTTTACCTCTTTGATGGAAAGGGCCTCTTCAATCCCCCGTATATCTTTGACAATGCCGCTTCCTGGTATCAATGCCCTTTCAACCGCAACTCGACTGTGCTGCTCGGTTAGATCACCCGGCGGCTCGCCCAGCGCGATGTTTATAGCGGCCCGGATAAGGTTTACTCCCGTGGAATAAGGATAGGTATAGGCTGACATGAATCCACCTGAAAGGCGCGAAGCAATCTCGCCGACCATTGCTCCTTTCGCGGTAAGCTTGATATCCCCCTTCGCAGCTCCTGTTTCTATACCGAGCGCTCTGATGCCTCTTTTAAACACATCAACACCATCTGCAACCTGCTTCTCGGGCAGGTTCGTCGGCATAATATGGCCGGTTTCAACGAAGTAGGGCGGAAACTCGATGATTCTATCTGCGACGCCGGTGATGTGAATATCATTGTTCCACACGAGTGCGTCGATGCTGAGCTCGGGTCCGTCCATGTATTCTTCGACAATGATCTCGCCCCTGGGCGACGCGTTTTTTGCCCGTTCGTAGGCGAAGCGTATAACCTCGGGCTTGTTCACCATCATGACACCGCGTGCACCCATATTGTCTGCCGGTTTAATGACGAACGGATAATCGAGTGTGTGGGATGCGCTGACCACATCTTCATATGTCCAGCATGAAAAAAATTCGGGCTCCGGGACCGTATGCTCTTTCAGCCTGGTTCTCATCTTTATCTTGTTTGTCGTTGCTTCCGCGACGTCGATCCTGTTCCCCGTGAGGTCGAGCGCATGCTGGACTGCGGCAACGGTCAGAGAGGCATCCGTGCCAACTGTGAGGACGCCGTCTATACGCCGTTTTTTTGAAAATTCCTTGGCAACCCGTACGGTGCCGTCGACATCCCGCGTGCTCATCATTACGGGAAAGTCGGCCATTTTCATACCGTATGCATGCGGATTGTAATCGGTGACCACGGTCAGCAGGCCGAGATCACGAGCGATTTTTATTGCCGGTGCCTGAAGTATGCCGGCTCCTATTATCATGAGAGTTTTCTGCACTGTGCTGCCCCTGTGCTGTAAATTGTTTGGGTATACTGCCCTTCCTGTTATAACATATCGAAGTAAACTCTACGCTTCATTAGGTGTTGCGAGTGCCGCTCATCGGTGACAATTTGTGTCTTCTTTAATAAAGGATGTGGCCTTTACCAGGGCAATCATACGGCCGCTGCCGTTTTTAATCTCGATCATGTACCGGGCCAGGCTTCGGCCCCGGTGTTTTTCGGTGCACTCTGCGGTGATGGTTTCACCCGGCACAGCGGGCTTGATAAAGCTTATGCTCATCTCGATTGCCAGCGCGAGTGGTCCGTAGCTGTTCGAGGCACAGGCGAATGCTACATCGGCGAGTGAAAAGAGTGTGCCGCCGTGACACATACCGGGCGCATTGACGTGGTTTTCCTTTACCGTCATCGATACGCACGCGTAGCCTTTGTTGAAATCGACAATTTTCATGCCGAAAAGGCCGATGAGCATGTCCTTCTTTTCAATGAAATTCCTTACATCTTCGAGCGTTTTCATATGAAGTTCCTCTCTCCGTTCTGCCGAGTTACAGTACCGGGGTTGTTTGGGTTAAAGTACTTGATTGTACCGGGTAAATTCAATAGATTTGAACCTAAAATATTGGATTTTTTCAGCGGGAATTCACTGCAGGATAGGGTGTTATGAAACTTTCGTACAACTGGCTCAACGAGTATGTAAGGATCGACGACATCGATCCGCAGGAAGTCGCGCTCAGGCTGACCATGTCCACTTCAGAGATTGAGACGGTGGATGAGGTCGGTGATGATCTTGAAGAGGTTGTAGTGGGAGAAATTGTCGAAGTTCGACCCCACACCGATTCCGGCCGTCTGTTTTGTACCAGGGTCGATGTCGGAAAAGAAACTCTTGATATCGTGAGCGGCGCACCGAACACAAAAAAGGGCACCCATGTGCCTGTAGCGCTTATCGGGGCGCGGCTGCCCGGCGGCCTTATTGTAAAACGGACAAAGCTCAGGGGAGTGGAGTCATTCGGCGTTGTATGCTCGGAGCGGGAGCTTGGTGTGAGTGATGATCACTCAGGTCTCTGGATTCTCGATGAGGAGGTGGCTGCAGCCCGCAATCTTAAGCCGGGGGTTCCGCTTAAATCTCTTTTCCCGACAAGAGATTACATTATCGACATAGACAACAAGAGCCTGACAAACAGGCCGGACCTCTGGGGGCATTACGGCTTTGTGCGGGAGCTTTCCGCTATCTTCAAAAGAGAGGCCCGGCCGGTATATCCGCAGTCGGCATTCGATGCGGTGCTGCATGCCGAAGGAGACAGGCCTGTCGGCGTCAAAATCAAAGATCCTGACCTCTGCCCCCGATATACCGCCATTCGCATGAGTGGTATCAGGGTCCAAAAATCCCCCTACTTTATCAGGCGCCGTCTCTTTACCCTGGGGATACGGCCAATAAACGGTATTGTGGATGTGACAAACTATGTGATGCTTCATACCGGACAGCCGCTTCATGCCTTCGATGCCGGGTGTATTGCGAGGGGTACGATTGTCGTCCGACGTGCTCATGACGCAGAGGAGTTTTATACGCTCGACGGTATGCAGAGGAAGCTTACTTCAGAGACCCTGCTTATTGCAGACCCGGAGAAGGCAGTGGCTGTTGCCGGGGTGATGGGAGGCTTGAATTCGGAAATCGAGGAGAGCACCGGAGAAATCATCATTGAATCAGCGAACTTCAATCCGGTAAGCATACGGCGAACCGCGCTGCGGCTCGGTTTGCGAACGGAGGCATCCAACAGATTCGAAAAAAGCCTCGATCCAGAGCTGACAATCTCGGGTATCGTCGGTGCGGTGTCGATGATCGAAGAGCTTCTTCCCGAATCAGAGGTTTCCTCACCCCTGGCTGATGCCGATTATTCCGAAAAGAAAAAAACCGTCATTGCTCTTAATACTGACTGGGTGTCGCGCCTGATTGGCACCCCGATAAAAAAGCCGAAGATGGTCGATATTCTCGATGCACTGGGGTTCCGGGTCGAGGACAACGCAGAATCAGAAATTCGCGTCGACATCCCATCCTTTCGCGCGAACAAGGATATCACAATTCCCCAGGACCTTGTTGAAGAGATAGGAAGGGTGTACGGGTACGGCAATATCACCCCTGCACTTCCCCGCATTGAAAGTTCTCCGCCCTATAAGAATGAAGAGCTCTATTTCATTCGGATGCTAAAAGGCATACTGTCACAGAGCCTGTCTTCGACCGAGGTGTACACCTATTCTTTTCTTGATGATGAGCTTGCAGATCTTTTTTACGGACAGAACAGCAGATTTGTGCGGTTGAAAAACCCGGTCAGCACAAACCTCTCGCGGCTTCGCCGGAGCCTCGTGCCGAACCTGTACCAGGCGATTGAGAAAAACAGCACCGTAAAGTCGGAGTTTTCCGTGTATGAAATCGGGTCGGTATACAAACCGTCAAATAAGACGGCGGGAGAGAAAAGGTCGGGTGTTTTTCCCAACGGCACGAAGCAGATGCCCGATGAGCGGCATAAACTGTGCGTGCTGATGCTCGGTAAGGAGGAGTATCACCCCGTGTTTTTCAGGCTCAAGGGAAAACTCGAATGCCTGTTAGACATGCTCAATCTCGGGGACACGAACTTCACATTGTTCGAGACAATCGGGGATTACGACCGGTGTATCGATCTCCAGGATTACGGTGATCTCGAAAACTGCCATCCGGGAAGGCGCGCGCTTCTTGCCAATGGAGAAACGGCATTCGGTATAATTTCTGAGCTCAATCCCAGACTTTTAAAGAGAATTGGCTTCGATTTTCATGCCTACAGGGCAGCCTTTTTTGAGCTCGATATCCCCCTGCTTGGTGATCTGGTGAAGGCAGGTGAGTCGAAGAAGAAGTACAGGCCTATTCCCAAATTTCCCGAAGTCGTCCTTGCGTTCGCTGTTGTTGTGGACGAGGATGTTCCCGTGCAGATGGTGCGGCAGTTCATACTCGATTATGATTCCGATATGATGGAGGATGTGAAACTCTTCGATATATACCGCGGAAGCTCACTGCCCGATGGTAAAAAAAATCTCGCATTTAACGTGTACTACAGGCTTGAGGATAGAACTCTCACTGAAACCGAGGCAAATGTCGTTCATGAAGAGATCGCCCGGAAGATCCGTAAACACGGTTGGGAGCTCAGATAGGCTCTATCGTTCACGCGGCCGTTTAATTCAGCAATAAAGATGGTTTCATGCAAAGCTCGGCTCTTGTAACTGCATGATCTCACATATACCTGCACGATCTAACATGAAAGGGCTTTCTCGACCGCACGTGGGAATATATCGCACACGTCTCCATCCAGCCGTAAAGATACCTCCGGCAGGTCGTCATGCTCCGTGCTCCCCCTGTTGAAGATCACATAGCGGGCTCCGTTTAAAGCCGCCTGGAGGGGCACATTCGCAGCAGGAGTAACCGAGAGCGTTGAGCCCAGTGAGATGACCAGGTCTGCCAGCGCTGCAGCATCGAATGCCTTTTGCAGGTCCTGCTCACGCAGGTTCTGCCCGAAGCTTATTGTAGCCGGTTTGAGATACCCGCCGCATGCGCACACTGGAGGTATTCGGGTTTTTTTGAACTCCGCGAAACATGGTTCCGGATCGCTCCGTTTGCCGCAGCTCTGGCACTCGACGGCGTTCATGGTTCCGTGAAGCTCAACAATAAGCGAGGGAGATGTCCCGGCGCGGGTATGCAGCCCGTCGATGTTCTGGGTGACAACCATGAGAAGCTTTCCTGCTTTTTCCAGTCGAACAACGGCCCTGTGCGCTTCATTCGGAGTTGAGTCTCTATACTTCTCCCATCCCTCTACCTTCTGCTCCCAGTATTTGATGCGATGTTCTTCGCTGTTCATGAAATCCTGGTAGTATACCGGTGTTCTGGTTTTCCAGATACCCTGCGGGCCCCGGAAATCGGGGATGCCGCTGCCGGTCGACACTCCGGCTCCGGTAAAGACAAGGATCTTTTTTGCTTCTCGAATGTAGCCAACGAGCTGTTTAAACGAGTTTTCGGTCATGGTACCCAACGCCCATAGTAGAAGAGAACGGCTTTCTTGGTACGGCCATACACTCCATATGCTGTCTATATATAGGGCCTGATGCAAAAAGTTTAAAAAACCGGGTTATCGGAAAGGCGACCAGATTGTACGAGCTTGAAAGGTCTTTGTCCGCTCTCTGTCTATTTCAAACAGCCGACACCAGTAATTCACCGCTTTTCTGCTCAGGTTTCTGCTGGTTAAAAGAATAGTGATAAACTGTTTTTTACCGTATTTTTCGATTACATGGTCTATAAAATCGAATCCCCCGAAGTTAATCGCCCGTTCAATCTCCGTTTTTGGAGATATACTCTGCCTGTCCCAGAACAGTTCTTTTCTCATCATAATAATCCGATTGTTATTTTACCTGTCCTGCAAATGCAATGAAGAAATTTTTTACATCATTCCAGAATGAAACACTTATTTTTTCAGTATTTCCCATATCGTTTATCAGGCATATATCGGACATTTCCTGATCTGCATCATCAAAGTAGGTTATTGCTGTTTTGATTTGATATTCGTATCGGTCTTCAACGCCATACTTTTTTTTAACAAGACCGGCAACTTTATTAAGGCTTAATTTCGTTGCATTTAAAAGATAATAAAGGTCGATGAAATCTTTTATTGAGCCGCGCTGCACAATTGCAATAGTTTTCATGGCCGTAATGTCGGAACGGGAGGCAAGCGGACACTCTATCCGGGAGTTTATTTTTTCAAAATATAGATTATCAAGAAGAGGATAGGGGTAATAAAAGAGAGAAACTTTTATTCTTTCTTCCGTTACGTAAAGAATGATTGTATCATTTTCAAGGATTTCCACTTCCGTTTCGTGAAAATGATTTTTTAGACGGCTTAGAAATATTTCAGGATGAAGGGCATGCCCTGAGAAAAAATCGAGATCATGAGATAATCGATGATGCAAATAGAGGTATACCGCTGTGCCGCCCGCAAGATAGCAATCTTTTGGTAATACATCTGCCGTTACAATGTCGATGAGTAGCCTTTTTAATGGCGCTGTCAGGTCGTTTTTTGACATTTTTTAATTATTATGTACAGCATATCAGCCGACAAATTAAAGCCTGGAAAATAAGCGAATTTTCAGTTTAATACAAATATACCATACCTTAAAAGTAATTGAAATAAATTCTAATTGATCATCTAAATATATAAGTACAATTTATTTGCCAAATTATCTTACCTTGTCTACACTAGTAATCGATTTGAAAAACTATCATACACATAGGAAATTATAGAATCGGGAAAAAGAAGCTCATACAAAAAACGCTATAAATAAAAAAGGTGCATAGCCAAACAGGAGGTCATTTTACAATGATAAATACAATAACCATATTTAGTGGGTGTGACAAATATGGAAATCCGGAAACAATAAATGAGGTTTGTATTTGTAAAGGAGAAATTATCGGAGTTGTTGGTCCAACGGGGAGCGGGAAAAGTTCACTGATTGCTGACATCGAACAGCTTGCACAGCGTGATACACCTACGAAAAGAATGATTCTTGTAAACAACCAGAAACCAAGTTATGACGACAGAACCAATCCAAAGAAAAAGATTGTTGCTCAACTTTCTCAGCATATGAATTTCCTGGCGGATATGATTGTTGAAGAGTTTCTAAAACTTCATGCCAAGTGCCGTCACGTAAGTGATGAGCGTATAGACAATGTTATAGAGCTCGCAAATAAGCTTACAGGCGAACCAATAAAAAAAGATGATGAACTTACCGTATTAAGCGGAGGGCAGTCACGGGCTCTTATGGTGGCCGATATTGCTATTATAAGTGATTCTCCGATTGTTTTGGTTGATGAAATTGAAAATGCGGGTATCAGGAAACACGAAGCCTTAAGCGTGCTTGTAGGGTATGGAAAAATTGTACTGGTAGTTACTCATGATCCTGTCCTTGCACTCATGGCGGGGAAAAGAATTGTAATGAAAAATGGTGGAATACAAAAAATTGTTGAAACAACACCTAGGGAAAAGGATATATCCGGTAAATTGGACAAAATTGATGAATGGATGCTTAATTTGAGGGAAAAAGTAAGATATGGTGAAATTATCGAAGAGATTGAGGTTTACAATTAAATATACAATCTTATGGTTTTAGTTAGAAATGGGGCTGGAAAAGTTATGAAGCTTACAATTGTGGCAGGAACTCCGGGTTCCGGGAAAACATCTGTTTTACTGCACACCTTGAAAACGATAAGAGAAAAAGGATTGAAAACATCCGTAGTAAAAATTGACTGTCTCTATACAGATGACGATAAAAGATTTTTAAAAATAGGCATTCCAACACTCGTAGGGCTTTCAATGGATATGTGCCCTGATCACTTTACAATATACAACATTGATGAAATGGAAAAATGGGCTCAGGGTAATAATTCTGATCTGCTGGTTATCGAAACAGCCGGTCTGTGTCACAGATGCGCACCCTATACTCAAAGCTGTCTTGGAGTTTGCGTGATAGATGCAACAAGCGGACCGAATACTCCCCTGAAGGTTGGTCCGTTTTTAAGTACATCTAATGTTGTGGTTATTACAAAAGGGGATGTTATATCTCAGGCAGAACGTGAAATTTTCAGAGGGAGGGTTGTTGAGATGAATCCAGATGCTGTGATAATAGAAGGAAATGGCTTAAGTGGTCAAGGTTGTTCTGAACTTGCCAAAGAGATGATGAAATCTAAAGATGTATCTATTAAAAATGAAACCTTAAGACACTCAGCACCTTTTGCTATATGCACTCTATGTGTCGGGGAGAAAAGAGTGAGCAAAGAACATCATCGAGGTATATTAAGGAGAATAGACGGAGTTCAACTATACAGTGGAGAATAATTTAAAAACATATAAAGTAAATGAGACTGTGAAAAGTATTCTAAAACATCTGCCTGGATACAATTGTGGTGCCTGTGGATATCCCGGGTGTGATCTATTTGCAGAAGCACTCCTAAAAAAGCAGGTAAATCTTTTTGATTGTATATTCATTAATCGGGAGCGTTTTCAAAAAAATAGAATAGAATTGGAAAGTTTATTAAAAGCAAATAAGATAATTCCAGAAGAAAAAAAAGTTATTGGACTATTAGATGGTTACGAAGCCGATTTTATTCTAAAACCAATTGAGGGAGAAAATTCTTGCAGGGAAATTCTTCACCCATTTTCTAATATTGAAGTTAATGAAGGAAATATAATCAGGTACAGGCCTCTTGGATGCCCCATCACCCATTTTGCAGAAATTATCAAAAAAGAACATGGCCTTATTACAGTCCATATTGCAGGGCCCTGCCACAGGTTGAATATGGATTTTGATTTTCTAGACGTTGGGATATGTATTGTTCTTGGCTTCGAAGGTATTATTGAAGGAAAACTTCCCTCTATTGGTGAGACCGTAAGGTTTCTTCCGGAACACTGCATGATGCAAAAGATTCATTCTGGAGTAGTTGTTCAACTTGAAGGACAGAGAGTAACATTAGAAGCAATCGACCTTAAAGTCTGGGCACCCCCTGTTAAGGGATAATTTCACATGTGGGACAGCCTTCAAATTAGAGAGTAAAGGAGATATACGAGTTGGATCCGATGTGCAGGGATGCACGAGTGTCGACGAAGCCAGGCGACCGAGCAAAGTAAGGAAGTGCCCGTGGTAAAGGCGAAAGCCGACCTCTGATATGCACGAAATGCAGGAACAAAATGAAAATTATTGCTGTGATAACCGACCCTTCCGATGTGGACAAAATATTGGAATACCTTAAAAGAAATCATGCCCCTTCTTTCGATAAGGTTGTAACAAAAGCCCCCTGATACAGTTTCTATTACAGATGTCAATTTTTACTATCTACAAAGGGTGAGGCACGTCCCATTCTTTTTCTAAAAAGTGCTTACATTTTCAAGCTGTATTAATTTCTTGACAAAATACAGTATCGGGAACAAAATAATTAAAATAGGGGTATTAAACTGAGGGGAGGTGAAATGACACAGAGGCACTCTGCAATTTATTTTATATGTAAGAGAGTGTTGAGACACAGCATGCCTGCACTATAAAACAGGTAGGAAATGTAAAACATTTTAGGGGGAGGAAAAAAATGAAAGGCAAGCATTTTAAAATGATGGTGGTATTAATGGTAATCGCTGCTTTTATGGCGATTTCATTATTTCAGGTAAAACCTGCATCAGCGGGTGAAAGCTATGTTTTTGCATGGATTCCTAAAGCTCTCAATAACCCTGTCTTTGCCCTTGGAAGAGACGGTTCTTTCAAAAAAGCCTCGGAAATAACTGCAAAAGGTCCGGATAGCGTCGATGTTATTTACACAGGTTCTGTAGCTTCAGATGCTGCCGAACAGGTACGCGTTATCGAAGATGTCATAGCAAAAGGTGTTGATGGAATTGGGGTTTCTTGTAACGATCCCACAGCACTCATTGATGTGATTAATAAAGCTGTTAGCGCCGGAATTCCTGTTATGACGTGGGATTCTGACTCGCCCGATAGCAAGAGATTTACCTATCTGGGAGTGGATAACTACTCAGGGGGTAAAGCAGCAGCCGATCTTTTAATACGACATATGGGGAAAAAAGGAAAGGTAGCACTGCTTACCGGAGTGCCTGGTGCTTTAAATTTAGAAGAGAGAATTCGCGGTTTTAAAGATGGCATAAAAGGCTATCCGGGTATTAGAATTGTTGAAACAGCTGCATGCTATGATGACATCAACAAGGGTGTTGAAGTGGTTGAAGAGGTGATGCAGGCACATCCAGACCTTGATGGATGGTTTTTTGTAGGGCTGTGGCCTATGTTTGCCGGTAGGGGTGCCATGCCTCTTTGGGAAAAAGCATCTCTTTCAGGAAAGTTAAAAAATGTTGCATTCGACACTCTTCCTGTAGAGCTTGAATGGCTGAAGGCTGGCCTTTTAGTTGGATTGGTTGGTCAGAAATATTGGGGGTGGGGCTACGATACAATCCAGATGCTGTACGATTATGTAGCTCATGGTAAAAGGTTCCCCAGTTGGGTTAATTCTGGTATGGATATTGTTACTACAAAAAATGTCGGTGAAATGATTGAGGCATGGAATACCCACAATTTTACAAAGCCTTTGCCTTCTCCATTTTAAGAACCAGAATTGACTGCATATGATTACAAATTGACGGATGGAGAAATAAAAAGCTGGGGAGGATGATTTCCTCACCAGCTTTTTAGAAAAAATATGAAGGATATATCAGGAGATAATGGCAAGACGGGTAAATTGCACAAAGCGGTGAGTTTATTTAAAGAGAATCAGGTAATTACTATTCTATTGGTTCTTATAGTAATAGGTACATATTTAAGTATCCATACTAAAACCTTTTTTACTTCTTACAATATTTTTAATGTTTTAAGGGCTTTCTCCTGGATTGCTATCAGCGCTTTCGGTCAGGCTATGGTCATAATTGGTGGAGGTATAGATCTTTCTCCTGGCTCTGTGATGGCTCTTTCAGGAATCATTACCGGCATGCTGTTAGTGCGAGGTGTTGCCATTGTTGTATCGGTGATCGCTGGCTTAGCGATGGGTGCTTTTATAGGATATATAAACGGCACTTTGATTAGCAGGTCAAATCTTCCTCCCTTTATTGCTACGTTAGGAATGATGAGTATCGCTCGTGGATTTTGTTACGGCCTTACAAATGGATGGCCAATTCGTAATTTTCCCGCGGGTTTTCTTATCCTTGGCCAGGCAGATATACATATTTTGCTCTGGAAAGTTCCCCTGCCGGTTATTTTTATGATCGTGCTGGCTTTTATATCATTCATTTTTTTAAATAATACAAAATATGGATACCATATTTATGCTGTGGGAGGGAATGAATATTCTGCTTCGCTGGCCAGCATAAATATTACAAAGACAAAGATTTTAATTTATACTCTTTCTGGTTTTTTCACTGCCATAGGGGGAATCCTCATGACATCACGACTTGGCGTTGCAGCTCCCACAGCCGCCTTGGGTTATGAGCTTGATATAATTGCTGCAGTTGCTATTGGAGGCATCAGTTTAAGGGGTGGTGAAGGAAATATTTGGGGGGCTTTAATCGGGGCGGCAATCATGCAGGTAATTAGAAATGGCTTGGTCCTGCTTGGTTTTCCCGCATACTGGCAACCTGCAGCAATCGGAACAGTAATTATAATCGCCGTTATGATAGACCAATTCAAGAAAGTAAGATCTCAATAATTTTTCAATTGAAGGAAGAGATACATTGACAGATAATTCTCCAAAAAATAATGTGGCAACAAGACCAATATTGGAAATGAAAGGTATTTATAAATATTTTGGAGGAGTGCATGCTCTTGAAGATGTGGACTTTGAGCTCTACCCCAATGAAATATTAGCGTTGGTCGGAGATAATGGTGCCGGAAAATCAACCCTCATAAAGATTATTTCTGGTGTATATACTCCGGACCGTGGTGAAATCTATCTTGATGGTGAGAAGATCGAGATTCGAAGTCCCCCGGTAGCACGAGCTTTCGGGATTGAAACAGTCTATCAGGAGTTGGCGCTGGTTGAAACACGGGATGTACCCTCTAATTTTTTCCTGGGGAGAGAACCTACAAAAGGCAGATTGGGTGTTTTTATCGACAAAAAAAAGATATCGGATGTTACCGTCAAAACACTAAAAAAGTTGTCCATTACATTGCCTTCTCTGCGAACCGCCGTACGTAATCTTTCTGGTGGCCAGCGTCAGGCATTGGCTGTAGGACGAGCTGCAGCTTGGGGAAGAAAGATCATTATAATGGATGAACCAACTGCTGCATTAGGAGTAGAAGAGTCACGAAAAGTACTCGATTTAGTGAGCCAACTAGGAAAACATGGAGCTTCCGTTATCGTTATCAGCCACAATTTAAGGCACGTTTTCAGTGTGGCCACAAGAATAGTCGTTCTCAGAGGGGGAAGAAGGGTAGGCTCAAAATTAAAAAGCGAAACAACAGCAGATGAAATTGTTAAATTGATCACCGGAGCAGAGTTGATTTAACGAAGAAATCTCGCAGATATCTTCCATATCCAAACACCTCTCCATTTTCTTAAAAATATCCTAAGAATAATATTTGTCGCCCTTTTGTAAAATGAAAATCTCTTCTATGATTTTGTACTTCTTGCATCATAAAAATAGGCAAGTTAACTTTCAAACTTAAAAGGTGCAAACCAATAAATGCCTGTGGTGCGCCTGCCTAATGGTTTTTACCTGTAGAATGTCATAGTAGGTAACGTGACATAATAAGTCAGTAGAGCATAAAATTCTGGTACAAAAAACCAGGATCTTATATGGATAAAACCATAAAGCAATTCTGCGTAAATGATATTAAACTGTTCTGCTTCAGATGGAAACGGAATAAATGGGGTATTGAATTAAGTGTTATCACCGAGAGTAGAATTCCGGATATCACCAATGTAGGTAAAAATCGGGTATCGATGGTAATCGGTCTGAATTACGGGTATTTTTTAATGAGAAATGGTATAATTTATGTTACTCCTTGAGAATCCGATAATGATTAAAGAAAATGGAATGTTTTAAGGAAATTCGATGAGTTTACTGAGAAAGGCCGAAAACGTCCGGAGGGGAGGCACAAACGCCATGGGTCTTCTTGCCCGGGCAATCGTGTACAGGCGCTCAATTGAAACCGCAGGACTGCTCTCGAGGGCGGCGCATTTGAAGAATAAAGCAGCAGGTGTGGAGGCTGCAGGAGAGGCCAGCGGGTTTTTGCAGAAAGGCACTGAAGTCGGCGCATCCTCTCAAATGACCGGGGCTGAAGAGGCGTACGAGGAAGGCGCTGAAGGGCAAGGCCTTCTTGCCAGGGCGTTGAAGTTTCGTTGGGAGTTTACTCAAAGTGTCACTTCGGGCGCACCTGGGCTTCATGAGGCAGGCACCGGTATAACGGGCGGGGCTGTAGAGCTCGAGCAGCCGACTCTTTCGGACAGCGGGCTGTTTGCGAAGGCACTTCGCTATCGGTCCTCTGTTTCCCAGGGCTTGCTTGAAAAGGCCGAGGAGTATGCTTTCTCATCAGCGGAATTTGTAAAAGAAGAGCCTGTCACTGAAGAGATGATCCGTGAAACAGGAGAAAAAACAGAGGAAATTTTGCTCGAGCCTGTTGAAACCGAGACGGTTTTTCTTGAAGAAGTACAGCTTCGGCCTGAGGAGGCTGTAGAGGAAATCCGAACAAAGCTGGAAGAAGTCTCCCGACCGAAAGAAGAACCCAGGCCGGAAGAAGCCCCCCAACTGAAAGAAGAACCCCTACCTGAAACTGTATCCTCGATGCTCTTGAAATATATCGATAATCATGATGTTCTCGAGCTGACACGTCTGTTTTCACAGGTTATAGCTGAAGGTTATGAACCCCTTCTGCAGCAGGTACTCGAGGCCGCCGTTCATGCCGGCAGAGGGAAAAAGGGAGTGATTTTTACCGCGCAGAAGTCGAGTTTTGTTCCTGAATGCATTTATGGAATCGAATGGAGCAAAAAGGGACGCAAACCTTCTCCCGCCCGGCAACTTGGCATGCGGATTAAAAAGAAATCAGCGTTCGTGGAGTATCTTATCGGACAGGGCACTGCGATTGTCAGGGGAGCCGATATTAAGGATGACAGGGTAATGCCGGATCTCGTGCTGCTCAGTGAGTTTGAACCCTACACCCTGCTACCGCTTGTAACAGGGAGCTGCCTTTCCGGAATCATAGTAATCGGTAATCACTCCAAACGGCCGAAGCAGGATAAAGAGGGACTGCTTCTGCTCGCACGGATTTTTTCAATCCATCTCTATTCCTTTGTACTCGAAAGGAGTCTGCAGAAAACCATCGAGGAGTACTCGGGTAAAAACAGGGAGCTTGCGAGCCTGCTTTCACTGTATGATTACGCCGGGTTCAAGGGCATCGATCTGGATGAGGTGCTGAAAAATATCGCTGAAATGTTCGGTATCGAATCTGCGGTTCTTACCGGAGGATGGGATTCCCGCGGGCCGATACGGGTATATGCGGGCTTCGGCCTCTCGGAAAAGGGGCTTCGGCACTACAGGGTATCGAAAACCGACCGGGACCTCAAGGCGGTTATAAAAAGCGGTGCACCCGGGGTTCTCCCGAATGCAGGGAAACTGCTGGAAAAGCTCTCTGATGAGGACAGAAAACGGGCCAATACCTTTGCCGCGGTGCCGGTTGTTTTTAACGGGGAGACTCTCGCCCTGCTGTTTGTTCACCGAATGAAGGGTGTTGCTGCGCGGATAAGCGGAAAAAGCGGTTTAGTTCTTAAGAATGTGGCGAATACGCTCGTTCCTTTCCTCCTGTATGTGATGATGACGGAGCTTGAACCCTTCGAAGTTTTAGAGGCGCTCCTCAAACGTGAGGCCACGCGAGCGAAAAAGAAAAAGGGCTTTTTGAATATTGTTGCCTTTAAAATAAAGAACTACCGCGCTATCATACAGAGCAGCGGCTTCAGGCGGTACAGAAACCTCCTTCATCAATTTCACTCGCTTATAAAAAAGAGTGTGGAAAAGGGGGACATTGTGCAGACCGTTGCTCTGAACAAGGTTATTCTCCTTCTGATCAGAAAAGAACAGGAACAGGTCGGCGAGGTGATGAAAAAGGTCAAGTCCGCCACGAGCGTACTGCTTGATAAAAAGAAGGCGGGTGTCGCCCTTTCGTATTCACCCCTCAGGACAAGCTACCCGAATGAGAGCAAGAGTATTCCGGAGATTCTCCAGCTTATAGAATAGGGGGACCAATATATCCACTCTTCGGGGTACCGTTATACTGCCTGCGGCCACGTAATGCTGAGATGGTAAATAAGCGGTGAACAATGAAACCGGAAAAAACTTCTTTTCTGAGAACCTTTCATTTCTAAAACGCGCATTCCCCACCGTGTACAGGGACATCTGCACGATAAGCGGCAGACCGCGTTTTGAACCGGCAAAAAACGGCGGACGTACCCTGAAAGTGGGTGGAGTATACATCGAATCACGGTTCAATCCGGAAGAGGAAAGCAGGCAGTTGTATGAAAACCTCCGGGCCCGGGAGAGCAGGTTTTTCATTTTTTTAGGCGCCGGGCTCGGGTATCATATAAATTTACTGCTCGGGGATGAAAGGACTGGAGGGATACTCGTTGAACAAAGCCGTGATATATTCATGGCGTCTCTTTTTATCATACGGCCGGATGTCTTGTCCAGACTCGTGCCGTTTGTGGGAATTGATGCAGACCGGCTAGCGGGAGAGATCTCTGTTTTATTGAAAGAAGACAGTATTGTTGTTCCCCATAGAAGAAGTATGCAGGGCCGGGAACAGTACTACAGCAGGGTCGGCGGCATTATCAAAAACCACATACGTGGGATTGCCGCATCACGCCTGACCGGGGAAAGATCGAAAAAAATCTGGCTGAAGAATGCTTTACGAAACTGTACTTCAAACCGGCGAGCAATATACAACTCAAAGAACCTGCGCTCCCTGTTCAGAGGCCCTGCCGTACTTGTTGCATCCGGGCCGTTTTTGGAGGAAGCGGATGACCGCCTGCGGGAATTGGGAGAAAAGCTCCCCGTTATTTCGTTGCTTCCCTCTGTGTCGTACCTGATGCATAGAGGTGTCCGGCCAGACATCGTAATTTCGACCGATGCGGGTTTCTGGAACCGGTACAGGCTGTTTTCAGCACTAACCTCTATGTATAAGGGATGCTCATCCCCGTCACTTTCATCAGAGGCAGAAATTTCTATAGTAAAACCGATGGCCGATAGAATACCGCTCATTGCAGCGCTGTCTATCGACAGCCCGGTCATCCGCCTCTGGCCTGGCGATGTTTACGTAATTTCACACGGCCTTCCTATTGAGGCGCAGCTAAAGAAAACGGCTTCCAGGCTGCTGGCCATACCGATGCAGGGCACCGCAGCGATTGTTATGATACTTATTGCGCGGACGATGGGTTTTTCCCCACTCTACCTGGCAGGTTTTGACTTTGCAATTCATGGGCTGAAGTCCCATCATCGGGGAGCCGGATTTGACGAGTTGCTGGATGCATGGGCCTTTCGGCTTGAAACACGGCAGACGTTTGCTGCTGAAAGACTGAGACGCGAGTTCCCTGCTGCGGCAACGGACAGTGCTGGCAGCAGGATCTACACAACACACAAGCTCAGGCTTTATAAAAACTGGCTCGAACAGGAGCTGTACCTTGAGGATATGGTTCGCCTCAACAGGGGGCTTCCGGTGAGTGGGATAAAGGGAGACACCCCGCCGGAGAATTATTTCGGCGGAAGGAGTGAGGGTGTAAAAGAGGGTCTGCGTCAGGGTGATGCTCCGGTTGAGCGACGGCGTGGATTGGAGGCCCTGAAAAGCGAAGCCCTGAAAAGGGAGGCCCTGAATAAGGAAACCCTGAAGCAGGAGTGTGCCCGAAAGCTGTCGAAGGGTGTGAAGCAGGAGCTTGACCGGAACGAGATGTTTTATGATCTTGAAAAAATAAAGAAAAAGGTCTCCGGCTACATGAAGGTTTACCGGTCCGGTGGTGCAATAGCACCAATGATATACCGGTTTTTCTACGGCGATATACCGGCAGGCCTTACTGAAGAAGAACTCGAGCGAGAGTCCCTGGAGGCGGTGCAGGAGTTTAACAGGACGGTATGATGCAGGTGCTGATTGAAAAGGCAACATCAGGCGTGGAAACGCTCACCCTTGCGGTCAACGGCAGGAGATACGCCGTATACTCGAGTCATGACCCGGAAAGGGACGGCATGCGGTATTTCGGACAGTATGCGGATAAACCGGGTGAGATCTGCATCTTTATCGGCCTCGGCCTCGCCTACCACATACTGCCTTTCGAGAAAATCCGCGAAGGAACCGGCGGGATAAAACAGATAGTCGTACTGGAACCCGATGAGGACATCTTTACCTCGGTGAGGAGCTGCCCTTCCATAAAAAGGCTTCTCCAAATCCGTACGGTTCGGCTTTATGTGGGGGATGAGGTCCGCCGCTTCATAAAAGATATCAATACCCGCTATGAATACCTCTTTTATCGCAGCGTGCAGGTGCTGAGCTACCCTGCGTTGAAGAAAATATTCCGGGAACAGTACGAAGACCTGGAGGGGTGCATTAGTAAAAGCCTCGATGATCTCGCGGCAGATGGAATGACCATTGCGCGGTTTGCACGTATCTGGATAAACAACTACTGCAAAAACAGCGGTGTAAAAAACGCAATGCCCGTCTCCGATCTCTATTCGAGGCATGCAGGAAATACGCTCATCACGGGCGCAGGACCATCCCTCGACGATGCGCTCGAAAAGCTGACGCCTCTTCGCAACAGGTTCTTTATAATTGCAGTCGATGCTTCTGTTAAACCTCTGATGCAGCACCGAATTCGGCCTGATCTGATAGTAACCGTAGACCCTCAGGCTTCGGTATTTTATCATTTTTGCGGACTCGGGCAGGAGGATGTAAATGGCATTCCTGCAGTGATGAGTTTTTTGAGTTATCCGCAGGTCTTCGACTTTTTTGCGGAAAAATATATCTTTCACACGAAACATCCCCTTTCCCTGCCTCAAGCAGGGGGAAACGATGATATGATCAATCACAGGGCGGTTTCGTCGGTCGCATTTGAGCTCGCCTGCCGCATGGGTTTTACATCGATACAACTCGCCGGTCTTGATTTTTCATACCCGGGCTTCAGGGTCTATGCCCGGAATGCGTTCTTCTACGAGTATGCTGCAGGGATCGAAACACGGTTGATTACCGCAGGAACGGCCGAAGGACGATTGATCAGACGGAATGCTGCCCGAAATATCCGCTTCAAAGCGGGAACAAGTGCTGCAGCTTCTGATGATGCGGCAGATGAAAATGGATCGTTCGTACGGCCGATTACGTCCACTTACAACCTCGAGTCATATAAGTCAGAGCTCGAGGCTGTAATCGAGGATATGAAACGGCGCATGGGTGTTGAAGTTTTCAACTGGTATTCTTCGGGCAGAAGGATACGTGGAGCTGCCGTTGAAAAAGGGACCGACCTCTCAGAAGGCTTTGCAAAGGGTTTCAAAAAAACATCAGCGGATGTTAAAAGGCATAGGGTGACGTCGGTTCTCCCATCGGATATCCGCCCCTCAAGCGGGAGAGCAGAACAGCTTAAGATCACGCTTTCCCTCCGGTATCGACTGTTCAAACATGCAGCCGGATTTGATGAAGCGATGAAGTATGCCGATATTTATTTATATAAAAGGTTCGGCTGGCAATAAAGTTTGAATTACAGCTCTCCGATATATAATGACAAAAAGGGCAGGAGTGTTTTGTATGGATCAGGAAGGTATTGCACATTACCGGGAAACGCAGATAAAAACGGCTTCGAAAGGGAAGCTCATTGTATTCCTGTATGACGGGCTTATCAGGTTTATTGATATCGCGCTGGAAAGCCTTCCTGCCAAGAAATACGATGTGGTAAACACCAATATACTCAAGTCTCAGGATATACTTACGGAGCTGACCCTCTCTATAAACATGGAAGCCGGTGATTTCAGCAAGAAATTGATGAGTATTTACACATTTCTCAATACGAAGCTCATCGAGGCAAACCTCAATAAAGACCCGGAGCCTTTGAAATTCGTGAAGAGAATGGTACTGGAGCTCCGCGAAGCGTGGAATCAGATCGTAAAAAACAGTCCAAACCCGGATTTAAATGAAATGAGAAAGGCCGGAGGTATTGACATTGCTGGATAGAAGAAAAAGTACACTCAATACTCTCGAGCAGGTACGGTCATGCTATCTCCAGCTCGTTCTACTGAAAAATTATGAACATGACGCCTTCGAGTCAGATGATTTTGAGTACCTCTACGAGCTCTCTGAAAACGAACGGATCCTGGTAGAGGATATCAACAGCCTGATGAAGTACGTGGTGCCCGATCTGTTGTACCTTAGAAACGACAGCCGGGTGCGGTGCCTGATGTCGGAGATAGGTGTATTGCATGAGTCTATTATCGGAGATACCATCGAAATTAAGAAGAGCCTTGAAGGAAGTATACGCCTGACCCTCGGCCGTTTACGGAATCTACACACATATTCGGGTTATTCATCACACTCTGCACCGCGCATTGTCAATATACGAGCATAAGCACTTTATTGCGATTCGATCCTCGGCGGAAGATGCCCGCAGCATATAAAAATCAACACATACCTTTTGTGAAATTTTCATATTACTGCTATTATTTAATAGGCAAGTGAACTTTCAAACTTATCCGGCTGATCTCAAATTGAATGATAGAGGAAAGACGATGAAGGGTACATTGTATCTTATCGACGCACATGCGCTTATTTTCCGGGCTTATTACGCATTCATCAGACGGCCCCTGATTACCACCATGGGTGAGAACACATCCGCCATTTTCGGATTCATGCGGATGCTGCTGAAGCTTATACAGGATGAGAAACCGGAGTACCTCGTATGCACTTTTGATACAAGGGAGAAAACATTCCGTCATGAGCGTTATCCGGAATATAAGTCGAAGAGGCTCAAGGCTCCGGAGGATCTTCACACACAGGCTGAGGCGATAAAAAGTATTATTGACGGACTCGGTATTGCGCGGGTTGAAATGAACGGGTATGAAGCTGATGACATCATCGGCACCCTGTCGCAAAAGGCTGCTGAACGGGGTCTGAAAACGGTTATTCTCTCCGGCGACAAAGACGTGCTGCAGCTAATCAACAGTAATGTGATCGTGTACGCAAACAGGAAGGGCATTTCAGACATCGACGTGCTTGACAGCGGTAAAGTGGCAGAAGCCTGGGGTGTAAAACCTGAGCAGATAGTAGACCTGCTCGCCCTTATGGGAGATCAGTCCGATAATGTTCCCGGTGTGAAGGGTATCGGCCAAAAAATCGCAACTGATCTCATCAGGCAGTTTAGGAGTCTTGAGGGCGTATATGCGCATCTTGACGAGGTGGAGATCAGAAGAATCGCCGGGCTATTGGAACAGGGACGGAAAAGCGCCTATTTGAGCAAGGAATTGGTAACGATCAGAAGGGACGTGCCTTTGGATTTCAATCCCGACGCGTTCAGTACAAGAGATTTTCCCTGCCAAAAGGGGCTGGAGCTGCTCAGGCAGAAGGAGCTGGACTCCATTGTTGCAGAACTCGATAGGTCAAATGCAGGCAGGCGGGAAACCGCCGATGAAGGGAAAAAAGAGGAGAAACGCGGCACCTATACCGTGATTGCCGATCTCCTGGAGTTTGAGAAACTCGAGAAAGCTGCCAGGAAAAAAGGAGTCTTCTCCTTCGATACCGAGTCAACCGGTATGGACCCAATCAGCGCCCGTATAATTGGCGTTTCGATTTCGATTGATGAAGGTTCCGGTTACTATATCCCGATCGAAACGGGAGGGGAGCACGCTCTCGGTATTGGTTTTCTCACAAACACATTGAAAAGCCTGCTCGAGGATCCTGGTGTAAAAAAAGTCGGCCAGAACATCAAGTATGATTTTGTGCTGCTGATGAAGTACGGGATT
>Ga0315555_1000679_pt1 | contig 24379 bp, 22 predicted proteins | sample SalMarSW160380MG_FD_202113 | JGI IMG/M metagenome (GOLD analysis project Ga0315555, IMG submission 202113) | Salt marsh sediment microbial communities from the Plum Island Ecosystem LTER, Massachusetts, United States - Salt Marsh Sediment SW1603-80 ... | reverse complement strand
AGTATTTTAACACCCATATACTCAACTTCCTTATTGATCTCCTTCAATATCTCGGGGTTGTCCTGAAGGGCTTTCCTTCCTTCGTCAGTCAGAGTTGTCAGCATAAGATATACAGACATCTTAACCTCCTTTCGCGTGCAGCATCTGGCTATTATTATGGGATTATTACCACCTATTTTGTCAATATACCGAAAGCCTTCCTGTATGCCCTATATGCAGTTATGATATAATGTAGCGAAATTATCTTGAGATTGTGGAGGGGCAACATGTCAGTGCCGGAAAAATCGCCATCCGATAATCTAGCCGAACTGAGGTCCAAAGAGGCAACCGAACCCATAGCATCATTCCTGAAAATGCGGCTGCTGGAGCTATCTCCAGGTTACGCCAAAGTAGCCATGAAGATAACGCCCGAATATATGAATTTTAACGGCATGGTCTTCGGTGGCATTGTAATGGCCGTGACCGACCAGGCATTCGCCTACGCCACGAACTCCCTGGTCAGCCCCAGTATCGCAACACAGTTCAACATTCATTTAATTTCCGGTGCGGCTACCGGCGACGAGCTAACTGCCGAATGCCGCGTGGTCAAGAGCGGACGACGGATTGGCGTCTCCGAGATGACGGTCACCAACCAGGACGGCAAGCTTATTGCCAAAGCCACCGGCACTACTGTTCATACAGGCTGAATCCGGCACCAGGCTCCCCGGATGCCACCATAATTGACAGAAAGTTTTTTCATGTGGTAAGCTATCCCGTTGTTTAGACTAAATAGCGGCAATATAGAGATGTTCTTCGCCCGTAGTAACCCAGAGAATGCCAAATTCATCTTTACCGTGCGCACGGGCGGTGCGCATGGGAGGTTTTGAGATATATGCCTGGATAAGGAATTGGAGTTATTAGTTCGATAGTTACAGATTACCTCCCAAAGCGGGAGGTAATTCAATTTTAGTGCAGCAGAAATCGTTCTAACAGGATAAAAATGGAAAAACGGGAGACAATTCCACAAATAATCAGAAGCAATTACACCAAATGGGGTTCGCAGACAGCTATGTCTATGAAAATGTTTGGTATCTGGCAGAGATATAGCTGGCAGGACTACTATGAAAACGCTAAATACTTCTCGCTGGGTTTGATAAGCCTGGGGCTGGAACGCGGGGACGTGGTTTGCATTATAGGCGATAACGAACCACAGTGGTTCTGGGGCGAGTTCGCCGCGCAGGCAGCCGGAGCTATCGCCACCGGAATATTTGTTGACTCCATCCCCTCGGAGGTCAAATACGTCGCCGAGCATTCTAATGCCAAGTTCGCTATCGTCAATGACCAGGAGCAAACTGACAAGTTCATTGAAATCAAGGAGGAGTTGCCCTTACTGAAAAAGGTCATTTACTGGGACCCCAAGGGACTGAGAAACTATGATGACCCCATACTTATAAGCTTCAGCGAAGTAATAGAGCAGGGTAAAGAATATGAAAAAACACACCCCGGCCTGTTCGAGCAGAACGTGGAAGAAGGCAATGGCGATGACGCTGCCTTCATTTACTACACATCAGGGACTACCGGCCTGCCCAAAGGGGCCGTGCTTACTCACCGTGCCCTGATAACCACGGCGCAGGGATTCATCAATCGCTACCCGATGGATGAACACGACGATTTGATTTCCAACTTCCCGGCGGCCTGGGTAGGCGACAGCTTCTTCGCCACCATTCCACATCTGCTGACCGGAGCCAGGCTTAATTTTCCTGAAGAGCCCGACACTATAGCCGAGGACACACGCGAAGTTGGCCCGAACTTCGTGATATACGGTCCGCGTCAGTGGGAAGGGCTGGTAAGTGAGATTCAGGTAAAGATGGTTGACGCCAATTTCTTAAAACGCTTCACCTATAACCTTTTTCTGCCGGTCGGTCATAAAATCGCCGATATTAAATTCCAGGGCAAAACGCCGAATCTGTTCTGGCGCATTCTGCATGGAATCGCCTACCTGGCCTTGTTCAGGCCGCTGAAGGACAGGCTTGGACTGAGCAAGGTGAGATTTGCCGTAACCGGAAGCTCGGTGCTCAGCCTCGATACCTTCCGCCTTATCCATGCCATCGGCGTTGAACTCAGGCAGTGTTACGCCAGCACCGAGGCCGGCTTGATTTCCTCTCATGGCAAAGGAGAAATCAAATTCGAGAGTGTCGGCCGACCGGCGCTCGGCACTGAACTCCGGATAACCGATGAGGGGGAACTCCTGGTTTCCAGTGACTGCATGTTCACAGGCTATCATAAAGACCCCGAGAAGACGGCGACTACGCTGATAGATGGCTGGTGTCATACCGGGGATGCCGTGAATATCAATGAGGAAGGCCACCTTATATTCATGGACCGGCTGGAGCACATGGGTGAGCTGAGCTCCGGAGCCAAATATGCCCCACAGTATATCGAAGGCAGGCTGAGGTTCAGTCCGTATATCAAGGACGCCATGGTTATCGGCGGTAAGGATAAAGAGTTTGTCTCGGCTATTGTAAACATAGATTTTGCCATGGTGGGCAAGTGGGCGGAAAGAAACCATATCCCATATACCACCTTCGTTGACCTGTCCCAGAAAAAAGAGGTCGCTGACCTGGTACAGAAGGACCTGGTACGGGTAAACAGCTATCTGCCGGACCTCGCCAGAGTAAGAAGATTCGTCCTGATGCATAAGGAGTTTGACCCCGATGAAGCTGAGCTAACCAGAACCCGAAAGCTGAGAAGGGAATTTATGGAGGAGCGTTATAAAGACCTGATTAATGCCATGTATACAAATGGCCAAGAAATTAAGGTCGAAGCTCCGGTAACCTACAGGGACGGACGAAAAGGAATAGTGACCACCGCCATCAAGGTAAGAGATATTAACGAGGAGGGCTAAATACCGGATGACAGAGTTTTTACAGTTTCTAATTACAGGTCTGTCCGTGGGTATGGCCTATGCCCTGATTTCCCTGGGCTTTGTCCTGGTCTGGAAATCAAGCAGCGTGGCCAACCTGGCGCTGGGTCAGCTGGTACTGCTCTCTTCCTGGTTTACCTACGGTATGCTGGTTCAGGCCGGGTTTCCGCTCTGGCTCAGCTTTCCCCTGGTTATTATCTTTGCCCTGTTCCTGGGCTGGATAATCGAGAGATTCGCTCTCCGGCCCCTCATCGCTCAGCCAATCCTTTCCCTCATTACGGTGACGCTGGGGATAGCCTACTTTGTTGAGGGAGTAGTCAATTTCGTCTGGCCCTGGAGCGTCGACGCCCTGCCGCGCCTGTTTCCCATAGAGCCCGTCCATATCGGCGGTGCCGTAGTCTCCCAGCAGTATATCTGGGTGGCTGTCATTTCACTTATAATATTCGGCCTTCTGACCCTATTCTTCCGATACCACAGGATGGGTATTGCCATGAGGGCGACGGCCGATGACCAGCTGGCGGTCCAGGCCTGCGGCATTCCGGTAACCCGTATCTTCTCCATGTCGTGGATGTTTGCCTGTGTGGTGGCGGCTATCGGCGGTATTCTAATATCCAGTATCGGCGGCATTACCCACGGTCTTGTCGAGACCGGCCTGAAATCATTCTCGGTGGTGATACTCGGCGGCCTGGATTCCTTCGCCGGTGCCATCATCGCCGGCCCCATAATAGGACTCAGCGAAAGCTTCGGCGGGGGCTATCTTACCCCCTATCTCTGGGCCGGGGTTAAAGATATCATTCCGTTTGTCATTATTATCATAGTTATGGTTATCAAGCCTTACGGGCTATTCGGAGAAGAACGGATAGAGAGGATATAGCTGGATGTATCTGCCCTGCGGAACGCGTAATTATGAATACTCTGAAGATATGGCCATTCTGAGAACCAAGACTCACTGGATTCTTTTTATTGGTTTCCTGGTTCTGCTCTTCGCCGCACCGCTATACTTCAGCAATTACTGGCTGGGTGTCTGCAACCTTATTGGCATTACGCTCGTAGCTGCTATCGGGCTGAATATCCTGGTCGGCTACTGCGGGCAGCTATCCATCGGGCACGCCGGCTTCATCGCTGTGGGCGCTTATACAACTGCCATCCTGACCAACCGCTTAGAGCTTCCCTTTCTGGTCGGACTAGTCTGCGCCGGACTTGTCGCCGGGTTTATCGGTCTTATCTTCGGCATACCCTCGGTACGGGTCAAGGGCTTCTACCTGGCCATTACCACCATTGCTGCCCAGTTTATCATTATCTGGGTCATTAACCACTGGAGCTTGACCGGCGGCTTCCTCGGCATCAAGGTGCCCTATGCTTCCATAGGAGGCCTCGTCTTCCGCAGTGAGGTAAGCCAGTTTTACCTTATCATGATTATTGCTGCCCTCTGCACCTTCTTCGCCAAGAATCTGGCCAGGACCAAAGTGGGCAGAGCCTTCGTTGCCATCCGGGACAACGACCTCGCCGCCGAAGTAATGGGCGTCAACCTTTTCTATTATAAAATGCTCGCCTTCTTTATTGGCTGCTTCTTCGCCGGTATCGCCGGCGCCCTGCTCGCTCACTGGATTGGCTTTCTCAATACCGAGCAGTTCAGCCTTACCGAATCAATACTGTATATCGGTATGATTATCATTGGTGGCTTGGGTACAACCCTGGGACCTATCCTGGGGGTGGTCTTTATCCGTGTACTCCAGCAATTGTTAACCGTGGAGTTTGCACCTTTTCTGGAGAAGTCCTTTACGATGTTACCGGCCGGCTTTGCCAGCGGGGTTACGCCGATGCTCTTCGGACTGGTAATCGTCCTTTTCCTGATACTGGAGCCGAGGGGAATCGCTCACCGCTGGGCACTTTTCAAGGCTGCGTACCGTTTGTGGCCTTTCTCATACTAACTGATGAAGGAGGAAAGGGATAATGTAGTTCACTACCGGATAGACAAATAGCGGACTAACAAATCCATAAAGGAGGGATAATATGAGAAATAAAGGATTGATTATCAGCACTGCTATCGTCTGCCTGGCACTGGTAATGGCCACGCTGCCCTTTATCAGCGCCTGTGAAGGCGATAAGGAAGGAAAGACCCTGAAAATCGGCATCACCACGCCGACTACCGGGCCCGCCGCCGAAAAGGGAGCGCCTATGGGGCATGCTAACCTGGACTGCATCAAATTCATTAATGAAGAGCGGGATGGGGTCAACGGCTACCCAATAGAGGCTGTCTGGCTGGATAATGGCTACGATGCCGCCAAGGTGGTCACTATCGTTAAGAAATTCATGGACGAAGGCTGCCTGATGTTTTCTACCTCCTCTTCGGCCATGATGACCGCTTCCATGGAGATTGCCAACCGCGCTGGTTTCCCTGGAATGGCTGCTTTTTCCTCCCCGATAATATACCGTCCCCCGCAGCATATTTACGGCCAGATGCCTGATTACGGCGATGACTTCCTGGTCTTTGCCAAATACTATATGGAAAATATCTGGAAGGGCTCCGGCAAACCAAAAATGGCGATGCACCTGCTGAACAACTCCACCGGCTATGGAGCCAAGGACGCAGCCACCGCCTATGCCGCAGAGCTGGGTATTGATATCGTCGCTGTCGAAGAGCATTCCAGTACCACAACTTCCGAGATGGAATCGCTGACCCGCGTCAAGGCTTTAAACCCGGACGTATTGTATATCTCCAGTACACCAGCACCCACCGCCGTGGTTGTCAAGAACGCCTATGAGCTGGGCTTGTACCCCGGCATAACCATCGGTTGTGGTCATGCCAGCTTCACCAGTGCTTTTGTGGATATCGCGGGGGCTGATATTGCCGAAGGTGTTTACGGCGTATTCCCGACGGTAAACTGGGGTGACAATGTCCCCGCTATGGACAAGATGACCGAGTACTGCCAGAGTGAGCATCCCGATGATTACGGCAATATGGACTATATCACCTGCTGGGCGCAGAGCCTTATTATGGCCGAGATTCTGCGTGTCGCCCTGGAAAATGTCGACTATGAAGTGCTGGCCAAGGGAGATGCCACAGCATGGGAGGCTGTTGAAAAACAGGGTATTCAAAAGCTGAAAGACTATGATGTCGAAGGACTGCACGGCCCGGTAAGTTATACGCCCGGAGATAACCGGCTCTCAAAATCGGTACGCGTTTTCCAGGTACAGAATGGTGAGATTGTACCGCTAACCGACTGGATTGATGCGCCATTGGTTAAGTATGAAGAGTTTGATTGGTTTGGTAAGTAATATGTGAAAGCGATAGGGGCTCCGCTGCGGCGGAGCCCCGGTTAGGAAAACCCAGATATGCTCAGATTAAACAACATTGAGGTTACCTACCTCAATGTAATAAGGGTATTGCACGGCGTCTCGATGACAATAGAGGACGGTGCCATTATTGCCCTCCTCGGGGCCAATGGGGCCGGTAAAAGCACTACCCTCAAGGCGATATCTGGCCTGCTCCATGTGGAGGAAGGAGAGGTAACCGACGGAAGCATCGAATGGAACGGCGAAAGAATAGATAAAAAAAACGCCGAGGAAATTGGCAAGCTTGGAATTATACAGGCACTCGAGGGACGCCGCGTCTTTGAACACCTGAACACCGAGGAAAACCTGCTGGTCGGGGCTTACTATCGACGCGACCGCCGGGCGGTAAGGCAGGACCTCGATATGGTGTATAATTACTTCCCGCGTCTGAAAGAGCTCCGCCGGAATATCGCCGGCTATCTCTCGGGCGGCGAGCAACAGATGCTGGTTATCGGCCGGGCTATGATGACGGCGCCCAAACTCATGATGCTGGACGAACCTTCATTAGGACTGGCGCCTTTACTTGTTGAAGAAATATACGATATTATTAAACGTTTTAATACGGAACGTAAAACATCGGTCCTGCTGGTGGAGCAGAACGTCAGAATTGCGCTGAGCATAGCCCAGTACGGTTATGTTATGGAGAATGGCCGGGTGGTACTTGATGGTACGGCCGATTTTCTCAGGAATAACGAAGACGTGAAAGAGTTTTATATCGGTCTGTCGGCTATGGGCACGAAAAAAAGCTACCGTGAAGTTAAACACTACCGGAGGCGAAAGAGATGGCTTTAGTCCAGAAAACGGGGCAGGGTGAGTTCTTCGATGAACTGGAGGTCATGCCTCCCGAAAAAAGAAGGAAATATCTCGACCAGAAATTATCGCAGACCATCGCTTATGCCTACAGTCATGCCCCGGCGATAAAGGAGATGATGGACAGGGCAGGTATCAGCCCTTCACAAATTCGCACCGTTAAAGACCTGGAGAAGCTACCGATTACGAGGAAGGCCGACCTCATTGAGATGCAGAAGAATAACCTGCCTTATGGCGGCTTTGCCGCGATACCCCATGAAGACATCGAGCGCGTCTTCATTTCCCCGGGTCCTATCTATGAAATCCAGCCCTCCAGTATTAAATGGTTCGCCAAATCATTCTGGGCTGCCGGATTCAGAAAGGGAGATGTGGTTATCAATACTTTCACCTACCATATGTCCCCGGCTGGCATTCTATTTCACGAAGCCATACGGGATTGCGGGGCTACGGTAGTTGTTGCCGGCACCGGCAATACCGACCTTCAGATTCAGATTATGAAAGACCTGAAAGTTACCGGATTCGTAGGCACGCCCAGCTTCCTGATGACTGTCATCAAGCGGGCTGAGGAAATGGGTTATAACCTCAAACGTGATTTTGCCATCAAGCGCGCCTGGTTTACCGGCGAGATGCTGCCACCCTCTCTCAGGGTAACCTTTGAAAAAGACTACAGTATCGCCACCACGCAGGCATACGCCGTGACCGAACCGGGTGGCGCCATCGCCTACGAATGCCGACAGCAATCCGGCATGCACCTGATGGATGAATACGTTACGGAAATAGCCGACCCCGAGACGGGGAAGCAGCTGGGACCCGGTGAAATAGGCGAGATAGTGGTGACTCCGATTCATAACAAGATCTGGGGCCTGATACGCTTCGGCACCGGCGATATGTCTTCATACATAACCGATGCCTGTCCCTGCGGCCGAACCGCCAGCCGGATTACCGGTATTGTTGGCCGCGCCGGCGATGCGGTTAAGGTGAGAGGCATGTTTGTTGTTGCCAAGCAGGCCGAGCAGGCAATCACGAGCTTCAGCCAGGTCACCAGATTCCAGCTAATTGTCGGTCGTAGGCAACACAGAGACGAGATTACCCTGAAGCTCGGGCTGGCGGACATGAGCGCCGGTACGACGAAACTGGCCGATGATTTGAATCAGAAATTCCAGGATACATGCCGCATCAAGATAGATAAGATTGAATTCGTTGAAACGGGAAGCATTCCGGAGGATAAACAGGGAATAGTGGACGAAAGGACCTGGGAGTAAGCCTGCACCGGTTAACGCCTTTCCTCTCCTAAATAAGCGGCGATGACCTGCGGGTTGGTCCTTATCTCCTCCGGCGTGCCTTCGGCGATTTTCTGCCCGAAATCAAGCACCGCTATTCTATCGGCTATATCCATAACCACGCCCATATCATGCTCGACGAGGATGATACAGCTCACACCATCCCGCAATACGGGAGTGTCCGGATAGGTATTTCCCTGCCCTTCGAATATGTCAATAATGAACCTGGCGATATCCTCTTTCTCCTCCAGATTCATGCCTGCCATTGGCTCATCCAGAAGCAAAACCTTGGGTTCCAGAGCCAGGGCACGTCCCAGCTCCACCCTCTTGCGCATTCCATAGGGAAGGGTATGAACTACCTTGTTTCTGATTGGTTCTATTTCCAGGAAATCTATGATAGCCTCTACTGTATCTCTGTGCCGAATTTCCTCGTCGTGCGCCCAGCCGAAATACAGGGCACCACTGAGGAAGTTCTGCTTGATAAAGACATGCCTGGCCGCCATGATATTGTCCAGAGTACTCAAGCCGGTAAAAAGCTCAATATTCTGAAAGGTCCTGGCCAGACCCAGCCGGGCTGCCTTGTCAGGACGAATCCGGGTTATTCTCTGATTCTCGTAATATATTTCACCCTTCTGCGGTTTATAGAAACCGTTTATGCAGTTCAAAAGGCACGTCTTACCGGCTCCGTTTGGTCCGATAATGGCCAGGATTTCATTGTCTTTAATATCCAGGCTGACATCCTTGATGGCCCTCACACCTCCGAAGGAAAGGCAGAGGTTTTCAATACGTATATTCGTCCTAGCCTGGTTGTCACCCTCAGTGATATCTTTCTCAGGCATGCCCATATCTCAATAATTCAGGCGTAATTGTCATGTTGCATTCTAATCCACCAGTGATTTATCCCGATACTGGACCAATCGGTGGCACTGCAGACCGGTGCAATCCAGTTGTTTCCCTGACTGCCGGCTCCTAATCTTGATTTCGCGCGCTGTTTCCTTGCTGGGCTTACTATACTTGTCATAGCCGGTGCATTTTAATGTGCCGTCTTTATATACCAGTAGAGTTACTTCGTCATCAACAGCATCACAATAAATCGTTGTCGCCGTTAAAACCCAGTCAGCCATGTTTAAAAAGTCCGTCTCCCAGTCTCGTAATGCCTTTTAATATTACAATTATTCAGACTGGAATTCAAACCGAATGACTTAAGTAATAGGTTAATGCATTACCAAGTTACTATTTACATACACCATCAGGTAACGAATAATACTTGCTAGGGAACTTATACAAAGACGCAGGGCTCCACGTATGTATCACCTGGAGGCTCGGGAGATTTTATATTCGCCTTCAGCGAAGAGGGCAGGGCAGGATAATGAAGCGTGAAAAGGGAGTCTCACTGATTGAGACGGCGGTGGCCTTAGCCATTCTGGCCGCTATCAGCGTGTCATTTCTTAACGGCGTGGCGACCACTTCAACCGCCCGCGCTACCGCTGACGAACAGGTATGTGCCAAAGCTCTGGCCGAGAGCATTATTGAGGACATAAAAAAGGGGCCTTATCTATCTTCATATACCCCTACAATCCCGGATGAATATCCCGGTTACACTGCTAATGTTACCGTTGAGAATCCGGTAAATGACAATATTCAGCAGCTAACAGTAACCATTCACCACCACAACCACGACGCGCTGATACTTGAGACTTACAAGATGAAACGCACCGGTAACTGAGAGCTATGAGTAAGATATCAATGTTACGGAGATTTAGGCTATTCAACAGGAATCAGGCTGGCTTTAGCATAATCGAGGTAATAGCCACAGTAATCGTTGTCGGTCTCATCGGCCTCGTGGCTAGTATGGCTATCGTTCAGGTATTGAATCAGACTTCCAAAAACAATGACTATACTACCGCCAGCCGGCAGACCCTGAATGCCATGTTCTGGATTAGCCGTGATGTCCAGATGGCTCAGAAAATACAACCGGACGGTGGAGGTTCCGGTTTCCCGCTTGTTCTGACATGGCTTGAGTGGGATGATACCTCCCATACAGTAAACTACACGCTGGAAAACAACCGACTCACACGCAGTTATTCCATCAATAGCAGCGAGCCGAGATTTACATCAGTAGCGGAATACATTAACCAGGAAACGCAAATGACTAACTGCGCATCTGATAATGGTGTGCTTACCCTGACAATCACCAGCAGCGTAGGTACAGGCGCGCACACGATTAACGTGACCAAGGTACGTAGTATCGCCTCCAGGCCTAATATCTAGCAACAGGGATGGCATAATGAAAAAAAAGATTGGAATAAAGCTATTCAAGGCACTACCCGATGAGACGGGGCAAGCCCTTATTATTGTCCTGGTGCTGCTGCTACTGGGAAGCCTGACGATTGTGCCGGTCCTTGACCACCTCCATACCGCTCTGAAGACCGGCGAGCAGTACGAAGATAAGACCAATATGCTCTATACCGCCGACGCCGGTATAGAAGACGGCCTGTGGCGGATAAAATACGACTTCATGGGCACGGATTATCACCCCTACGATTACAACACTGCCTGGCCTTACGAGACCGACACGCTAAACGGAAGGGTGGCCGATGTTACGATCAAGAATGTCTGGCTTCCAAGCAATGTGACACTTGATGACCTATATTTAAGCCCGGATGATGCCAAGAGCATGATCGAATCGGAAAAACTTGTGGTGGTCGGCACTTCCGGCGCCATTCCTGGCAAGCCGTACCACATCAAGATAGACTACACCCCCGCTATCGGTGATAACCTCTCTATAAAATCACTTGGCGTGTGGCTGCCGCAGGGCTTCGAGTATGCAGACAACTGCAGCCTGACACACGATGGCACATCCGTCCCTTATTATCCGGATTCTGAAACCATTACCGACTGCAACGGTGGCCAGACTGTTGTCTGGACATTCAATTACCCTTACCCACTCTTTACCGAGTTCCCCGGTGTCGACCCCGCGGCCTCAACCATGAGCATCGATTTGACTTTCAGCTATACGCCTCCGGCGGAGCACCCCAACCGCCTGCCCACAGCTATTGCCTGGTTAACCACCGACATGTACCCTGGCTCTCTCGGCACCAATCCGAATGATGTACCCATATCCTGGGATATGGATACCCGTATTTATGAAATTACCTCCACGGCCGGCGATACTCTAATCCAGGCCTTCTCTTCCAAGTGTGAATTACGCCAGATGGGAGATGCTATGGGTGGCGATTACGTAGCCATTGGCGGCTCATTGCTCGCTGACGATAGCCCCGTAGATAATATACGTGAGACCTGGCACACTCCCAGCAGTTATACACTCAATAGTATCCCCCCGGACGCCGACGTGATAGCCTCTTACCTGTACTGGGCAGGCTGGCGCAATGAGGCCTCAAAGGTATCCGTCCTGGCAGATTCCTGTACAAATATGGATACCTACTGGACTTACAGCAGCCCGACCGCCTGGAGTGTCGATTCCAGCCAGTACAAGGCCCATTACAGCAGTGGTGGCGATGCCGCGAGACACCTAACACTAAAAACACAAGACCTGTCATCTTATGCACCGGATTCCATTATTGTAACCTGGGAACAGGGCACCGAGTCTGGGTTCTCAGATAGCTGTGACAACTATGACAACTGGAATAAAGGTAACGCGTGGAGCATAAGCAGCGGCCGTTTCAGAGGTCATTCCACTCTGGCGGATGGTGACCCAGAACGGCTGCTGGAGCTAAAAGACGGCGAGGTAAACCTGGACGGCGCAGGAGCGGTTGACGTTTCCTGGACCATGTCGAAATGGGGAACGCTGGGGTCAGGTGATGGACTTGATATCGCTTTTTATAATAGTGCTCTCGGCTGGAGCAGCAATATACAGGTTTTTCGCGGGCCCTCTGATCCCCCCGCGTCTTATAGCTACACCATACCGGTGGGGTACCGCACCAGCGACTTCAAAATGAGATTCGAGCTGTTCGGTTTCGGCGGCTTTGGAGGGTCGTCAAGATATTTATATATCGATGATATCGAAATTGGAAGTGGCGGTTTGTCTTCATTGGACGGACTCGACTTCGCCTTTTCTGGTGATAGCGGCGGCACCTGGAGCAATTATGTCCAGGCTTTCAGAGGTGACCTGGGAAGTACCATGGAAGAGTTCGTGTATTCCGTCCCCGGAGAATATGTCAGTGCTAATTTTAGCTTTAAATATAAGCTAGTCGGCTGCAACGACTTCGGCGAAAAGGTATGCATTGACAACTTCAGGATACTGAATCTACCCATAGATACGGAAGTCACGTTTGCGATAGACAAGATAGGCGGGGGTAGTGGCGGGTATTCCGGGAATGTAACCGCCGAGCGCTCATACGTCATGCTCAATACTATGTGGGGTAGTCCCGAGGGATTCTCTTACGCCTGTGCGAGGGACGTTTCTTCCCTGGTAAAAACATATCCTATCGTCGCCGGGGAAGAACACCATACCGGTAACGCAACATACACCGTCGGTGGGGTATCGGCTGACCTCAATAGTAATTTCTCTTTTGCCGGCTGGTCCCTTATCATCGTTTATGCCAGTCCGAGTACAGCGGGGCACTATATCTATATCCGCGACGATAACTTCGCATTTCATCCCGGGACTGGTGGCAATCTGGACTTCGATGAGGACGGACTGGATGGCGGGGACATCACCAACTTCGTTGTTCCGGAACCAATTACAGACCAGTACGGCACCGTCAATGAGACAATAGCCGCCAAGCTTACCTGCTTTGTCGCCGAAGGTGATAACTTCGGAACATCCTCCATAAAGATTACCGGCCAGCAGTCCGGGCTTTCCAAGGACCTTTCCAATCCGAAAAGCCCGGCGACCGATGTCTGGAACGGAAAGTCTTACCCGGGAACCTATGAAGAGGGCGTGGATATAGATACTTTCACGTTACTCTGGGCGGATGATATACTAACACCGGGCGATAACGTACTGCACGTGGACTTATTTTCTAAAGATGATGCCTGGAACCTGATATATTTCATCATATCCGTCCGTAGCGAGACCGTCACCGGCGGTACCTCGCATTACATGATATACGGTTAGCACTTATCCGGCTGTAAATACCGCAGGGCTTTACGTTCAGCTTCTTCAGACAGCGCTGGTACGGAATCTCCAGACGGCTATCAGGCCGAATACCACAGCGAAACCAATGAGAGCCAGCATCTCGGGAACCACGGCCCCGAAATCGGCACCGAATAACATTAATTTATTGAATCCGGTGGTCGCCCAGGCATGAGGGCTTATCTTGGCCACGTTCTGCAGCCATCTGGGTAAGATAAAGAGAGGCCACCAGCAGCCGCCGAGTGGTGCCAGCACCAGCGCCGTGACCACAGCCAGCGAACCGGCACCGCGCTGCGTCTTGGCCAGCGTCGCCAACATCAGGGCAAATGCCGCCGACATAATAACCATCAGTATGGAAAGGATGATGACAGCCAGCGGAGACAACCCCAGGTCAATATGGAACACCAGAATGCCCACCACCCAGAATATTAATATCTGAATCAGCCCCCTGATTAGCGTACCGGAAAACATACCCCCCAGAATGGATTCCTTTTTTACCGAGGTAGCCAGCAGCCGTTCCAGGGTATTGTTCTGCCGCTCGCGCACGATTGTCTCGGCGGTCACCGCGGCGGCGAAAAAGACGAACATTACCAGGTAACCGGGAATAACATAATTGGCCGGGTTCTCCTCCTCCATCTCGCCCACTTTCTCGATATTGATTCCTATATAAGACGCCTCTGTTCCACCTACACCCTGCCCCGAGGAAATATCCGCCATTATCTGCTGGACGGCCTGAGTGATACTTTCCATATCAACCGAGATTAAGCCACCCTCGATGAGAAGCGCGATACTGGCATTGACGATGACCCGGTACGTACCAAGCTGGGAAGCGATGGCTCCGGCAAATCCATTCAGGGCGGCCCTGTCGTTAATGGCCCCGGCATCCACCACCACCTCAAGCTGAGCACCTGAACCCGTCATTATACCTTCTGTAAAATCGGCCGGAAAGGCGATAAAGCCAGCCAGTTCCCCATTCTCAACGGCGTGGTAAGCTTCATTATAGTCTTTATCCCAGACTATTATCGGTTCTCCGGGTCTGAGCTGAGACTCATCCACGGTTTCAATAGCGCCGATTATCTGGTGGCTGAGGCCGCTCTCTGCCTCCTGGGTGACCACATGAAGCTCCATACGTTTATCCTCAGCGGCACCAACATTGAGGAAATAGAAAATCACGACAAACATAAACGGGAAAACGATAAAGAAGAACACCGCAGCGCGGTCTTTGGCAAAGATGCTCAAATCCTTAAGAGCGATAAACCATACATAACTCAGTTGCTTCATAGCTTCCTATTTACCCCCGGGCATAACCCTGAAGAAAAGGCGGCTAACCAGAAGCCCCACGACCATGACGCCGGCCAGTATGCCCAGTTCTGGACCAACATCAGCCAGAGACCCTCCCTTGGCTATGATAGTATTGAAAGCGTCATTGGCGTAGGTATTAATAGATAACCGGCTGATAGTATAAAAGGCCGAATCCTTGGCGATTTCAAAGAAAGTGCCGCCCAGCATGAACGTAATTACCGAGAAGACAACGGCGATCCAGGTAGCGCCTTCCTCGCCGCGGGCGATTGAGGCTATTACCAGCCCCAGGGCGCCGGCGGCCGCCGCGAAAATAAGGGTAATAACGAGACATTCAATAAAGGATAACGGCGTAAAAATTTGAAACACAATATAAGATAGAACCAGCAGTATTAATGTCTGCACAAAACCACGCGAGATACTGGCAAAAAACTTGCCGAGGAAAAGCTGCCCCACGCTGAGTCGGGTGGTGAGTAACCGCTCCAGCGTCCCCTTGCGGCGCTCCTCGACGATAACCCGGGCGCTCAGGGTTATCGCGAAGAGGACATACATGGTAACGATACCGGGAAGATACTGATTAACGAAATCAGGACTGCCGCCCAGCGTTTCTTCACGGACACTCACAACAGGGTCTTCGCGTTCCTGTTCCAGGAACTCCTGCACAGCGACGTCAATGTGCTCTTGAGATACGCCCTGCCCCAGAAGACTTGCGCTGACCTGACCGCGAACCTGAAACTCCTGGTTGATATCCTCAGCCACGCCACGAACCATGCTGGCAACAACCTGGTCCCACTGTGCGGTGTTGCCCCTCTGCCTGAAACTTAATTGCGTTCTGTCTCCCGAGGTCAGCGCTCTGGAAAAGCCCTCGGGAATATAGGTAACCAGCAGCACGTCCGACCTTTCCAGCTTGGTATCCGCCTCGGCCGGGGTCAGCAATTCAACATCAAGGCCTTCAATTCCATCCAGCTTTTCCAAAAAGACGGAGGCGTAGTAACCTTTGTCCTCGTCCACCACATAGGCAGTCCCTTCGAACGTCATCGGTCCGCCGAAGGCGGCATAAATCAGGGCGAAGGTGACAATAGGCAGGAGCAGGCTGAAGGAGAGGTCTCCCTTGTCCCGCAGATACAGTCGAACTTCATTCAGGGCAATATATAATGCTCTCTTCATATATTGTCTAGTCGCGGAGACTCCGTCCGGTCAATTTCAAAAAGACATCCTCCAAGGTTACTTTGTCAGGCGACCCTATTTCTCCTTTGAGTTGATATGGTGTATCCATCCTGATTACCTTACCACCGTCCATGATAGCGATGCGGTCGCAGAGCCGGTCGGCTTCTTCCATGTAGTGAGTTGTATAGAGAATCGTCATGCCCTTATCCCGCAACCCCCTAATGGTTTCAAAAATATTATTCCGTGACTGCGGGTCAATGCCGACGGTCGGCTCATCCAAGAAGACAAGCTGAGGACTGCCCATAAGGGCAATGGCAAGATTAATACGCCGCTTCATACCACCGGAATATTTGGCCACTTTTCCCCTGGCTCTATCTTCAAGTCCCATCAGTTTCAGGTGAGACATTGCCTGGGTGCGTGCATCCCTGCCGTTCAGTCCTGCCATCCGCCCGAAAAAGACCATGTTTTCAAGTGCGGAAAGGTCTTCATATAAGGCCAGGTCCTGCGGACAGACGCCGATAAGACCTCGAATAGCTTCGGCATCTTGCCGGATAGAATAGCCCCCTATCGTAATTTCGCCGCTGTCGGGTTCCAGAACTGTGGACAGCATACGTATCGTTGTCGTCTTGCCGGCACCGTTGGGCCCGAGAAGACCGAAAATTTCGCCCTTGCCTATAGTAAACGAAACGCCGTTAACAGCCTTGAAATCATTAAAACTCTTGTGAAGGTCTTCCGCTACCAGAAATGCCTCAGCCATAGCCTCACCTCCGCTTTGCCTTATTTAAGGTGGGTTGCCGTATTATATACCTTGAGTATCTAGGTTTGCAAGACTTTATAAGATATAGATATAGATATAACAGCACCTAAAAATAGCGGGGCCTCCTGTCGGAGGCCCCGTATCATTCTTGTCCTTAGCCAGGCTTATTTATAGAGTTCCCTGGCCACATCATCCAGGCCAAGCTCCAGCAATTTCTCCTTACTGGGCTTGCCAGTCTTGCGGTCCCAGCCCCGGGCCGCGTAGTATTCGTTAAAAAGGTCGTCCTCAGTCATGGTTATCCCGGCACGGGGGCCTTCTTTCTTAGGCGGGATACCCAGCAACCTGTCAGGGTAGTGCCACGGCGTTTTAATACCCTCGCGGACATTAAAAGCCTGCCGCATATTCTCGATACGCTCACCTGTCTTGAGCAACTCCTCCTTGGTGAGGTCCCAGCCGGTGATGACCCGCAGGGCTTCAAAAAGAAATTCGCCGCTACCGTACCCATCTCCCAACACAATCATGCAGATACCGGCAGCGTTATAGACCTGAGTCAAGTTGCTACCGTACGTATGCGGCTCGCCTCGCCCCTTGTAAGATTCCCGGTCGTACTCAGGCATCACATCATCAGGGTAGGGCCCTTCCCCGCCCTGAGTATGGCGGGCGGGGGTCGGCTCACCCCCGTAAGCAATGGCAAAGGCCGGGCCACCCCTCGAATCATGCGCCGGGACTTCCTGTCCGCCGATATGCATGGCGTATTTCTCGGCACCCCTGCCGATTTTTTCGGCGGCTTTCTTGACACCATCGGCGATGATATCACCGAAGCCTTCGCGTTTGGCCAGCTTCTCCAGCATGGCTACGATGGACCTGTGGTTGCCCCAGGTCATTTCAAGGCCATCAGTATCATTTTTGGTAATGACTCCATTCTCGTAACATTCGATGGTAAAGGCGATACAGGCCCCGCACGATATAGTATCCAGTCCATAGCGGTTGCAGATATCATTGGCCTTGATGATAGATGCCAGATTTTTATTGAGACAGTTGGCGCCAAACATAGCCAGGGTCTCGTACTCAGGCTTGTGGGCACCTGCCTCGTATTTATATTCGCCAGTTCCCGCCTTCATGATACCGCCGCAGGCAATGGGACAGTGCCAGCAGCCATATTTCCTTTCCTGCTGGGCAATTACCGGTTCACCACTGATATCTTCATAATTAGGAAAGTCGATAACCGCAGTGCCCGCCCAGTTCTTGCAGGGGGCATCATCACCCTCACAGCTCATATTGAAGAGGCCCGGCGTACCGAATGAGCTTATGAAGTTAAACCGGGGGCCCAGATTCGCCATGTGCTTCTTTCTCATCTCACTGGCCTTCTGGGCGTCGGCCACGGGCACTTTCGCGTTGCCTTTTATCGCGATTGCCTTTAGCTTCTTGGAACCCATCACAGCGCCCAGGCCGGAACGTCCGGCGGCACGTCCCTTGTTGTTCATTACAGCAGATACTAGGGCAAGTTTCTCCCCCGAAGGACCGACACAGGCTATCTCCACGTCCTTCCCCAGTTCTTCTCTGATGATATCCTGGACGTCGAAAGTGTCCTTGCCCCAGAGGTGGGCGGCGTCCCTCAACTCGGCTTTGCCGTTATCAATGAAGAGGTAAACGGGCTTGTCCGATATGCCGGTGAAGAAGACGGCGTCGTATCCGGCAAATTTCAGGTGTGGGCCAACATTCCCGCCCGAATTGGCCTCACCCCAGCCTCCCGTCAATGGCGATTTCCCCACCATAACGTAACGGGAACCACCGAGGGCATCGGTACCGGTGAGTACGCCTGTGGTAAGACCCAGGATAGCGTCCGGGCCCAGCGGGTCCACACCCGCCTTCTGGCGGCTGAAGAGGATTCTGGCGCCCAGACCGTAACCTCCCAGGAAATCACGGCCGAGCTTTTCATCAAGTGCCTCTTCCTTGATCTCTTTTTTGGAAAGATCTACCCATAAAATCTTTCCTACAAATCCGTGAGCCATGCAATACCTCCTTGTTTCTTAATAAAAATCTTGAATCGTAGTTAATTAAGATAAATGGCCTAACCACATTAACCATCTCGTACTATTACATATCCGTGCATTAATTGTCAAACATTTCAGTAATTCCGGCACACAGGCAAGCTGAATTGACGTTAAACTGGCTGCGATGTAAAATCAGTCCCAGACAGGAGGCAAGCTGTATATTAGGAGGTAGATATGTCGCCCGTATTACAGGACAAGGTAGCTATCATCACCGGTGCCGGCCGCGGCCTCGGGAAAGCTTTCGCCCTGAGGTATGCCGAGGAAGGTGCCAAGCTGCTCTTACCCGATATCAGCCTGGAAAGGGCTGAGGTTACGGTCAAAGAGATAAAGGCTAAAGGCGGCGAGGCCTTGGCCATGGAGACTGATATCTCTGACGAAAAAGCCACCCTGGAGATAGCGGAGAAGGTTATCCAGAAGCACGGCAGGGTAGACATCCTGCTCAATAATGCCGCCATATACTACGGAGTTAAGAGAAGAGACTGGAATGCCTGGACAGTTAAGGACTGGGACCGTATGTTTGAGGTAAATGTAAGGGGCACCTGGTTGTGCTGCAAGGCGATTGCCCCTCTCATGGTAAAGGCAGGCAAGGGGAAAATTATCAATATCGCCTCGGATGTGTTCAAGGTGCCTGCTGCCCATGACCTTCTTGCTTACGCCTGCAGCAAAGCAGCGGTCTACGCTCTGACTCAAGCACTGGCCCGAGCCCTGGGCCCCTCTGGCATTAATGTTAACAGCATCGGCCCAGGATTCACGGCGACCGAAGCCAGTCTGGGACAGGACGGCAATAAAGCAGCCTTTGATGCCACTATCGACATACAGTGCCTGAAAAGGCGTGAGGAGCCAGCCGACCTGCCGGGTACGGCTGTGTTCTTAGCTTCGGCGGATGCGGATTTCATCACGGGACAGTTCATCATCGTCGACGGTGGCAGCATGATGATGTGAAGACTGTTACAAATGATTATCCACTAAAAATGCAAAGGAGGAAACCACAATGTACAAAGGCGGATACGCAGGAAAGATACTGAGAGTAGACCTGAGCAGTCAATCATCTAAGGAAGAAGAAGTCTCCGAGAAATTAGCCAGAAATTACCTGGGGGGCGCCGGTTTTGCCATAAAATACCTGTATGATGAGCTAAAACCGGGAACTCCAGCCCTGGGTAAGGACAATAAACTTATCTTTGCGGTCGGCCCCCTGACGGCCACCGGGGCCTCCTGCAGTAGCCGGATGGCTGTCGTGGCCAAGTCCCCGTTGACCAACGCCGTTGGGATGGCGCTTGCCGGTGGCCATTTCCCGGCCGAGATGAAAAGGGCCGGTTATGACATGATAATCATTGAGGGCAAGGCGGAAAAACCGACCTACCTTGACATCAACAATGGTAAAGTCCGCTTCAGGAGCGCCGGGAAACTCAGCGGCATGATGACTACTGACACACAGCTTTTTATCAAGGAGGAACTCGGCGACCATAACTATCGTATCGCCTGCATAGGACCGGCCGGTGAGAGGCTTGTATCGATGGCCTGCATCGTCAACGAACGCCGTGCCGCTGGCAGAAAGGGACTGGGAGCCGTTATGGGCTCTAAAAACCTGAAAGCCATCGCCATACGCGGACATAAAAGACCCGATATCGCTAATGCCGATAAATTCAAAAAAGCCCGCCAGGCTATGAATAAGGCCATGAAAGACAGCGCTGTGCTCTATCCGGCCTTTGCTAAAGCCGGTACGCCGATGGTGGTTGATGCCACCAGCGAAATGGGAATTTTCCCAATCAAGAACTGGTCGGCGACTGGGGAGGTCAACATGACAAAAGACCTCGGCCTTGATGCCCAGCATAAAATGATAGTAAATAAGTGCTACTGCGATGACTGCCCGGTGGGCTGCAGTCAGGTCAAACTGGTCACGGCAGGACCTTATGCCGGCTACCTGAGCGAAGGCCCTGAATACGAGACGACATATTCAATGGGCAGCACCGTGGGCGTGGGCTATCTACCCGCCGTAATTGCCGCAGACAGGCTTTGTGATGAGTATGGCCTCGACACCATGTCCGCCGGGGTCTCCATTGGCTTTGCCATGGAACTCTACGAAAAAGGCCTTCTTACCAAGAAAGATACCGACGGCCTGGAGTTGAAATTCGGCAGTCATGAGGCCTTAATAGAGATGCTGCGGCGTATAGCTTATCAGGAGGGGCTGGGGGCGTTGCTGGGGCAGGGTACCAAGAAAGCAGCCGAGAAAATAGGCAAAGGCTCCGAGGCATACGCCATGAATATAAAGGGCCTGGAGCTTCCTGCCTATGATGTCAGGGGAGCCAAGGCACACGGACTGAACTACGCTACCGCTTATACCGGGGCTGACCACAACCGGGGCTACGCTTTCCAGGAAATATTCGACATCCCTGTTCCGGAAAAAGTCGATAGATTTGCCATAAAGGGAAAGGGCAAGCTGACTAAATGGAACCAGGATGTCCGCTGCGTCACCTGTGATTGCGCCACGATGTGCGCTTTTCTCCTTGATATGGCTGTACCTGACATAGCCTGTCAGAACACGGCTGACCTGGTGAACGCCGCTACCGGGATGCGCTTTAGCGCCGATGAAATCCAGAAAATCGGGGAAAGGATAAATAATGTGGCCCGTTTGTTCAATATCGGCGAAGGCTTCACCCGCAAGGATGATACGTTCCCCAAGCGTATTATGACCGAGGCTATCAAGGCGGGGGCTTCCGCCGGGCAGCTTATCAGTCAGGCAGACCTGGATACGATGCTCGATGAATACTACTCGGAACGCGGCTGGGATAAGGCTGGCAACCCGACGGATACCAAGCTCAAAGAACTGGGGATAAAATCGCGTTCGGTATAGAAAAGATGTTACCATAGCGCTGGCAACTATCGCCAGATGGCTGGAGGACAGAGCGGAAGGAATGTCTTCATCCCCGGAAGAACTGCGCCGCTCCGCTGAAAAATACTGGGGCAGCACTGCCGCCGATTTAGAAGCGACGGGACTTTTAGAGTAAATGGCAGATAACGGTGCTTCATGGCGACGCTGGTACGTATTATCGCTGGCGGCAGTCATTATGTTGATTGTATTCGGCGTGTCCATGTCGTGCATGCCGGTGCTCTTCAGCGAGATTGCAGATGAACTTGGCTTAAATATTGTCCAAATTGGCACTGTCTGGGGTTTCAGTTCCGTAGCCGGGATATTCAGCATTATTCTGGCCGGACTGGCTGTCGACCGATTCGGCGCCAAGCGTACTCTGGCGGTTGCCTGTTTGCTGGCTGGCGTCTTCGGAGCCCTCAGGGGGCTATCGGACAGCTTCCTCAGCCTGACAATCACTTCCCTGGCCTTCGGATTTGCCAGCGAGGCGGTACCGGTAATCGTGATTAAGAACACGAGTATGTGGTTCCACGAAAGAGGCCTGGGTACCGCCCAGGGAATCCTTACGGCCTGTGTTGGAGCTGGGCTTATGCTCGGAGCTATGCTCAGTGCTACCGTGCTGTCACCTTTGCTTGGAGGCTGGAAAAACGTTGTGTTTCTCTACGGGGCTATCTGCGTGCTCGTCGGGCTAATCTGGTTTTTGACGGTGCCCGAGCCCCACCAGACGGAGGTTTTGAATACCAGTAACAGGCTGGCACCAAGGCACGCTTTATCGAACGTAGCCCGCATCAAGGGAGTCTGGCTTATCGCCCTGGCCATGATGGGTTTTGCCGGTGCCAACAAAGGCCTGTTCGGCTATTTACCACTGTACCTCAGGAATAGCGGCTGGACAGCCGTAGGTGCCGACGGCGCCCTGGCAGCCCTTAACGCAGCGGGTACGGCCGCCGCCATACCCTTCACTTTTCTCTCCGACAGGCTCGGCCTGAGGAAAGCCGTCCTGATTCCCGGACTTATTGTCACCTTTCTCGGCGTGGGTCTTCTTTCCGTAGTTAACGGCCCGGCAATATGGCTCCTGGCGATTATGGCGGGTATCTTTCGCGACATGGTCTGGGCGGTAGCCGCGACGATAACCGTAGAAACAAAGGGGGTCGGGCCGGTCTATGCCGGGACGGCCGTAGGGATAGTCCATGCTATGACCCGCGTTGGCTATACTTTCGCACCTCCGGCTGGCAACAGCCTGGAGTCCATCCACCCGGGCCTCCCTTTTGCTTTCTGGGGAGCGCTATCACTGGCGGCGTTAATTGCCTTCCTCTTCGCCAGGGAGACGGGGAGAGGAAGACAGATTGCCCCCACCCTCCCCGGATGACACTGATACCCGGCCTTCGTTATCTATGGTATTTCCGACCTACCGCCGCCAGGGGAGCGACCGCCAGCCACAGGGTAATCGTAATCAACATGGACTTGACGTAGGTGATTGTGGCTATCCCGAATTCGGGCGAAATCACCCCCCACAGAAGCATCAGGAAAAAAGAACTCAGGAAAAAGCCGGGAATAGCCGCCAGTATTCTGAAATATCCCATTTCAGTCCTCCTTTTTAATTTGCCGCTTTAACGAGAGCCAGTAACCCTGTTTGGTTCCTCTCATGTATCCTCTATTAACTCCTCCAAGCATTTTAAGGGTACACTTTCCCCCGGGAAGCCTTTATTTTTCTGGGCTGTCCATTGCGGCCCGGCTGGCTCTCCATTTCATGCTGGAGGCGGGGCGGGGAAACCAGCCGAGCCGCACAGGTCGTGATTAACGCATTTGCGTAAATGCGCAATCACTCGGCGAATACCTTAACGTTCTCCCCCCTTCCAGTTATCACATCCACCTCCATATCGGCTAATGCGCCGATTAGTTCCTCAATATCTTCCGGCTTTACATTGCGCACATCGAAATTTATTCCCTTATCGGTCAAAGCCTCGTTTACCTTATCCATAGCATCCGAAGGTATCAGGGAGGTCAGCTTGATTCCGGCGCGTATCAGCGACAGCGGTACGCGCACATTTACACGGTCGAAATCAGATGAATGCTCACTGCCCGGGCTGGGCAGAACGGTAACGCGCAGGTACTTGGGCTTGGCTTTAGCCTCCGCCTCGGCCTTCGCCGTACTTTCCTGCCGGCTCTCCCCGGATTCAACCAGGTTCAGCAGTTGATAGGCATCTTCGGTGCTGATTTTGTTCTGGGATAGCATTTCCAGTATTTTTTTCTGGTTCTCAGTCATGGCATTATCCTCCTTTGCCAGTTACTAGACTATACGACGGAAATATATACCATTTCGTTGCGATTCTGAACATCTACTTCAAGACCACGCATTGAGCAGAACAATCCCCAGGCGGCTTTTAAAACGCACATTGCAAGCTTGCCCCAGCCACTCGGCCAGAGAATGAGGACGGCGATTAATATCAGGGGCGACAGGATAATGAGGACCACCAGTACCAGTGGTATAAGGATGAAAAGCGGCAGCCACAGTCCGAATTTCCGGTTATCGTTATGAAATCGCAAATGCATTAACATGGGTGGTCGGTTCATTTTTGCAACCTCCTTATCGCCTCTTCTGCGGTAATGTCGCCCCTCTCCAGTTCGCCGATTACCTCTTCCTGGGAAGAAACGGGTACTATCTCGACGAATTTCAGCTGCTGGGCGATACGGTTGATACGGTTTTTTACCGTGGGATAGCTTATGCCGAACATCTCTTCCATGTCCTTTATGGAGCCGTGACAGCGAACGAAGGCCATAACGAAGACCTGGTCCTCGGCGGACATGCTGGC
>Ga0315555_1000676_pt1 | contig 24417 bp, 21 predicted proteins | sample SalMarSW160380MG_FD_202113 | JGI IMG/M metagenome (GOLD analysis project Ga0315555, IMG submission 202113) | Salt marsh sediment microbial communities from the Plum Island Ecosystem LTER, Massachusetts, United States - Salt Marsh Sediment SW1603-80 ... | reverse complement strand
TTATAATCTTCCGGAATTTTCCAGCCATTCTTCTCCCATACACTTAAAAATTCTTCATATTGACCCGGATGATGCAAAACCGTGACAAATTCATAATTCTTGGCAGCAGCCCTTAACATGGCGGGACCACCGATATCAATCAGTTCAATCATTTCAGCCAGGGTTTTCTGCTGATCCATGTTCTGGATAAAGGGATACAGATTAACAATAACCAGATCAACAGGATCAATGCCCAGCTTTTTAAGCTGAGTCATGTGCCCGGGAATCCTTTTTGACAGAATTGCTGCGTGGATGCCGGGATGTAACGTTTTTACCCGTCCGTTCAGAATTTCCGGAAAACCGGTTACATTTTCAACCGGCGTAACCGGTATACCATGTACATTTAAATGCCGCGCCGTTCCTCCGCTTGAAATGATCTCCACACCGTTTTTTTGAAGAGCCTCTGCCAGCTCCGCTATACCGGATTTATCCCAGCAACTGATTAAAGCCCTCTTGATGGTAATAGGTGTTGCCATTTTCCACAGTATTTAAATTATCAAAGACCTGTAAATATAATAATTAATTATTAAAAACGACGCGGTTTCCTTCAATTTGAAACGATTCCGTTAACAGCTTTTGCAGAGCCATTGAATATAGCCGGTGTTCAACTTTTAAAACTTGTGTTGCAACTTCTTCCGGGTTATGACAATCTTCAATATTCACGGCTTTCTGCATCACGATGGGGCCGGAGTCATATACCTCATTTACCAGATGCACAGTGACACCACTGACCTTCGCTCCCGATGCAAATACAGCTTCATGAACATGCATACCATACATTCCCTTACCACCAAAAGCCGGCAGAAGCGCCGGATGAATATTAACAATTTTATTCGAATACGTCTTCACCACATTATCGGGAATTTTTTTTAAATATCCAGCCAGTATAATCCAATCTATCGCATTATTTTTTAATATCTTTAGCAGTTCCTTGCCAAAATCTTCCGCTGTATCAAAATCTCCGGGATGAATTACATAAATTGGTATTTTCTGTTTCCTGGCAAAGTCAAGTACTCCGGCCCTGGATGTATTGGTTATGAGACATTCTGCATGGGCGGATACTTTTCCGGAGATAATGTTTTTGTAAATTTGTCTGAAATTACTCCCGCGTCCAGAGGCAAAGACTGCCAGTTTTTTCACCGAATTTTATCCTTAATTTAAGCCAAAAATATAATACTAACTTACAGATGTGTCAAATGTAATTATTAAAAGAGAGTGTGTGTTATAATACAAAAAACGCCATGTTCAATACATAATTTAAATCATACAGGGCCGGAATGGAATCACAGATTAAACTCCAATACACTCATACATCCCACGCTAATCTGAAAGGACTTGTCTGCAGAATAGCGGGTACTCCCTGGGGAAGCGCACAGGAATTGGGGAAATGACCATAGGGGAAATTCAGAATCACCGGGACATTTGTTGGGAAATGAGACTTTACAATAGGCCAAATGTCCAGGAAACGGTCTTCATATATAAAATGCCCGAGAATTACTGCTTTCACATGTTTAAAGATTCCGGCCTGTTTCAACTGGACAACTGATCTTTCGATACGATACATCTGTTCATTCACCTCTTCCAGAAACAAAATAATATCCTGCGCGAGTTGGGGGAAGAAAGGGGTCCCCAGCAGACTTACAATTATGGATAATGTTCCCCCCAGCAAAATGCCCCGGGCGTCACCCTCCCGTGCAATAACAATTGCACTTTTTTTTAAATCACTGGCGGTAATACTTTTGCGGTCCTGTAACAGTTGCCTGATAAAAAGCTTCAGGTAGGGATTAGATCTTCGTAATTGGAATGTAAGCGCCATGCCGGAGAGGGAAATAATACCTGCTTTATGCCAGATTGTCCATTGTAATGCAGAAATATCGCTAAATCCAATCAGAAGTTTCCGGCTTTTTTCCCATTTTTGATAATCCAGATGGGGCAGAAGCTGACTGCTTCCCGAACCTCCCCTTACCGCATACAGGGCGTGGATATCAGGATCATCCAGAAATTGATGAATATCACCTGTTCTCTGGGAAATGCTGCCGGAAAAATAGCGATATTTTCCAAACAGATGAGGGGCAGGTTTGGTATGGAATCCCTCCTTTTCGAGAATCGATAATCCTGACCGGATATCTTCCTCCGTCACATACCCGGCGGGTGCAATTAAACCAATGCCATCTCCGCATTTTAAAAAAGGGAAGCTCAAATTCCTGATTCCGATGACTTAAGCATATTTAATGCAAACGCTGCCGCTCCCAGCATTCCTGCCCTGTTTCCCAGAAGGGCACTGACAATTTCAACATTGGAATAACTTGTCTGCATGGCACGGGATTGTGTTGACCGGCGTATTTTTTCAATAAACCACTCACCGGCCTCACTTACTCCGCCACCAAGGATAATTCGCTGGGGATTGAAAATGTTGACAAAATTCGCCAGGCCGGCTCCAAGAAAGTTTATATACTGATCAATTATCTGACGGGCGGTTTGCTCTCCGGCTTCCATTTTCTTAAAAATTTCCTTTGTATTGCCGACCTCCGGGCCGGATTGAACCGCATTATAATCCCGGATTAAGGCAGTAGCTGAGGCATAACTTTCCAGACAACCCCTTCCGCCACAATTACATTTTCGTCCGTTGAAATCGATGGTTGTATGTCCGAGCTCCGAACCACAATAATAACTTCCGCGATAAATTTCTCCATTAATAATGATACCACCACCGATTCCGGTACCCAAAGTAAGGCAAATCACATCTTTTTTCTGTTTACCACCACCGAAGAGATATTCACCATAGGCCATCAGATTGGCATCATTATCCGCAAATACCGGAATATGAAAGGCATTAGACAGGAAATCCCTGATGGGCACATTTCGCCAGTGCTTGAAATTAGGAGTACTGCCGGTAAGAAAGCCGCGAGTAATATCCACACTGCCCGGAGTTCCGACACCAATAGCCTCAATTGGGATATTTTTATTTGCAGCATAATCCAAGTTCTCCTGTATAAGCACGTTAAGCCGCTCTAGGATAAATTCTTTGGAAGATGATGCGGGAGTATCAATAGACCCTTGCTTTAATAAATTCCCTCCGGAAGAACAAATACCATGCTTAATAGTTGTACCTCCGATATCTACTCCAATTCCAAATCCTGTTTTCATCACTGAACCCTGACCCTGTTCTCTAATGCTGCACTTAAATCCTTCACTGCCCTGAATAAACTGGTCTGATTATCAGTAAAGTTAATCTTTCGCCGGCCCATGACAATACTGGCCACTTCCATCGCCTTATCAAAATTATATTCCCGAAATCCCGCCGCTCCTCCCCAGGAGAAGGAAGGAATAAATTTCGGTGGAAAACCTTCTCCGAAAATATTGCAGCTCACCCCCACAACGGTTCCCGTGTTCAATTGAGTGTTAATGGCTGTTTTGGAGTGATCTCCCATTATAGTGCCCAGGAACTGCTTGCCTGTCTGAATGCTTTTATTATTTATGTAAACCGAGATTTCACCATAATTATTTTTTAAATCAGAATTATTGGTATCGGCGCCCAGATTAATCCAGGCTCCCAGATAAGAATGTCCCAGGAAACCATCATGCTGTTTATTGGAATATTCCTGAATAATTGAGCCTTCCAGCTCTCCACCTATCTTGCAAACTTTTCCAATCGTGCTGTTTTCATAAATCTTCGCACCTATCTTTATCAGGCTTTGCTCTCCAATAAATAAAGGTCCTTCCAGAACGGCGTTTGGCATGATTTTGCTTTTCTCACTTATCCAGACCGGACCATCTTCGGCATTTATAACCACTCCTGGCATGATGCGGGCACCTGCTCCCACATAAATGTTATCTTTGCCCATTAAATGGCAGCCCGCATCCACCTGCCCCAGGATTTTTCCTGCATTTCCCGAGATCTCAAATTCTGCCTTAATAGAGTCACCATTACGGTCTATGAGATCCCAGGCATATTCTATCAGTTCAACGGAATAGTGATTATGTCCAAAGTCGTTCAGCACCCTTTCTTCATTTATGATTCCAGACTGAAAATAGTCTGCCACCTTCTTTTTCGAAACCCGCCAGGCGGCAATTCCATGATCGGTATTCAAGACCGAATTTACCGGCATTTCAAGAATTTTTTCGCGGTCTCCCGATCTCACAAGCCAGCGTCCATTGAGAAATATTGCATCCGTTTCAGAGGAGGTATCAAAGAGCCGGGATGATTCAAGGTAATAATCTTTAAGATACTGACGGCACTGCAGGCTTATATCTTCCTCCGGGAATACCGCTTTTATTTTGTCCAGAATTGTACTGGTTCCACAGACCAGCTCCCAGACTGGTCTGAAATACACAACCGGGAGAAGATTACTGAATGCGGAATCCTCAAAAACGACTATTTTCATTTCTTTCCTCACTTTTCTGTGTTGAAGGTATAAGTTTTCACCACCCAGCTTTTTACCGGTTTATTCCCTACTCTTGCAGGTATCCATTGACTTTTCTCAACGGCTTGTTTTACTAAAGTTAAGCAGGTATCCATGTTGGTAGTATTTTCTAATATCTCAATGGATTCTGTCTGTCCAAATGTATTCACTAAAAGTAATAAACGGATATAACCTTTGCAAGAGACTCCTGAAACACTGGGATAGACCTCCAGAAGAGGTTTAGCCGGCACTTCCGGTGCAATTCCGGGCGCAGGCAAATTTGTTTGTCCTGTTCCCGGTACCTGGCTTAGTGAAAGTTCTTCCGGAAAATCGGGTTCTTCACTCGGTACCGGAATGGTGCCATAGGGCCTGGCCGGTGGAGGGGGATTAAACCTTGATTTCTGCAAAGTCTGTGGAATTTCACTCACATATATATCAACTTTCAGGGATTGTTCTTCATTTTGAGAAAGATAAGTAAAGCGCGGAAAAATGTAAAATATTCCCGTTAAGATAACCAGAGCGATCAGCAATGATTTCCGCAGGATATCGTTAAAATATCTATCATTTTCCCGCAGTGAAGACATATTGGATTTCCTGAAAATGACGTCAGAAGATAAAAAAAAAGCAGCGTTGATTTCAACACTGCTTTTAAAAGTTATGATTAATCAACCAGTTTATTTTTTCAACCGGAAAGTAAAGGGGATGGTCATCCACACTTTTACATAGCGGTCTCGCTGTTTTCCCGGTTTGAATTTAAACTGCTTAGCAGCTGCGACTGCGGCCTCATCCAGCATGGGATGAGATTTCACAACCTCTACTTTTTCCACATTACCTTTTGTGTCGATCAACACCTTGGCAACCACCATTCCTTCAATTCCTGCTTTTCGCGCCAATTCAGGATAGGCGGGTTCTACCCGGTGAATCACTTCCGGTTTATCCGAAAGTGCATAGAATTCAACAATCGGTTCCTCTTCTTCCGGTGGAGGTGGTGGGGTGTTTTCCAGCGGTTTGGTAAAGTCAATTTCCGTCTCATCAATAGTTAATTCATCGGGAAGATCTTCATCCTCGGATGCAATCGGAATAGAGGGGCGTGCCGGCGGTGGGGGACGATTAATCTGTTCGGTCTGTGGAATATCGAAAGTTTCAATCTTAACGTCGACCGTCTTCTCCAGTTTGTATGCGGGTTCAAACTTTTTAAAGGAATAGAGAACTATAATCAATATGGCAATCGCAATAACCATGGATGCTTCGAATACCCGCCGGTACTTCAGTTTCAGGTCGACTTCAGGATTTTTGTAAATAAACTGATGTTTAGCCATTACTAACCTCCATGAGTGGGAAGGGCTGAATAGTTTATACGCAAGGCATTAGCCTTTCTTAATTCCTGCTGGATATCGGTAACGATACCCATATCTGCCGCTTCATCGACTCTAAGGGATACAATCAACTGGGGATCTTCAACGAGTTTATTGTAAACAACATTTCGTAAATCCGTAATTTTTTTAATGGATATATCATCTATAACTGTGTTATTGAACCTATCCACCCAGATAGTAGTCACATGGCGTTTAGTAGGAAGTTTTTCGATCTTGGCAGCTTCAGGAAGTTTCACCTTCAATCCCTGGTATTCCCTTAACACCGTACTCACCATGAAAAAAATGAGCAGCTGAAAAATGATATCTGGCATGGATGCCGTGGGAATACTAATTTTCATTTTTGATTTTTTCTCAAAATTTATGGCCATTTTTCTATCCCTTTGAGAATACCTATTCTCTTTTAATTATATTAATTACGATTCCTCAGGTTCCGCAATGGAGATACGCGTTGCCCCTGCTTTTTTCAACTGATCTATCACTTTTATATAGATCTCATATTTTGTCTTGCGTGCTGTTTTAACGGAGACCACCAGTTTGTCATTGACTAGAAGTTTGTCACGGACAATATTATCCACTTCCTCCACCGGAACAATTTCCTGATCAATCAGGATCTGTCCCGCATCATTAATGAGAATATTCGAGATATTCTTTTCTGGTATCTTTATCTGCATTTCACCGGGAGGCGGCAAGATCAGGTCCAGTCCCTTGTCAACATCTATGGTAGTCGTCACCAGAAAGAAGATAAGCAACTGGAAAACGATATCAGGAAGAGAAGCCGAGGGAATCTCCGGTTCACTCCTTTCTCTGTTTCTTTTTATAGCCATTTTCTAACCTCTTAAATATTTGAGATTATTTATTTTTCCATTTCAACCAAGGTATCAACCAAATGAACGGAGGCCTCTTCCATGTCAATTATTAATTTGTCAATTCTTGCGGTTGCCCAATTATAAAAGAGCTGTATGGTCATGGCCACAACCAGACCAAAAAGTGTGGTTAAGAGAGCCTGGGAGATACCGCCCGCCACCACTGCAGGTGAAATATCATTTGCCGTCCGAATAGCGTCAAAGGCAACAATCATACCCCATACCGTACCGGTAAATCCCAGCATCGGTGCTACTACAATAACAAATCCCAGCCAGATCATTCCTTTTTCTAGGAAGGCCATTTCGATGGAACCTGCATTGGTAATTGATTTTTCAACATAGTCAATACCCTCTTTTGCACGCATGAGACCGGCATGGAATATTGATGCGACCGGACCGCGGGTATTTTCACAGACTTCCAGAGCCGCTTCTGTCCCGCCTTCCTTCAGCGATGTACGCACTTTTTCAATAAAACGTCGGGTGTTTATACCGGCACGCCAAAGTGTCCACATTTTCGCTATTCCGATGGCAAGTCCTACAACCAAAAAGAAGAGAATAGGCCACATAAATCCGCCGCCTTGTTTGAATAATTCAACCATGATGATTAGACCTCCTAATTCGGTTTTTCTTGTATTTTATTAAACTTTAAAGCATAAGATTTTACGTATTACATACTTTAAAGTCAATATTTTTTTATTATTTCAAGGGCCTCTTATCACTCGTTTTTATTTAATAATGCAATCCGATTTGCTTCATCAAAAGATTTTAATGCTTCAAGAAATTGATTATCATTTTGGAGCCAGACATAGTAAAATCCATCCTTCTCCCAGAAATGCCGGGCAATTTCACTTTTAATCCGGGCGGCCATATAATCACGATCCTTGTTAAATTGTTCTTCAGTGAAATTAATCCCCTGAGCCACACAATACTGCTTGAATTCCATCATGACAGCATCTGTCAGCTGGAAGTTTTCCTGAAATTTTTTCAAATTTGTTTTTATTTTAGCATTTTGTGTAGCGTACATCTTGGCAAATTCAAAAAACACACGCTTTTCAAACATTTTGTTCATCAGTTTGGGAGACCGGCTGTAACTGTCATACGGTATAATGATATCCGGCCTGATGCCACCACCACCATACACAATTCTTCCCGCCCGCGTATGGTACCGGGGACGATTCTTCAGACTATCTTCGTTGGTCCAGGATGTATCCATGGCTTCCTTGTAATACTCGGTGACATCTTTCCCCTTGTAATCCCGCTGGATCAGGCGACCACTGGGTGTGTAATAACGCGCAGTGGTTACCCGCACAGCAGAACCATCCTGCAGGGGAAATTCCTTCTGTACCAGACCTTTCCCAAAGCTGTTTGTTCCGACCAGAACACCGCGGTCGTAATCCTGAATGGCACCGGCCACGATTTCTGATGCCGAAGCGGAACCCCGATCAATCATTACCACCAGCGGAAAACTGTAGGATTTACTTGTCCCGTTCCATTGATCAGAGTAAAATTTTTCTTCCACCCGGGAATTCCGTCCGCGAGTTTCAACAACCAGCTGATGACCCGGAATAAATTTACCCCCAAGCTTTACCGCTTCATGCAAATATCCCCCGGGATTTCCTCTTAAATCCATTACCAGACGTTTCATCCCCTGTCCTGTCAGCTCATCCAGAGCTTCATCCATTTCAGTGGATGTGGTTGCTGCAAAGCGATTCACCCAGATATAACCGGTGCTGTCATCCGCCATAAATTTAGTGGTAACGGTATAAATAGGGATGACATCGCGGATAATAGTGAGATTAAACGGTTCATCCATTCCATCACGTAAAATGGTCACTTCCACCTTGGTTCCCTTGGGCCCCTTTAATTTTTTGGGAACATCTTCCTGCGCAATACCTATGGAAGACTCCCCGTCTATTTTTACAATCCGGTCCCCGGAGCGCAACCCCAGCTGTTCTGCGGGTGAACCCTGGATGGGAGAAATAACGGTAATGTATCCCTTAATTACATCAAATTCTATACCGATGCCTTCGTATTTGCCGCTGAAATCCTCCTTATTCTGCTCAACTTTCCTGGGCTCAATATATACACTATGGGGATCTAGCTCTGCCAGCAGTCCGGATATGGCGCCCTGCACAGCCTTATCCCACTGCACATCTTCAACATAATAGTATTTTACCAGACTGATCACCCGCAGGAATTTATCCAGTTGCTGCCGCGAAGCATCTTCATAATCAGCAAGGACATTCTGATTAAGAAAAACACCGATGGCTCCAAACAGGAATGTAAGAATAAGCACATAATAAGGAATCTTTTTATTACGAAACATGTATACAATCCTCCTCATGAGTATTGGTTTAAAATCAGCTTATAATTTACGTTTATACAGTAAGAAAGGTAATAAAACTTCTCCAGCATGCAAATACATAATAGCCAAAACCATTTTTTTTACCTGGAAAATAAATTTAAGTTCAAAAATATTTTTATCCCAAACGAATAATTTTTTCCGGCAGATCACTATTAATAAATATACTTTTCTATACTAATAAAACCGAAGCTGTGACAACCGTAGTCCACAGTCCGTTTTTATCCCCAATGGCGGATTGAGTGATATTGCGTGTTCGAACAATTTTCCCGCTGATTTTCCATTGTTCTTTTTTGGCATCCCAGCTGGAGTCAGGATCAAAATCCACACCTAAAACCGTTCCCAGCATAGTTGCCGCCAGATCTTCGGCATATTCTCCTGCCCGGGTTTCGGTTTCCCCGAAACTGTGATGCTCGGAGAGATACCCATAAGCGTTTTTGTTTACCGGAATGGCCACACCAACTGAAGCTGCAATAAGTCGGTTGGGTTCATTGGTACTGTTTTTACTGATCACCACATATGTAATTTGCCCCGGAACCAGTTGCTTCAAACCGGCTTCCAGGGAAATCATTTTGCATCGCGGCGGATAAATCGACGAAACGCTTACCAGGTTATACGAAGCAATTTTTGCATTTCTGAGAGCCATTTCAAAACTGGTAAGTTTTTCCGTGTGTTTGCCCACACCCTTAGTTAAAAACATTTTAGATGGCACGTACATTTTCAATTCCCTCACTTTTTAGCTTTCCAACATTGATGTCATTTGATCCTGATTGTTGATCTTCTCTTCACTTTCCCATTGGCGTAATATTTTTCTGTTGCGGTAACGTATCGCATACAGGGCTCCCGCCATAACAAGAACCATGAACACCCAATGGTACCACTTTATCTCGAAATCTATCCGGTCCATTCCGGTGGACATTTTTAATGCAGGTTCGAACCCGTAATTATCAATTGCATTAAAAAAATTTAGCCAGTGATTGCCGTGTTGCTGTAACTGTTTTTCTAAAAATCGGATAGCAGTAAAACTTTGTAAATATGCCAGTCTGGCCCTGCTCCAGGAATAAGTCAAAAGACTGTCCATATCCTGAAGGGGAATCAGATTCCCGGTAAACAGAGCATTCGATATCACCACTCCGTTTGAAATATCCATGTGTGTACCGCCCAGAAATTCCGCCAGCCCTTCATTAAACCACAACGGTATCTGACGGCTCCCGAACCTCTGATGAAAATAGGCATGGGATAATTCATGCCTGAATACCTGGCTCAGTTGCTGATCATTACTGTACCATTGAGGTTTTTTTAGAATGATTTTTTGTAATTCCGGCAGGAAAACAGCATTACTCCATTCCGGAAGATCATGTAAGATAGACTGGTCTATATCAAGAAGGGAAGACGGAAGTGAAACGGTTATGTGACTCTGCAGCTTAACACCATAGAAATTCTCATATTCGGGTATGGCCGGTTCCAGGACGCGTTGAACCATATGGGCAAAATTCTCATCATCCGGCTGGTATTTAATAACAAAATTTTTATAACTAATTTCTGCTTCCGGATTTTTTGCCTGCCCGTTAAAACAATAAAGCCATAAAATGATGAACGGCAAGAAGGTGATAACCGGTCCTGTAATCGAAAAGTGGTTAATGATCTGTTTCATTCTCAAAGCTCGAACCTTCTTGACCATCCGTTTCATAAATTAAGATATAAAATAATAACATCTAAAATTAATACTCCTGAAACAAATAAAAAATGAATTTTACTTTTCCAGGTCCTGCATGTTTCGAAAAAATTTTTATTTTGATTGATTCGCCAGATATTTATCTGCGTATTCTTCTCCTTTCACAATATCAACCCGCCATAACATGATTCCACCGGAGATAAAAAGTATAAGGATCGATAGGATTCCGATTCTGGTACTGCCGGTAAGGATAGTAATGGAACCCATCAGTAACGGTCCGATAACGGTGGCAAACTTTCCCAGCATGTTATAAAATCCGAAAAATTCGGCCGCTTTATCATGAGGAATAATGCGGCTGTAAAGACTGCGGCTCAGGGCCTGTATGCCACCCTGAAACAGTCCCACCATTCCGGCCAGGAAATAAAAATGCCATTCCTGGCGCATAAAAAATCCAAAAAAAGTGATAATAATATATCCGAAAATACCACTCATTACTGATTTTTTAGCACCGACTTTCATTGCGATCCAACCGTAGAAAAGTGCGGCGGGAAAAGCGATAAACTGCACCATCAATAGTGCGGTAATGAGTGTGGAATTGGAGAAATTTAATGATTTACCATAATCTACCGCCATCCGGATAATGGTATCAACACCATCAATATACAGCCAATAGGCTATGAGGAAGGTTGCCACGATTCTGAAATGTCTTAAATCAGCCAGGGTGGAACGCAACTGTAACCACCCGAGCCGCACAGCTTTAAAGATCGGAACAACGCGGCCAATCCTTGGTTCTTTTACGAAAAGAAACATGGGTATGGAAAATACTGCCCACCACACAGCCACCATTAGGAAGGAAATCTTTATGGCAACCGACGCATCGGAAAAACCAAAGAATTCATATTTCAGGTACATCAAAACATTCAACAGGAACAACAAACCACCACCCACATAACCCAGCCCAAATCCCAGCGATGAAATAAAATCCACTTCCTTCCTGGTTGCCACGCCGGGTAACAGGGCATCATAAAATATATTTGCACCCGCCCAACCGATTGTGGCCGTAATGTAAAATACAATGGCCCAGTGCCAGGCTCCCTGTTCCAGTAACCTGAGGCAACCGGTCATGATGATTCCGAAGAACGCAAACGTGGCTAAAAATTTTAACTTTGCACTTCCTTTGTCCGCAATGGCACCCAGAAATGGAGCCAATGCAGCAATCACAATGGAAGCAAGAGAATTGGCCAATCCCAAATAAAAGGTACTTTGCGCCGGATCCTCGGGATTAGCCCAGTAAGTTTTAAAGAAAATGGGAAAAAATCCTGCCATAACAGTAGTGGCAAAAGCAGAATTTGCCCAGTCATACAGTGCCCAGCTGAATTTGGATAGACGACTGTTTTTCATGGGAGTTAATTTATCTCTTATTTCAAAGAAACAAAACAGATTTCCGGAACGGAGTAAAAAAAATATGCTTTATCCATTAATTTCAATAATTTGAATCTATTCCACAATAACTATTAGACAGAACGGCATCCCCCTGCAGCTGTTCACCGGGTCTGTTTTCTTATAAAAAAAATCCCCTCACCGGAACCGGCAAGGGGATATTAAGAACATTACGGATTTGGTCTTACTTAAAACTCTGCAAAGTCTTAATATAATTTGCGCGTTCGTAGGCATCGGGACTGGCAATCGATTTATAGCTCATGCTACCTTTCATCTGATGGATCGATTCATATTCATTCTCTGTTATCCATTGCTGCACGCCTTTCAGGATATCACCCACTTTTTCCACTCCTTCTGCCAATAATACCGATGCCATCATCGCTATGTCAGCACCAACCATCATGGCTTTTATCACATCTTCCGCCGAGTGAATCCCTGTGCTGGCAGCCATACTGGCTTTAATCCGCCCATAGAGAATGGCAATCCAGCGCAACGGAAGGCGTAATTCACTGGAGCTGCTTAGACGCAGGTTCGGGAAAACATCCAGGGTTTTCAGATCGATATCCGGCTGGTAGAATCTGTTGAATAAGACCAGTCCGTCAGCTCCGGCCTTGTCCAGCCTGGTAGCCATATTGGCAAAAGCGGAAAAATAGGGACCCACTTTTATAGCCACAGGTATCTTCACCGCTTTCTTGACAGTTTCCAGGTTATCAATATAGAGTTGTTCCACTTTATCTGCGGTCATTTCAGAAGCGGTGGCCACATAATAAATGTTTAATTCCAGTGCATCCGCACCCGCTTTTTCCATTTTCCGGGCATAATCCATCCACCCACCCGGGGAGACCCCGTTGAGGCTTGCGATTACCGGAATATCCACACTATTTTTCAGCTTTTCTATGAGATGCAAATATTCCTCCGCATGCAGATTTCTGAACTCATCCGGTTCAGGAAAATAGGTGAGGGATTCGGCAAATCCTTCCGTTCCCTGAGACAAAAAATAATCGATCTCTTCTATTTCATGATTAATTTGTTCTTCGAACAGTGAATACATCACAACCGCCGCGGCACCGACCTCTTCCGCCTTTTTTACCAGATCTACTTCGGCAGAAATGGGGGAGGCAGCCAGAACAAGCGGATTTTTCAATTTTAAACCCATATAAGTGGTGGTTAAGTCCATTTTATTCTCCTTGATTTATTATGCTTTATCAAAGCAATCCTCAATCACGCCAGACTCAAAAAAACCGTCCGGAAATCCATTATCAGACTTCCCGTCGAATGATTAAGATTGTGCTTTCACGTCGGCGTCCGCCTTCTGATACATCTTTTCCATACGTTCATAAAGCTGCCAGCGTCCTTTGACCTCCTTCTGTGCCATTTCCAGTAATTTTTTAGCCCGTTCCGGCATGGTCTTGGTCAGCATTTTATAACGTGTTTCATTGTAAATGTAATCCTGCAGCGGAATACTGGGCGCTTTGGAATCCAGTTTAAATGGATTTTCTCCTTTTGCAGCCAGGTCCGGATTAAAGCGGATTAGCGGCCAGCATCCGGAATCCACCGCCAGTTTCTGTTGGGTGAGACCATATTTCATATTGATACCGTGCGAGATACAATGACTGTAAGCAATAATCAGGGACGGTCCATTAAATCGTTCAGCTTCTATAAATGCTTTAACAGTCTGAACATCACTGGCTCCCATGGCCACCCTGGCAACATACACGTAACCATAGCTGATGGCCTGCATGGCCAGATCTTTCTTGGGCGTGGGTTTCCCGGCAGCAGCAAATTTGGCAACACTACCCAGAGGCGTGGCTTTGGACATCTGTCCACCCGTATTGGAATACACTTCCGTATCCAGCACCAGGATATTGACATTTCTTCCCGAGGCCAGGACATGATCCAGGCCGCCGTAGCCAATATCATAGGCCCAGCCATCTCCTCCTATAATCCATACACTCTTTTGGACCAGAAAATCGGCCAGGCTGAGCAGGAGTTTTGCGTCGTGGGATTTCATCTCCGCTAGCTTATCCTTCAGGACACTCACGCGTTGTCTCTGTTCATAGATTCCGGCCTCATCAGACTGATCCGCAGAGAGAATATCCTTAACCAGTTTTTCTCCGATGTTACCATCCAGTTTCCCGAGCATTTCCCGGGCCTGTTCGGTCTGTTTGTCAATTGTCAGACGAAAACCAAATCCGAATTCCGCGTTATCTTCAAATAATGAATTGGACCAGGCCGGTCCCCGCCCGTCCTTATTGAGCGTCCAGGGAGTTGTAGGCAGATTTCCGCCATAAATAGATGAACAGCCGGTGGCATTGGCTACAATCATGCGATCTCCGAATAACTGGGTAGCCAGTTTTACGTATGGGGTTTCACCACATCCGGCACATGCTCCGGAGAATTCAAAAAGCGGCTCCAGGAACTGGGATCCCTTAACAGTGTCCACTTTCTGTTGTGTTCGGTCCATTTCCGGAACATTCAGGAAATATTCCCAGTTTTCGCGTTCTGTTTTCCGCAGGGGAATCTGTGGTGCCATGTTAATAGCTTTCAATCCCACCTGTTCTTTATTCTTTACAGGACAAACTTCCACACACAATTCACAGCCGGTGCAGTCTTCGGGAGCTACCTGAAGTGTATATACTGATTTTTCCGGCCATTCCTTACCGCGCGCTGCAGCAGATTTGAAAGTGGCAGGTGCGTCCTCCAGATATTTGTCATCGTAGATCTTCGCCCGGATAACGGAATGAGGACAAACCATGACGCATTTATTACACTGGATACATATTTTTTCATCCCATACCGGAATTTCCAGAGCAATATTGCGTTTTTCCCACTTGGTGGTACCGGATGGGAATGTACCATCCTTGGCAAAGGAACTCACCGGCAGCTCGTCGCCATAACCGGCTATAATCCGGGCCGTTACATTTTTTACAAATTCAGGAGCTTCATCGGGAACCACCGGGGGAATTTCAATTTTACTGCCGGCTTTGGCAGGAACTTTGACCTCGTGCAGATTTTCCAGCGTCTTATCCACGGCCGCGAAATTTCGTTTTACGATCTCTTCACCCTTTTTCCCATAGGTCTTCTTGATGGAATCCTTAATGGCGGCAATAGCTTCATCTTTAGGTAACACCCCTGAGATGGCGAAGAAACAGACCTGCATAATGGTGTTGATGCGGGAACCCATTCCCGTTTCCTTTGCAACATCATAAGCATTTATCACATAAAATTTGAGCTTTTTATCGATTATCTGCTGCTCTACCTTGCGGGGAATTTTATCCCATATTTCATCCGGTCCATAAGGGGCATTCAGTAGGAAGGTGGAGCCGGGAATGGCAAAACGCAACATGTCATATTTTTCCAGAAATACGAACTGGTGACATGCCACAAATTTAGCGTGATTAATGAGGTAAGTGGAGCGGATCGGTTTTTTTCCAAAACGAAGATGCGAAGTGGTTACCGCCCCCGCTTTTTTAGAGTCATAGACAAAATAACCCTGGGCATAAAAATCTGTACCCTCGCCAATGATTTTAATGGAATTCTTATTAGCACCCACCGTTCCATCCGCACCTAAACCGTAAAACATACCACGGAAGACCTCCTCACTCTCAGTGGAAAAATTCGGATCATAATCTATGCTGGTATTGGTAACGTCATCAAAAATACCCACGGTAAAATGGTTTTTAGGTTTAGCTTTCTTCATTTCATCAAATATACCTTTTACCATGGCAGGTGTAAATTCTTTGGAGGAGAGTCCATACCTTCCACCGACAACTTTAGGCATCGTATCGAAGGGCAGGTATCCTTCCGAATAGGCTTCGGTGATGGCGGTGATGATGTCTTCATACAGAGGTTCTCCCACACTCCCCGGCTCTTTGGTCCGGTCTAGAGTAGCGATCACCTTAACGGTTTTGGGCAAGGAATTTACAAAAGCTTTTCCGTCAAAAGGACGATATAAACGCACCTTGAGAATACCTACTTTTTCACCTTTATCAGACAGATATTCAGCCGCTTCATGTGCCGCTTCTGCACCGGATCCCATTAAAATTACCACCCGTTCAGCTTCGGGATGACCGACAAAATCAAACAGGTGATACTGCCGGCCGACAATCCTGGCAAACTTATCCATCTGTTTCTGGACAATATCGGGACAGGCCTGATAAAATGGATTCACCGTTTCTCTGGCCTGAAAGAACACATCAGGATTCTGGGCCGTACCCCGAATGAACGGATTTTCCGGGGATAAAGCCCTTTTACGGTGAGCTATCACCAGCTCATCATCTATCATTTTTTTCAGATCACTCTCATCCAGCTGTTCGATTTTCTGTACTTCATGGGAAGAACGGAATCCATCAAAAAAGTGAAGAAAGGGAATCCGTGCTTCCAGAGAGGCCGCCTGAGAAATGAGGGCAAAATCCATGATTTCCTGAAGGGAACCCGAAGCAAGCAGACCAAATCCGGTGGACCGGGTTGCCATAACATCGCTGTGATCTCCAAAAATGGAAAGAGCATGGGTTGCAACGGTGCGGGCAGATACATGAAAAACGGTGGCGGTTAATTCTCCGGCGATTTTAAACATGTTTGGAATCATCAGAAGCAGACCCTGGGAAGCGGTAAATGTGGTGGTGAGAGACCCGCTCTGTAGTGCCCCGTGAACTGCACCCGAAGCACCGCCCTCACTCTGCATCTCAACCACACTGGGAACAGTACCCCATATATTTTTCTGGCCTTTGGCAGACCACTCATCTGCCCACTCACCCATGGACGAAGACGGAGTGATTGGATAAATAGCAATCACTTCATTAATCCTGTGAGCAACATACGCAGCCGCTTCATTTCCATCGATTGTCACTTTCTGTCGCTGCATTTTACATCTCCTTTTTAAAAAAATTTAAATAGAATCATCAATATTGATCAGGTATTGCATCAGGTTTTAAAAAATCCAAAAAAACCGGACTAATTTGAAAGTTATTCATTAAAGAATAATTTTTCAAGATTAAAAAAATATAATTATCACAAAATGAGGCGTTATCTGAAAATATATTTTAAGAGAGGTGAGGGAGAAAAAAATGAAAATTAATGTTATAATTTGTTTAATTTTGCATAATAATAACAGACTTTAATTGACTTCCCGATCTCCGAGACAGTTGATTTGACCGGCAACCTTATCACTATTCCTGCACCATATTTCAGTCATGTAATTTTTTTAACATTGATCAATGCCGGTAAACTCAACAGGTTTAAACACTGGTCAGGAGTTCCAGCTTTCATTTATAACGGATCCATTTTATCATTTCAGGAAGGGTGGGTCGCTTTCCGTACATCAGGATGCCTACGCGGTAAATCCGTGCCGCAAGCCAGATAATAATCACAATAGTCAGCAGATTAATCAGCACAGAGGTTAGAATTTCCCAGGCTGGAGGCTGAACAATCAGTATCCTTACAAACATAATCAATGGTGTAAAAAATGGCAGAAATGAAAGTATCTGCGCCAGGTCAGTGGTGGGATCCCTGATGACGGTAAAACTGATCATAAAGGGCAGCACAATAAATAAAGTGACGGGAGTGGACAACGTCTGGGCATCCTGCATATCCGAACACATAGCTCCGACAGCGGTGTACAGGGTGGAAAATGTAAAATAACCGATGACAAAAAACAGAATAAAGTAGAGAAGGATGGAGGGTGAAAATTGTACTGCATCAGAGATGCCCGGCATAGAACTGGTGGCTGCCAGAATAGCTGCACCGGCCATGGCTGCCCAGATAATATACTGAACCAGTCCCACTGCCCCTACCCCCAGTAACTTGCCCATCATGAGCTGGAATGAATTGGTGGATGAAAGAAGCACTTCCACAATACGGGAGGTTTTCTCTTCTATAACGCTTCGCATGATTGAACTGCCATAAACAATAATGGTCATATAAAGAATGAACAGAAAAACCAGTGCCGACAGATATTCTTCGTCGAATCCGCGGGCTTTGGCCTCCCCCTTCTCAATTTTCATTGAATTAATTTTAACACTGCCCGTCAATTCTTTCACCCGGACCGGATCCAATCCCGCCCTGCGGAGTCTCTCATTATTGAGAATACCGGTAATACCTGTTTTAAGACGCTGCATTAAATCCAGATCGCTCACGGTTTTACCGATATAAGTTACTCTGGCACTATCCAGGACATTGGCCGGGATAATAAGAATGGCATTCAGGGCTCCCTCGTCCACCTGCGCTTTATATTTATCAGGTTGATGGGTATAGTCCTCTGTTGAGAGAGGCGCAAAATTCAAGCGAAGTGTTCCATTCTTCAGGGTGTCATTAAATGCAGCCGCCAGTTGTTCCTGCACTATTTGCGCATAATCCACTACCCCAATGGTAAGGGGTTGTTTCCCGGTAACCGTCATGAAGTAAGCTGGGGCCAGCATAATCGCTATGATAAATATGGGACCCAGCACCGTCGCGATCAAAAAACCGCGGGTGAAAACTTTGGTAAGAAATTCTCTCTTTATGATTTTAAGAATTTTATTCATTTCCCGTCACCCCCTACCAAATCAATAAAGATTTCATTAAGGGAGGTTTCGGAAATCTCAAATTTCTTGACCGGCAGACCGGACTCAGCCAGCGCGCCAAACAGCTGCCGCGGATCTGCCTGATCCTGCAGCCGGATTTCCATATAATTCCCGTAATCGTTCAAACTCTGCACGTAAGGCAATTTCTTGATAAATTCCGCATCACCATGATATTCAAGCAGAATGGAATTGCGGCTGTACTTCTTTTTGATATCTGCAATATCTCCCTGAACCACCACCCGTCCTTTGTCTATCAGGCAGATTCCGTCGCACAGTTTTTCTGCCTGATCCATCAGATGGGTGGAAAGAAGAATGGCTTTACCCTGTTTTTTCATCGCCAGCAGAATATCTTTCAGAAATTTTGTGTTGATGGGATCCAGCCCCGAAAATGGTTCATCCACAATAAGCAAATCGGGAGAATGTATAATGGCTCCTATGAACTGTACCTTCTGTTGCATACCCTTGCTCAAACTATGGATCCGTTTATCCGCCCAGGATTCCAGCTCAAACCGTTCCAGCCACTCTGATGCCGTCTTTTTGGCAACAGCAGAGGACATACTCTTCATCTCTCCCAGAAACTGGAGATGGGCCAGAAGTTTCATCTTGGGATACAACCCCCGTTCTTCCGGCAGATAGCCGATTCTGTTCTTTAGTTTTTCATGAAAAAGTTGTCCGAGAATCTTTATTGTACCGGAATCCGGTACAATTATGTTCATGATCATCCGCATGGTAGTGGTTTTGCCTGCACCATTTGGTCCCAGTAGTCCAAATAAGCGGTTATTTTCAATGCTAAACGAAATCCGGTCCACTGCCTGAAAGGAATTGAAAGATTTCGATACATTGTCAACAATCAAACTGGTCATGTCTGTATTGGTGTTTATCATTGCGGAGTATAAAATAATTTTGAAATCGGCATCAACCAAAGGATATTATAAAATAACTAGGATATCCCGTTGTGCTAATTAATGCAAATCAATATGGAATAGAATAGTAATAATGAATTACTAATAATGATTTCATTTTATCTCTTCCGGCAGGATTTTGCGGTTCCTATATGCGGAGACTAAGTACATTCTTTCATAAATAAAGTAACGTATTAATATTAGACAGGATAAACAGGATGAGCAAGATAGAATTTCATCAGGTTCACCTGACTATATTGCAGAATAGATATAGTTTCATATTACGGTTGGACTGTCTTTTCAAAAGTGCTTATTACCATGTGTATACTGAAACCAGCAAATAGTAAACCACCGTTTTTGCGGGTCAGGGTGCAGGACTGAGCTGTTGGTTTAAAATTATTTAGTGTGATTTACAGGATTTAAATTATTATTGGTTCCTGTCACATAGTGATGCCTATGGCATTAATCCCGTCCAAAATTTATGTTACCGTAATTATGATTTGCTGTACTAAGGTGCCGGAAAAGAGGATTGGGACCATTTTGAACGCACATTTAAAAATCTGGGATACTGAACCGTTTATAAATAAGATATTCATTATCAATAGCCCCAAGCTTTAGCTCCTGGAAAAGAAATCCCCCCCAATTTTAAGGTTTTAGCCCCTTCTTTCAGCTTTATGCAACAGCTTGCCGGCCGGGATGGGGATCCTCAACTAATATAAAAATGATGCAGAACTGAATTCAGCATGGTAGTAACTCCAAAATTGACATATTTGACGCCTTTTTTATCTTATTGGCACAACGGGTCAAAACAATACATTCAACAAAGCTGCTTAGACTCCTTCAGCATTTTCTTGCAATCATTAAAATTAAATATTATCATTTACATAATAGAATTCAGCGATGAGGGAACTTATGAGTATTCCTGACTATTACCCGCTCATTCACAATGAATGGGTAAAGACTTACAAATCCGTTAAAATTGTAAATCCTTACGACCAGAAGAAAATTGCAAAAGTATATTTTGCTGACGGTGATTTTCTGGATATGGCAGTGGAAAGTGCTGTAAAAGGATTCAAAACGTCACGCCGGTTATCCGGATATGAACGCTATGAATTGCTTATGGGGATTGTCCGTGGCCTGGAGAAGAACATGGAAGATCTGGCCCGGACCATAGTTAGTGAGAGTGGAAAGCCGATACGATTTGCCCGGAATGAAGTCAACAGAGCAATACTGACTTTCACCTGGGCGGCGGAAGAGGCCCGGCGCCTGCAGGGAGATTTCATCCCACTGGATGTTGCCCCTCAGACCCGTGGCTATTTTGGTATTTCACGCCGTTTCCCAATTGGTGCCATGCTGGGAATCTCTCCCTTTAATTTTCCCTTGAACCTGGTGGCTCACAAGGTAGCTCCTTCATTGGCCTCCGGCAACAGTATTATTCTTAAACCCGCATCACAAACTCCCATAACCGCAATAAAATTAGGAAAAATCATTCATTCCGCAGGACTGCCTGCGGGTATGGTAAATATTCTTCCAGCCAGCGGGAAGACGGCGGAAATACTGGTGAAAGACGGGCGGCTAAAAAAATTGACATTCACCGGAAGTCCTAAAATCGGCTGGTACCTGCGTTCTGTGGCAGGGAAGAAGAAAGTTACGCTGGAACTGGGAGGAAATGCAGCAACCATTGTTGAACCGGATGTTGAACCGGATGAAATCATTCCCAGGCTGGTACTTGGATCATTTGCCTATGCAGGGCAGATTTGTATTTCAATCCAGAGAATTTACGTGAGAGATACCACCTTTGAGAATTTTGTGGACAAATTTCTGCAGGAAACGAAAAAAAATGCAAAGGTGGGAAATCCCATGGATGAGAAAACCATGATTGGTCCCATGATTGACCTGGAATCCGCCAAAAGAGCCGAGAACTGGGTAAATGAAGCCATTAAAAATGGCGCCGAACTGTTATGCGGGGGGATACGGAATAAAAACTTTCTTGAACCCACCGTATTAACCCGAACCACACCCGATATGAAGGCGGTCTGTGAAGAAATTTTTGCCCCTGTGGTATCAATAGAACCTTATCATGATTTTACAGATGCGCTGAAAATGGTCAATAACTCCTATTTTGGATTGCAGGCCGGAGTGTTCACCAATGATTTCGCTAAAATTCAGCAGGCCTACGCACAACTGGATGTGGGTAGCGTTATTATCAATGATTATCCAACTTTCCGGATTGATCCCATGCCCTATGGAGGGGTAAAAGACAGCGGTGCCGGCCGGGAAGGCATCCGTTATGCGATTGAGGAAATGACAGAAATCAAATTACTGGCTGTCAAAGGCCTGCATTATCCCGTCGATTAAGGATTATCAAGTTGAACAGGTTGAAAAATTCTACATTTAGATTAAAAAAATTAAATAAAGTGACATAAATCTTGACTAAATACATAATTATACTTAAATTTTTTTACTTACGGATATTTTCTCTCCATCCACCTGGTAAATAAAATCCGTAAGCGCATTGGTGGAGAGGATAAGTCGTTTTTAGGTAAGGAGGTATATTTTTTTATGCCCACTGGTACAGTTAAGTGGTTCAACGAGAACAAGGGATGGGGCTTTATTGTTCCCGATGATGGTGGGGATGATGTTTTTGTTCATTACTCAGCCATTGAGGCAGAAGGTTTCAAAACCCTCAAAGAGGGGCAGAAGGTGGATTTCGAATTGAAGCTCGGAAAAAACGGTAAGTATCAGGCGAATAATGTAAAAATGCCACAAGAATAGCATCATCTCGTCTCATGGAATCACCCGGTTTTCAGTTTTTGTGGAAGCCGGGTTTTTTTATGGTAACAATTACAATCAGAAAGTTTAGAAATTTTTTCTTCGAAAATACAAATAAAAGGGGATACCCAGTGCAACAAAAATCAGACCAGCCAGCGACTGTACCGGCTGATCCAGCAGGGTATTAACCAGAATCCAGGCTGCAACTGCCAGATAGAGAACCGTGGTATAAGGATATCCCCAGGCCAAATATATATTCTCTTTCCCCACGGGGCGTTTTCGAAGGATGATCAGGCTGAATCCCGATAACAGACCAAAACAGACCATTATGAAAACGGTGTAAGTTAATAACTGATTGAAACTCCCCGATAACACCAGTATGATGGTCCAGGCGCACTGGAGCCACAGGGACCTGTCCGGTGTACCGAAATGGGGATTAATCCTGCCAATCGCCGGAAAAAACATCCTTGCCTGGCTCATGGCATAATAAATACGGGCTCCGGAAAGTACAGTGGCATTTAGCGTACTGAGCACTGCCACCAGAATTATTAGGGTAAAGACAGAGGACAGCCCGCTTCCGTACAGCACTGCCAGCACCCGGTAACCGATATCCACCACATTTTCCATTTTCTGCAGCGGCAAGGCATACAAGTAAACAATATTAATAAGCACGTAAAGGATTGCCACCGTGGTTACCCCCCACCAGGTAGCCAGGGGGATTGTTCGCTGATAATCCTTGATTTCTCCGGCAATGTAGGCCAGCACGGTCCAACCGGAATAGGTGAAATAAACTCCGATTAGTGCCACGCCCAGGCGCGAGATGGTATTCATATCCGGCATTCCCGGCCAAAGGGGAAAGACATTATGCCAGTTGCCTCTTCCGGAAGAAAAACCAACTACCAGATATCCGGCTAGCACCGCAATACTTATAAAGGTAAAAAAAGTCTGCAGTATTGCCCCGGCACGGATGCCTCTTACATTAATAACCGTAAATAATAAGGCAGTAGTGACGGCCACTGATTTGAGCATGGTGAGGCGATATCCGATAAAGGGAATGACCAGGTGCAATTTTTCGGTGTCCGTTCCAAACAGGTTTAAAAAATAATGGGCAAATCCCACGGATATTATCGCAATGGAACCGGTATATGTTACCAGAAGCGCAGCCCATCCGAAAAGAAAACCCATTAAGGGGTGAAAGGCGTGGGAAAGATAGTGGAAATCCCCCCCCGCACGGGGAAAACGGGTTGATAGCTCCGCATAGGTTATCCCACCGCAGAAGGACAGGAAACCACCCATAATCCACAATAACAACATGAATCCGGGATTACTGACATATTGTGAGATGTAGCCACTGGTGGTAAAAATACCAATGCCGATAATATTTCCCACAATTAATACATAAGCGTCCCTGCCGCTCAGTACTCTGCGGGAAAAATCATCACTAATCATATATACCTTCAGAATTGAGTATGAGCTAATATAAAGCATTCATATCATATTACCGGATGGCGATAAGGATTTGACTATTTAATAATCATGGTTATCAGCAGCTGAAGTTCCTCCTCAGGGAACAACCACCAGCAGCCGATATATTACTCGGTGGATAACTCAAACATCATGACGCGGTTATTTCCCGAATCAGCCAAATATACAATCTGACCTTCCTTGAACGGTGTAACCGCAACACCTTTGGGATTGTTAAATTGTTTGACACCATTTCCAAAACCGAGGACGGACTGCAGTTGTTTACCGGAGGACGCTACAAAACGGTAAAAACCAGGTTGGTATTTATCTGACTCCGGATCAACGCCCGGTTTTCCGGCATCCACCAGAAATATGAAGCCGTTCCGATCAATGGCAACATCCTGAAGATTCCAGAATTGGTCATTCGCATAGATATCGGAACCGATCAGACTGGTATTGGGAGTTAGTATCGGTTGACCTTCAAACAGGGTGGTGGTTACATGCTGGAATTTATAGGCATTTTCCAGCAGGCTGGTGCGGCCGGTCTGAGTATTCTTGTAT
>Ga0315555_1000675_pt1 | contig 24425 bp, 24 predicted proteins | sample SalMarSW160380MG_FD_202113 | JGI IMG/M metagenome (GOLD analysis project Ga0315555, IMG submission 202113) | Salt marsh sediment microbial communities from the Plum Island Ecosystem LTER, Massachusetts, United States - Salt Marsh Sediment SW1603-80 ... | reverse complement strand
CATTTGCAGTCACTTGAAAACGAAAACCGCTTACTCATGCAGCTTGGCCGAAATCTTGATACTGGTATGACAGTCCGTCGGGAAAGGGCGGTAGAAGCACTAAGCAATTCAACGCCAACTCTGCATCGAGAGGCGGTCTCAAGATGGAGAATGATTATGAAAAACAGAATAACAAAATTAGCTGCTGCGGCTGTAATAATTCTTGCCGCATTACTGTCAATATCCGTTCTGGATAAATCGGTTACACCTGCTTATGCAGTCGAACAGACTGTAGATGCCATCAGAAAGATCGAGAATGTTTATATGGCGGGGGAGTTCTATAAACAGGGGAAATTTGAATGCTGGATGAAATATGACGGCGATCCGGACAGACCCACACATGTATGGCTCGGAAGAACCGGCCACAACATGTGCAAGATATGCAGTCCGGAAGGAGTTTTCGGTTTAAATCAAAGATCAAAAGCTGTTCACTTCGCCCGTAGAGATGAAAGGGATAAAAACTGGTTCATCAAGTTCGGCAGTTTCTTTGAAGATGCTGTCAGGCAGGCCCAAAAAACCGACTCAGTTGAGATCCATACCGAAAAGAATCCAGAAACCGGCAAGGAGCACATTGTAGTTCACATTGAAACCACCAATCGAGATCAAATGTTTCTTGTCGATCCTAAGACAAAATTACCTACAAGTTTTACAACCCTCAGAGATGATAATCCCACAGAAATGATGAAAATGACTCTTGCGGTTAAGAATCTTGAAGAGATTCGCTACAATGAACAGCCTCCTGAGGGTATCTTCGAAATGCCCCCTGATGCTGTAGTTGTTGAATCCGAAGTTGATTGTATGGTGGATCCGGATTCCGGCCTTGTTGCCGATAGCATGACACAAGAACAGGCATGTCTGGAAATCGCCAAACAGACCGGCCGGGCTCTTGTAGAAATAGACCGGACTGCACTTTGCAAACTGGATTTGTTTTTTAGACTCTGGCCCGACCAAATCTGGGAGCAAGTCAGAAAAATGAAAGAGAACGGCCAATGGGTCAAAGAGGTTGCTATTTTGGGTGAGCCTTACCAGGAAGGACAACTTTGGTATGTCCCGATGGAGGTTCGTGGGCAGACCGGACAGAACGAAATCCAAAATGCTATGATCAAGTTCTACGAGATGGAAGGCAAGAATATCTGTTTTATAATTGGCTCCAAGGAAAAAGGAGTTGTTGACTGAACATCTGAATCACATATTTATATAGAAATACCGCCGTTGAGTTTCTATCTCAACGGCTTTTTTATGCCCTGATTGAAAATCCTCACCTTAGCTTTGAGAAAATATAATCTGGCAAAAAAATAAAATTTATTTAGACTAAATTAACCGAAGAAATTGTCATAGCATTGACGATCGTTAGTTTCGAAGCTGATTGGGCGACCCTGATATGCTGGAAGATAAGTTACTGATTTGGAAATTTAAACTGGGTAGTACCGATGCCTTGCGGCGAATCTATGAGAAATACAAAGACGACTTACTGGCGCTGGCTATTTCTCTTTCAAGAGACAGGTCTGTTGCCGAGGACGTGCTCCACGATGTTTTTGTCTCATTTGCCGAATATGCAGAAAAACTGCAATTGCGAACAAGCTTAAAAAGTTACTTATCGAGCTGTGTCGCAAATCGTATTCGGAACATAAAACGGTTTGAAAATCAACAGATTGCTCAACTAAATAATTCAGAACCTGTTGGTTCGGGATTTCAAGGCCCTGATCGACTGGCAATATCAGCCGAGTTAAGCCGGCAAATCGAACAGGCTGTTGCCCAGCTTCCTTTTGAGCAAAAAGAAGTTATCATCCTGCATCTGCAGAGTGGGATGAGATTCAAAACAATAGCTAAATTTCAGGGTGTTTCAATCAACACAATCCAGAGTCGGTACCGGTATGGATTGGACAAACTGCGGTCAATATTGAATGGTCAGGTGGAAAAATGAAATATAACAGGAATATCGAAATAATAATCAAAAACATTTGTGCCTGTAAGAGAACAAAGACAAAAACAACTAACGAGCTGGACCATAGAATTATCAATGATGCGTTACAGGCACAAGAGAAATTAAAAAAGAACAATTCGGCTGATATCCAGCCGAAGATATGGAGAATAATTATGAAAAATAATGTAAGAAAATTAACCGCAACGATTGCCGTAGTTGCTGTTGTGCTGGCCTTCTTTACGTTCGGCAGACTCAACACGCCCGCCTGGGCCATCTCCGAGACTATTGAGGCTCTCAAGGACTTGAAGGCTGTTCATATAGTCGGAGCTTTCCCGGGCGGCACAGCGGAGATATGGATGCGAGCCAATGAAGCCGGCACTCAATCTACCGATGTGGTTGTTAAAGGAAGCCATGGTGCAATCACGTGGTCTAAGAACGGATCCACTTACCAATATGAACCTAGCCAAAATACAGTCTATTTTGAACACGCCCTAACCGTCGGCATGGCTCAGTGGCTTGGCCCCGAATTGTTGGAAATGCTCAGCCAGGCCGATAACGCCGATATAGTGCGAGGTAAAGATCCAGCCACTGGAAGAGAACGTATAATGCTGATGTGCAGTATGATAGATGTTCATGGAGCGCAATCCTGGATTATTGAGTTCGATATAGCCAGCAAGCTACCAGTTTCTATGAGGCAATGGCAGAATTTGGATCGCAGCGGCCCGCCCAGCTTCCAGACCTTCAAGATCATCTACTATGAGAAACTGCCTGATAGTGTTTTTGAGGTCTATATCCCGGGTAGTCCGACATACATTGAAAAGCCTCTAACAATTCCGGATGAGAATATTGGTATATTGAGTAATCCACTGTACGGTATCTCAGCCGAGAGTATGACACAACAAGAGGCGGCCGAAAAAGCCGTGCGTACATTGTATCAGGCAGTTATCAACCAGGACCTGGACCAGTTAAAGAACATATCTCCCTTGTGTCGGAACTGGAATGATGAGTTTCTACGCAAAATCGTTTTCAAGCCAGACAAGGAAGAGCGCATCGCAGAAATTATCAAGATCGGTAATATCTTCAAGACTGGGCACTCAAAGCTCGGTCCGATCGCGGCCGTGCCGACCGTGTTACAATTGCAGAACGGCAGAAAGGTGGAAGAAAAAATGATTGTCCAGTTCCGTCAGATAGGTGGCAAATCCTCATGCGTGGTCCACGGCCCATACGGCATTTCACGGGAAATTGAATAGCGGCTATCATGTTGCTCTTATCTATAAACCGCCGGGCTTTTTAACTCGGCGGTTTTTTTGTGCGCTACAGGTCGGGTCTTTTATATTGGGTAGCAATTCAAAAGCATGAAAAGTTCATTTTGATTAATCCATGTGAAATACTTCCTGTAACGGGATAGAAACAGGCTCATCTTTTTCATTGTATTCCATAATACCATCATTCATGTAATCCCACCATTTGCGTACAACCGGATTTTTCGGAAGGTCATCGGCGGTATTATCATCAGAAAGCTTCTGGAATGCGAAAAGTATCTGAGTTTCTTCATCATAATAGATAGAATAATCGCTTATGCCGGCTTTTCTGAGCGTTTCAACCAACTCCGGCCAAATTTGGTCATGCCTTTTCCTATATTCAGCTACATCACCGCTTGATAGTTTCATCTTAAAAGCGTTTCTTATCATTTTAATCCTTTCCATCAGATATTTACCCGTTAATCAAAGAAATAATTATTCATTATGTACACCACCTAACTTCTAACGTCAATTCTATTTTTATCATACGAATGTTATCATTATCCATTTAATGGAAAAATCTCTCAATAATTCAAGACTATTTCTTTATTGAAAGCAAATATTTTTATTGTTAGAATCATCCAGAGTTTCGATGCATTTTTTTATTACAGAATCAGGTTGCTTCATAAATTATTGAGGATAATTAATGGCGGAAATATTTGATAAGCATATTCTCAAAAACGGGATGGTACTTCTTGGTGAGCCTATGGAAGCAGTCGCATCGGTCGCCTATGAATATATGCTTCCTGCCGGAGCATCTTTAATGCCGGAGGGATGTTGCGGGGCTGGAAATGTTATTGCCGACTGGATTTTCAGAGGTGCCGGTAACAAAGACAGCAGGCAGCTTGGTGATGCGCTCGACGGCCTTGGGCTGCAAAGAATCGACTCGGTAGGAAGCTCACACCTAACCATCGGAGCCGTCCTTGAGGCAGGCAACCTGGCACAGGCACTGGATTTGTATTCGGATATCATTAATAAGCCCAGCTTAAAAGATGATCAGTTTGAATTAGCAAAACAACTGGCAATCGACGGCGTTAAGTCTCTGGATGACGATCCCCGTCAGAAGGTAATGCTCAAATTGAGAGAACAATTTTATCCGAGTCCACTGGGTCGCAGCACCGTTGGAGAGGTACAGGAATTAGAGTCTTTAACTGCTGAAAACACAAAAAAGATTATTAAAAATAATTTTAATCTATCGAATACCATATTCTCAGTAGCCGGCAAATACGACTTTGATCGTCTTTGTCAACAAATAGACGATTTGTTCCCGAACATTGAAACAAAGTCTTGTGAAAATGAAATTTCTATCCATGACAAATCCGGCCGATATCTCCACATTGATAACAATGGTGCTCAGGTACATATAGGTCTGATGACTCAGACCGTCAAGCCGACTGATGATGATTATTACAATGCCAGAGTGGCGGTATCAATACTCTCGGGCGGTATGAGCGCCAGATTATTTACAGAGGTAAGAGAAAAAAGGGGTTTGTGCTACGCTATCGGGGCACGTTACCACAGCCTGAAAAATGCCGCCGGTATAATGTGCTATGCCGGAACAATACCGGATAAGGCACAGGAAACGCTGGATGTAATAGTAAGCGAATTTAATCGACTCGCCGATGGTATTAGCGAAGAAGAAATTGCCAGAGCCAAAGTTGGTTTGAAAAGTTCGCTTATTTTACACAGCGAATCCTCCAGCAGCCGCGCCGGTTCTATTAGCAGTGACTATTATATCCTGGGTAGAATCCGAAGCCTGGATGAAATAAAGAACAGTATTGAAGCAACCAGTGTTGATACGGTTCTCAAATTTCTTCGAAAAAACCCATTCAAGGATTTCGCCGTAGTAACAATCGGTCCGGCCCGATTAGCGATTGATTCCTGATAACCGATTGCCGTTAAAAATATAGCCCTATAATTCAGGATTGATTAATACTGAGGGATTAAACTCTTTCAGAAAAAGCCATTAATACCTATAAGTAACATACTTTAACCCGCAAAGTCACCTTAGAATAATTTCAACAACAACTATTTTTATTAAACAAAACGTTATCAATCAACATTAAAGACGTCCCATAAGAAACGTTTGTTTGTATCTATATTTTTTTCTTTCTATACTCGTGAAATTTTTTTACTTATATTAAAATCAAAACAATGTCCCATAAAAATATCGGTCAGTGACAACTACTTTTTGTACTTCAAAGAAACAGTGACATTATTGGCCGGTCCCATAAAAATAATTAAAGTTGTGACTGTCCGCCTGTCGATTTATGGCTTTACAGAGGTCCAATACTTATAAAATTATAAGAGCAGCATATACAGCTTATGCATACAGTTTCTGAATCGAAGAGTTTAAATAGGATCGTCACGGTAAGCAGGGACCCCGAGGTCCAGAAATTGGCACAAAAATGCAGCCGTGAAGTATTTGGGGCCGACGATCCTCTCGACGCCCTCGAAATTATTCAAACGGTCAATCCGAATCTCATTCTTTTTGATCATCGATTTAGTATCAGTAACATACGTGAATTTATCGATACGACCGATAAAAAATCTATAGATATACCGGTTGTATTGGTCGGCGATAGTAATTGTTGCGAGAAGGAATTCTACGCGGAATTCACTCAACTGGGAATTTACGACTATATACAAGGTATGGAGGATTACGAGCGACTACAACGAATCATCAAAAAAATAGAAAGTAAAACTGTAGAAGGTATATGTGATCGAAAAGGTTTGAATGAAAAAGAAAATCATTTTTATGCCAACGAACTCGCAGCCACCGTCTCGATTGCCGGTAAAAGCCGTTCGATAATAAATACACTTAAAATGATTAAACTCATAGCTTCCAGCCGCTGCGATCCAATCTTAATACTCGGAGAAACAGGTACCGGCAAAGAGCTTGTTGCAAGGGCGGTACATACACTCAGACATCCAAACGAACAGTATGTAGCCGTTAATTGCGCGGCTCTAACAGCAAATCTGCTGGAAAGCGAACTCTTCGGACATGTCAAAGGTTCATTCACAGGTGCCGATAGAGAAAAAACCGGACTGCTGGAACTTGCCGATTCAGGTGCTTTATTGCTTGATGAAATAAGTGAAATGCCAATGAACCTGCAGGCAAAACTGCTCCGTGTTCTCGAAGAGAAAAAATTCCGAAAGGTAGGTGGTACAAAGAATATTAAGTGCAACGCTACGATAATGGCTGCAAGCAATCGTAATCTTAAGCAGGAAGTCCAGAATAACCGTTTTCGACGCGACCTCTACTATCGTCTCAATATAAGTCCTATAATATTGGCCCCTCTTAGGTCACCCGAACGAAAAGATGACATTTCTATACTGGCAGAGTATTTTCTTAAGACTTCTACTATTTTTCCGGAAAAGCGGGACCAGATAAAATCATTTACCAAATTAGCGGTTGAGGCCCTGGAGAAATATGACTGGCCTGGCAATATTCGTGAGCTTCGCAATGTAATAGACAGAGCAATCCTTCTTGAAACAACAGATAAAATTGGCCTGAGTGGTATAATATTCGAACCATCGGAAATTCACGATGTACCGGATTGCTCCAAAACCAATCCTATCACAGATTTTTCGCTGGCAAAGGCCGAATGTAAGCTGATCTCCAGAGCATTGCACGAAACAGGTTGGCAAAAGACACGTGCAGCAACCTTGCTTGGCATAACCAGAGCGACTCTTTATGCCAAAGTTAAACAATATAACATCGAAAAGGATTCAAAAACATCAACAAGTCAAACAAAACAAGATGAAAATAAAGTCGAATCCTTATTCACATAACAAGAAAAAAGCTTGTCTAAGTTTTAACCTGCTACACATGTCAGAAAATCTGTCGGCTCGTATAGAATCCTGACATTCGTTCGTTAAGCCACAAAAAAAGAACAAAACGACAGGCTGATTTTTCACACTTAAATCCATATAAAAACATACCTTCCACACTTTAATTCAAGCTGGCACAGTTATTGCTGTCTTTAATACGAAGAACTTGTTAAAGGCATTCCGAAGTCTATGAATGCATTGGCTTCTGGAAACCCTAAACGCCCTCAAGTTGTTTATGGTGTCCGTTGTATCGGATTCATTTAGAGGGCGAAACTGGTGACTATGGCAAAGAAAAAATCAAAAGAAAATCGCGAAGCGAAACCTTCCAAGGTGCAATCGGACCGCAAATCATCTACAAAGAAAGTTGCCAAAAAACGCACTCCCAAAAATACAAAATCATCAGCCAATAAAAACAAAAAGGACCTCTCGGAACATGATGTTTTTACCGGAGATGAAGATTTTTACAAACTCCTGGCAGAATCACAGGCCGCCGATGCTAAAAAGATCGCTCGTAATGTTAAATCTACGGTAAAACCATCTCGGCAAAAACATTTTTCAGTACTTCAGAAGGTTCTTGCTATTGGAATTATAGCAATTACCACAATGTTGTTATACGTGTTATTAGGGCTAAAAACAGGGCCCATTAATGGCCCAACGGTAACATCAGCCGGCCAACCGGACGCCATACAACAGGATTTTAATTCGACGCCTGCTGTAATCGATTCCAGAAACATCGCAGAGGAGCAAACCGAAGGAACAAAGCCCTTGCTTTCATCAGCACAACCTCTTTCCCTGAAGGTTGCCCGAGACTTCTACGAACAAAAAAGCTATGACAAAGCTTATGGGGTATATAACCAGCTTTACACGGCTTTACCCATCAGTGAAGAAAAGTTGAGAGATTTTCTCCAACTACAAATGGCTTTGTGTTTGATAAATACCAAAGACTATGAGCAGGCAAGTCAATTATTCGTTCTAATATCCGAAAGCACTTCACCTATTGTCAGAATAATCGCCAATTATCGTCTCAGTCTGCTCGAAATACAAAGAAAACGATACTTAAAGGCAAGAACCAGAGCTTATAAAGCTCTGGCTTTAATAAAGGCGGTGGATTTCGACGATGATTGGGCCTTATCATTCGAATGTGACTGCCATTTTCTTGTTGCAGAATGTCTGACGCGTTATGTACTTTCTCGAAGCAATGCGGACAGCGATGTTCCAGCATATTTGTGGAGCGACCCAAAAGTATCACTGGAACCTTTCGATAATCTTAGTGAATCACAATTACGCAGCTTTTTGTGTTCAGGTTCAGAATATTTAAATAAGGGGCTGCTTAATCCCAAAATCGTCAGATTTGAGGGGCAAAGCCTCGTACCTCGATGGTCTGTTACATGCTATGGAGCACCGGTCGAAGAGTTTTTGGCAAAATATGCCGCCAGTGCGGAGATTGATATTCGCTGGTCATTTGAAGAAAAAGCGGGATCGAATCTCCAATCAGATATGATTCGACTCATTCCGGCTACTCTATACCTGCCGACTGCAAACTCGCAACAAATTTTATTGATTGCGGCAGGAAGCACCGGGCTACTGGCACATTTGGATGAAAGTTTCGGCAAACAGCATGTTACTATATACTATCCTGCAGATTATACTTCCGTACGCGAACATATAGATTTCCTCGGTCAACATGCTATTTCTCTTTGGCGGAAATTTGTTCTTACATTTAACAGCGATAACCGACTGGGGAACGCGCATTTTGCAATGGGTCTGCTGCAATCAAAAACAGGTATGGCGGCAGAATCAATCGCGGAATACAAGCTGGTTGCTAATCGTTTTTCACAAACATCCCTGGCACCGTATGCCCTGTTACATTCGAGTAGAATAAAATCCGATTTACGCGATTATCGAAGCGCCCGGGACGATTTAAAGCAGCTTATCGAACAATATCCAGATACCGAGATTTATATCCAGGGCTATTTAAGCCTGGCAGATGTTACAAAGCTGGCGGGACTTTACGCCGAAGCGGCACAATTTTATTGCAGGGTTTATAATTTCGGATTGTCCCACGATTCGAAAATCGCTTCAGCTTTTGGTGCCGCAAAATGCTTCTACCAGATTAAAGCTTACGAAGAAGCTGCAGTGTGGTTAAATCGATACATAGAGATAGCCAAAGGTGATCACGGTAACGACCTTTATACCGCTTATTTTCTTATGGGTAAGACGAACCTGGCGTTGGGAAAATACAAACAAGCCTCAGAAGCCTTTCAATATGCCATAACAGAACAGAATTCAAGAGAGCAGTATGTAGAAGCAGTAAAAGCTTTGGTTCAGGGACATATAGAGCAGGAAAACTTTATCGAGGCTCTCGATGCTCTGGAAAATACTCGTTTAGTTGCTTTGTCCGAGCAACAATCCATTGATATGTTGCTTCTAAAAAGCGAAATTTATCGAATGCTGGGACTTGTTGATACGGCTATAGATATTCTTCATAATCGAGTTGAATTTGTGACTGATAATCGCTTACGCATAAAAATAACTTCCGAACTTGCGAAATGTTACCTTGCAAACGGTAACCTGGAATTTGCCCGCAATAACTTTAGTGAAGTACTTCGTACGGCCGAGCCGGGGCCTTTGGCACAAAGTGCGGCCCTTGAACTGGCTAATGTCTGCTTGAGACTCGAACAAAGCGCTCAATCTATTTCCGTCTGCTCGCAACTTTTAGATATGGAAATCTCCGACCAGACAAAACAGAGAACGCTGAAAATACTGGCAGAGGCGTACAATCAGCAGAAAGACTATAACAAGGCAGTGTTAGCCCTTTCGGGCCAATGGCAATAATAATGATAAACATAACCAAAAAAAACGTGTTTCGTTCAGGTTTCTTCAATTATGGTTTGAAATACTTGTTTTGTATCTATTGTCTTATGATGTTGCCTTTTGATCTTTTACCTTTTATTAAGGGGACTGTTTTTGCAGGATCTGATGAAATGGTCGAATACAGGCTGCCTCAGGATAGTTTGACCGTCTCAAATGATACAAACAAACAGCTTAAGTTTCAATTGTGGAAGTCTGATATTACTCCTGCCAAAGATGAAAAGGATCGTAAATTCAGTAATGAGCTAAACCGTCTGATCGAGCAAGTTCGTTCTGTTAAAATTGCATCACAACAACCACCCGAAAATATCGTTGCCCCGGAGAAGATATCAATAATTGAGCCTGATAAAGTGTCTATAAAGGTGAGTGCGCCTGAAGAAGACAACAAAAAAATTGAATCAAACCCGTCGCATGCATCGATTACCGATACAACCTTAAAAACACTGAAAGGTCTGATTCAAAATCCTGAAAAAATAAATAATCCGTTTGAAACGGGGGAGATTTTATTCATCAACGGAAATCTGAAAGAAGCAGCTTTATTTTATCAAGAAGCTCTCATACGCACAGATCCGAATGATCCGGGCTCCCCCGGCGATAGAGCCTGGCTTTTATTTCAAAAAGGCAACTGTCTGAGGAATGATGAAATGGCTGAGGCAGTGAAAATATACAGTCAATTAATTATGGAATATCCTAACTCGCCATGGGCGAACATGGCACGAATCCAAAGTCAATTTATAACCTGGTACCAGACAGAACAACCTCAAAAAATAATAGCTGAGAATAAACAGTAAAATATCAGGAAAAAGTAGAACCATTTATTAGAGAAATTTGATTATGCAACAAGAGAAAACAACTAAATTAAATAAAGAAAACGTGGCGAACGTATTAATCGCCGATCGTGACCCCGATGCTGCCCGGATTATGCTTGCGATTATGGCCCGAAAAGGAATTCGAGGGCACATCGTAGACAACAGGGAAAGCGTAATAGATTTCGTTAACAAGGGCAGTTGTGACCTTATTTTTACCAGTGACACGATATGCAGAGAAACAGACAAGGCGAATAAGAGTCAGGATTTTTATGAATTGATTATAACAATAAGGTCTGAATGCCCGGAATTACCCGTGATTATGATGTCACAAGTAGAACAGCAAAATTCACAGAATCGGCAGCAGATTATCGAAAGGGTGGTCTGGGCGATTCGTCACGGTTGCAGTGATTTCCTAATCAAGCCTCTCGATCAGAAAAAAGTGGAATATCTGCTGGATACCTTCCTTCCAAATCATAGTTATTCATCGATAATGTCGGCTCACGATGGAACACGATGCCTATACCAGATTGTCGGCAAAAGTGTAAAGTTGAATCAAACCATTAATTTGGCAAAAAAAATTGCCCCAACTTCGGCTCCGGTTCTGGTCAGCGGCGAAAGCGGCACCGGAAAAGAATTGATTGCTTATCTGATCCACCATAAAAGCAGAAGATCCGATGGCGCATATATTAGAATCAACTGTGCGGCTCTGAGTGACTCACTTCTCGAAAGCGAATTGTTCGGCCATGAGAAAGGCGCCTTTACCGGCGCTTATGCCCAGCGAAAAGGAAAATTCGAAATGGCTCATAGCGGGACTTTGCTCCTGGATGAAATTACCGAAACACCGATAAGGTTTCAGGCCAAGCTATTGCGAGTGCTTGAGCAGCAGGATTTTGAACGCGTTGGTGGAAATGAAAGTGTCAAGGTTAATGTTCGAATAATAAGCACTACAAATAAAGACCTGCTGCAGGAAGTCCGACGGGGGCAATTCCGCCAGGATCTTTATTATCGACTAAGCGCGGTTAGATTAACTCTGTGCCCCCTGAGAGAACGTACGGATGATTTGTCCGATCTCGTTTGGTATTTCGTCAACATGTACTCCAGGGAAGTGCATCGTCATATTACTGAGCTTGATCCGGCAATGATGGACATTTTTGCAAAATATCATTGGCCCGGCAATGTACGTCAACTTAGAAATGTCGTACGGACATCACTAATGCTGGGGGTCGGGCCTGTCCTGTCATTGGCTGATGTTTCATGGCTATTCGATGAATTACAACCTCTGCCGCAATTAGATCATGATGCATTTAAAGAAAGTTCACAATATGGCACATGCTATGAACAAAATGCCACAGGATTGGGTGGATTACCTCTCGAACAAATTGAACGACGAGCGATTATTGAGACATTACGCCAGACAGGGGGCAACCAGACCAAGGCCGCAAAAGTTCTTGGAATCAGTGACAGAACGTTACGAGACAGAATACATCGATATCGAGATGAAGGCTGCCTGCAACCGGCATAACAGAATTGTTATGAAAATAATGAGGCATATATATGGCAGATAAAGAAGATAAAAAACAAGAAGAGCAGAAAGAAGAACCAAAGGCGGAAAAAAGCGAAAAGAAGTCTCTGGTTGGTCGGTTACTTCCGATAGTAATGATAATCATTGTAGTGGGCCTTTGTACCGGGGTCGGTTTTGTTCTCGGCCGAGTATTAGGCGGTTCCGACCAACAGCCCGAATCGAATTCGGAAACGGATAAATCGGACATAGCAAATGCCATCAATGAAGGTAATAGCTCCGATGACAGCTCAGAAGGCGTCTGGTATTATGATTTAGAGCCTGTTATTGCAAATCTGAATGAGCCAAGTGTCACACGTTACGTAAGTGCTTCTTTAACATTCGAGATGAATTCCAGCCTGGATAAAAGTAAAGGCAGTGAATATCTCGACGAGAAAAAACCAATCATCATAAACTGGTTGACCATATATCTTTCAGGACTCGGTCTTGATGATATCAGAGGTGATAAGAACCTGATGAGCATAAAATCACATATACGAGATTCACTGAACGAAATACTATTTCCCGATTCCAAACCGCAAATAAAGGACGTTTTGATTCAGAAATTCCCTGTACAATGAGCAGTAGCATTAAAAACAACTTAACCCGTGCAAAGATTCAACAGCTTCTCGCTGCCGTCGGGTCGGCACCTACAGAAGACAGCTCACAGATTGAAGCACAAGAGCACAATTGGTCTGTGCCTCATTGCTTTAGCGACACAAAACTTAAGATACTCTCCGAATTTACCGAACAACTGGCAGTGGTGATAGCTGAAAAATTCAGCGATTATTGTCGTAGCCAGTTTGAAGTGACAATCGATTCGACTTCTCAGTGTTTCGCTGATGAATTTCTTAACAAATCAGCCGATGACAAAGGCAAAGATTTTTATTTGCCGTTCGGTATGAATCAGGAGCATCAATTTGGACTGCTCGCTTTTCCCGAGGAAACAGCGGTTTTATGGGTTAAACAATTGCTTGGTGATAACGATACCGAGGAAAATTCAGATCGGAAATTTTCACAATTAGAAAAATCGCTTCTTTTAGACCTGGCTTCCACACTAATTAAGTCGTTTTCGTATCTTTACAAGAGCTGTGACCTTCAACCGGCACGGAACATAGAATCCGGGCAATGTCCACTTAAACTGCAGGACACAGAAGAATTATGCCGGATTTCACTTAACATAAAAAAATCCGGCACCGAGAACAACACAACAGCTTATTTTTTGATTCCATGCGGCAAACTGGAACCTGCTCTTGGAAAAAAAACCGAAACCAAAAGTGAGCCTACTCCCGAAGATATTTCAAAAATGATTTTTGGACACTTAGAGAAAACATCAGTCAATGTTACAGTTCAGTTGGCTTGTGTCGAACTTAGCTTCGAAGAGATGATGGATTTACAGGTCAACGATATAGTGTTGCTGGATAAGAAAATTGATGAACCTATAGAATTGATAGTGGAAGGACGAAAAGTCTGTTACGGCTGGCCTGCGCAATCGGCCGGCATGTATGCTATTACAATTTCGGAAACAGCATTCTGAAACAGAGCCTATAACAAAAAATTCAATATACGGTTTTATTGAAATAAAAGGAAATAACATGGCAAAAGCAGCTCAAGCAGTTCAGGAAGAGGCCGCAGAAGTACAGGATGACTCGAAAAAACAAGCTCAATCGGTTGAGTTCTCCGAAACCGCTGAAAATGATGTCTCAGGTTCCGGTGGGAGCGTTGATATCCTACTGGATATGAATATACCAATAACAGTTGTCATCGGCCAGACTGAGATAACAGTTCGGAGGCTTTTACACCTTGGGCCGGGATCGGTATTAAAACTAAGCAAGTCCATTAATGAACCCATAGATTTATATTTAAGCGATACCAAGTTTGCCACAGGCAGTGTAGTTGTAGTTAACGGTCGTTTCGGCGTGAAAATAAACCAGGTTCACGGAGTTGCCGATTTTGCAAATAAAACCAACGAGGAATGAACTTAGGAAAGAATTGTGAAGGCACATTCCAGACAATTAAAATCGCCGATGTTACAAGAATCGAATACTTCCATAACGCCTTTGGCGTCTTATAGTAATTTTATTCTGGCTTTTGGACTGGTAACAATTCTCGGGACTCTGATAATTCCTCTTCCAACACAGATCCTTGATATGCTTTTAGCCTGCAGCATATCACTGGCTATCGCTGTTCTCATTGTCACCCTTTCGTCAAAAGAAGCCCTGGAACTATCCACTTTTCCTTCATTGCTCCTTTTTGTAACTCTCTTTCGCCTATCACTGAATGTTGCTTCAACCAGGTTAATTCTTTTACAGGGTGATGCAGGAAAAATTATTCAAACCTTCGGCGGTTTTGTTGCAGGCGGCAGTTTCGTGGTAGGTCTCGTAATTTTCCTGATACTTGTCATAATTCAGTTCATCGTAATCACAAAAGGCGCCGAAAGAATAAGCGAAGTTTCTGCTCGTTTTACACTCGATGCTATGCCAGGCAAACAGATGGCAATTGATGCAGACCTTAACGCAGGTACAATAACCGAAACACAGGCCAATGAACGCAGAGCAAAAATCGTCAAGGAAAGTGAGTTCTACGGAGCTATGGATGGAGCCAGCAAATTTATTCGCGGCGACGCCAAAGCAGGATTGATAATAACGGCCGTTAACATTGTTGGCGGCATAGCTATGGGTTATTCGCATGGCATGAATATCGCCGGTGCCATAAGAACTTATTCTATTCTTTCCATCGGTGACGGCCTTGTCAGTCAGATACCGTCGGTAGTAATTGCGGTAAGTTCCGGATTTCTGGTGACCAAAATATCATCCAACTACAGTGTTGGGCAGGACCTTTCAAGACAGTTCCTCAAATCCAGCCAGCCGTTAAAAATAGCATCCTTGATTATTATTGCTTTAGCTTTTGTGCCGGGCTTACCCAAAATTCCGTTTTTATTGCTGGGTGCGGGAGCCGCTGTCTGCGGAAGATACATAGCTCAGCTCGAAAAAGACCACAAGGAAAAACATAGTGCCGGTCCGCAACCGAAGGCTGATAAACAGCCTATCGAAGAATTACTGGATGTCGATCGAGTATCAGTACAAGTAGGGGTGCGTTTAATCAACATGGTTGACCCTCGCAAGGGAAGTACGATTTTTGATCGTATCGGTGCTTTAAGGAGAAAATTCGCCCAGCAACATGGCATCATTATTCCACTCGTTCGATTGCGTGACAATATTACATTGGAGCCGTCTGCTTACGAGATAAAAATAGCAGAACTGCCCATTGCAGGCGGCAGACTGGAACCTGAGAAGTTCCTCGCTATGGATCCCGGAACAGTACAAACAAAAATCGAGGGTATTGAAACTACAGAACCTGTTTACGGACTGCCCGCTTTATGGATATCACCCGCCAACAAAGAAAAAGCCGAGCTAAATGGATATACAGTAATCGATCCTGAATCGGTTTTTATTACACACCTCTCAGAAACATTACGTACACATGCGGCTGATTTATTAACTCGTGAAGATGTGCAGCTTCTTGTCGACAGACTACGAAAAGCACAGCCGTCACTTGTAGGGGAAGTTGTCGGGCCGGACAAAGATGTGCCTATCGGATTGCTTCAGCGTGTTCTTAAAAATCTAATAAAAGATGGAATACCAATCCGTGAATTAACCGCCATCCTCGAATCTTTGGGTGAACACGCTTCTAAAACCAAAAATCCCGTGGTTTTAACAGAGATGGTTCGTAAACGCCTCAGCAGAACGATTACTGAGTTGTATAAAGACAACGCAGGTAGAATATTAACCATAACTTTTGAACCGGCACTCGAACATCAAATGGTCGCAGCGCTACAACAGGAAACGGACGGAATGAGTCTGGCATTACCCGCCGAGACAGCAATGGATATAAGCAGAAAAACCGCACAAACATGGAAGTCTGTGTTGGACATGGGAAAGGAGAAGGTGTTTTTGTTGTGTGATTCAAGAATACGCGCACCGCTTGCATTAATGTTGTCGCGAACCGTTTCGATGTTGCCGGTAGTAGCCTATGACGAAATTGTTCTCGGTACCGAAATTGAACCGATAGATACCATATCCGCTAATCCTGTAGAATCAAAAGGACACAAGCAACATCATGAAGAAGTGGCTATGTTAACTAAATGATAGATTTTTCGAGTTAAGAGGTAAATATGCCGTTACATGTTCGGTCAATTGCAGTAAGCATATCAGTTATATCCTTTTTCGGTTTGAGCGTAGTAGGGTGGTTCAGCGGTCTTCCACCATATGTTTGCTGCAAGCGGGCGGTTATTGGATCATTGCTTGTATATATTATAAGTTCCATCGCTGTAAAAATCATAAACGCAATATTAATAGATGCAATTGTTTTAAATCAGATAAATAAGCGGGAAGGTTCCAAATCTGCTGTAAAACATTAAATGAGAAGCGGAGATACCGGTAGTGTCTGTTACAACTGAAAATATTTGTGAAGAAAAGAAGCATCTGAACAGCACTGCACTGCGTGCATATTCCGACCAGAAACGGTCCGCCAGCGGTGAAGTTGACAATGAACGAATAACCAGTTATTTACCTATGGTTCATAAAATTGTCAGGCAGGTGATAACATATTTAAAACCTCCGTTATCATTTGAAGATATGGTCTCAGCGGGTACTGTCGGGCTTGTACGGGCCGCTCGAGATTTCGACCCCTCTCAGCGAGCTGAATTTAAAACATACGCCTATATTCGAATCAAGGGAGCTATTCTCGATGAACTCAGAGGCTGGTCATTTGTACCCTCAAACCTAAACAAACGGGTACGTGACGCTCAGCTTCTTAGTCAAAAAATCGCCGAAAAGACAGGTACTGCACCTACTGATGATGAATTAGCAAAAGAGCTTGGAATAACTGTGGACGAACTTTCGGAATTGTTAGAAAACGCCCGTGCACAACATTTTGTATCCCTTGACGGTTTCGAGGATTATTCATCTGTGCCTGGAAAACTCTTGGCATCAGATAAAACAACTACTCCGCAGGAGCAGGTTGAGCAGGAAGAACTTATCAGCAATCTGGCAAAAGGAATTCAACAATTGCCTCAAAAGCATCGACAGATCATCCTGCTTTATTATCAACAACACCTGACTATGAAGCAAATTGCCGAGATAATGGAAATAACCGAATCGCGTGTCAGTCAATTACACGCAAGTGCTTTATTTAATTTGTCTGTTAAGCTGAGGCAATGGAATGATGTCAGATTATGACTCTAATATAATAAAGCCTGTTGAAAGTTTGCAAAATATCACCGATTCCTCTCCGACCAGACGTCGGGAACAAAGAAGTCGCCGGCAACAACAACAGGATGAAGACGAGAATCAGGAAGAACAGCAACAATTGAACGAATCGGTTGATGAAAGAATTATGAAAAATCTTCAGGAAACTCGGCCTGAGAACGACGCCGACAGTAATAGAATTGATTATCATGCCTGAAGAACAAAAGTTATAAGGATTGGAAAGTTAAATGGACAGAAAAACAGGGCAGGTTTTAAAAAGCGATAAAATTAAACTCGAAGGTCGGTTCCATCTCGATATGGCACAAGCCAAGTCAAACAAACCACTGCAAAATAATCCGGCTCGAAATGCTCCACAGGTCCGTATCCTGCAGAACAATCCGGAATATGCCGTCATAGGCATAATCTGCGTGTGCGGCACGGAAATGTCTATCAGATGCGATTATGCTCAGACTCAAGAGATGGAAAATCAGGACAAATAAAAAAAGGATTAAACAATACTCGTTAATATATGTTAATAAATCGATTCAATATGGAGATAAGAACAATGCAAAATAATAAAAAAAACGCCTGTTCACTGATATTATTAATTTCATTATTTCTTTTACAGGGCTGCTCGACAAATCAAAATCCCGAAGAAGTTAATGACTATCCAGACATGACAAAATTATTACAGGGTGATTCTGTCGTAAGTAGGTTCCAGGAACCTGATACGCAGAATTCAACCGTGTTAGAATCTGCAATAGAATTGTCGGGAAAATATGCCAGTCTTTCCGATGAGGCATCTTTAATGCGCCAACAGAATCAGGATTTGATCGGCCAGAATACGCGACTCAAGGAACAAATCACGAATTTTGAAAGACAACTACAACAGACACAAAAAGAATTAAAAGAAGCAAATGAGATTCTAATCGAAATGCGTGTCGAATTAAATAACTGGAAAACCGATGTTCTTGGATTCCGTAATGAAATGCGTAACGCCGAAACAGCCCAGTTGGAAGCGCTGCTAAAGATTCTACAGGTACTTGGAGGAGAGACGAAAACCGAAACAGCTCAGAGACAGACTACAACAAACTCGACATTCGCATCGCTCAATCCGTCCGGTTGATCCAGTTTACCAGAGCATTCTTTTTGAGGTGGTCCTAATGAATAGCAGGACAATATTATTATCGCAATACATATATCGACGAATACCATCCATGCTGGTATTGGCCATCTTTATTTTGCCTGGTTGCAGCGCTAATCAAGCCTATAGATCGGTAGCAAATTATTATTATCATAATCCGAATAAAGATATAAGAACAATTGGCAGGGTGGCTGTTGTAGAACTCAACAACAATTCGAGTTATCCACAAATGTCATCCGATATCACCGAAATCCTGTTCCAGGCACTGCAGAAAAAACAGGTTTTTAGCCTGACTATCGTTCGCCAACAAGACCCTTCATGGCGAAGTTTACAGTTGGAACCGGACGCAACATATACACTTGACCAGATGCAGTCAATTCGTAAGTCATTAAAATGCTACGGAGTATTGACTGGAACTATCACCGAATTCAGACCTTATCCTCATATGCTTATTGGACTGCGATTAAAGCTGCTGGATTTGAGAGACGGCTCGTTATTATGGGCTCTCGAACAGGTGTGGGATATTGATGATAAGAAAACCGAATATCGTATTCAAAAGTATTATCAATCACAAAAAAGTGTGGATTCAACTTCGTTACAGGAGCATTTGGCATCCATTAGTCCGCTCGAATTTATCAATTTTGTATGTTATGAGGTGGCTAAAACATTATAAGAGCATTTGGAATGACAATTATTTAAAATAAAACTGAAAATAACTTAAGTTTTATTAAAAAAATACGAGAAAAGGTTAGAACAGCATATTATTTAAAAAGAATACAAAACAATGATAGAAAAAATAGAATTAAATCAACCCCTGATTGAATCAGGAATATCACCAAAGCATCCGAACTCCAACAATGCTTCTACAGATAATAACACGGATGCATCTGTACATGTCGATTATGCTTGTTTTATTAACATGGCGATGCAGCTACCACAATCGAATACCCAGCAAGTCGAAAGGGCTCGTGAGGCCTTAATATCCGGCCAGCTCGATACCCCGGAAAACACCTGCAAAGCCGCCGAGAATATCACGAAATACGGCATATAAGAATCCTCAATACTTGAACTTATAAAACTTTTAGAAATAAACTACATTGACCTATTATTCTTCATTAATAGTAACCTTATATAAATGTGGTTTAGTTTCATAGTTAACTTGTCCCAAAAGGTAAATTCGGGCAAAAATAAACTGGATGAATTCGCCGGAACAAAAACTCGACGCCTCAATAAAGGTAAAATTTAAAAAACTTTGGAAGTTTTATATTTTGCAAAGTTTCCTGGCCGGGACTGCTTTATTTATCCTTGTTATTATTCTTGGCAAGGACAAAATGGTTGCTACAAGTGCAATGGGCGCAACGGCTTTCATCGTTTTCGCTATGCCCAAAGCGGCATCGGCACAAACCAGAAACGTAATCGGAGGTCATTTAGTCTGCCTGGCTATTGGCTCTCTATTTTATTATATTAATATACCGTATTATATCGAATATCCTCTTGTCGTTGGAATTGCCGTCTTTGTTATGGTAGCTTTGGACTTCGAACATCCACCGGCGGCGGGCACAGCTCTGGCTGTTGTAATTAACGAAGTGTCTTGGAACGTATTCGCTACAATAATGATAGGAGCAGTAGTATTATCACAATGCCGTTATTATCTCAGAGGCCACCTGAGAGATTTGGTTTAAGGGTATGAAAGGCAAAATGACCGTTTTACATATCTGAAAATATGACGATTAGACGTAAGAATCTATAATCCCGGCAACGGTTGTATCATCGTAGAGTACTTGCTTTTTTTCTAATCGTCCTGTGTAGATAAAAGTTCCGGAAAACGACTCGTGGACATTTTGTATGCAATCTTTGAAATCATGGGTAAACGATAGTTCCGGCAGAATGCTGCCATTCAAAGGAATCGACCTGATAACTTTGCAGGAAATTTTCTTTCTCATAAACCACCCCAGTTGAGATTATTTTAACAAATTTCAGGTCTCAAATCAAGGGGAAATTTATGCATTCGACTACGATTTATGCCGTATCCGGAATATAAAGTGTTGTAACGATATATTATAGGTGCTAACAAATTTCAATGGATTACAATTATATCCACAGATAAAATGTTTTAATAAATTGAACCGAGGAATAACCAGATGCAAATTATTGCTAAATGCCCAAAGTGCCATTATTCATGGATACTCGAAGACAGTGCCGCCGACCGGAGGGTAAGATGTTGTAAATGCGGTAAACTATTTAAGGTGCCCAGGCTGGAAGATGTGCCGAAAGCGTGCAGAGTAATAGAACAGGCTAAGGGTGAAATTTATGTTGACCAGAACGGTAGAACTTTCGGTTGATGATTTAAATACCAAGACTTGGATATACCATCCAATCCCTTGAGGTTAGATTCTTCGGTAGGGGCAGGTCGTTTTGCAAAAATCTTCACTCATTAATTCGGTTTTTTCAAAACAGGATTCAATTAACTCGTCAATATGTGCCGTTGCTACACAAATAGAAGTATCTGCTGCGCCATAGTATATCTTCACTTCTCCATCGTCCTCAACAATAGCACCACTGGCAAAAACTACATTCCTAACATCACCGATACGCTCATACTCTTCTCTCGGTGAAAGTACGGGATTAAGACAGCGACCGATTACCTTGGCAGGATTGTCCGAATCAAGCATAACCGTACCAATTCGATAGATAGGACCAGTCGAAGTCATCTTGAAGCCATGATATATCTCCAGCCAGCCGTATTCGGTTCGAATAGGAGGAACAGAGGCACCAACACGCGATGAATCCCAATAGCGAGCTCTTGGAGAAATAATCAGTTCGCTGCGGCCCCAGTTCTTCAAATCCGGTGAATAGGAAATCCAAATGCTTCCAACACCGTTACCGATGGGTCGATCCAGCCTGGCATAGTAACCATCGATCTTTTCCGGGAAAAGAACGCCATCCTTGTTTCCGGGTCCGGAGACCATAACAATTCGTTCAAAATTTTCGAAATCATTCGTACGAGCCAATGCTATTCGATGCCCATATCCTGACACCGCTGTGTACATGATATAATACCATCCATCTATAAATGTTATACGCGGATCCTCAAGGCCGTTCTCTTCCCATAATGCAAAAGGTCCATCTTCGGTTGGAAGCATACAAGGCTGGTCATCCACATTGAAGTGTAGTCCGTCCTCGCTTCTCGCTAAGCAGAAAAATGAATATCCCTGCTGGCCTTCAACGCGCAATAAAAGTAAATATTCATCACCGAACTTAACAGGAGTGCCGTTAAAGACGGTATTGTTCTGTAACGGTACATCATCATAGGTTATGATGGGATTATGTTCCCATCGTTGTAACAGGTCTCGTCCTCGTTTTTGCATCATAGTTTATATCACTCCCGATTCTCCCTGCATATTTGAACTACCTCGTCAACAGTAGCTATACCCAAACAGATACAACTGTCTGATGCGCCATAATATACTTTAAGCTGTCCGGCTTCTTCCAATATTGCACCGCATGAGAATACTATATTTCCAACATCACCGATGCGTTCATATCTTTCACGAGGGGCCAAGATGGGAATATTCGAGCGTCCCAACACACAGGAAGGATCATCCCTGTCGAGAATAGCCGCTCCCAGACGGATTAAGGGGCCTGCGGAGGTATCTTTCTCGCCGTAATAAACAAGCAGCCAACCCTGCTCGATTTCTATCGGTGGACCGGCAGCTCCAACACGATTCGAATCCCAGTAACCGCCCCTCGGTGTAATAACCACCTTGGAAGAGCCCCAATGTATCAAATCGTCGGAATAGCTAATCCAAATACTGTCACCCGCTGACGGACGTTCCAACATCGCATAACATCCTTCAAATGTCCTTGCGAATAAACAGGCACTTTTGGTATCCGGCTCTGAAATAAACTGCATTCTGTCAATCGTCTGAAAATCATCTGTACAAGCCAATCCTGTTCGTCTGCCATATTCACTTTCAGCTAAGTACGTGATGAAGTATTTCGAGCCGATTTTAGTAATACGCGGGTCAAAAATACCAAAAGTCTCGTATCGAGCAAACGGTTCTTCCCTGGATGCAGTCATAAACGGCTCTGGTTCAACAAGAAATCCATATCCGTCCGCACTGCGGGCCAGATATATGCAACCTGATCCTTCAAGAGTTTCAACGGTCAACAACAACAGATATTGATTATGCAAACGTACCACGCCTGCATTCCAAATATCGCTGCATTCAAATGGCAGATCATCAATCGTAATGAGTGGATTATACTTACAACGTTTGATAACATCCTGTCCGGTCTTGTGAGCTATTCGATACATTAATTGATCCCGTCCTGTCTTATTTATTCACGATCACCGTTTTCTTATCTTCTGAGAGGCTTGTTACCGGCTTTATGGACTGTTCTATACCAAGCGCTTTTTCGATTCTTGCCGTTCTTTCGCAAAGTTCTGTTAACCTGACATCAATCGAATCTATTTTTTCTGCCGTACTGTTAATGTCTCTGTCGATATTTGACAAATTCCTATCGACCATGTCCATATATCTGTTCATCAATCGTTCATACGCATCAAGAGCACGAACGGCATCGGTTCTATATTCCGGCATCGTTATCTGAGGCTGGACCTCATAAGTTCTCTGACCACCCTGGATTGATGTGACCGACCAGATTACTATTATCCCGACAACAAAGGCTATGCTAATTAGTAAGAGAGCTCTGTTCTGCTTCATTGGACTATCTCCTATAAACCTTCTAATGTTTATCGGCAGAAAAGATTGATAAACTATTGAAGGTTCAAAAAAAACACAAAATAAAAAAGTAAAAGATATGACTATCGGCCGGATTTCTTAAGAGGATAAAAGTGGTTCCGATAAATCGTTGATATACGATTCATCTTCAAGGATACCTGATTAAAAACACAATGCAGGTACCAGTAATAATTTTTATCCCGAAGAGGATAGCCGGGAATGATTACAATAGCCGCCTACGTATCAAATAAAAAACATATTTGTTATTATAAATATAACACAAATATATTATATATTTAGTTACCCGCGAATCTGGTTATTGTTATGGTTGCCTTTCCATAGAAAGACTGGCCCGAGTTAAGCTGGCCGACAATTTCCAGGTCAACTTGACCATAGAAAGGTATAGCATCCATTATCTCATCTTTATCGAATACGGCGACAACCTTTATCCTGCCGTCTGTTTCAATCACAATTGGCTGTTTTGAGATGATACCGCCGGGGGTAAGTACCAACGGCTCATCTTTTATATCACTTTTACCAATACCTTCCGGCAATTCCAGTACAGCCACTATATCTGTTAAGGTGCCTTCGCGTCTTATCGTATCGGGAATTATTTCCATACTTTCGACTTCTACATCTTCGGTAATATTTATTGTTATTACATTTAGTTCCGTCCAGTTGCCGGGATTGGTAAAAACTATGTATCCATTATAATCATCTTGGGAATCATATGCCCCGATCCTTGCGTATTTTCCATCCCGGGGGCCAAGCAAATTATCAGGTTCTGATATGTTGGACCATTCCACATTAGGCTCAAAAGAAGAGTAATAGGAACCATCCGAGCCCTGAATACAATCCAGAAGAACCATTCCCCTTGTGCCAATAAAATAGTACTTGTATTTGCCTGAAAAAGTAGCAGTGTATTCATTTGAATCACCCAGCTTTACATAT
>Ga0315555_1000671_pt1 | contig 24478 bp, 22 predicted proteins | sample SalMarSW160380MG_FD_202113 | JGI IMG/M metagenome (GOLD analysis project Ga0315555, IMG submission 202113) | Salt marsh sediment microbial communities from the Plum Island Ecosystem LTER, Massachusetts, United States - Salt Marsh Sediment SW1603-80 ... | reverse complement strand
CTCAAATACCCGGTCCTCGCACCGCTTAAGCACGGTATACGTTTCGTATAGCCGACGCCATAATCTCAACATTAGCTCCGCAGATTCAAGATTCGCCTTCATACTTATTTAGTCCCTCCTTACTATTTCATGGGGCTCCGCTCGCTTTGAAATCCCCGACTATAACATATTTCATCATTTACAGCAAATGAACGCGACTTAATACTGACTCCCTCCAGTTCGTGCAGTTCTGCACTCTGCAAATGATGATTCACCAAAAATCCGCCCAATGGCATCTAAGCAATGACCAATTTTTGACAAATAATATCTGCCTGAGGGATTGACCTTTTTTGAAGAATTGTTGTTCTTTCCAGTCGGGGGAGAGAGCTACAACAGGGGTATTAATGAAGACATGTGCACTGTCCAATAGGAGTACCTACATAGGGGCGGCGGGAGCTTGACTCGCTCCCGTCGCCTATAGCTATATATGAAAAAGGAAAGGAGGTAAGTAATGAGAGAATTGAGAGTTGTCTCTTTGCATTTCACATGCTGTCTGTGCCAATGCCTTACTGAGCAATAGCCCCATTCGCATTTTGGTAAATCGTATGGGATATCTAGAAATAAGACTAGCACTTTTAAAAAAAGATGTCAAGGGGTTAAATCAGCTAAAATCTAGCCGAAAGAAAAGTTGTCAAGTCACAGGAATATAACCCAAACACTACTATGATTTGAATTGATCAAAACTTGAGAAGGAACTAAAGTCAGGCCATGAAGCAGGTGGACATGGATTCGAGGTATCATGCGGAGAGAAGCGAAGAATCCTGTTTTCTTTTTGAACAAACCCCTTATCAAGAGGGTGATCCGGAGATAGCTTGCCAGGCAAGGTCTATTTATTATGTAGCAGTGGTATAATTGAAAATGGGTTGGCATCGCTTCGCTTGTTAGCGGTATTGGGTCTTTGAAAAAAAACTACGATGTAACCATTGTGGGTGCTGGCCCGGCTGGGGCGACCCTAGCTTATGAGCTAGCCAGGAGGCGGATAGGGGTGTTGCTTTTAGAGAAAGAGGGACTGCCGCGCTATAAGTGTTGTGCTGGCGGAGTCACCGGCAAGGCGGCAAGACTTCTGGATTTCGATATCTCCGAGGTGGCAGAAGACGTAATTCATCAGATTAGCTTCACTTTCAATCTGGGCAGCTCTTATCTGGGCCAACATAGTCAGCCACTGATGTATACCGTGATGCGTGATGTATTTGACCATTTTTTGGTTAAGAGGGCACAACAACTTGGAGCTGTGCTTATGGATGGTCAGAAGGTAACACAAGTACAGGTGAGCGGTGATTGGGTTGAGATTTCTACTGCTGACAACGTTTTTCGCTCTCGGCTTGTGGTCGGGGCGGATGGTGCTTATAGCATAGTGGCAAGAGAGCTAGGTATGGCAAGGAGCATCGAATATCTCATGGGAATAGAGTCGGAAATTGTCGTGCCCGAGGAAGAGCTGGCAAAATGGAAATCGCGGGTCCAGATAGACCTGGGGGCCATTCCCGGTGGTTATGCCTGGGTGTTCCCCAAGCGTAACCATCTCTCCGTTGGAGCTGGATGTCATGCCTCCAAGGCAAGAGATTTGCACGCTCACCATCAGAAGTTTCTGAATTCACTAAACATTGGTAGTTATGCCATCGCCAGCTCCGGTAGCCACTTGATACCAACGTGCACAAAAGGGAGGCTTATCTGGGAAAATAAGGCCCTGCTTCTGGGAGATGCGGCTGGGCTTGCTGACCCATTAACGGGTGAGGGTATCTATGGCGCTATCCAGAGTGCCGAGCTTGCCGCACCAGTCATTGAAGGTTCTCTGTTGACGAGCAAAGTCGAATTGCAGGATTACCAACAGATTGTAGAAAGGAAAGTAATGTCTGAATTGAGAATAGCTCATACGTTATCGAATTTCTTCGTCCGTTTCCCTCATCTGGCGTTTGGAATGTTTAACCAGAGTGACGACGTGTGGAAAGCTGTACGCGACTTGATGCTTAGCGAGATAGACTATGCTGATATCAAGGGAAGGGCCGGCGGATTCAAAGGTATATTTAAGCGTCTGCTTCGAGCTTAGCACAACAATTTTAGTTGCGGCAGCATGCTTAATAGTAAAATTTGTTACAATGTAGAGTGGGAGAGTGCGGTGTCTAATATACTGGACAAAATAAACGGCCCCAGCGATGTTAAGCGGTTAAGCCAAGATGAAGTGGGTGAACTTTGTTCCGAGCTCAGGGAGTTATTGGTCAGCAAAGTTAGCGAAAACGGAGGCCATCTAGCATCCAATCTGGGAGCAGTTGAGCTTACCGTTGCGCTGCACCGGGTATTTAACAGCCCGAAAGACAAGATAATCTGGGACGTGGGACACCAAAGTTATATCCACAAGCTATTAACGGGAAGAAGGGAGCAATTTCCTTCACTTCGCCAATACCAGGGACTCTCAGGATTTCCTGATAGAGATGAAAGTCTTCATGATGCCTTCACTACGGGACATGGTGGCACCTCTATTTCAGCAGCTTTGGGCATGGCTCTGGCCCGCGACCGTGCTGGCGGTAATCACCATGTGGTAGCTGTCATTGGCGATGGATGCCTTACCTGTGGCATGACTTACGAAGCGCTGAATCACGCTGGGCATCTGGGCACAAGGCTTGTCGTGGTGCTCAACGACAATGGGATGTCCATTTCGCCCACAGTAGGGGCGATAGCCAGACGGCTAAATGTCGTGCGAACAACCCGTGGCTATATAAGGGCTAAGAAACAGACGAATCGGCTGCTGTCTTTCTTACCTGGAGGAAAGAAGGTGTACCGGGCACTGCGTCGTCTTAGGGAAGGAGTAAAAGCGGTACTCATGCCAACCATGATGTGGGAGCAGCTTGGTTTTACTTACCTGGGTCCGATAGATGGTCATAATACTAATGAATTGGAAACAGCTCTGGCTCAAGCCAAGGATTACTACAAGCCGGTCATTGTTCATGCCTTGACCACGAAGGGCAAGGGTTACCAACCAGCCGAGGATAATCCCACTCACTTTCACGGTCTATCCCCCAAAAGTGCGAGCTTGAGCACAGTGCCCACTTATAGCCAGATATTTGCTCGCACGGTGGGGGGACTACTGAGGGACAATCCCAGGGTGGTGGTGATAAGCGCTGCCATGGTTGAAGGCAATAGCCTGTCTTCTTTGGTCAAGGAGTTTCCGCAACGCATTTACGATGTAGGAATTTCTGAACAGCATGCAGTTACCCTAGCCGCTGGTCTAGCTACCCAGGGCTTCATACCTATCGTAGCTATATATTCCACTTTCTTGCAGCGTGCCTTTGACCAGGTGTTGCACGATGTTTGTCTCCCCGATCTGCCTGTCATTTTTGCCCTCGACCGCAGCGGTATTGTCGGAGAGGATGGCAAAACACACCAAGGCATATTTGACTTGTCCTATCTTGGTTTGATGCCTAATATGATTGTTTGCGCACCTAAGGATGGGAATGAATTGCAAGACCTGCTCTATACTGCTATCAATGCAGAACACGCAATGGCAATTCGCTATCCTCGAGGTCGGGCGCCAGACATGCCCTTGGCTGCCGAACTCCATCAGCTTCCCATAGGCAAAGCTGAGATAATGAAGCAAGGTGAAGATATAGTCATAATAGGTATCGGCTCTACTGTTATGCCTTCTCTGGAGGCAGCCGAACATTTAACTCTGCGCGGGATTGATGCCATGGTGATTAATGCTCGATTTGCCAAGCCTTTGGATACACAACTTATTTTGGATGTGGCCAGCCATACCAAAAAGGTGGTCACTGTAGAGGAGAACATCCTGAGCGGCGGCTTTGGTGCCGCGGTGCTGGAGCTGCTGGAGCAGGCTGGGGCCTCAGATGTCAAGGTGAAGCGATTAGGCATTCCTGACGAGTTTGTAACCCATGGAAAGCAAGATTTTCTTCGCTCTCTCTATCATCTGGATGCACTGGGAATAGCCAAGGAATGCGTTGATTTCCTGGCTCGCCTCCACGCAGAGGCAGAGGGAAAATTTCAGACCGCTACGCCTCAATAATACTACCGCCTGGTCTCATAAATAGGGCCTTCCGCATAATCTCGTATAGAATTCTTCTCCGTTGAAGGGAGAGGATTAAGGTCATGGTGAAGTCCCCGTTCCGTGAGACGGTGAGTCCTTATCGTCCCGAGCCATTCGCTTAAGCTCATAAAGCTTGGTAATTGCTTCCAGAGGAGACAGGGAATCAATGTCAAGTCGGGTAATTTCCTCAGCTAACAGGGAGTCTTTCGCGAAAAGAGGAATCTGGAGCGGTGCTTTATGAGCAGGGACTTTACCTTTTTTAGTAGCATGGCTCTCCAGTTCAGCCAGGACTTCCTGAGCCCGAACGATTACTGATTTGGGCAGGCCGGCTAGCTGAGCCACATGGATTCCATAGCTCCTGTCGGTGCCCCCGGGGACAATCTTGTGCAAAAAGATGACTCTGTCCCCTTCCTCCGCCACCACTACGTTGAAGTTTTTCACCTTGGGCAGGATACCAGCCAAATCCACCAATTCATGATAATGGGTAGCAAAAATGGTCTTCGTTCCAAGCTCGGGGTGGTTATGAATAAACTCGGCTACTGCCCAGGCAATGGAAAGCCCGTCATAGGTGGAAGTGCCTCGTCCAATCTCATCCAGGATGATAAAGGAGCGAGGAGTAGCATTATTCAAGATATTTGCTGCTTCAGTCATCTCGACCATGAAAGTGGACTGGCCGGCGGCTAAGTCCTCCTGAGCGCCAATGCGCGTAAAGATGCGGTCAACAATTCCAATATTCGCTGAATCAGCAGGGACAAAGCTTCCAATCTGAGCCAAAAGGATAATTAGAGCTACCTGCCGGAGATAGGTCGACTTCCCCGACATGTTGGGGCCCGTCAGTATAATAAGCTGATTGTCCCTATTGCATAAATAAGCGTCGTTAGGAACAAAATTATCTTTGCCTATGCTCTGTTCTACGATAGGGTGGCGTCCTCCCTTGATGCCAATGATATCCTCGTCGGTCAGCGTCGGCTTGACATAACCATGACGCACGGCAATCTCAGCAAGGCTGGAAAGGGCATCGATTTCAGCGATGGCTCTGGCGGTGGCCAGGATTTGCTCACTTACAGCGCTTATCTGCTGGCAGAGTTGTCGAAAAATGGCAGATTCCAGGTCAGCAATTTTCTCCTGGGCATTGAGAATCAGCGACTCGTATTCCTTGAGTTCGGGCGTAAAGAATCTTTCCGCTTCGGCCAAAGTCTGCTTACGAATGTAGTCCGGAGGAACCAGGTTGAGATTAGTCCGAGATACCTCAATATAGTAGCCAAATACCCGGTTGTAGCCCACCTTTAGGGATTTAATCCCTATGCGCTGTCTTTCCCTTTGCTCCAGTCCCGCCAGATATTGTTTAGCTTGCCGCGAATTTCGCTGAATTTCATCCAGCTCAGAAGAGAAACCCTCCTTTATCACGCCGCCTTGCTCCAAATCCCCCGGTTCGTCGGCAATAGCCCTGGCGATCAGGTCGACAACGTCAGGATGAGGCTTGAGTTCGTCCCCTAGCCGGTTTATGGCGTCTCCGTTTGTCATCGCCGCTTTCAAGTCGGGCACCTTCTTCAGACTAGAGCGAAGCGCTAGCAGTTCCCGGGGCATGACTCTGCCACTCATCACTCGATTAAGCAGCCTCTCCAAATCAGCAATATCTACCAAGAGAGAAATGATTCTCTGTCTAGCCAGGGTGTTTCCATAGAACCAGGCAACTGTCTCCTCTCGTCGGTTCAATATGGGGAGGTCCAGAAGGGGATGTCCCAGCCAATTCTTAAGCAGCCTGCCACCCATAGCTGTCTTGGTTAGGTCAATAATAGAGAGGAGGGAGTTGCCGGTTTCTCCCCACCTGCCCCCTTGAAAAAGCTCCAGATTGCGGATGGTTTGACCGTCGAGGGTCATAAAGGAATCTGTAGAGTAGGTAGCAAGTCTGCTTAGCTGGGGCAGAGTCTCTTTTTGTGTTTCCTTGACATAATGTATCAATGCGCCGGCAGCCCTTATGGCTAAAGGCAAGCCGGCACAGCCATAACCTTCCAGACTGGCCACAGCGAAATGTTCCAGCAAAGCTTCCCGGGCAATTTCCAAATCAAACCAGTAGTCATCGAGTCGGCTTATGGTGAACGGCAATTGGGCATAATCGTTGGCATCTTCGGGAATCAGAACTTCGCGGGGCTGGAGTCGCTCCAATTCAGGCATGACTCTCTCGGCAGGAACCTGCGTGGTGGCAAATTCGCTGGTACTAATATCAACGTAGGCAATCCCTGCTTTCTCCCCTGCAATGACCACGCTGCCCAGATAGTTATTGCTCTTACTCACAAGCAGATTGGGCTCCACCACTGTTCCGGGCGTCACCACGCGAATGACATCCCTTTCCACCAGTCCTTTGCCCGGTGGGGTAAGCTGCTCGCAAATAGCTACTTTGTGACCTCGGTTGATGAGCTTAGCCAGATAGTTATCCAGAGCGTGATGAGGTATCCCTGCCATGGGCACCCGCTGTCCTTTGCCCATCTCTCGGGAGGTTAGAACAACGTCCAATTCTCGTGAAGCGACTTTGGCATCTTCATCGAAGGTCTCATAGAAGTCGCCTAAGCGGAAGAAAACTATGGCATCGGGATACTTTTGCTTGACCCTGAGATACTGCTTTCTAAGAGGCGTTACAGTCATCTATGTTATTTTACTAGCTCTTCAGGGATATATAAAGCAGAGCAAACATTAGGACAGAGGGTTCAACAAAAACAGCCGAAAGACTATAATGGTGATGTATGAGAGGAGTTAGAAGCTGGCACTTACAATAGAAATTCGAGGGAACGTTTACTTGAGAGTAGGTATATGGCTTCATGTTGGGCAATTTTCTATACCGTGAAACGTCAGTTGAAATTCGTGGGATACTATGCTGAAAGATAAGATTGCTGCCGTTGAAGTTCAAATGAAAGCTAAGTTGGAGGAGGCTCGTGCTACATTCGCCCACCCAGGAGACAAAGGAAGCTCTGTCGAGGACTCATTTCGAGCATTTTTGCGTCAATACCTGTCTAGGCGATTGGGAGTGGGAAATGGTGAAATCATTGATCACAAAGGACGAATGTCAACGCAGACTGATGTAGTAATTGTTAGTGAGGACCATCCTTTCACATTTACCTCAGACCTTCCTGGACTTTTCTTTATTGAGGGCGTTTGCGCAGCTGGCGAAGTCAAGACGAATCTCACCAGCACAGAATTGAAGAAAGTGCTTGAGAACTCTTGCCAATTTAAACAACTCGAGATGGATATAGGTAAAGGAACGCAGGCATTTGCGAACCCTTCGGATATCGAGCGGTTCTACAAGTGTCCTCCCTGGTTTTTAGTGGCGTACGAATCCCAACTAAGCCTTTCGCATATTCAGACCGGGATTGAAGAGTTTGAAACTGAGAATGTAGTGCAGTCTAATAGGCTACTAGATGCAGTGTTCGTCTTGAGTAAGGGCTGGGTTATCAACTTTGGAGATGGCAAGGGTTCTCTTAAGTTTAGAACTCCCGAAGGAATATCACTAGGGGGATGGCATTGGCAAAATTCTGACTCAGTTCTCTTTGATCTATTGGGCTGGCTATCTGCAGCGATGCCGAGAATGATTCGATTCGAGCTTATCCTTACAAAGTATATACTACCAGGGAAATAGAAATTGCCGTGGAAAGAATTGGTCAGCTTGAACTAACCGGTGGGTATATGGCTTCGCTGTGCTCCGTCTAGATCATCTTTGACAAGCCTGCAAGTGCTGCATACACAAAATGAGACAACTGTATCTCATGGGTAAGATAAGTTCGCCATGTTAGAAGAAATTGCAATTTTCGTTGAGGAGGAATTCCGTGGGCTCGTGGACGAGGGCTGGGCGAGGAGAATAGCTCAAACTGTCCTTAAGGCTGAAGCGATGGCTCCTCCTTATGAAGTGAGCCTGGTTTTCACCGATTCCGAGACGGTGAAAAAACTCAACCGAGACTATCGGGGGGTGGATGAGCCTACGGATGTGCTGGCTTTCTACATGCTTCCTCAGAAGGGAGATGCCTCTTCCTTTGCACTCCCGCCCGATGGCGTAACTCACCTGGGAGAGGTAATCATCTCCTATCCCCAAGCACTAGCACAAGCCAAAGAGCAAGGACATTCACCGAAAAGAGAGCTGGCATTGCTGGTTATCCACGGGATACTTCACCTTCTGGGCTACGACCATGAACAGGCGGAGGAAGAAAGCAAGATGAGGGAAAGGGAAAGAGAACTTCTGGAGAGATGCTTGCCTGGGTAATGATATAATATAAGTGCAGAATGAGGTTGAAGATGCCAACTAATCTAATTCTTGACCGACCGGTACCCCGGCTTTTCTGTGAGGGCACAAGCGGGGCTTAACCCGAGATTTTTCAAGTGCAAAACAGCGCAGAGGAGGTAAAAGATGGCTAAATTTGTAATGTTGACAACCCTCACCGATGAGGGAAGAAAGACTATCACGGAAAATCCCGGAAGGATCAAAGAGGTCAACAAAGAAGTGGAGGCAATGGGGGCAAAGGTCCTGGCTCAGTATGCTGTACTAGGACCATATGATTTCATAAACATTGTAGACGCCCCCAGCAACGAGGCAGTGTCCAAAGTCGCGATAGCTTTGGGTTCAAGGGGTACGCTTCAAACCATGACTTTAGCTGCCATGGATATTGACGCTTTCGTTGGCAGTCTCAAGAAGCAGAAGGGCAGTCCCCAGAAGCAGAAGACCAGTCCCAAGAAGCGGAGGTAACTGTCGGCTGCCCGCTTGTGCCGTCAGATTCTAAGGCTAATTGAGACTGCGCATCAAAGCACTGCTGGCAGAAACACCAAACTGCAAAACTGCTAAGCTGTGAAACTGCTCACTCCTCGACATTTGGCGTTTAGACGTGACTGAGAACTATGATTTGCGTGCTGCCGGGCAGTGACGACGAAGTAATCGAGAGCTTGGGTTTTGCCTCTAGCTCCTTAATTCTCATTGTATCCAGGAATTTGTCCACAGGACTGAGATTACCAGTGAACACCTCTGTCTTATAGTGCATGGGGATGACAATAGGAGGCTCTAATTGCCTTATTATTTCCGTAGCCGTGTCAATTGGTATAGTAGACACCTCTCCCACGGGCAGGAATAGTATACTTACATCTCCTATTTCTTCTATCAAATGCGAGTCCAGAGGATGCCCCAAATCACCTAGATGACATAAAGTGATGCCGTCCATCTCGATAACATAAATAGTATTCTTACCCCGTACTTCCCCCTTCTTATTATCATGGAAAGACGCGACTCCTGTGATAAAAGTCCCCCCTATTTCATATTCTCCGGCGCTTTTTATTTGTTTGGGGTCATTAGCGACACCTTCGACGTAGTCATGTCCGCGATGAAAATGGCTCAATGTCACTATGTCCGCCTCGGGCTCACCCAGCCGGTAGCCCAAGTCAGGATGACATGGGTCTGTTATGATGGTTTTGTCTTTCCCTCTAATCAGAAAACAGGAATGTCCTAGCCAAGTAATCTCCATCGCGTCTAACGAATAGCTCTTTTCTTTCCATCCAGACCCTCTCGCTCGATAGAGAGGGTTTCACACGAAACTATGTGGAACGCTACATAGATAATCATATGCAAATTGGTGGAAATAGTCAACTAACGGGACGATTGACAAAGACCAGGAGGTTGGTTAACATCTGAAAAGCAAAGGTTAACGGAATGAAGGGACAGATACTAAACGCTCTTCGAGAGTGTAGTGGTTATCTTTCTGGCGAGACGCTTTCTCAGCAGCTTGGTATCTCCAGGGTTTCTATCTGGAAACATATTCGTAGCCTAAAGAAAGATGGCTACGTAATAGAGGCCTCGCCTAGAGGATATAAGCTGGTATCCTCTCCGGATTTGCTCCTCCCTTGTGAATTCCCTGATTTAGAACAAAGAATTCACTACTTTCCACAAATCTCCTCAACCATGGATGCGGCAAGAGAACTAGCCAAAAAGGGAGCCGGCGAAGGGACAATCGTGATTGCCGAAGTCCAGAGCCGCGGACGGGGAAGATTGAGCCGGGAATGGCTCTCGCCGGAAGGAGGGATCTACTTCACAATCATTTTGCGCCCCAGGATAAGTCCAGTATATGCTCCCAGGATAAACTTGATGGCCGCTATTGCTGTGGCAGCTACAATTAGAAAGCTCTTTGGGTTAAAGGCCGAACTAAAATGGCCCAACGACGTCTTGATTGAAGGCAAGAAGGTATGTGGCATACTGGCGGAGATGGATGCCGGAATGGATGTTGTAGACTTCGTGAACGTCGGGATAGGTATAAACGCCAATAACTCTGTTACCCATTTTGAAAAGACGGCGACCTCCTTAAAAGACGCGTTGGGAAGGGAAATCTCCAGAAAAGAGTTTCTAAGCGTATTGATAATGGAAATAGAGCGACGACAGCCTCTGTTGATGAAAGCAGATTTGCTCAAAGAATGGAAGAGACTGTCTGCGACGTTGAACAAAGAAGTCAGAGTAATGAGCCTGGGTGAGGAGGTGATGGGACAGGCTATAGACATTGATGCCACCGGAGCGCTCATATTGAAAGGCAGAGACGGCTCCTTAAAAACCGTTCTTGTCGGCGATTGCATCCATTTGATGGAGTAATATGATTCAACTCGTCATAGTTGTCGTTTACTCCCTGGCTATGATAGGAATAGGATTAGGGGCAAGGAAGAAGGCAAGAACTCAAAACGGTTTCTTTGTTGCTCAGCGTCAGATTAGCGTAGCATTTATCACCGGGTCGTTTGTCGCCACGGCGGTAGGAGGCTCGGTAACCGTGGGGATGGCCGGCCTGGGGTTTGGGCAAGGTCTGACTGGTGTTTGGTGGCTACTTGTCGGCTCTATCGGCCTTCTGATTCTGGGCATGTTCTTTGCCAGGAAAGTGAGAGGCGCTGCGCTTTATACTCTTCCCGAACTAGTGGAAAGGCAGTACGACCGCCGGGTAGGCTTGGCAGCTTCTATTCTCATCGTTGTCGCCTGGGTAGGGGTAGTAGCGGGGCAAATTGTAGCCGCCGGGAAAGTCCTATCCATCCTCGGGATAGGTTCCGGTACTTTTTGGATGGTCATCTTTGCCATAGTTTTTGTCGCCTACACCGTCATAGGCGGGCAGCTGTCAGTAATTCGCACTGATCTTTTCCAGGCAATAATAATTTGCCTTGGCATCTTTATCGCTCTAGCATTATTCCTTCCTCAGGCAGGAGGATTGGAGGGATTAAGGCTCTCTCTTCCCCAAGATTTTTTCTCTTTCCCGGTAAGCGCTCAATTCGACTGGAAGGCGCTTCTGTCGCTTCTCATCTTGGTGGGAGCAACTTATGTTGTGGGCCCGGATATGTACACGCGCCTTTTCTGTGCCAGAAATGAAAAAACTGCTCAAAGAGCAACTTTTCTATCTGCCTCCGCGTTTATCCCGTTGGCTTTCGCCATTGTTTTGATAGGGATGGGTGCCAGAGTCCTTTACCCGCAGATTTCTCCTGAGCAAGCTTTTCCTCAGTTAATAAGCGGAGTCCTTTCCCCCTGGCTAGGCGGGGTAATCCTCGCTGCCCTGGTTGCAGCACTTATGTCCTCAGCGGACACCTGTCTCCTCAGCCAAGGGGTCATCCTGACGCAGGACATAATCAAGCGCTTTATCCCCTCACTCAGCGAGAGGAAGACTATTTTGGTTACCCGTTTGAATATCATCATTTTGGGTCTGCTAGCGCTGGGACTGGCGATGATTTTGAAGGGGGTAATTTCTTCCCTTCTTTTTGCCTATACCATTTTCACCTGCGGTCTTGTCGTTCCCGTAATTGCCGGGTTTTACAGAGAGAAGCTAAAAGTAACACCACAGGGTGCCCTGGTTGCTCTCATAAGTGGCGGTACAATAGGTTTATTGGGGAAGATACCGAGTCTGGACATCCCTCTCAGGGGAGACCTTGGCCTTATAGGTTTTGGTGTGAGCGCCATCCTCCTTTTCGGAGTGAGCTTCATCACCCGAAACAGATAATCTGTAAGGGATTGAACCGGTCCCGCCATTCTGAATCCTCTCTTCTTGGTTATTGCGAGCGACCTGCTTATCAAGGCTTGACTCACCCACTGGAGTCAGGCGGCGAGCAGACAGGAGGGCAGCAATCTCTATGATTGCAGGAGTGTTTCAGCTGGCTTAGGCAGCCTCACAATGACAGGCTAGAGCTGAGCTTCTTCTCCTTCTCTTCGTTGGGCGCGCTGGCCCACGAGTTCAGAATGACGAGAGGAGAAGGGCTGGCAATGACAGCGTAGAGTCACGCTGCTATAATGATTCTGTGCTGGTTACCATCATCGGCCTTGGGCTAATCGGCGGGTCAATCGGGTTGGCCTTAACGCAAGATAGGAAGTCCGGGTGGGAAATAGTCGGCTATAGCCGTCGCCGGGAAACCGTAGCCAATGCCTTGAGTTTAGGCGCTATAGAGCGAGGTGAAACCAACCTAAAGGATGCGGTAAGACGAGCCGAATTGGTCATCATCGCCACACCGGCTCTGACGGTAAAGGAAATCTTCTCCAGAATAGCTCACCACCTTCCGTCTGGTTGCATTGTCACCGACACTGCCAGCACCAAAGTCCAGATCATGAAATGGGCCGAGCAAATGCTACCGCCAACAGCGCACTTCATCGGCGGACATCCGATGGCCGGGAGAGAGACTTACGGCATCCAGGCTGCTGAAGCCGAGTTGTTTCGAAGGTGCACTTATTGTCTCACCCCATCACACAAAGCTTCGGCAGAATCAATAGATATGGTGATAGGCATGACCAAGAAGTTGGGAGCCACACCTTTTCTTATTGATCCTCAAGAGCATGACAACCTGGTAGCTGGCATTAGCCATCTACCTATGTTGCTCTCAGCGGCTCTGGTGTCGGTGACCACCAGGAATCCTTCCTGGGCTAAGATGTCCAAACTAGCGGCCTCAGGCTATCACGACCTTACTCGCCTGGCTTCGGGAAATCCCGAAGTTAATTCCCACATCTGCCTTAGTAACCAAAAAGATATAATCGACTGGATAGACAAATTCAGCAGGGAGTTGGAGGAGTATCGGCAACTGGTGGCTGAAGGAGATAGACGCCTGGAGCAAGCCTTAACTGAGGCTAACAAAGCACGACAAAAGTGGCTAAAGCAGACACGATAAGAACCATCAAATCTTGTCCCAGATTGGAGGGGGAAGTAGTTCTGCCCGGGGACAAATCTATCTCCCACCGGGCTGCTATCTTGAACAGCCTAGCTAAAGGCAAAGCCGAGATTGACAATTTCGCCCCAGGGGCGGATTGCCTGTCCACAATCAGGTGCCTCAAAGCACTGGGCGTGAAAATCGGCAGAAAAGGGTCGAGGGACTCACCTACTTTGTCAGTCTCGGGAACTGGCGAAGATGGTCTAAAGGAAGCCAATAACGTGCTTGACGCTCGAAATAGCGCCACTACCATGCGCCTTCTGGGCGGTCTTCTTGCTAGCCAACCTTTCCTAACTGTCATTACCGGCGATATCTCTCTTCGTAGTCGCCCCATGGGCAGGTTGATTGAGCCACTGAGATTGATGGGGGCTGACGTGTCAGGAAGAGGACAAGATTCCTTCGCTCCCCTGATCATTAAGGGGAAAGAATTACGGGGCATAGATTTTACCTTGCCCGTCCCCAGTGCTCAAATCAAGTCGGCCATTTTACTGGCCGGTCTTTTTGCCCGCGGCAATACCGTCCTACACCAGCGAATCGTTTCCCGGGACCATACGGAAAGGATGCTTAGACAGATGGGCGCCAGTTTGGAAAGCAAGGGAAATTCAATTTCTTTGCTGCCTCTGACTAGTCCATTACAGGCTCTCAGCTTGCGCGTCCCCGGCGACATCAGCTCAGCAGCCTACTTTATAGTTGCCGCAGCTATTCACCCTGACGCCAGAATAGTGATAAGAGATTGTGGAATCAATCCCACACGAACTGGAATTATAGACATTCTCCTGGCTATGGGAGCCAGCCTAAAAATGGATAACGAGCGTCTGGAGGCTGGTGAACCGTTAGCCGATATTGTGGTAGAATCTAGCGAGCTAAAAGGGATAGAGGTCGGCGGGGATATCATCCCTCGCCTCATTGACGAGATTCCCGTACTAGCCGTAGCTGGTTGTGTTGCTAGGGGGAAAACTGTCATCAGGGATGCCGGAGAGCTGAGGGTGAAGGAGTCGGACAGGATTGCCACTGTGGTGAATGAGCTTTCTCGCTTGGGAGCTCAAATTGAGCCTCTGACAGATGGCATGGCCATCTATGGCGGGAGGGTTTTGTCGGGCACAGAGGTTGACAGCCACTTCGACCACCGATTGGCGATGAGCCTGGCAATAGCGGGTTTGATAGCCCGAAGAGAAACAACCATTAAGCACGCCCAGGTGGCAGAGGTGTCATATCCTGCTTTCTGGCAGACTCTGCGACAAATAACCGAATACTAAGTCATATCGAAGCGCTGTAGTTAGGAGGATAGTATGTGTACAGAATTAGTCCATGTCGGTTTTGGCAATGTTATCGCTGTAAATAGGGCAATTGCTCTCCTGTCCGTAAATCAACAACCAGTCAAGCGACTCATTCGGGAAGCAAGGCAGAAGGAACGTTTAATTGATGCCACGCACGGCAGGAAAGCCAAGACCGTTATTCTTTTTGAAACTGGTCACATGATGTTGGCTGCCGTGACAGCAGAGACCATCGCTCATAGATTAGCCACTACATCCATCCTGTCTGACGAAAAGGTTGAGATGGGAAGTGTCTGACCGAAGCTTCAAGTCAAAGCCTCGAGGCAGACCAAGATGCCACAAGAGCTCCCCACCTCTGCTCGTCGTTCTTTCCGGGCCCTCGGGGGTAGGGAAGGATGCTGTGCTGACCAGAATGAGAAAGTCAGAGCGTCCCTTCCACTATGTGGTTACCGCCACGACACGCCCTAGGCGTGCCACAGAGAAGAACGGAGTGAATTATCATTTCCTTCCCCGGAAAGAATTTCAACAAATGATAGATAAACACCGATTCCTGGAGTGGGCCAATGTCTACGGCAACTACTATGGTGTGCCCAAAGACGAAGTGAGTCCAGCTTTGTCCAAAGGAATAGATACAATAGTCAAAGTGGATGTTCAGGGTGCCGCCACCATCAAAAAAATCTTGCCCCAAGCAGTATTCATTTTCCTCATGCCTCCTTCAATGCAAGCACTGGGAAAAAGGTTGAAGAGGCGGCGCAGTGAGTCTTCAGAAGATCTGGCTCTAAGGTTGGCGACGGCTAGAAAAGAAATAGGAAGCTTGCCGCTTTTCGATTATGTCATAACAAGCCATCAAGATGAACTTGATGAAGTTGTGTCCCAGATAGATGCCATTGTCGCTGCCGAAAAATGCCGTGTGAAACCTCGCACCGTGGAACTTTAGTTTCCCGCTATCGTGACGAATTGCCTGCACTTTTGACAACGTCCCCACCTCACTTCTACAATAAGCGCCAGTATGAGTTTAGTAGGACAACTGTACAAGTTGCAGCAGCTTGACCTGGAGCTTCAAAAAAAGCAACAAGAGCTAAGCGAAGTTGAAAACCAATTGAGCGATAATAAGGCCGTGGTCGCTGCTGAATCCAGACTTGTCTCACAAAAAGAACAACTCGAAGACGCGAGGAAAAAACAAAGGAGCTCTGAATGGGAACTCGAAGACCTCCAAGAGAAAATTAAGCACATTGATGGCAAGCTTTACAGCGGCAAGACCAAGGACCCCAAGGAACTGGTTAATCTTGAGAAAGAAGTCAAAGGTCTTAGGAGCCAGATTAGACCCAAAGAAGATACCCTCTTGGGATTGATGAGCCAGGTAGAAGAGATAGAATCCAAAGTGAGAGCCACCGTCGAAGAGGTTGAGCACTTGAAGCGAGAATGGGAACAAACACAAGAGACTTTTAGGCCAAGGAAACGTGAGATTGAAATTGCGCTCGCTGAGCTCAGGGCGGAGCGTAGTAGGTTAGCGGAGCAAATTGACTCTGAAGCCTTCAACATTTATGAGCGCATCAGGCTAGCAAGGGGACAAGCTGTAGTCAAAGTGGAGAGAGGAAGATGCCTGGGATGCCACATCACCGTACCTACAAGTCAATGGCAGAAAGCCAAAGCAGGTGATTTGATCCAATGCAATAACTGTAGCAGGATACTGTATTTGGAGTAGCCCATCCAGAATCACGTTCGCAGCAAAACACTTTTAGGCACGCCCACCAGCCACTGACCAAATCTGTTCTAAGCAAAGCAAGTCTTCACCATTGACAACCGTACGACAATGGGCATAATCTATATGCTGGCCGACGCATATCCGAAAGCGTCCGCCAAGAATCGAAGCCGAGGATTTTGATGGGAACAGGGGAACGGGAATTCGACAAATACAAATAAAGGAGGTCTCAGCTCATGGCTGGCATTGTTTCATATGGCGCCTATATACCGCTATGGCGACTCTCCCGAGATGCTATCGGCGAGGCCTGGCAAAGCGCCTCAACCGGAGGTGAAAGAAGTGTAGCCAACAACGATGAAGATACCATCAGCATGGCAGGTGAGGCTGCGATTGACTGTTTAGCTGGCTTAAAACGAGAGAAGGTAGATGGCTTATACTTTGCCTCCACTACATCGCCCTACAAGGAGAAGGAATGCTCTACCCTGGTAGCCATGGCCGCCGACTTAAGACCTGAGATTATCACCGCTGACTTTGGCAACAGCTTGAGGGCAGCCACGGAGGCATTCAGAGCGGCATTGGATGCCGTAATCAGTGGCTCTGCCAGTCAGGTGGTGGTGACTGCCTCTGATTGTCGTATCGGTTATCCCCGATCAAACTTCGAACAGACTTTTGGTGATGCGGCAGCAGCCTTGCTGATTAGTAATACCGCCAAACCCGCTGTCTTGGTAGAAGACAGTTATTCTTTGTCCAACGAACTATACGATGTATGGAGACTAGACAAAGATATCTGTGTCCAATCCTGGGAAGAACGCTTCGTCATCGAGCATGGCTACACAGAGAATATGGAGAAGGCAATTTCAGGCTTACTACGAAAGAAGGCACTCTCTGTTAAGGATATCACCAAAGCCGTGCTTTATGCTCCCACTTCAAGGGCGCAACAAGGGCTGGCGCGCCGGCTGGGGTTTGACGCCAAGACGCAGCTTCAAGACCTGCTCATCAGCAATGTAGGCATTACGGGTTGTGCGCACGCTTTGCTTATGCTTGTAGCTGCTTTAGAAGAAGCCAAGGCTGGTGACAAGATCCTGCTGGCTAGCTACGGTAGCGGTTGTGACGCCTTCTTGCTCAGCGTGACGGAGGAAATTGCGGAGGTCAGGGCCAACAGAAGGGGTGTGAAGGGACACTTGGATTCCAAAAGACCCCTTTCTAGCTATGCGAGATATCTCAGCTATAGAGGACTGCTAGAGCCTCAACCTGGTGAACCATTCAGGCTCTTCCCGGCGGCAACCACTAGCTGGAGAGAGCGCAACTGGGCTATTCGTATGCACGGCAGCAAGTGCAAGAATTGCGGTACCGTAACCTTCCCCATAGAAAGGGTCTGCTACAACTGCCGAAGCAAGGATAATTTTGAGGAAGTCAGGCTCTCTGATAGAAAAGCCAAGGTGTTTACTTTTACCCTCGATAATCTGGCGGGTAGAAGTGACGACCCCACGATACCACAGATAGGAGTGGAGTTTGACTACCAAGGTACCAGAACGTATCTGCCCATGACGGATTGTGAACCCGGCGAGGTGAAGGTAGATATGCCAGTGGAGATGACTTTCAGAAGACTATATGAAGGTGGAGGCATGTACAACTATTTTTGGAAATGCCGCCCTATCAGATGAGATATCAAGGTGAAAGGAGGACCCATGACAGAGAAGAAATGGGAAAGGGTCTCAGCGTTTGATTTCAAGGATATCCTCTACGAACAGAGGCCTGGAGTGGCCAGGATCACCATAAATAGACCCGAGGCATATAACGCGTTCACTACTTCCACTCAAGACGAACTGATAAAAGCTTTCGAAAATGCGGCAAACGATGCTACCGTAGGTGTGGTGGTGTTCACTGGCGCTGGCGATAAGGCATTCTGTACCGGTGGTGATGCCAAGGAGGCAAAAGCCGGCTATCGAAAGGGAATGTTAGAAAAGGACTTAATGGTCAAAACCCTGATACGTGAGATGCCCAAGCCGGTTATCGCAGGGGTGAACGGTTATGCCATAGGAGGGGGGCAAGTCTATCAGCAGATTTGTGACCTTTCAATAGCTTCAGAGAACGCCGTCTTCGGTCAGGTTGGCCCCTTGGTGGGAAGTTTCGACCCGGGTTTGGGTGTTATTGATTTGATGATGGCAGTTGGAGAAAAGAAAGCCAGGGAAATTTGGTACCTCTGCCGCCGGTATACTGCTGAAGAAGCCTTGGAGATGGGACTGGTGAACAAGGTGGTACCAGCAGACAAGTTAGAAGAGGAGGTGGATAAGTGGTGCGACGAAATATTGGAGAAAAGCCCTGGAGCTATAGCTGGCGTCAAAGCGTGCTTCAACGCTGCCACCACATATATGCGGGGCATAGAAGCGGTTTCAGCTCAGTACCTCTGGAAATATTACGCTTCGGAGGAAGCTGAGCATTGGAAGAACGCGTTCTGGCAGAAAAAGAAGCCGGACTGGCAAAGATTCAGGAGGAAAGAGATATTTCCCGAAGTTTATGAGGGTGAGGAAAAGAAAGAGCCCTGAGCTAATAACCAAGGGAGGGCAGATAAATGGAGAGTATTAAGGACAAAGTCGCCATCATTGGTATGGGCTGTACTAAGTTTGGCGAGAGATGGGACGCCGGACTAGATGACCTAGCCATAGAGGCTGCCTATGAAGCTTACGAAGATGCCTGGATCGATCCCAAGGATATCCAGGCTTGCTGGTACGGGAGTGTCACCCAACCCGTGGTCGGCATTGGCTGTACTCATCTGGCAGGACCATTGAAATTACATGGCATACCTATGAGCCGGGTGGAGAATTGGTGCACCACCGGACATGAGGCTCTCAGGAATGCTTGCTTTGGTGTCGCTTGTGGTATGTACGATTTAGTTCTGGCACTAGGTGTGGAGAAGCTCAAGGATACTGGCTTCCCTGGCCTAGGGACCGGACGGGGCATGAGCACAGTACTAGAGGCACGCCGCACCGCGCCGGGCTCGTTTGGCATGATTGCCACCCGGTATTTCTACACTTACGGGCTGAGCCCCGAAGAAGGTAAACGCACAATCGGCAAGATTGCGGTTAAGAACCATTACAATGGCAGCCTTTGCCCCAAGGCTCATTTCCACAACCGCGTAACCCTGGAACAGGTAACGAGTGCTCCTATTATCGCCTGGCCCCTGGGCCTTTTTGATTGCTGTGGCAACAGCGATGGCGGTGCGGCAGCCATCTTGGTCCCCGCCAGTCAGGCCAAAAAATACAGAGATGACCCTATATATATAAAGGGCTTAGGTGCGGCTCATTCTGCACTGCTTCCCCAGAACCGCCCGGCTTTCGATTGGCTCCATTTTGAGGAGGTCACAAATTCATCCCGCCAAGCTTATGCGCAAGCTGGGATCAAGAATCCCAGAGAGCAAATTGACATTGCTGAAGTTCATGATTGCTTCACCAGCACAGAGTTGCTTCTCTATGAACTCCTTGGTTTTAGCCCGGAGGGCAAATCCAAGGAGGACATTGATTCGGGCTTCTTCGAGCTTGAGGGTGGCTTGCCTGTAAACAGCGATGGCGGGCTAAAATGCTTTGGACACCCGGTAGGTGCTAGCGGCCTCAGGATGACTTACGAGGTTTACAAACAACTCCAGGGCAAGGCTCAATCACCTGAGCGTCAGCTAAGGGATGCCAGGCTTGGCATGTCACAGACCTTTGGTGGCCCCCCTCAGGTGGCTGCGGTAGCAGTCCTGGGCAAAGAGCTAGGTTATCCTTAACCAAATCTAGGTGCCTCATGCCCGTTCCATAAGAAAACGGAGGCCGAACCCATTCACCATTGTGATTGCGAGCCCTGACTCGTCAAGGCATGGTAATCCCAAATAATCCCATTGAAATTGCGTCATCGCTACAATTCTCGCAAAGACAGAAGAAAACGTGGTGCAGTCATATTCTGCAGTGCAGCTTGGTGGAAGGAAGGAGTTGTGCTAAAATTTTTGCCAGAAGAAAATGCCTATTTATGAGTATTGGTGCAATTCTTGTCGCCGAGTTGTTAGCTCATATCGGCAGAGCTCCTCTGGACCCCCTCCAGCTTGTCCTCGCTGTGGCAACGGCGAGCTCAAGCGGATGTTCTCCACTTTTTCCGTACAAAAAACATACAGAGACGTCTATGAAGACATCCTTTCCGACCGTGAGCTGACCCGTGGCATGCTGCGCGATGACCCCAGAGCTATAGCCGAATGGAATAAAAGAATGAGCATTGGTGAGAAATCCCCTCCGGAATATGAGGAAATAACTCAGAGAATGGAGCGAGGCGAATGGCCCGCTACTCAGATAGAAGAAAAAAGGAAGGAATTCTCCGGCCAAGAGGGAAACAAGTCCAAGAGTGATTGAACGAAAAGGTGTATCATGCCCATTTATGAGTTCATTTGCCAGAACTGTCACAAAAGAGTGTCTTTTTTCATAAGAGATATTTCTGTTCCCTTTGCTCCAAAATGCTCATCCTGTGGCAATACCAACTTATCTCGTGTCGTTTCTGGTTTTGCCTACCATAAGTCGATGAAGACGGTATGGGACGAGAGCGGCGAACCCAGGATGCACCCCCGTGATGATTATTACAGAGACCCTCGCAATATCGGCCGCTGGGTGGAAAAGAAGTTCCAAGACATCGGACAGGAGATGCCGTCTCAGATTCAGGAGAAGATAAGAGCAGCCCGGGAAGGTGTCCTACCTGAGCCGCTGAAGGACCTACAAAGTGCCTCACCAACTGCTACGTATGATTGATGCCAACCTGAACCGCTCCAGTGAAGGCTTGCGGGTTCTGGAAGATGTCGCGCGCTTTCTTCTCAACGATGCCGAGCTTAGCCAGCGCTTCAGGACTCTACGACACGATTTAGCCCGAGAGACTAAATCACTTAGCGTAGGGCTCCTGTCTGACAGAGATTCCGACCACGATGTCGGTCGCCTTCATTCGGAGGATAAGGAACTGACTATGGAAGGGACGTCGTTGCGGAGCTTCCTAGAATTAGTTACCGCCAATGCTAAAAGGGTGGAAGAGTCTCTTCGCGTGATAGAGGAGCTGGCTAAGTTGCCAGAGATGAATTCAATGCTGAACTCAGCCGGCTTCGAACAAACGAGGTTTGGCCTTTATACTCTGGAGCGAGATTTGATTTCCCGAATATCACGCCGGGACAAGACAGAAAGGATGGTCGGGCTGTACGTTATTCTAGACAGACAACTTTTGGCAGGCAGGGATGAGATGGACGTTGCCAGGCAAATCATTGAGGGAGGCGCCGGGATTATCCAGCTTCGCGACAAGCAGAGCAAAAAGGGGGAACTGCTCCCTGTCGCACAGATGCTCAAGGAGCTCTGTAGTGAAGCAGGCGTTCTCTTCATGATAAATGATTATCTCGACTTAGCTCTGGCTGTTGATGCCGATGGACTTCACATTGGGCAGGAGGATTTACCCCTGCCTGTAGTCCGCAGGGAATTGCCCATAGACAAAATAGTCGGCTGTTCCGTCACAACACCAGTTCAAGCCACGAAAGCTCAAAATGAAGGAGTGGATTATATCGCCGTGGGCTCTATATTTGCCACAACAACGAAAAGAGAAGCCACTGTAGTGGGAGTGGATATGCTCAAACAACTGAAGCGAGTAATATCTACACCTTTGGTAGCCATTGGCGGCATAAACCAACACAATATCGGGGAAGTAGTGGCTGCTGGCGCTGACGCCGTAGCTGTGATTAGTGCTGTCTTAGGCGAGAAAGATGTTAGGGGCGCTGTGCAGAAACTGGTCGCAAAAATGGACTTGGTGAAGGAGAAATGTCAAAACCAGTAAAAGATTTGGAGAACATTGCTGCGAAGCTTCGTCCTTACTTTGCAGCCGAGGATGAGGCCAGAGAAAAAGCCTTGCGGAGTTGCCGTCAGATCATCCGCTACAGCGCCGATGCCATACGCGCCGTGCATCGTCAAGAGCCCGCTAGGGCAAAGCAACTCCTTGATTCGGCTCATGAGTTACTTCGAGAACTAAACCACGACCTCGCCAGACACGGGAAGCTGCTTCATTCAGGTTTCATTCACGACGCTCAAAAAGAGTTCGCTGAGGGATATATAACCTTGGCCTTGATTGCCGGAGAAGACTTGCCGAAGCCAAGAGCACTGGGTATAAGCAATGCTGCTTACCTTGATGGCTTGGGCAAATCTGTAGGGGAGTTGCGGAGGTATATTTTAGATAGTCTGAGGCGGGGAGACTTCTCACGCTGCGAGGAACTACTGACCATAATGGATGAAATCTACGGCATACTGATAACCATGGACTTCCCGGAATTGCTCGCTCATGGCCTGAGGCGAACTACGGACACTATACGAGCTATCACAGAAAGAACCCGAGGAGATTTAACAGTATCCTTAAGGCAAAAAAATCTGGAAACCAAGCTTGATGACCTTAGTTAATCTTCTTTAGTGCACTACTTTTCTTTTTTGTACTTGTAGAACCCTTCACCAGTCTTCCTTCCCAAACGACCAGATTCGACCAGCTCTTTCAAGAGGGCAGAAGGGGCCAGGCAAGGGTCCTTGCTCCTCTCATACATCGCACAGCTTACCATATAGCCAACGTCCAACCCGTTGAAGTCGGCGAGGGCCAGTGGACCTATCGGATGACCCAGCCCCAGGGTCATACTTTTGTCAATATCCTCTGTGGTGGCTATCCCGTTCTCCAGCAAACGTTCAGCGGCTCTCGTCAAAGATATCAGCAGATAATTGAAAACAAACCCGGCAGTATCCTTGGCGACAAGGATTTCCTTTCCAAGTGAACGACCAAACTCCTTAACTGTCTCCAGGGTCTTCTCACTGGTCGTATCCGCCTTGACAATCTCGAGTAGCTTGCTGGGCGGCACCGGGGAGAGAAAATGTGTCCCAATTACCCTGTCCGGACGGCCGGTTGCTCGAGCAAGCTCCGTAACAGACAGACAGGATGTGTTGGTGCAGAGGATGGTATGTCCAGGACAGATCTTGTCCATCTCGACAAAAACCTTCTTCTTGCGTTCCATATCCTCGGGGATAGCTTCTATAACCAAATCGCGGTCCTTCAGGTCGTCCTGACTGAGACTCCCTTTGATGCGGGACATAGTCAAGCCTTTATCTTGTTGAGATATTCTACCCTTCTCCACATCCCGACTCAGGTAGTGCGCTATTGCTGCCATGCCTTTATTGAGACTCTCTCCTCGCCTTGCTACCAGCACCACATGGTAGCCAGACCGAGCACAGACCTGGACAATACCAGAGCCCATAAACCCGCCCCCAACTACGCCTACCTTCCTAATTTCCATAGTAGTTACCCCTTTCGTGTTGTATTCTGCAATTCCTCGAGATTTTCCATCGTGCTGCTAGACGAGCAGAAGTGTACTTAGCCCTGACAAGCACGTCAATTATCTAGCCTCCTTCCCAATTCAGTCTTGTCTCGACGGTCACAATCCCATCTCTTTGGCTACTAGTTCCCGGTGGAAATCCGCATCGCCAAAGACAAGCTCGGCAGCTTTGGCACGCCTGGTGTAATAATGCAGGTCATGTTCTATGGTAACGCCGATAGCCCCGTGAATCTGGTGCGCCAGAGCAAAGATGCGCTGGGAGGCCTGGCTTACCCAAGCCTTAGCTACGGCCACCTCTTTGGTGCAGGGAAGTCCCTCATTTAACATCCAGGCTGCTTGATAGGTGCTAAACCTGGCGCTATCAACATCGGTTGCCATATCGGCACAGTAGTGCTGTATGACCTGGAAGCTGCCAATGGCACGGTCGAATTGCTTCCTTTCTTTGGCATAGTCTACAGTCATTTCCAACACTCGTTGAATGCTGCCGACCATCTCACAACATTTTGCCGCCGCTGCCCGCTGGGTTATCTTCTGTACTGCACTCCATCCCTGATTCAGCCGTCCCAAGATATTAGCTTTGGGCACCAGCGTCTGGTCAAAAATTACCTCACATAGCTTGTCACCAGCGATAGTCTTGAGAAGAGCGTACTTTGTCCTAGGATCCCTGGCGTCGACCAGGAATATGGTGATTCCGCTTTTCGGCTTGGTCCTAGAGACACATAGCAGGTAATCAGCAATATGAGCATCAGAGACAAACAGTTTTGTGCCTCTGATGACATAATTGCCATCATCGCGAGTAGCCTCGACCGCGACTGAAGAGGCATCGTAGTTGTGATAGCCGGGTTCGGTGAGGGCTAGGCTGAAGATTTTTTCGCCACGGATCAGCTTGGGCAGATATT